>JGI26083J51738_10001172_pt1 | contig 14074 bp, 15 predicted proteins | sample SaaInl85LU_5_DNA_FD_51738 | JGI IMG/M metagenome (IMG submission 51738)
AAAATTATATTTAAAAAAAAAATTATCATTTAAAGAAATTTATTCAGTAATTTTAAAAATATTTACGACAATACCTAATATATCAATCTGATTAAACTTTAAATTATGAAAAAAAACTACTTTTTTAAATTTTTACTATTAGCCATACCTGTTTCTGCATTTATTTTACTTTCTTTTTCCGCTGGAAATCCAAATTCATTATCAGGCTCTCCAGGAGACAGTGGTGCAAACTGTACACAATGTCATACAGGTACAGCAAGTACAAGTAATATTACAATAACTACAAATATTCCAACTACAGGTTACGAATTTAATACAGATTATACAGTTACATTAACCAATACGGATGGAGGTTCTAGAAATGGTTTTCAAGTAACAGCAGAAAGAGACGCAAACAATTCAAAAACCGGAACTTTTATTTCTACAAGTTCAGATACACAAACAGCTGCAGATAATTCAAGAATTATTCATACAAGTAACGGAAATTCACAAAGTTCATGGACTTTTAAATGGAAATCTCCATCGACTGAACAAGGTAGAATTACTTTTTATGGTTCATCTGTGTCAGGAAATGGAAATGGAGGTAATTCTGGAGATAAAGTTTATTTAGGAAGTTCTGTATCTACCCCTTCTTTAACGATTTCAGATGCAAAACGTTTAAATTTTGATATGTTTCCAAATCCAGCAACAGAAAATCTAAACATTCAATTACCTTCTGGTGTAGAAAAAGCATCTGTAGAATTTTATGATTACGTGGGTAGATTAACACTTTCTAAAAAAGTAAGCAATTTAGATAGTAAAATTGATGTAAATAGTCTTAGCAAAGGTGTTTATCTTTTAAAAGTGATTACAGATTCTAAAATTGGAAGTCAGACATTTATAAAAAATTAATTTTTTTTTAATTCTATATTTTAAAACCGATTGTAAGTAGAACAATCGGTTTTTTTATGCTTTTTTAAGTAAATTTGTCATTATTCTAAAAAGAAAAAATGAATTATATTTTATTTGATAGTGATGTTAGGCAAGCTCTATTACCATTAACATATACACGACCTGTTGCAGATATTAGAATTGGTATTTTAACCATTAGAGAAAAGTGGGAAAAATATTTAGGCTTAACCACAACAACCATTACAGAGGCTTATTTAGAAGAAAAATATCCAATTGTAGAGTTGGATACAAACATTCTTATAAACGCTTCTTTTTGCCCAACTAAATCATTGGTAGAAAAAGTAAAAAACTTGTCTAAAAATGAGGCAATTTTTAAAGGAGATGATGTAATTGCATTTTACACAATAGATTCTCAAGAAGAAGTAGATTTTGATGCTTACACTCAAATAGAATTCGAAGAAGAAATCATACAAATAAAAAATACTTGGGATATTTTTAGCTTGAATGGAAAAGCAATTCAAGAAGATTTTAATTTACTTACAGAAGGTAGAATATCTGAACCCATACCAGAGGGAATTGCAGTTTTAAATAAAGAAAATGTTTTTATAGAGCCAGGAGCAAAAATTGTTTTTTCTACATTAAATGCATCAGAAGGTCCTATTTACATAGGTAAAGATGCTTTAATTATGGATGGATCAGCAATTAGAGGACCATTTGGCATGTGTAATAATGCTGTTGTTAAAATGGGTGCAAAAATATATAAAGACACCACAATTGGTCCCTTTTCTAAAATAGGAGGAGAGGTTAGTAATTCTGTTATTTTTGGCTACTCTAGCAAGGGGCATGATGGTTATTTAGGAAACTCTGTTCTTGGAGAATGGTGTAATTTAGGTGCAGACACCAACAATTCGAATTTAAAAAATAATTATGCTGAAGTAAAATTGTGGAGTTACGAAACCAATCGTTTTGCAAAAACAGGATTGCAGTTTTGTGGTTTAATAATGGGAGATCATTCTAAATGTGGTATCAATACCATGTTTAATACAGGAACAGTTGTTGGTGTAAGCGCCAATATTTTTGGTAGTGGTTTTCCAAGAAATTTTATACCTTCTTTTAGTTGGGGTGGTTCATCTGGTTTTACCGTTTTTCAAACAAATAAAGTTTATGAGGTGGTAACAGCAGTTTTAAAACGAAGAAATTTACTTTTTAATGATATAGATAAAAAAATATTAGACCACGTTTTTGAAGAAACAAAACAATACAGAAATTTTTAGTTTGGTTTAATTCTTTTCTATAATACTGCCAGAACCAATAGATTTGCTATCTATTTGTTTCGGATTTCCTTTGTAATATATGCTGCCAGATCCAATTAAATTGGCTTTAATTTTATTTTTTACAGTTGCTTTTACACTACCTGACCCTGCAATGGTTGCATTTATTTCGCTCGTAGTTAAATTGTAAGCTCTAATACTACCAGAACCAGCAATAGCACATTTTAAATTGTTGGTTATCCCTTTTAAATCAATGTTGCCAGAACCACCAATATTTACATTGGTTTCATCAGCATTTATACCTAATTCAATATTTCCAGAACCACCTAAACTTACACTAAAATCGTCTGATATGAGCTCTGTTTTACTGATAATGTTTCCAGAACCACCCAATGCAATACTTTCTATTTCAGATACAGTTACAGTAACTACCATTCTTCTAGTAGTTTTAACATTTGTGTTTTTTTTGTACTTTATTTTTAAAGTACCACCACTTATTTCTGTTTCAATTAAAGGAATGATATTTTCTTCTCCTTTAAGGGTTATATTTCCTTCTGTTCCTTTAATCAAAACAACATCAAATGAGCCTCCAACAGTAATGGCATCATAATTAGATGTTGTTCTTTTTTCTATAATTATAGTTCCATTTCCTTTTACTTTTTTGTTGTTTCCCCACCAACTTTGTGCGTTTACAGAGAAAGAAAAAGCAATAAATAAACTAGCTAAAAGTATTTTTTTTGTCATCATTTTTTATGTTTTTTTTGATTGTTTTTGAAATTANTTTTCTTCAATTNTAACNCTACCATATTGCGAGTTTATTTTTAGGNTTGCCTTCGAATTTCCTTTTCCATATTTACCTTCGTAGTATTTTTTAGTAGATTTAGAAATACTCTTGTAAAACTCTATATTATCATCATTTCTTTTAAAACTGCTGTATTGTAAATCAATTTCAAAATCAAAATTAATACCATTTTCTACCCCAATTCTAATGCCAGTGTACTGTGCATTAATATCTACTTTATCAAAAGTACTTTTTAAATCTTTAATAGTTAGAGAACCATAATCGGTGTCTATAGTTAATCGATTTCTTACAGTACCAAATCGCATGGTTACATAATCTGTATTTCCGTTAATTTGTGCGGCATCATTTATAGAAATAGAACCATAATCTTGATTAAAATCGATAGAACCAGCCTTGTCGAATTTCATGGTAGAATAATCTGCGTTTAACTTAATCCTTTCAGAATTATCTATCGTTAATTTAGAATAATCAATATTTACAGAACCTTCTTTTATTCTCTTTATAGAAGATGACGAGCAGTAATCTAAATTGATATTATTATTGTCTGAAGATAATTCTCCTACAGAAATTTTACCATAGTCGCAGCTAATTGATGCATCGCCATCTAAATCACCTAAATAGATACTACCGTAATCGTTATTTAAACTGACACTATTAGTTTTTGGCATTTTAACAATGTAATTTATTTTGTAATTCACATTTTTGCTATTGCTCCACCAAGACCAATTGCTTCTGTTTTTTTCTATAACAGTTTCAGCCTCAACGAAGTTGCTGTTTGCGTTAAAATTGATTTGTATCGCTTCTAATTTGCTTTCAACTTCATCTAAATCATCACCTTTTACAGTTATTTGTACTTCAATTTCAACTCGATTTTTGTTCCAAGAGGTAATATTTAAATCTCCATATTTATTATTAATAGCTACTTTAGCATCTGCATTTACGCTATATTCTTTTGAAATAATTTTAGTTTTTTCGTGCTTTTCTTTATCAATACTTCCAAAAGTTATTAAGGGGATTAAGAAGGTTAATATGGTAATTTTATATATAAATTTCATCTTCTAAAAATTTTGGATTTTTAATTTGGTTTAGGGTTCTTTCTAAAATATCTAAGCGTCTTTGATAGTTTTTAATCATCGCACTAATAATTCTTTTTTGCTTGCCATTTTTAGTAAGTTCTTTAATAAAAACTTTGTAGCTGTCTTCTAATTCTTCTAGTTCGTCTAAAGCATTTTCTATAATGGTTTCTGTTTCTAAATTTCTTTTTTNCTCTATCGTTTTTAACTCTTGATTNATGGTAGATACAAAATAATCTTGCACTTCCTCCATTTTTGGAGAAACATCTGCCAAGTCTATNTGTTTTTTTTGATGATTGCTACCCAACCAAAAACCCAATATAAGAATAACAGAAGCTGCTATACTTAGCCATTTCCATAAGGTTTTTTGGTGTTTTTTAGATGCGTTTAACTTTTTTTCGAAGCGTTTTAAATGCCCTGAATGTGGTTTTACTAAATCAACATTATTATCAGAAAAAAATTGATGTAATTTATCTTTCATTAATTCTTGTTTCTATTATGTTATTGGCAAGTATTACTTGCTTTAATTTCTTTTTTGCTCTTGAAACTGTTGTTCTAACATTTTCATTGGTATAGTTTAAAATCTGTGCAATCTCCTCATAATCATAGCCTTCTATGAAATGTAAATTTAAAATGATTCTGTAATTTTCTTTTAAACTTTGTAGGCAATCATTTACTTTACTTGTATTTAAAGTTTTGTAATTTATGGTTTTTTCCTCTTCATTTTCTGTCGGAATTACTTCCATCTTAATTTCAGAGTACCTATTGTTTTTCTTTAATTGCGTTAAACTTTTATTAATAACAATTCTTTTTAACCAAGCTCCAAAATTAACTTTACCTTTGTACATATGTATTTTTGTAAAAGCGGCTAAAAAAGCTTCTTGCATAATATCTTCTGCTTCAAAACGGTCTTTTAAAATACGATAAGCAACATTGTACATTGCCATATAATAGCATTTGTACAATTCTAACTGCGCATTTTTATCGTCTTTTTTGCAGCATTCTATAAGGTTGGTTATATGTGGTTGATTTGTTTCCAATAAAACGTTTCTATACTAGAGACAGAGTGATCTTTAAATTGTGACACTTTTCTAAAAATAAAAATAAACTTTTTATTTTAAGGAACTATTTTAAGAAGAAAGGTAAACGAACGTAATATTTATCCTAAAATTTATTGATTTGAAGTTTCTAAAATTTTACTTTCTAGGTTTATAAAACCATATAAGCTGCTATCTAATAAATGAGAAGGATAAACGTTTTGCAAAGCATTCACCATAACAGTACTTCTGTTTGGAAAATCTTGCTACCAATGGTGAATTATTTTTTCCACCAGCATAGACAAACCATAATTTTATCGCCATTTTCTATCATACCAAATAGCTCTACAGCTCTTGCAACAGCATTTAGTATTTTTTTGTGGTTTGCTTAATTGTTTCCATTAATACAAAAACAATATTTAGCATGCTATCATCAAATCCTTTGGCACAACAATTGTTTTAATAATGATAGATAATAATTGTTTTTGTTTTTAAATTACTGAAAATCAAAACATTAAATTTAATGAAAATGATATTGATTTTTCGGAATAAAAAAATCAATGTCAGTATGACAGATATATAGAAGATGAGCAAACCAAAAAGAATACATATAGACAATTTGTCGCTAAATAGTATGCTGAATGAAGATTCTGAGTTAATTCCTTTAATGACTCCAGAAGATGAAGAAATTATAAATAATGAAAGTGTACCTACAACTTTACCAATTTTACCACTTAGAAATACGGTTTTATTCCCTGGTGTTGTAATACCAATTACAGCCGGTAGAGACAAATCTATTCAGTTAATAAAAGACGCAAATAAAGGCGATAAAGTAATTGGAGTAGTAGCACAAAAAAATGAAGATGTAGAAGAGCCTACCTTAAAAGATATACACCAAACAGGTGTGGTTGCTCAAATTTTACGTGTTTTAAAAATGCCTGATGGGAATACAACTGTAATTATACAAGGTAAAAAACGTTTTGAAATTGATACTGTTCTGCAAGAAAAACCGTATTTAAAAGCTACTGTAAAAGAGGCTTTTGAAGACAGACTTGTAGAAGATGAAAAGGAATTTGAAGCGATTATAGAATCGATTAAAGAGCAAGCTTTAGAGGTAATTAAAGAAAACCCTATGTTGCCTACGGAGGCTTCTTTTGCAATTAAAAACATTAAATCCAACTCATTTTTAGTGAATTTTATTTCTTCTAATATGGATTTAAGTGTGATTCAGAAACAAGTTATTTTAGAAAAAGATAACTTAAAAGAACGTGCATTATTAGCTAAAAAACTTAAATAAAGAGCTTCAAAAATTAAAATTACGCAACGATATACAGTCTAAAACTAGAGAAGATTTAGACCAACAGCAACGCGAATATTACTTAAATCAACAATTAAAAACCATACAAGAAGAGTTAGGTGGCGTTTCTAACGACCAAGAGTTAGAAGAAATGCGCAAAAAAGCCAAAACCAAAAAGTGGACTAAAGAAGTAAACGAAACTTTTACAAAAGAGTTGAGTCGCTTAAAAAGAATGAATCCACAAATGGCAGAATATGGTGTACAAAGAAGTTATCTAGAGTTGTTGTTAGAGTTGCCTTGGGGAGAATATACAGAAGATATTTTCGACTTAAAAAGAGCAACTAAAATTTTAGACAGAGACCATTTTGGTTTAGAAAAAGTTAAAGAAAGAATTATAGAACATTTAGCAGTTTTAAAACTGAGAAATGATATGAAATCTCCAATTATCTGTTTGTATGGACCTCCAGGAGTTGGTAAAACATCTTTAGGAAAATCTGTTGCAGAGGCTTTAGGGCGTAAATATGTTCGTATGTCTTTAGGAGGTTTAAGAGATGAAGCAGAAATTAGAGGACATAGAAAAACATATATAGGTGCAATGCCTGGTCGTTTAATCCAGAATTTAAAAAAGGCAGAAAGTTCTAACCCTGTTTTTGTATTGGATGAAATTGATAAATTAGGTCAAAGTCATCAAGGAGATCCATCTTCTGCAATGTTAGAAGTTTTAGACCCAGAGCAAAACACTGCTTTTTATGATAACTATTTAGAAGTTGGTTACGATTTATCTAAAATACTTTTTATAGCAACAGCTAATAATTTAGGCCAAATTCCTTGGGCTTTGCGTGATAGAATGGAAATTATTAATGTAACAGGTTATACAATTGAAGAAAAAGTAGAAATAGCCAAAAGGCATTTATTACCAAAACAATTAAAAGAACATGGTTTAACAACCCAACATTTAAAGTTAGGAAAAAAACAAATAGAAACTATTGTAGAAGGCTATACAAGAGAATCTGGTGTTAGAGGCTTAGAAAAACAAGTTGCAAAAGTGGTGCGTTTTGCAGCAAAATCTATTGCTATGGAAGAAGATTATAATATAAGCCCAACCCAAGAAGATGTAGAAAAAATATTAGGAACTCCAAGAAATAGAGATAAATATGAAAATAATGGAGTTGCTGGTGTAGTTACTGGCTTAGCCTGGACAAGTGTTGGTGGAGATATTTTATTTATAGAATCTATATTATCTAAAGGAAAAGGAAATCTTTCTATAACTGGTAATTTAGGAAATGTTATGAAAGAATCTGCAACAATTGCTTTGCAATACATTAAATCGAACGCAGAAGAGTTTGGTATAAAACCAGAAATTATAGAAAAATACAACGTGCATATTCATGTGCCAGAAGGTGCTACACCAAAAGATGGTCCAAGTGCAGGTATTACTATGTTAACCTCTTTGGTTTCTTCTTACACACAACGTAAAGTTAAAAATAAATTAGCCATGACCGGCGAAATTACTTTGCGTGGTAAAGTATTGCCAGTTGGTGGTATTAAAGAAAAAATATTAGCTGCTAAAAGAGCTAATATTAAAGAAATAATTCTTTGTAACGATAATCGAAAAGATATTTTAGAAATAAAAGAAAGCTATTTAAAAGGCTTAACTTTTCATTATGTTACAGATATGAAACAGGTTATAGAAATAGCATTAACCAAACAAAAGGTAGACAATGCTAAAAAATTAGACTAATAAAAAAAGCCTCCAACTAGTTTAAAGTTGGAGGCTTTTTACTTTAAATAAAGTCCCTTTTCTAACAGCAACCAGAATTTGGTTTGCAACTATTTACCACACCATTGGCTGTAATTCTCACTTTTGGTTTTTCTGGAATGTTACAGGCATCTAAAGCCAAACAAGCGGTCTTTTTAGAGGTTAATAGAAAATTGGTTCCGTTAAAATCTAAACCATACTTTCCAATTGTTTCTTTTCCTTGATATTCTACTTCAATTTCTAAATTATCTAAGTTGAATTGCTTTTCAGATAACTCAATAATACTTATTAATTTTTCTGGATGCAGTCGATGATCATAATCATTGGCTTCCCAAAGTTGAAAACTAATCACGTTTTCTTCTCTAATTTTGCCTCCACAATCTATAAATACCTTAGTTATTTTACCAATTTCGGTCACATGAAAATGGCTAGCAACTATTTCTCCATTTGGTAATTCAAATGCAATTATATCTAATTTTTTTAAGTGATTTTTAATGTCTAATAATTTCATAATATATAATTTTTTAACAGCAGGTGTTTTCTGTTATGTTATTGATAAACGTGTTTAATGTATTTTTTATGTTTAGCCAATTATCTTCGTTTATACAATAACAAACACTTGTGCCTTCTATGTTTCCTTTAATAATTCCTATTTTTTTTAGCTCTTTTAAATGTTGAGAAATGGTAGGTTGAGCCAAACCAATTTTTGTTACCAAATCTCCACAAACACAACTTTTTAATTTTAGTAAATATTCTAATATGGCAATTCTTGCAGGATGCCCTAAAACTTTAGCAATATTGGCAATATTATTTTGTTGTGCAGTAAATATTTCTGATTTGGTAAGTCCCATATTAATTTGTTTATTGCAATATTACGATTAATAAGTTAAAAGTGAAGTAATTTTACATTTTTTTTTNAAAGAAATATGAATAGTTATTCTATAACTTTAGATATAATAAATCGTTTAATCTAGTTTCTGTTTCAGAAATAGGAAAATNGTACAANGCAATTTTTTGAAANCCTACTTTTTTATAAAACGATAGTGCTCTATAATTTTTANTCCAAGTGTATAGCCAAATACCTTTTTGATTGTTTTTTTTACAGAGTTCTAAGTTAAATTTAAAAAGCTCAATCCCTAAACCCAAACCATAAAAGTCTTCTAGCAAATAAAAACGCTCTAATTTAGTAACATGGTTAGAGGCTATATGTTCATTTTTTTGGTTGAATATAACTTTAGAGAAACCTGCTAAAGATTGNTTATGATAAATTAAATGATATTGAAATTGAGGATTTGTAATTTCACTCAATAATTGTTCCTCATTAAAATTTGTTTGGATATATGTATCCATAATTTTTTTTGGAATTGCGTCTTTATGAGGAACAAAAAAAGCTTTTTTGCCAACTTCTGTTAAAGCCTTAACATCTTTAATCTCGGCTTTTTTTATGGTAAATATTGTCAAACTTTAATTTTTATAAATTTGCACCTTAAGCGAAGATCTCTTTTAATTATTACTTCGATTTTTTTCTTTTTGAAACATATTCTTTTTTAATTTTACTTTACCATTTTTCTATCATGTACTGTTAAAAAATGGTATTCAACCTTCATTTAAATAAAACTTTTAGCTACTCATTTTTTTTTTGAATCCTACTTTTATTCTTCTCGAATTGCCTACAACTAAAATAATATAAAACGTTCACATATTTTATTTTAGATATTAAACTAATTTAGTTGTTTTTCTTGTGAAAGTCAAATACAAAACCTCAATGCTTACACAAAGAGGTTTTAGTTTTTATAGATTTCTGCCTGTGCAGAAATGATAGAAAGAATTATTTAATCAATTCGTAAGAACGTTTGATAAAGTTTGTTAAATCTTCACCATGTAATAAGTTTTGAGATAATTTAGCCAAATCAAAAGCTTGAGAAATTAAACCTTTTTGTTTGTCTTCATCTGCCGCTAAAATTTCAGAAACTAATGGGCTGTTGGTATTTACCACCAAGTTGTACATATCTGGCATATTGCCCATTCCCATCATTCCACCTCCGCCAGAAGCTTGCATTTCTTTCATTCTACGCATAAATTCTGGTACTGTAATTATAAAAGGAGAAGAATTAGAATCCATAGCTTCTAACTGAACCTTGTAAGCAGAATTGTTTACAGCCCCTTCAATTACAGGTTTTAGTTTTTCTTTTTCCTCGTCAGATAATTTAGAAATTACATTATCATCTTTTTTAATTAAATTATCTGCGTGGTCTGCATCAACTCTAGAAAACTTAATTTTTCCATCCCCAGAAGTTTCTAATTTCTGCATTAAATGAGAAATTATTGGCGAGTCTAACAACAATACTTCATAACCTTTTGCTTTGGCTTCTTGTATATAGCTGTGTTGTGCATCTTTATTGGCTGCATATAAAATTACATGGTTGCCATCTTTGTCTGTTTGTGTGTCTTTCGTTTTTTCGATAAATTCATCAAAAGTGAAAAAAGTATCATCTACAGTTGGGTATAAAGCAAACTTTTTGGCTTTGTCAAAAAACTTGTCTTCAGAGAGCATACCGTATTCAATAATCACTTTAATATCGTTCCATTTTTTCTCAAAATCTTCACGATCTTTTTTAAATAAAGATGTTAATTTATCTGCTACCTTTTTAGTAATGTAACCAGATATCTTTTTAACAGCACCATCTGCTTGTAAATATGAACGAGAAACGTTTAATGGAATGTCTGGAGAATCAATTACCCCTTTTAGCATTTGTAAAAAGTCTGGTACAATACCTTCTACATTGTCGGTTACAAATACTTGATTTTGATACAGTTGAATTTTATCTTTTTGCATGTCTAAGTTTTGAGACAGCTTTGGGAAGAATAAAATACCTGTTAAATTAAAAGGGTAATCTACATTTAAATGAATGTGAAATAAAGATTCTTCAAATTGCATTGGGTACAATTCTCTGTAAAAGTTTACGTAATCTTCATCACTTAAATCTGCTGGTGCTTTTGTCCAAGCAGGGTTTGTGTTATTGATAATATCATCTACCTCAATTTGTCTATGAGGTTCTGTAGTTTCTTTACCATCTTTATCTTTAGTGGTTTTTGGTTTGTGTGCAGGATCGTTTATTTTTTTCATTCCAAATTTAATTGGCACTTGGTTAAAACGATTGTATTTGGTTAATAAACCACGAATTTTACCTTCTTCTAAAAACTCTGTAGAATCTTCTGCAATATGTAACACAATTTCTGTGCCTCTGTCAGATTTATCATGCTCAATTAAGGTGTATTCAGGAGAACCATCACAAGTCCAATGTGCAGCAGGTTCGTCTTTAAACGATTTTGTAATTATTTCAACTTTATCAGCTACCATAAAAGCAGAGTAAAAACCTAGACCAAAATGCCCAATTACACCTGTATCATTTTTGTCGTCTTTGTATTTTTCTAAAAATTCTTCTGCACCAGAAAATGCAATTTGATTAATGTATTTTTCTACTTCATCAGCAGTCATACCTAAACCTTGATCTTTAATGGTTAAGGTTTTAGCATCTTTATTAATGCTAATTTCTATTTTGGCATCTCCTAATTCTGTTTTTGCTTCTCCAATAGAAATAAGGTGTTTTAATTTTGTTGTGGCGTCTGTTCCATTAGAAATCAATTCGCGTAAAAAGATTTCGTGGTCTGAATACAAGAATTTTTTAATCAGCGGAAAAATATTTTCTACTGATACATTAATGTTTCCTTTGCTCATAATTTTATGTTTATTTTAGTTTTTGTTAATGTCATTTTGAGTGATTATTTTTTTTAAAAATCGTATCGAAAAGTTTTAATTATCCTCGATACAATTTTTTATTCCTAAAAATTCAATCAAACTGACAAACAGTTATTTTTTATAATTTGATTTTAAATAGTCAAAAAAAATACCAAAAAGAGGTTTGTGACAAGATGACAGAAATTGATGCGTTTCGTCAGTTTTTAATCAAAAAATATATTCCTGAGTATCTGACTAAAATATTTGTTTAAATTGTCATTCCTTTGAAAATGAGAATCTAAATAAATTGTCTATTTTAGCTAACCACAATAAACACATAACTAAAATTACAATATTATGTATAATTCTAAAATAGCAGGGTTAGGATATTATGTTCCAGAAAATGTTGTTACCAACAACGATTTAAAGGAATTTATGGATACCTCAGATGAATGGATTCAGGAAAGAACAGGTATACAAGAAAGACGCTGGATAGACCCAAAAACAGATGATACTACAGCTGTTATGGGGGCAAAAGCTGCAAAAATAGCTATAGAAAGAGCAGGCTTAACCAAAGATGATATCGATTTTATTGTGTTTGCAACTTTAAGTCCAGATATGTATTTTCCTGGAGGTGGTGTGCAAATTCAAGATTTATTAGAAATGCCAACTATTGGTGCATTAGATGTCGTAACCAATGTTCTGGTTTTATATATGCCATGTCTGTTGCAGATCAATTTATAAAAACAGGGATGTATAAAAATATTTTGGTCATTGGTGCCGAAAATCATTCTGGTGGATTAGAAAAATCTACAAGAGGTAGAGGTGTTACTGTTATTTTTGGTGATGGAGCAGGAGCTGCAGTTTTAACAAGATCTGAAGCAAAAGGAAAAGGTATATTATCCTCACATTTACATTCTGAAGGGAAACATGCAAGAGAATTGATGTTAGACGGACCATCAACCCAAAGATGGGTGCCAGAAATTTTAGAAGCAAATGATCCTGATGATGTATCTTATTTTCCATACATGAATGGGCAATTTGTTTTTAAACACGCTGTAACTCGTTTCTCTGAAGCAATTATTGAAGGTTTACAAGCCAATAATTTACAGAAAGAAGATATTGATATGTTAATTCCACATCAAGCCAACTTACGTATTGCTCAGTTTATACAAAAGAAGTTTCAATTACCTGATGATAATGTATATAACAATATCATGAAATATGGAAACACAACAGCAGCCTCAGTAATTATAGCTTTAACAGAGGCTTGGGAAAAAGGTAAAATTAAAGACAACGATTTGGTTGTTTTAGCAGCTTTTGGGAGTGGTTTTACTTGGGGTAGTGTAATTATTAGATGGTAAAAGCACCATATATTTACTAGAAAAAGACTTGTTTTTAAACGAGTCTTTTTTTATTCACAATGAATTTTTTTAGGTATTATTTTTTAAATACAATTGAAACATAAATTATTGTTAATATTTAGTAATTGATAAATTTTCGTTTATTATTTATTTAAGTTTGTTAAACAAAAAATCAAATCATGAAATCAGCTAGCTTTAAAATTTTAGTATTTACATTGATATTATTTTTAATTTCAAATTCATCTGTAACTGCACAGAATTTTAATGGAAAAGCCATTTATGTTTCTAAATCTAAAATGGAATTAGGCAATTGGGGAGCAAGACTAAGTGAAGCACAAAAAAAGCAAGTTGCTGCAAGATTGAAAAATAGACTCGAAAAAAAGTACATATTAACTTTTAACAAACAGGAAGCCTCTTTTAAAGAAGACACAAAAATTGATGCTATTTCTGGTGCGACAGATTCTTGGGGAGCTTATTTTTCTAGGGGTGAACAGTATAAAAATATTAAAACTACCCAATTGATACAAAGCCAAGAGTTTTATGGCAAACGTTTTTTAGTAAAAGATAATCTATATAAAATAGATTGGGTTTTAGGCACAGAAACTAAACAAATTGGAGCGTATACATGTTACAAAGCAAAAGCATTTATACCTAATATAGAACTAAATTGGTATAATTTTTCTTGGAGCGATTTAAGAAATGAAGAAAATACCGATTCAGATAAAAAAGAAAATATGGTTGTGGTAGAAGCTTGGTATACATCACAAATTCCCTTGGCACATGGCCCTGGAGAGTTTTGGGGTTTACCAGGATTAATTTTAGAAGTTAACGTAAATAACAC
>JGI26083J51738_10001175_pt1 | contig 14065 bp, 13 predicted proteins | sample SaaInl85LU_5_DNA_FD_51738 | JGI IMG/M metagenome (IMG submission 51738)
CGGCGTAACGAAGGCCTATGTGTTTGGTCAATTTCTTATCACAGTCGCCGTGAGCCTCTCCCTCGCTGACCTTGCCTCTTTGGCAAACACCGCAGAGCTTTGGGCCGCTGCTGGCTTCATTGTGTTGTCACTCTTTGCACATGGCCACATACTCGACAGACGTGGACACAGTGTGCCACTCGAATGTGCTCGCTTGATACTCGCCATTGCGCTCGCCTTTTTGCTCCCACTTGGGTCAACGCTCTCTGCGCTTCTCGGTTACTCGGCCGCCGCCTCGCTGATCATCNTAGGCATGAGCGCAGCCTGCAAGCGCAACATACTGAGTTCTGGGGATCNGGAGATTGGCAAAGGGAGTGTAAGCGAGGGGCTAGCAAAGGCTTCCGTTTAAATGAACGTTGCAATGCNGTCAGAGCTGGATAAGAGGAAAGTCGTCGATTAGCTCGCCGGAGTCAATTTCGCGCANTTCGAATTGGACCTGCTGCGCCTCTCTAAACGCTCGCCTGAGCGACGTCCCCTCTTCCAAATTCGTAATCACGAATATCGCTTTGCCGGTCAAATCCCCCAGAGGCGCTACGCTAAGCGGATTGAAGACATACTCCTCGCTCTCACTCAGCAAGCCCTTTACGCTTGCCTCGACGCTCAATGCGCCGCCTGGAGGCGCATCACGCACCGCTCGATACAGAGAAGAGTCACCGCGCGCATCAAGAACGCGAAGGAAAAGTTCGACCTCGCGTGTGAAGAGCTCGGCGTTTCTTAACTCGATTGTTGGTGTATAGATCGGATAGCTAAAGCCCACTTCGACAATGCCGTTGCTTGAGGCATCGGTAATGAGTGCACTGAGGATTTGCTCGCCACGGATTCCCTCCCCCTCCCGCTGAGGGAGCAAGAGAAAAAAGTAGAGCGCGACAAAGAAAAGCAGCGGTATGACAAAAAATCCGGCAAATACCGTCGGAGATCGCAGAAAGGGCGAAAGCCAGGGCCGCACGCCAACAAGGCCCAAAATCACCACCGCTGCACTCAAGAGCGCTCTAGAAGGAATGGCGAGTCTGCCGACCAGAACCGCATTGGCGTCGAGCCAATAGAGGAGCAAGGCGGCTAGCAGTAGGCTCGAGGCAGACAGCAGGCGGGGCATCGTATTAGGCCTTGATGACGATTTCTTCGCCCTGAGCCTGCTTATCAGCATGATACGACGAACGCACTAGCGGTCCGCTTGCTACATGCTTAAAGCCAAGCTCCTCACCGAACCGACGCAGCGCGTCGAATTCGTCGGGGTGGACGAAGCGCTCGACCTTAAGGTGGTCTTTGCTAGGCTGCAGGTACTGACCAAGCGTTACCATATCAACATCGTGCGCGAAGAGGTCGCGCATGACATCTTTCACCTCATCGATTGTCTCACCGAGCCCGAGCATCAGCCCAGACTTCGTTACGACCTCGGGGCGGAGTGCTTTATATCCCTTCAAAAGATCAAGAGACCACTGATAGTCAGCACCTGGACGGGCTTTCTTGTAGAGGCGGGGGACGGTCTCGAGGTTGTGGTTAAACACGTCCGGCGGCGTCTCTTTCAGAATATCGAGTGCGATCTGCATACGTCCTCGAAAATCAGGCACTAACACCTCAACCTGAATTTCGGGATTAAAGCGCCGCGTTTCGCTTATGCAATTCGCGAAATGTTGTGCCCCACTGTCTTTTAAGTCGTCACGATCGACTGAAGTGATCACGACATAACTCAAACCCATTTCTTTGATCGCACTGGCAAGCTCAGTCGGCTCATTGGGGTCGAGTGCATTGGGCTTGCCGTGGGCAACATCGCAGAAGGGACAGCGTCGCGTGCATATCTCGCCCATAATCATGAAGGTCGCAGTGCCGTTGCTAAAACACTCGCCTAGATTAGGGCACGAAGCTTCTTCGCAAACTGACGCCAGTTTGTGTTCGCGGAGTTTCTGCTTGATATGATTGATCCTGGGCGACGCAGGAATTTTAACGCGAATCCAGTCGGGCTTGGTTGGCAACTCCTCGGTTGGGATCACCTTAAGAGGAATACGCCTCACCTTATCTGCGCCGCGCAGCTTCTCGCCTTCGATTAACACATTTCGACGCTTTCGCTCTGTTGTCTCTGTCATTTTGACCTAGCTCACTCCGCCGGCGCACCGGTATTCAATTTTTTAGCCTGCTTAAAAAGGCAACTCAATTTGTACTTACTCCCTCTCCGGTGCGGAGAAGGCAGCGGCGCTAGGCTACATACCCTAACCGCGTAAGCAAAGCCGCAATAAGCGCGCTGCTCACTTCTTGCATTAAATTACGCTCGGTATCGACCTTGCCGATTAGATCTGCGACCTGCGTGACTTTGAGGTCCTCGAACCCGCAGGGGTTTATTCTATCGAACGGCGATTTGTCCATGTCGACATTGAGACTCAGCCCGTGATAGCTCAACCCGTTTTTGATGCGCAAGCCTAGCGCGGCGATTTTCGCGCCGTTCACATAGACGCCCGGAGCATCGGAACGACGCTCCCCCCTGATGCCAAACGTAGCAAGCGCCTCGACGATCGCCTCTTCGATGAGATCCACTAATTCGCGAACTCCCATCTTGCGACGCTTCACATCGATGAGTAGATAGCCGACAAGTTGGCCCGGACCATGGTAGGTAACTTGACCACCGCGGTCGATCTGCACAATGGGAATATCGCCGGCATCGAGTATATGCTCTGCCCTACCCGCTTGCCCCTGAGTGAAGACAGGCTTGTGACTCAGCATCCATATCTCGTCATCACGACCGGGCCTCGGATGTTCGGCGAGATAGCGCATCGCGTGCCAGAGAGGCACATAGTCTTGAAGCCCTAGCCGCCTTACTTTCAACCCTATTTCGCTGGGCCTGGTTAAAGGCAGATTAGGCGCTGGGACTGCCTGCTCCCACTTGTACGCATCTAAATGCATCTAAAGCACCATCTTCACGTGCTCGATCGTCTTTAGCTCTGCAAATATCTTTTCGAGTTGCTCTGCACCCGTGGCCGCAATAGTGACTCGCACCGAGACATAGTTACCCTTATTGCTCTCGTTAATCTCTATGAGCTCTTCGGATATCCTGCCCGCATGGCGCTCGAGCACACTTATTGCCATCGCCCGAAAACCCGGCGCAGACACGCCAATTACTTTGATTGGGTAGAGACAGGGAAACTCTATTTTTGGCGCTTCTTGATCAGTACCCAGTGGCGTCTCGGTAAACGTGATGTCTTTGGTCATTGCATCGAACCTATGAGAATAAGTTGCTGAAGAAAAGCGTCAACCAATCGATGAAACGCTTAAACAGACTACCCTGTTCGATATCTTGCATTGCGACTACGTCACCCCTGTAGATGAGATCGCTGTCGAGAGTGACATTCACCACTCCCATTATTTGCCCGCCTACTAGAGGCGCGCTAACGGCTTCTTCGACGTCGACAGCAGCAGTCAGATTTTCGCCTTGACCGCGGGGAATCGTAACAAAAACGTCCTCTGTGACACCTAAATCTACGACGGACTGCTCGCCCGACCAAACGGGTACATTGGTCAATACTTGCCCCTCGCTATAGAGCTGATGGGTTTCAAAATAGCGGAACCCGTAGGTAAACAGCTTTTGTGTCTCAATGGCGCGTGCCTCTGTGCTCGCAGTGCCCATCACTACTGAGATCAGGCGCATGCCGTCGCGTTCGGCCGAGGCGACGAGGCAATATCCTGCAGCATCTGTCCAGCCTGTTTTGAGACCATCCACATTGCGATCTCGAAATAGTAGCGAGTTGCGGTTAGTCTGAGTAATGCCATTGTAGGTGAACTCGCGTTCGGCATAGATCGGATAGAAATCCTTGTGTTTGATTACCGTTTCTCGCGCAATGATCGACAGATCGCGCGCCGACATCGTGTTGTAATACTGCTCGGTATCCAACCCGCTCGAATTCATGAAAAAACTCTGCTGCATGCCCATCACCTCGGCATACTGATTCATCATGTCAGCAAAGGCCTCTTCACTGCCCGCGATGTGCTCTGCTATCGCGACACTCGCGTCATTGCCTGATTGGATGATAATGCCGCGCAGCAGATCCTCTGCGCGGACCATCGTATCGACGCCGACAAACGTCTTCGACCCTTCCATCCGCCAGGCCTTCTCACTAATGTGCACAGGCGTATCGAGCGTCAGGCGACCGCTGATGATTTCCTCGATGGCAATGTAAGACGTCATAATTTTTGTCAGGCTAGCGGGCGGCAGCGCCTCATCGGCGTTTTCTTCGATCAGAACCTGCCCGGTTTTGGCGTCAATCAGAATATAACTTGTCGCCGCGATATCTGGCGGGCGTGGAATGATCGCGGGAGCCGCAAATGCCCTGAGAGTTGGCAACACGCCAATGCACAGGGCGAGAAGGATTCTGAGTGTGCGCTGGTTAGATCGGACTCTTGATGTCATGGGAAACTCTACTCTTTGTCTGAATTCTCTTTTGCGGCCCTTCTTATCGATGCGCCACCGGAAATTTCGCTTGGGTCGATAATTCACCCTGCTGCCGCTGCCTATGATACTAGTTCTGGCGCGGAATTATTGACCGAATTTGACTTCGTGGAGATCGAGTCGAAAATAAGTCGCTAGTTTAATGCTTACGTGGCGCTATGCCTACGCATCGGCGGCTATCAATCAGAATAGTCAGCGCTTAGCCTCGTTTGAGTCACGCTTTGCCCGCATTCAGACGCGTTTATGAAATTACTGGTTTTACTCGGAAACGGTATAGGGCGTCCCTAGATTAGCTGACGCGACTCGCGCCTTCAGAGAATCCACCTCGGCCAGATCATTCAGAGGGCCAATGCGTACTCGGTGCAATAGCTGTCCTTCGGACGAGCGCACTTCTTCTATTTTGACTGGCTGCCGCGTAAGACCTCGCAGCTGCTCTGCGACTTCGTGAGCACTGCCGCGCTGTGAATAAGCGCCGACTTGGAGGTACTGGTTGGCTATTTTGCCGCTACCGACTCTCGCCAGCTGCGGCTGCTCGCGTCGCTCCCGAGGCGCGTCGGTCTTGACCACGATGGCCTCTAACTCGACGCGCGCAGTGCCTCTGTCGGCGTAGCCGAGCTTCACTGCGGCTGCGTAAGACAGATCGATAATCCTATCACCGTGAAACGGGCCCCTATCGTTCACTCGGACAATGATGCTGCGATTATTGTCGAGGTTAGTGACCCTAAGAAAACTCGGTATCGGCAGCGACTTATGCGCGGCTGAGACCTTATACATGTCGAAAATCTCGCCGTTAGACGTTTTGTGGCCGTGAAATTTTTCGCCATACCAAGAGGCCACGCCTCTTTCGAAATACCCTTCCTCGGTGGACATGACTTTGTAGCGCTTGCCAAGGACTTCGTAGGGACTGCGATTCCCCGCCATCGTGCGCGTCACTGCGGTTGGCACTACCTCTTGGATCTCTGAGGGATCCAACACCCGGGTCGGCGCCCGGTCTTGTGATATCTGATAGCGCCCCGCATTGGGCGAAGGCTGCTTAGCGGAGGGGGTGCTCGCACAGCCAGCGAGTACGGCAAGCAGCAATATTAACGGCGCTTTCACGCCAAAGAGGGCACCGCGGGGCATCGTTGTCTTTATTCGCGACGCGCAAGCCCACATAGTCTGAACAGGGTGATCGACTAAGGTACCTCTCATTGCTCTGCCTCTTGATGGTTCTGTTAGCTCAACTTTCCACAGATGTCTGCCCAAACTCTGATTGCCGCCGAAATTCACCAGACACTCACTGCTGCAGACACTCAAAGAGGGTAGCGGTAGCAAGCAGGAAAGTTTGAGTATTTTAGCGCGTTGTCGAGGGTTAGAACCGTATCCTAAAGACCCTGAGCGCTGAGGCCTAGCGTGCGGGTCGAGTCACTCGATGGGTCTGAATAGACATAAGCAGTCCAAAACCGATAAACAGCGTAACAACCGCCGTCCCGCCCCTTGAGATAAGAGGCAGAGGCAAGCCGATAACAGGTAATAGCCCCGATACCATCGACATATTGACAAACAGATAGAGAAAAAAAGTCAGGGTGATGCTGCCCGCCAACAAACGACCGAACATGTCACTAGCCGTGAGCGCGATGCGTGCACCTCTGATAATCACGAAAAGATAGAGTGCGATAAGCACCAAAACGCCGATTAGACCAAATTCTTCGGCCAAAACCGCCAGAATAAAGTCCGTATTGCTCTCTGGAATAAAGTCTAAATGCGACTGCGCGCCATTGCCGTAGCCTTTCCCATAAACCCCACCGGAGCCGATCGCAATCTGCGACTGAATAATATTGTAGCCAGCGCCCGTAGGATCTCTGTAGGGATCGAAAAAGGTGAGTATTCTGTTCTTCTGGTGCGGCTGCGCCAGAAACAAATACCATGCGGGCGAGGCGATCAACGCTGCGAAGATTCCCGCAAAAACGACTCGCCATCGCAATCCAGCGAGCAGCACGACAAAAATACCCGACATGGTAACCATGAGCGCGGTACCCATATCATTCTGAAGAACAATGAGCGCGGCGGGCAACAGTGTAAACACCCCGCCCAAAAGACATGTTTTAGATTGGGCGGCAGGGCGCGGCTCGCGAGATACCAAGCAAGCAGCATTGGGACGATAAATTTCAGCAGTTCCGAGGGCTGGAAACTAGGCAACCCAGGAAGATCTAACCAGCTTTTTGCGCCGTTTTTTTCGACCCCAATCACAAGCACGAGCCCAAGTATCAACAACGCCAGAACATAGGCTGTGGGAGCCCATCGCCGGTAAAATTGAATATCGAACTGCGCAACAGCACACATCACGACGAGGCCGATTCCCATTGTTCCCGCCTGACGCGCGATAGTTTCAGCGTTTCCCCCTGTTGCACTGTTGAGCACAAAGAGCCCGAAGCCGCAGAGGGCCAACAACCCCGCGAGGAGTATGGGGTCTATGTGAATTACCTGCCAAAAGCTGCGCAGCCTGCGGGGCTGAGAGAAGCTGACATTCGACTGCCTGACGAAATCTCGGTTACTGGGGGCCTTCACACTGGCGCCCCTCTCAACCCGACTCCTCGACCGGCGCCTGAGCCCATACCGCCCTCAGGGTTAATCATGTCGATGCCCTTCATGCTCGGCAATGAGCGCGACGAGGCTGGGAGAGTTTTCGTCTGACTGTCGCGCGCGCTCAGCGTCTTCGCTCAGCAGGGCATCGGGATCTGTCGCAAGCGCCGCAAAATCGATTTCTAGAATATCGAGAAGNTAGGAATCGATAACCNCTTTCGCGACCGGGCCAGCGACACTGCTGCCATGCTGCCCGTTCTCAACAAAGACCGCGACGGCAATCTGCGGCTTGATCGTTGGATGCTGTGCCGGGGCATAGGCAACGAATAGCGCATGGTCTTTGTTCAAATCAGACACATCGATATCCTCGCTCTGAAGAATATCCTGCGCAATGCTCACGACCTGCGCCGAACCTGATTTTCCAGCCATTTTATAGGACATATCGCGATCAGCTCGGGCGATCGCCTCATAGGCGGTGCCATAGTCTCTAAACACCTGTGAGTAAGGCCTGTGAACGACCATCGTCATCGACTCTTCGATATAACGCCAATGTTCTGGATTATCTATCTGCACGTTGCCTAGGGGGTTTGGGTCCTGCGGCTCAAAAGGCTCTCCGTCAATCGCCGCAAGCATTCTTGGCTTTACGACAACCCCTTTGTTGGCCGCGATCGCAGTTGCAGTCGCAAGCTGCAGCGGGGTCGCCCACATATACCCCTGCCCGATTGAAGAATTAATCGTATCACCCGGATACCAAGGCTCATTNCGCGTTGCCTGCTTCCACTCTCGCGAGGGCAAAACNCCGGTTCGTGCGTANCCAACATCGAGCGCGAAATTCTGNCCAAAGCCAAACTGACTCAAAAAACTGTGAATGGTATCGATACCCATGCGATACCCGAGGTCGTAGAAAAAGGTATCGCAGGATTGAAAGATTGCGCGCTGAAGATTGGTCTCGCCATGGCCGCCGCCGATGGCTGTTCGCAACGTGTAGTCACCCCATCGGTAGCGCACGCCAGGAAGCCTGAAATAGCCAGGGTCCTGGATCACCGTGTCGGTATCGGTAAAACCGTGCTGCAAACCGCCGAGGCCGATGAACGGTTTTACCGTCGACGCCGGAGGATAGGGATTAACGGTCCTGTCAAAAAGCGGCGTGTTAACGGTGTCGGTTATCAGTCGCGAGTAATCGGCATTGCTTATTCCGGTCACAAACAGATTGGGGTCAAAGCCCGGCTTGCTGACCATTGCCAGAATTCCACCGGTCGCAGGATCGATCGCCACAACCGCACCCCGGTGCTCACCTAAGGCTTCGGTGGCGACGCGCTGCAATCGGTTTTCTAGATAGAGCGTCAGGTTCTTGCCGGCAATTGGGTCCGTGCGTTCTAGCCGACGCATGACCTGCCCGCGATTGTTCTTCTCGACTACCTCATAGCCAACCTCGCCGTGTAGAAGCGTCTCATAGGTGCGCTCGATTCCTGTCTTGCCTATGTGATTTGTCCCGCCGTAATTTTCCCGCACATCCTCGGCGAACGCGTCGAGTTCCTCACGATTAATCTCAGACACATAGCCAATCGCGTGCGCGTTGAGTTCTCCCGAGGGATAGCTGCGCACAAATTGGGGCTCAATACTAATACCGGAAAGACGATGCGCATTGACCGACACCCGCGCCTTTTCCTCTTCGGTGAGGACATAGCGCAAGGGAACTGAGGAGAACGGGACGCGGCGGCGTTTAAGCCTCTCCCTGAATTGCTCAACATCCTCCGGCGCAAGGCGTATGAGCGAGGATAACAGCTCGAGAGTCGCCTCGATATCATCGACCCGCTCTCTGACAACCGACAGATTAAAGATAGGCTGATTATCAGCAAGCAGTTCGCCGCTGCGATCGTATATCAGCCCTCGTGCGGGGGGCACATACTGCGAGTGAAGCCGATTGCCGTCTGCTCGAGCGGCAAAATAATCGTATTGGGTGATCTGAAGGTTAATGAGTTTGACCAGCAGTGCAGCGAAGAGAAGCGCAACGAAGATGCTTGCAACAAGCATGCGTCTGGCAAAAAGCCTTCGTTCAGCCTCACGATCTTTAAGCTGCCACCTACCTTCCACTATTAACCCCGCTTCTCATCGTCAGTAACTTCGACACCGTCGATGGCCGAAAGTTTTACCCACACCAAGGTTGCTGCTCACGCTCGATGGTAAGGGTGCCCTTTGCTCAGGCTACTCGCGCGATAGAGCTGTTCAACCATAATTACGCGCACCAGCGGATGAGGTAAGGTCATTGCCGAAAGCGACCAACTCTCATCAGCACGCGCTGCACATGCTTTAGACAAACCATCGGGACCACCAACCAAAAGGCAGATATTTCGACCTTGGCGCTTGAAGTGCTCGAGCCTCGCAGCCAGCGCCGGTGTATCAAGTGGCTTACCTAAAACTTCGAGGCTTACTACATAGTCGGCGTCCTGCACGGAAGCTAGAATCGCCTCGCCCTCTTTCTCCCGACATACCTCGGGGCTCTGAGTCTTGGTCCGTTTGGCCATCGGGAGCTCGAGGAGACTAAACCCCAGATCGCCGACGATTCGTTTACTGTATTCGTCAACCCCTTCCTGCACCCAGCGTGGCATTTTGGTGCCAATGCTAATTAGCTTAAGCTTCATGCTCGGCTGTGGTCTCGGTGGTGATGCCCTCAGCTGGCGGCTTAAAACTCCAGAGCTCCTCTAAATTATAAAGCGCGCGCATTGGGGCAACCATCAGATGCACAACGACATCGCCGAGGTCTACTAACACCCACTCTGCCGCTATTTTGCCCTCGATGCTTTTAACGGTCTGCCCAGCCTCTTTCGCCGCCTTATCGACGGAATCGGCAAGCGCCTTCACATGCGTAGTCGAGGAGCCGGTGGCGATAACCATGAAGTCCGTAATCGAGGTCAGCCCTTTCACGCTGATGCTGCGTATCTCCTGCCCCTTCATGTCATCAAGCGCCGTTACTGCCAGTTCGGCTAAATGCTCGCTTGCAAGTGCTTTTGAATTCTTCAATACTTATTCCTTTATAAATTAATTAATTAAGTTGATTATATAAAGTTAACTCTACGCTTATTTGTAGAGGGCATGTGTGTCGATATAGGCGCGCACCGTGGCTGGCAACCAGTCATCAACTCTTTTGTTTGCAGATTCAGAGCGATCCTCTACCTCAGAGAGCGCCGCGCGAACGCGTGTGGACGACAAGTGATTCTGCAACTCCTCCAGCAGAATAATCTTGCCCCTGCCGCCATCGAAAAGCGCCTCTGGGCTCGTCACCCTTCGCGAAGCGAGCTGAGTTAGGTCGGCGCTTTCACGCGAAATGCAGACCCCCGGACGCGAAACTACTGCAAGTAGATTTTCGTCCAAGAGCTGCTCCCATCTATTCCATCGAGGCAGTCCCTCGAACGCATCTCTTCCGAGCACAAAGACGAAATCGGTATCCGGATCGTCATCCCTTAACTGTGCGAGCGTATCGACACTAAAAGAGACGCCTTCGCGCTCGAGCTCGATAGGGCTCGCGACGAGTTGAGCGCTGCCTGCACATGCGAGAGCTAGCATCTCGAGGCGCTGGGCTCCGGTCGCGCTCGCTGCATGACGATGATTCGGGAGTTTGCAGGGTACCAAAAGTACGCGATCGAGACTCAGCGCCTCTAGCGCGAGCTCGGCTACGGCGAGATGACCACAGTGCACTGGGTCAAACATGCCACCATAGACACCGACCCTCTTACTCATGTGCGTATATGCCCATCCCCTAACACGATATATTTTTGTGACGTTAAGCCTTCCAAGCCCACGGGACCTCGCGCGTGCAGTTTATCCGTCGAAATACCTATCTCAGCACCGAGACCATATTCGAAACCATCGGCGAATCGAGTCGATGCGTTTATCATTACTGAGCTGGAGTCTACTTCGCGTAAAAACCGCTGCGCCTTCGTGAAATTCTCGGTGATGATTGATTCCGTGTGCCCTGAACTATAGCGGTTGATATGTGCTATCGCCTGATCCAGGCCACTGACAACCTTTACAGACAGAATAGGGGCAAGATACTCCTCTCCCCAGTCTTCCTCTGTCGCAGCGATCGCGGTCGGGACTAGGGAAAGTGTTTTGGCACATCCCCTGAGCTCCACCGCATGTTTATCAAACTCGGCCGCGAGCGCAGGCAAGAGCGCGTCGGCGATTGCGTCGTCGATGAGCAATGACTCTAGCGTGCAACAGGTCCCATAACGCTGGGTTTTGGCGTTAATCGCCACGCGCATCGCTTTGTCGAAATCAGCATCGGACTCGATATACAGATGGCAATTGCCGTCGAGATGTTTGATCACAGGCACGCGGGAATCACGGCTGATACGCTCGATCAACCCTTTACCGCCGCGTGGGACAATGACATCGACAAACTCAGGCATGGTAATCAAATNACCCACCGCGTCTCGATCCGNGCGGTCGAGCACTTGCACGGCATCGGCGGGCAGCCCTGCCTCGGCAAGCCCTAACGTGATGCAACGAGCAATCGCTTGATTAGAATTAAGGGCCTCCGAGCCACCGCGCAGAATCGTAGCGTTACCCGATTTGAGACAGAGACTCGCAGCTTCGCAGGTCACATTAGGGCGCGACTCATAGATGATCCCGATAACACCTAGGGGTACGCGCATACGCCCTACCTGAATACCGCTAGGTCGCGGCTTCATCTCGCTTATGCCGCCGATAGGATCGTCGAGCGTAGCCACTTGCCGGAGCCCTTCGAGCATGGCATCGATACGTGCAGGCGTCAGTTCCAAGCGATCGAGCAGCGCAGCGTCGAGTCCTTTCTCTCGGCCAGCCGTCATGTCTTGGCCATTAGCCTCAAGAAGTGCGTCCCGAGCGCCATCGATATGCTGGGCTATAGCCTGGAGCGCCGCGTTCTTTTGACCCGTCGTCGCTTTAGCGATTAACGCTGACGCAGCGCGCGCGCGACTACCTAGGTCGGTCATATAGGCTTGAAGATCTGTCATTTGCGTCCCTAACTCAGCGCGCACTTACTGACGCACGCTACAATAATACTCAATTAGTGGAGTATACCCTACGCCGAGCCCCGCGGTCTGCCGCTCAACGCCAAGAGATTGGACATGGGCGGGGGCTAGCGCTTATCCTCAGTTGTCAGAATTNAGCGCGAGATAGNCACCTAGAATGACTGAAATCCCAGAAGAGCACACAAACCAAAACACGGAGCCTGCTAACAGCGCGACAAGTAAACTAGGTGAGGCCAATGCCAAAATAGCGACGCAGAGAGAGGCGACTATTTCGCAAGCTCTATTGCCGGTTGCCGCGCTCGTGCTGATGCTCTCGCTGTCGGTCTATTTATTCGGCGAAGACGCCAGCTATGGGCCAAACCAGATCGCTCTCTGTATAGGCGCCGCCATTGCAGCGGCTATCGGCTGGCGCAATGGGCTAAGCTGGGAGGCAACCGAAGACGCCATCGTTGCCGGCATAACTATCTCGCTCAAACCTATCCTCATTTTATTTAGCGTGGGCGTGTTGATAGGCACTTGGATTCTATCGGGCACGGTCCCGACGATGATCTATTACAGTCTCCTCATACTTGATCCATCTATTTTTTACGCAGCGAGCTGCCTGATTTGCGGGCTCATTGCTCTGAGCATCGGCAGCTCTTGGACCGTTGCAGGTACCGTGGGCATTGCGCTCATAGGCGCTGCCGCCGGCCTCGGCCTGTCGCTCGAAATAACCGCGGGTGCGATCATCTCCGGCGCTTATTTCGGCGACAAAATGTCTCCCCTATCAGAGACAACAAACCTCGCGCCGGCGGTTGCAGGTACGGATCTGTTCAGTCATATCGGACATATGATCTGGACAACAATCCCCAGCATCATTATCGCGCTGCTGCTCTATCTTGCGCTTGGACTCAATATCGATACCAGCGCGAGCGCCGACGATCTCGCGATAACCATGCGGCTAATCCAAGACAATTTCACCATCAACCCGCTAATGCTAATACCGGTGGCTACACTGCTCTTCATGGCTAACAAACGCCTCCCCCCGATACCTACGATTCTCGCTGGCGCACTTATCGCTGTCGTNTTAGCNCTCGTTTTCCAACAGCCAGCNCTGGGCGCGATGTCGGGCGACACATCATCATTGACGCTCGGAATTATCAAAGGCATCTGGCAGACGCTGTTCGATGGCTTCGTTCTCGACAGCGGCAATACGACGCTTGATGACTTAATGACGCGCGGCGGCATGAGTTCGATGCTCAACACGGTGTGGCTCATTTTATGTGCAATGGTTTTTGGCGCCGCGATGGACTTCACTGGGCTGTTGCGCTGTCTCGTGGCCTATGCGCTTTCATTCGTNCACAGCACGGGAAGCCTGATCGCGACAACCATCGCCACCTGTATTGGCGCAAATATCATNACCTCAGACCAATACATCGCGATCGTCTTACCTGGGCGGATGTACAAGCAGGAATACGCGAATCGCAATCTTGACCCGAAAAACCTTTCTAGAACGTTAGAAGACGCAGCGACTATGACCTCGCCGCTTATTCCGTGGAATACCTGCGGGGCCTATATGGCCGGAACGTTGGGGGTGGCGACATTCGCCTATCTCCCCTACTGCTTCTTTAACTTGATTTGTCCTGTCGTCGCCGTAATTTATGGCTTCTTGAACGTTAAAATCACCCCTCTCGATGAACACGGCAATGAGACTACCGCACCCTCGAAAGCCTAGGGTAGAACACAGCCTTAAAACCTAGCCCTGAGTCGCGTTCCAAACACTCAGTCTATTGCAAGATCGAGGAACGCAAGGAGCTCGTCAAGAGAAGGCGCACGCTTAATCAACGATTCCTTAGCGGGTTTCGTCAATTTCTTCACCCGATGCTCTGCCTGCGAAGCAAGCGAGCGGGAGCCGAGAACGACTGAGTACTCTATCGCTATCAGCGGTTTCCCCCGCAGCGCGCGCGAACCGCGCCCCGCCGTATGCTCTTTGAAACGCCTCTCAACGTTGGTACTTATGCCTGTGTAAATAGCCCCGTCT
>JGI26083J51738_10001192_pt1 | contig 13956 bp, 20 predicted proteins | sample SaaInl85LU_5_DNA_FD_51738 | JGI IMG/M metagenome (IMG submission 51738)
GTTAAATAATCAATCGATTCGGCACTACCTATATATGCTCCATGTTTTGCGTAAAATGGAATCCACATATTTTTGTTAGTTTCGATTCTTTCTTTTAATTGGTATCTCTCAGGTAAGTGAACTTTTATATAACTCATAATAAATCTTCTGGTGTTTCTCTATAAACTCTGTAACTATCTTCATCAAAGTGTTCAGTTGAAACCTCAAATACAATTGAGTTATCTTCCAATGAAATTAATTGATGAGGTAATCCTCTATCGATTAAAACACTATCTCCTTTTTCTAATGTTTTACCTTCCAACTTTCCATCTTCCACATTCAACCAATTAAATTGAAATCTTCCCTCTTGTACATACCAACTTTCTTTTTTCTTTAAGTGGTAATGCATTGAAAATCTATTTCTATCTTTTGTGAATACTAATAGCTTACCGCAATATTCATTATCATTGTGAATCCATAATTCATATCCCCAATTCTTTTCTACTCTCTTAGGAGTCTTTATATCTACATCTATAATCATTCTGAATAACTTTGTGTGTTTAACAATCCACTATACTCACATACATTAAACTTTCCCATATGTGGTAAGATGGCAAGTTCTTTTGCTTTTGCTTCTACCATTACATCAACATCCATTCCATATAGTTTAGGAAGTTTGTTAATATAATCTGAGTGAGCCTGTTCTTTAATTTTTACATTTTCTTCGTGTAATCTCTTAGACTCAGAATAATGTACAATTGGTTTAATATTTTTAGGCCAAGTTGTAATTGCTAACTTCAATGCATCTTCTTCGGTTAATCCACCTGTACAAAATTGATGATGATGATAATCAAATACAATTGGAATACCTATTTGTTCATTTAGATACATCAAATCCTTTACTGAATACATTGATGCTTTATCATCGTTTTCAACTGTCAATCTACTTCGTACCGAGTGTGATAATTTTTTAAAGTTTTCACAAAATCTTTTCATTGCAGATTCCTTGTCTCCATACACCCCATTACAATGTATATTAATTTTATTATAATGAGACTTTTCCAATCCCATTAAATCAAATATTTTTGCATGTAATTCTAAATCCTTAAATGTGTTTTCAACAACATGAGGTCTTGGTGAAACTAATACATTAAATGGGCCAGGATGTGAAGTGATTCTAATACCATTTTTCTTTGCATAATTACCACATGCTAACAATATGGTTTTGATTCTAGCATAGTGTGGAGATTTCTCTATCTCATATTCAGAACCCCAAGGAAACATTTCGGAAGATAATCTGAATAGTTTTATTCCATTCTCATTATTCCATTCTAAGATTCTATACAAATCTCTAGCATTTTGTAATGCCAATTCAGTTGCATATTCAACACCCCTTTCTTGGAATGTTCTTTTAATCATTGAACGATTTGTTGTTACTTTTGGTTTTTGACTCGATAGAGTCATGTTAATACAAGCGTATCCTAAATTCATTTCGTTGGATTTATCATTTGTTATACAACAAATATACGAAAAATATATTTAAAAACCAAATTTATTTTAATAAGTTTTTGAATCGAAGTTATCAGGATAGTTTGTATCCTTTTCGTTTTTGATATAAGTCAACCAATAGTTAACTGCATTTTGATTATTAATCCACTTACTTCTATCACCCCAATTGAAATTAGGTCTAGCATAAAATGGCTTTTCATTCATCACATATTGTGCTCTCTTAGAAGATGCGGGTCTTGGTTCATCAATCAAACCATCTCCGGTATTATCATATCCATCAATAGTACCATCACCATCGATATCAACACCTCTTCTAGAAGTATCTTTTTTTAGAGTATCTATGGGATTTATGAATTCTTTATATGAACTTGTAGCTTCTTTTAAAGCTTCGTTAGGTTCTGATTCCTTTTCAGATTCTTCTACAATTTTTGAAATATCTTCTGGTGTTAAATCTTTAACCATATCATTCATTACTAAATCAAGTGCATGGTCTTCATCCCATTCCTCGGCGTCACTATCATCAATCTCTTCTTCTTCGGGCTCTTCATCATATAACTCTCTCTTACGAATTATCTTTTCTTTATCAACAATTCCCCTATCAACTTTTATTGCGTTGTTAAAAGCGATTACTAATGCAACTGCAAGTGGGTCGAATACAAAGATAATAATTAGAATGAACCAATTGATAATAACATCCATAGGCTTATCTAATAATCCACTAAGGTATTCTAATGGGCCCAATTCAGATGATACACCTTCTGATGATTCAACATCTAATATTTTTAATTGAATTGATTGTAATGAATCTGCTGCTACTTCTCTTTTCGCTTGAACACCTTTACGATTTTGTTCTTCAACTTCGATACGTTTTTGAGAAATCCTAAGTTCGGAAGTAGAGATGGTTGTTCTAACGCCCCCAACCACCGAGGTGTCTCGTACTTGGATTGATTGAGATTTTGCATTAGAAAGAGTACTAATGTTACCACTAATTCTTTTAAGTTCTTCATCATATCTTATTACATCATCACCCCAAAACTTTTCTTTTTGTTGTAGGAATGCTAATTGTTTTTCTTTTATACTGAATTGATTGAATGTATCTTGAAATGCAGAGGTTAAGAATCCGTAGATACCTAATGATGTTATAAGGATTAAAATAAGAACTGCTCCACTTAGATAGATTCTAAATGACTTGTTTATCTTATCCCAATAGTTGTAAAGGTATCCTGCAGTAATAAGTTTAGCAAGTTCCAATGAACTAGCCATTACTATTACAGATAAAGATGCTCCTGCAAATAGTTTAGATAAACCACTTACGGAGAAGAATGCTGCATTGAATGCTACAAACAATGCTGATAATCCTAGCAATAAAGTTCTAAATTTCATGTGGGGGGTTTAGCCAATTAAAGTTCGAGTAAGTTCCAATAACCTTTGAATCTTCTTCGTTAACTTTAAAGCGTCTTCTTGATTTGAAGGTCTTTTTCCTTCTAACATTTCACCAATTACTTTATTAGAATTTTCAATTCCATCTAAGTATGATTCTGCCTTTTCTTTGTATTCTGCTTTCATAATAACATTCTTTATTCGTATATATAAATATTAAATAATCAAAAAAGGGAGATTTTTTCCAATCTCCCCTCTTTTAACTAACATCACTAAAACTAAAATCTAATCTTTACTTTTTTAGATTTTCGTTCTTCTTTTTTGTCCATAACAATTCTTAACACACCATTTTCAATAGATGCATCTGAGGTTGTTCCATCAAAATCTTTTCCAACTTTGAATTGTAGGTTTACATCACCAACTACTGCATTTACCTTTTCTGCAATTGCTTTAATTGTAATAATACCTTCAGTAACATCAACATCTACATTCTTTGGATTATGTCCTACAACACTTACAATAAGTTCTTGTTTACCATCTTCTAATGTAGTGATGGAATAGTTTCCTTGATTGTTTGGGAGTGTTGAATCCCAACTAAACTTCTCATTTCTTAAAGGAGCAAGTTCGTTAAATAAATTATCAATTGTAAAAATCATACTTTTCTTTTTTTAAGTTAAACATACAATCTACATATTACCAAATCTATACCAATTCATAATAAATGACATAATGTCAGTTTAACTGACATTTTGTTTTAGTTTTCTATATACTTCGATGTTAATGAGGTATATAATACTTCCAACTCTTCTTCGGTTGTACAAAACCCTAATCCATCAAATTCTAGTATTTCAACAAAATATTGGTCTGGCTTCAGTCCCATATTCTTTAACTCCGATTCATCATCAGATGAATTAGTGACAAGTCTTGGTGCATATTTATCAGTTCTTTCTTTTGGGATTGGTAATGTCCAAAAGTATGCTTTGTCTAATTCATCACCATCCTCAACATCTTCTCTATTCTCTATAAAATCACCACTTCCTTGATAGTCATTTGAAATGTGCTTTGACCAACCTTGTCTTTTAAAAGTTTCATCGGTTAGTGGTGTAACTTGTAGTTTTACTTTTCTCATTCTAATACTATTCTAATAGTTTCTTCTATATCTTCAAATCTTGCTTTAACAATAAGTGTATCACCCACCATTTCATCTATTGGTGCAATTACTGTATTTATTTCTCCACCATCTCCACTATAAGAAAACTCATTAATAGTTGGAACACTACTCCCATTGAATCCAGTCACATATGAAGTATCAATTGTAACCCAATTACCCAATGCATTTATTGTTCTTCTAACAATTACATATGCTGTATCATTTAAAGTCCAATTGTGAGATGATTCCCATTCAACTAATTGTGGATATGGTTCTTCACCATTATTTAAAAGTGTTCCACCTATTGTGTGAATAGTCTGAATAGAGTTATCTGATGAATTTAGTTCTAATTTATATAAACCCTCATTGGTTGTATCCAATCTACCATCTAATTCCATTGTGTAAAAATCAGGTATAGTAATATCATCTTCTTTTGTACAACTTGTTAATCCTACAAACATAAGGATATAAAATACAAGAGCAAATCTCAATAAGTAATCTATACTATCTAATTTTTTCATTATAATAATTTTTCTAATATACTATCCCAAGTTGGATATTCGTTTGGTTTGTTATCGTTTTCCCAATCTACTCCGAATCTCAATAACTCCCCACTAAACTCACCAGCACCATTCTTGATTCTATCATCAATAAGATAATCACCCATCAACAAATCTTTTCTGTGAGTGATGAACATTCTTTTGTGAAATATATCACCGAAGTAATCTTCTATCCAAAATCTTTTATCGGTATTACTTTGTGGGTTACCCCAAGGAGCAGAAGTAGCAATGAATAATTCATACTTACCACTTTCGTGTAATTTCTTAACAGCTTCGATAGCACCTTTCATTGGTGGTGCAATTCTGAACAATCCTTGGATGTGGTCAGGAAACGTTTCGTATCTTCCTTTTAAATGTGGGTGGTTAGTAAACCAATCTTCAATTGCTTTTCCGAAATCAACTAATACTCCATCCATATCGATGTAAACTACTTTTTTCTTCAATACTTTTTTGTTTTTTATGTTATTATTATCACTCATTTACTATGTAAATATACAAAATTTATTTGACATTACCAAACTTTTTATCACTTATTTTAGGTATTCTGGTCCATAATAAGACCAATTATCAGTACCATCAAAAATGTTACCTCTACTATGTTTAGCAGGTGTTCTCCAACTAGCAGGTTTTAATAAGTCTCCTTTTTTAATAGGTGATTCTTTTAACATACCATCTATCATAGATACAAATGCCCACACGGTAGTACCATCCATAATTTTAAGGTATTTACTACCTTTACTGATTTCTAATGATTCGTATGGTTTGTATGAGAAATTATTATTCCAATATGTTTCTCTTTCGTTGTTTACTTTTTCAAGCCAAAATTCAAATTTAGTTTTCATGTTTTAGTGTTTTAAGGTTTAACGTTTTGGGAGAATCACTCCCACTCAATTACAACACTAATATACAAAAAAAAGTTGAGACTACCAAATGTTTTCCCAACTTTTTTTAATAAATTTTAACAAATTTTATTGATATGCACTTAGTAATCTAAGTAGTTCATCTAATGCCTCATGTCTATGGTTATCCATCAAATGAGTATAGTAAACATATTTTGAATCTTTCAATTTAGGAACATCGTGTATAGCTGAATCATTTGAAAACTTTAAATCAATTTGTTGAGGGTCTCCACAAAGTATCATAGTAGAACCTTTACCCAATCTACCCAATACCATTCCTAATTGTGATTTAGTTAGGTTTTGATATTCATCGACTATTACTATTGAGTTTTCAAATGTTCTTCCTCTAAAGTGTGTTAGGGAAACTAATTCAATTTTCTCATCTTGTTCCATCTTTTCTAAAATGGCTGGTTTGTTATAAACCTTTCTCATATTGGAACGAATTGGTACTAACCAAGGTTCCATCTTTTCATCCAATGAGCCAGGAAGAAATCCATTATCTTCGTTTGAAACAGTTGGTCTTGTTATAACTATTTTATTTATTTGCCGAGTAAAAAACATATCTAATGCTATTTGTACTGCTAATAACGTTTTACCAGAACCTGCTTTACCTTGAATAAAATTGTAAGGGTGATAAAGGATTGCTGTTTTTGCTAACTTTTGTTCATCTGATAAGGATAAGTTAAATTTAATCTTACCTTTAGGTGGAACCTTATTAATGTTCTCTGCCATTTTTTAATTAATAATTGTTATCTTATGCGATTTTTTAGATGGATTTTTAATTTTAGGTTTGATTGTTTTTTCATATTTAACAATCTCTGCACAAATTTCATATTTTTCCATTCGTTCACATAAATTTAGTAATCTATGTAACGCCAACATATAATCCTTTTTTTCTACTATTGATACAATATCGATTCTAGAAAATTCAATTAATATAATAGAAGGTACATTTCTTCTATGGGCGTCAATTAAAAGAAATAGGGATTGGGTAAGAAAGTCATCTCCGTAGTTATACAAATACTCATTAAGTGTGGTATTATTGAGAGAGAAGTACTTTCTCCACTCAACATTTGCTAGTGGTTTTTTCTTCATAACCTATAAATGTTAAGTTGTTACAATTATAAATATGAAAGTAAATGATTTTTTCGGTAAAATTGAGAATGTTTTAATCTATATAATCTCTTCTTCCACCTGCACCTCTATCAAGAATCCAAGTACCAAACTCAGCATCCCATTCCCAATAATCACCGTCTTTAAATACAGTTTCTCCTGCAGATGTTCCCATTCTCCCTATTGGTGTATATTGACCAGGTGGAGGTGGTGGAGTATCACCTGTATCAGTTGTTTGTGTATCGGTTTGTTCTGATGGTGAATCAGCTGGAACACTTTCTTCTTCTGGTGAGTATCCATCGAAATCACCTAAAGTATTAGCAGGTATTAATCTATCATCGTAATTTGCTGCTGGTTTTGTTACAACCCAACTTATATATTTAATTAATTCAATTATATCATAAGTAGGTGTTGCTTCTAATACTCCACCAGAACCCACTTGATAATTAGAATATACAAATACGTTTTTTCTAACTTCAACTTGTCCAGCTATCTCATTTCTATTTAAGTTAATACTAAGTTCTTTTGCTCGTAATGCTTCAACCTTTTCTTTTAATGGTTTTATATCAACTACTACAATATTTTCTTTTTGGATTACCGAATTTACAGCAAAAGGTTTTTGATTATAATAATCATCTGCAAGTATATCCATTAATTTTTTAGTTGCGTATAAATCAGGTATACCTTCAGTTCCATCTTTTAAACATAGTATAAAATCAAAATTGATATCTGGATTATCTATTACTGTTATAGAAGATTCTATATCGTATCTATCAAAATCTATTGATATTTGTGGATATTTAGCCCTTCTACTATCCCAAGTAGTTCCAACTGATTTTTCTTCTGGTATTAAAGAATCTCTATATAATCTGATTAATCCATTTATATCAAAATCACCTACCGATTCTTTTATAACTACTTCATCATCCTCACTAAACCTATCTCTAATACTTCTGAATTGTTCTCTACCCGATTTAATATCAGGTCTAACTGATTCTACATAACCATCGCCATCTAAATCTTCAATGGTATCTATTATATCATTTGGAATTGGTTCGGTAGTTGGTGTTGGTATTGGTGTATTTTGAGTAGGTGGGGTATCATTACCACTACTAGTATTACCGCTATTTGTGTTGCCACTATTAGGAGTGTAACCAGGTTCGGTTGGATTAAAGTTTGGTGATTGTGGTTCTGCCATTATACTAATACCTTTCTATATAAATATTAGTTTTTAAGAAAGATTAGATTCCACCATATTCATCATCATAAAACTGAATATTAATTCCGGCCTCTTCTAACATTTCCCAACTTCTATTATAGTTCTCTTCCCAATGGTCTCCTTTGGTAGTAACACCTCTTTCACAAAAGATTCGTGTGATACCAGCATTAATAATTCCTCTTGCACAATCTACACATGGAATTCCACAAGATAGATACATAGTACAACCTTTAGTTGATACTCCTATTCTTGCTGCATTATATATTGCATTTCGTTCACCATGTTCAAACCAATAATACTTTTCTGGTCTTTCTTGTCTTAATTTAATAGAATCATCTAAACCTCTTGGGAACGAGTTATAACCAGTTGATACTATCTCTTTATCTTCACCAACAATTATTGCACCAATCTGAGTTTTCTCATCTTTGGATTTAAGTTTAACGTTGTGTGCTAAGTTTCTAAAATATTCTACCCATCTCATAATCTATAAGTATATGATTTAATATTTTACTTGGCCCACTTGTCTCTCTGAACAAGTTGTGAGATTATACCATATACTGATAAATCTTCGTAAGTATCTTGGATGTTTTCACCAACCTCATCTGGTTGGCCCTTAACAACTAATTGTAGTAACCTTTGAATCTTATCATTCTTTCTAAACCACAATCCAGTTAAAGCAACTTTCTTATCATCATCAGTTTCTAAAGTTGAACCTACTGATATATTGCCAGGCCCATAGTTTCTTTGTTTTTTACAAAAGGTTTCGTACATCTCATCTAAGATTACTTTGAACTCACTACAAGTTTCAGGATATGTTCTTTCACAAAATTCTACTGCTGTTTCTTTTTTTGACATAATTATATTTTATCTTTACAAACAAAGATACAAAAAATAATTGAAACATCCTAATGTTTTTAACTAAATTTGTGAAAAGTAAAAAAAGTTTGATTTTTTTTATCGTTTGGGGAAATTGGTATATATGTATATACACGAACATAAAATACTCCAAGGTGATGCTATGAGTTTAAATGCATCTAAACTTCAATAAGAAACGATTGTTGGTTCAGGTCAATTTCTTTTTTAAAAATTTCAAAACAACAGTAACAGTGTAACAGGTGTAACAGTATTAACAGTTAAATTGAAAAAATTAAAATAAAAATTTTAAAATAATAACTAAATAACTTCGTAGTTAAATTTATCTATTCTTCTTACTACTCTGTATATTCTACTCGTAGGGTCATTTGAATCTAATTCATCTTTTTTGGATTCTGCATCTGATTGAGAATCAAACTCATCCATTGAATCTTCTGAGTTTAGTTTATAAACCCAAATTTGTCTTTTTGCCCAATTAGGGTCAGTCCCATTATCAACAGGAACTAATTGTTTTTGTACTGCGTATTCTTTCATAATTCAACTCCTCTTTTTTGAAGTTCATTTTTAATCACTCCCTTTTTTCTTTTATAAGAAGGAGATTCATATAACTTTTTTAATTCCTCCGTAGTAGCTCCACTTACAGTATAATGTTGCATGAACCATTTGTTGGTCATTTTTCCATTTCCATCTTTTATGTATTGTTTACTACTTGGTTTTAGTTTCGCAGGCATTGTTTTTATATAAGTTTGTTCTTATTTAAATATATGAATATATCATTTCCAATAATTTCTCCGAATCTAACATCAGATGGATAATGAACTTTTGCAACTATCCTACTCTTAGCTATATCCTTACCTAATTTTAAAAACTCCATTTTATGAGATGGGTTTAATTTAGCTAAATAGTTTCCTACTAACATACCTTGAGCAGCATGACCAGATGGATATGATGGAGAATCTTTTGTTGTGCTTTTGATTTGATTTGTATCTAATGGAATCTCAAATTCCTTTGCCAACATATATGGTCTTGGTCTATTATAGTGATATTTTAAATCTAATATAATTGAACCAGCAGCATTGCTAAGTTCCGTTACTTTATCTTTTGGGAAATCAACATCTAACTCTTTACATAAATCTTTGAATGATTTACTCAGATTATCCATTTTAATAGTAAACTCATCATTAGATTCAATTTGAGAAATATTAATCAACTCATATATAGTCCTCATTGATTCATTCTTATGTGGTGGATTTGATTTGTATTTTTCGTAATCAAAATCTTTAACAATAGAATCAGGAATCTCAGCAATACGTTTAGCATGTTTTGGCTCAACGGATTCACTATTTTTAAGATTCTTAATCTTGGCTACATTTTTGAAATCATATACTAACATATCTATAAATATATTATTCTACAATAATAGTTGTTTTTTCGATTTCAACATCAGAACTAATAAGAGATAAATATAATTCTTCTTTAGGTAATGATTTAGTGTAAATGATTTTAGTGTTTAACCCCAATATAGGAATGATACTTTCTTTAGTAACCACCGAGCCATTTAACTTACTTATTATTAACTGATGAGGTTCAGTTGAATTTACTTCAAATGAATATTCTTGTCCATCAATTACATAAGATGATGTTTCCTCAAATATCATTTCGTATTGTGGCATAGGTTCTACAACCATTAACTCTTCTGGTTGACAAGATAATATAACGAATAATATTAATACTATATACTTTCTCATTTTATTTTATGGTATATTCCACCTCCATTTTGTTTTACTAATTCTGATTTTGTAACTGATAGTAATCCTAATATAGATTCAAAAGTTTGTTGTGGTGAAAAGTAAATCTTATATTGTACACCACCATTTAGATTTTGAGAACCATCAGTAGATATAGAACCTAACTTTATGTAGTTTGTTCTTTCAGCTGAAAACGATTGTAAGTTAGAAGTAGTTTCTATTCTATCAAACTCCACTTTAGTGTTATCATATCCTATTCTAAACTCAGAACCTACAATGTTATGATTGTTTTGCGGTACATCTAATGTTACCACAAATTTATCTTCTTCCTTACTGATATCTAATAACACCTCTAATTCATTTGATTTTTGAGAAGATGAATTTCTGACTGATGTTGATTGTACACCAGGTGAACTTGTTGATTGTGGTGCAGAATGTGAAAGATTTACATCACCTATAAATGAAACTTTATATTCTAAGGTTTGTATCGTATCTATAATACTAAAGGTAAAATTTGTTGATGGTGATTTATTTGTTTGTGTTTTCCAATTAGAGGTTGTAGTATTATCATATTCTGATTTAGGAACTATTCTCATTATCTCTTGTAGGTAACCATTGAAAGGAGTATCACCACCATTTAAGAAAGCCAATCCTATTTGACTATCTTGAAAATTAAACTCACCATCTTGATTAACATCTGAGTTTTGTAATTGAACTCCACTCAAATCTCCTTTATATCCACCAAATATTCCACCACCTGCTAATTCATTAAATCCTGCAACTACATCTGCAACTGTAATGTAATCATCCATAAATTCTTCAGCTGTCCACCCCTCTATATTATCAGATGGATTATTAACAACTATTCTATGTCCTTTATATATTTCAACATCTTCAAATGAGAACTCTGCTTGTAATCCATAATACCCATTAGCATCTCTGATATTAGATGAAAAGTTTGAGTTTGTGAAATCAAGTTCATCATCAGTAGTAATGTAATAGTTTGCCCAATATGAATCATCTGATACATAAGTTATAGTACCATCCCATAAATCAAATAATTGTAATTTTTTCAAATCGGTAAAAGTAAATCCACTTGGAAATTCTCTTTTATCAATACCAACTTGATATCTTTTATTAGTATTATCATAATCATATAATACACACCACTCTACCGAACCACCAGTTGTAGTTGCCTTCTTACCATCAGTCATCTTAACCAAATTTAGATAATCAGTTATATCTTTACTTCCATCATCATCTAAATAATATTTTGAATTCATTGTAGAAGTATTGAAATATGTTGAACCATCTTGTTCATTTGTTGCATCATAATACACACCAAATCTATATTGTTCTGGTGCTAATTGAGAATGGAATTCTAAATCTAAATCAACTTCGGGTTCTGTTGTAGTAGTTGTTCCACCACTTGGGTCTATATTTGTCCAAGTTCCAAATTGATGATTAGAACTGATTTGATTGTAAATAGGAGATGAAGAATTTGATGGTATTGAATAATAAAAATAGTAATAATCTCCACCACCATATTCTTGGTATCTAAATTCAAACTCATACCATTTAGTATTATCTAAAGCTGCAGTTCCATATCTAAGAGAACAACATCCCCATTGAAATGTCATTGTTAACCACTCAGTAGTTCCTACTTCTCTATATCTAGTTTCAGAAGAATCATCTGCAATAGTTCTAATATTATAAGTTCCACTTTTGTTTGGTTTAAACCAACCCGAATAAACTATTGCAAAATACGAATCACCCCATCTCGATGGGTGACCACCGTTTAATCCAGTTGAACCATATGGTGATACTTCTCCACTATGAGTTAGTGTTGTACCTGGTTGGTCTGTATCAACCATTGCATCAAACTCATCAGTTGAATTAGCTCCACCACTATACGATACACCATTATAAGTTGAAGATGAACCAGTACCATAGTGAGTTTTGTAGGATTTATAATTTATATATCCCTCACCGGTTTGAGAATATCCTATCTTACAAACTAATAGTGTACTTATTAAAATAAAAATAAACTTTTTCATCTACTTTTTATCTGGATTATCTATTCTAAAATATATTGATGCACCAACATAAGGTCTTAATTCACCTACATTACTTTGTACATCTAATAAATCATTTCTAAAACCTAAATCTAAACTAAACATTTTATCTTTAGGTGTTTTGTGTAACAATCTGATACTAGCACCACTAAAGTAATTACCTACATCATACTGATAACCAAACCCTATAAACATCTTCTTAACATTCACAGGTACTTCTACTATCTTTTCAACCTTTCTTTCTCTATAAATTTTCTTTATTTTAGTTACAGGCTTTTCAACTATTATCTCTTTAATAACTTCAACAGTATCAACTTTAGTAATGTACTTTGGATAGTATATTTTCTTTTCAATAATATTATCAACATAAACACTATCTATTATTGTTTTTACAACTTCCACTTCCACTTCTACTTCTTTTATTAACTCTACCTCTTTGATAGTTGGATTAAAATATTGAAATAATGATAATCCTATTAACCCTATTATAATCCCTAATTTGTAATCTATTTTTTTCATAATTAAAATGGTATTTTAGAACCCACCATAAATGAGTTCATTATCGGTACAAATTCATTTGATGAACGAATGATAGTCCAAGAAAAGTTAACCGAAAATTTGTTTGTTATTTGTGTGTTGAATGAATTAGCTAATATCATTATGGTATCTTTACTAATACTTGAAAAAGGAGTATCAACAACCCCTGGTAATTTTTGTGTATATGATATTGGACTTGCTGCAACTATAAAAGCAGGAGTATAAACAATTCTTTTATTAATCATAAACATATTTGTATATAACCCATTCCAGCCACCACTAGCCATATTAGGCATCTTCTGACCCAATGCATCTTTACCAAACATATAAGAATAGTTAACACCAACACCAACAGTTCCCCACTTACCCATAGGTTTCATTCTACTTAAAGAAACTGATGTTGCATTCATAGCGTAGTTTCTCATATAAGAAACATTAACACCATCTACCCAATTAACTTGGTACTTATCATTTAAAGTTACCTTTGATTTACCCAATGATAATCCTACTTGTTTTAAGTTATCATAAATTTGTAATGTAGATGTATATGTTACATCACCATATATAGAACTCATTGATGCCCCAACATTAAGAACTGTATTGTAATCCAATGTTAATGCTTGTTGAGCCAACATATCTGCCTTTAATTGTATAGGCATAAATTTCTTTTTCTTTTCTTCTTCTTCCTCTTCTTCTTCCTCATCTTTCTTTTCTTCCTCATCTTCATCATCTTCTTCTTCCTCCTCCTTTTCCTCTTCTTCTTCCTCATCAGATTCTTCTTCTTCCTTTTCCTCTTCTTCTTTTTCTTCTTCTTTATCTTCTTCTTTTTCTTCTTCCTTCTTTTCCTCTTCTTCTTTTGATTCTTCTTCTTTTGATTCTTCTTCACTCTCTCCTTCTCCTTCACNCTCTCCTTC
>JGI26083J51738_10001195_pt1 | contig 13939 bp, 17 predicted proteins | sample SaaInl85LU_5_DNA_FD_51738 | JGI IMG/M metagenome (IMG submission 51738)
ATTACAACTCTTCTCATTATTTAAATAATCCCACTTTTAAACTCTCTGCAGAATAAATTTTTTTGTCATCAGCCAAAACAACACCATTTGCAAGTCCGACTGTTGTTCCTCCAGGCGACATAATTTTTTTCATATCAATCACATATTTTACCATTTTAACGTTTTGTAAAACTTCACCAGTAAATTTTACTGTTCCAACTCCTAAAGCTCTACCTTTGCCTGGATTACCTAGCCAACCCAAATAAAAACCTACTAACTGCCACATAGCATCGAGACCTAAGCAACCTGGCATAACGGGATCACCTTTAAAGTGACAATCAAAAAACCACAGATCATCTTTAATGTCTAATTCAGCTTTTATTGAGCCTTTGTTAAAAGCCCCGTTATTGTCATTAATTTCAGTTATTCTATCAAACATGAGCATTGGGGGAAGCGGTAATTTTGCATTACCAGGCCCAAAAAGCTCACCATTTCCGCAGTTTATTAGCTCATTATAGTCAAAGGAGTTTTTTTTCATAAAATTGAACACCCTTAATACTTGATTTTTTCTTAATATTATATAGATTTAGTTTAGAACTATTATAAACAATAATGAACACCAACACTAATTTCATTGAAAAATTAAGATCTTCAGGTTTGAGACCGACCAAACAAAGAATTAAAATTTGTGAGGCTTTATTTGATAGAAATGAAACTTTTCACTTTACAATAAATGATCTTGCAAAAACTATTGAAGAAAAACTAAACGAAAAAATTTCACTGGCTACAGTTTATAACACTGTTCATGCTTTTAAAAAAAAAGGATATTTAAAAGAAATTTCGATTAATAGCGATAAAAGTTATTTTGATACAAACACATCTGTTCATCATCATTTTTTTGATGAAGATACAAATGAGTTAATCGATTGTAATCAAGAAAACATAGATTCGATAAATATAAAAAATAATATTACCGGAAAAAAAATTAATTCAGTTGAGGTTTTGATTAAAGTTGCGAGTGATTATCAAAATCAAAAATAACTCAATAAATTCAATAACTTAAATTCTATATTATAATTATTCTAAACTGTTGACATTATAGTTTTTACATCTATATGTTCATTACATTAAATTAAGGAGAAAAAAATGTCTTTAAAAGGAACTAAAACAGAAGAAAACTTAAAGGAAGCTTTTGCTGGCGAAAGTCAAGCTAACAGAAGATATCTTTATTTCGCACAAAAAGCTGACATTGAAGGTTACAACGATGTAGCTTCAGTATTTAGATCAACTGCAGAAGGTGAAACAGGTCATGCACATGGTCACCTTGAGTATTTAGAGCAAGTTGGTGACCCAGCAACTGGTAAACCAATTGGCGAAACTAAAGCAAACCTAGAGTCTGCAGTAGCTGGTGAAACTCACGAGTATACTGACATGTACCCAGGTATGGCTAAAACTGCAAGAGAAGAAGGTTTTGAAGAAATTGCTGATTGGTTTGAAACATTAGCAAAAGCTGAAAAATCTCACGCTGGTAAATTCCAAAAAACTTTAGAGTCTATTAGCTAATTAATTCTTTTTAGCGGGCATTTATTTGCCCGCTAAATACATTTTCAAAATTCTAAATAATAAAATAGCATGAGCAAAGAAGGAAGCACTGAAGCACCTATAAGACATCCAATTGATTTTGAGCACCCAGATTTTCTAAATCCAGAAAAATTAGATTCAGAGATGAGAAGAGTTTTTGATATCTGTCATGGATGCAGAAGATGCTTCAACTTATGTGACTCTTTCCCTAAATTATTTGACATGATTGATGAGTCAAAAAATGAGGATGTAGAAAGCTTATCTAGCGATCAATTTGCACCAGTAGTAGATGCGTGTACCTTATGTGATATGTGCTTCATGACAAAATGCCCATACGTTCCACCGCATGAATTTGATTTAGATTTTCCTCATTTGATGTTGAGATATAGAACAGCACAAAAAAAACTTGGAAAACTTCCAGCAGTTCCTGCTCAGCTAGCAAAAATAGACAGAAATGCAAAATTTGGTGTTTTATTTTCAAAAATAATTAATTGGGCTTCTGATGTTAAAAATACTTTCATTAGAAAAATTTTAGAAATAATTTCTGGAATTGATAAAAGAGTTCAATTACCAAGATATAACTCAGAAACGTTTTCAAATTTTTTCAAAAAGAATAAAGATAAAATCACCTATGACACCCCGTCGAAAGACAGAAAAGTTGTTATTTACTCAACTTGTTTTGTAAACTTTAATAAAAAAGATACTGGAGTTGCTGCGCTAAAAGTGCTTAAAAAAAACGGTGTAGAGGTTCAGGAGGCTTACCCAGGATGTTGTGGAATGCCTTTTTTAGAACAGGCGGATTTGCCAAAAGTTGTTGAACAAGCAAAAAAAGTTTCTAACGACCTAATAAATTGGATAGACAAAGGTTATAAAGTAATAACTTTAACTGCTAGTTGTGGATTAATGTTAAAATTTGAATGGCCGTTATTGTTGCCAAACGATGAGAAAGTAAAAAAGCTATCTCAGAATGTAATGGATATTGATGAATATGTTGTTGATATTGCAAATAAAGAGGGTTTAGCAGAAGGTCTTCAAGAAATTGATGGTGGCGTAACTGTTCATCATGCGTGCCATGCAAGAGCTCAGAATATGGGTATTAAAGCAAGAGATATGCTTAAATTGATCCCCAACATAAAAATTGATGTAGTTGAAAGATGTGCGGGTCATGGAGGAACTTTTGGAGTGATGAAAGATACTCACGATCTAGCAAACAAAGTAGGAAGACCGACAGCAAGACAAATTAAAACTAAGAACAATAAGTATATGGCGTCAGATTGTCCTTTGGCTGGAAAACATTTAAAACAACTTGAGGCAGATACTAACATAGCAAATGATGAGGCACTACATCCTATCGAACTAGTGGCAAAAAGTTATAGATTATAATCATGCCAAAAGAAAAAAGAGAAATTTCAAAAGAAGATATAATGCCTTTAGATGTTTATACAAAAAACAGAAAAGAGCTTAGAAAAAATATTGTTGATTTTAAAAAAGACAGAAGAGTTGCGCTAGGACCATATGCAACATTTTATTTTGAGAGTTATGAAACGATGTTGGCGCAAGTTCAAGAAATGCTTTATATTGAAAAAGGCGGTGAGGAGCAGCTAAAAGATGAGCTTGCTGCATATAATCCTTTGGTTCCAAATGGCAAAGAGCTAACCGCAACACTAATGTTTGAAATAGATAATCCTGTTACAAGAGCAGCTTTTCTTGGAAAAGTTGGTGGTATTGAAGAAAAAGTTTTTATGAAAGTTGAAGGTGAAAAAATTCAAGCTGTTCCCGAAGAGGATGTTGACAGAACTTCTGCTGAGGGTAAAGCTTCTTCAGTTCAATTTATTCATTTTAAATTTACAGATGAACAAATTGCAAAATTTAAAAATAGTTCTGAAATAGAAATTGGAATTGATCATGCTGAGTATTCGCATACAACTAAGTTAGCAGGCGTTACTATAAAATCTTTGTCTGCAGACTTTAATTAATAGAGCCCCACATATTTTTTTTATCTACCCAACCTTTAAAAGTTTCGGTTTCAACTTTACACCAGTCTATTAGACATTTTTGAACAACTAATAATCTACCTTTTTTGATGTTAGCAATTGGTTCTGAAAAAATTGTAGGCTTTTTAAACAAAACTTTATCTTCCACAGCAATTGCTGAATTAACTNTCTTAAGTTGAGATACATGTATCCATCCACTATTTTTTTTATAATCTATAATTCTCCTAAAATTTTCTTTTTCATCAATTTGCATAATGGGTAAGTTAATTTTTTTGTAAATATATTTTACAGGAGAGTCAAANCTTGGACCATATCTGACATTAACTTTATTTTTTTTTAAAGATAAAAANTTTTCCTCAGCTANGACATAAGAAACTTGAAGAATAATAAATGTTATTATTAAAATAANAAAATTGCTTTTTAACATATGCATTTTTTTTGTTTTGAAATTTTTGCNTTTCTAAAACTTAGATTTAATAAATCTAGTATTAGAATTTTTCCATCAAGGTTTTGGCCAATATTTAATATTTGTTTTAAGACTTCATTTGCCTGTAAAGTACCAATGATTCCAGCAACAGTTCCAAGCACACCCTCATATTCGCAGTTTAAAATATCATCAGAAATACTATCCTCTTGAAAAAAACATCTTAAGCAAGGCATCTTCTTGATCTTAAAATTGTAAGTAAATAAATGACCATCAAATTTGCTTATTGCACCAACTACTAAGAATTTTTTTAATTTTAAAGCGATATCATTAATCAAAAATTTAGTTTTGAAGTTATCACTTCCATCTACAATGCAGTCGTATTTTTTAATTATTTTCAGAGCATTGCTTTCATTAAGTCTTAAATTATAGGCCTTAACAAGTGTATTTGGATTTATTCTTTTCAATTTTTTTTTAGCAGATTGAACTTTTGAAAGTTTAAGGTCGCTGATGTCATAGAGACTTTGACGATGAATGTTTGATATATCAACAACATCATTATCAATAATTCCAATTTCTCCAACGCCTGCACGAGTAAGAAATTCAGCCACCGGGCAACCTAAACCACCAGCACCAACAACAAGAATTNTAGCTTTTTTAATTTTTTCCTGTCCTGCAGAACCAATATCTTTGAGTATTATTTGCCTAGAAAATCTCTCTATTTCACTTTTTTTGAGTGATTTTTTCATTTACCTGTTGAGCCAAAACCACCCTCACCTCTTACAGATTCAGGAAGTTCATTAGTTTCCTGAAGCTCCATTTTGATCACAGGCGTTAAAATCATCTGAGCAATTCGATCGTTATTGTTAACAATAAAATCTTGGTTACCGTGGTTGTAAATAATTACTTTTAATTCTCCACGATAATCACTGTCAATTGTGCCAGGGGTATTAAGTACGCTAATATTGTTCTTAGCTGCCAATCCTGATCTTGGTCTTATTTGTATTTCATATTCTTCAGAAAATGCTACCGATAATCCTGTTGAAATTAATTCTGATGTTTTTGGTTTTATGGTTATGGGTGATTTAATATAGGCCATTAAATCCATTCCAGAGGCACCAGAGGTCTTATATGATGGTAGCTTAACATCTGATGAGAGTTTCTTAATTAATACTTTTACCATTAATTTAGATGATTATTTATTCTTTCAACTATTTCTTCAGATATCAGAGCCTTAGTCTTAGCGTGTAATTTTTCTTGTTTATTATTTTTATAGAAGATGGTTACTTCATTGAAATTAGAATCAAAACCAATTTTTTTATTTGAAACATCGTTAGCAATAATAATATCACAATTTTTATCTTTTAACTTTTGTATTGCATTTTTTTCTAAATCATTAGTTTCTGCTGCAAAGCCAATAACCAATTTAGGACGCATTGAATTATGGTTTGAAATATAATTTAAGATATCAACATTTTTTTCTAATTTTATTGTAAGTTCATCTTTTTTCTTTATTTTCAAATTACTTTTTTCATGAACTTTGAAATCAGCTACTGCAGCAGAAAAAATGGCTACATCAACTGGTAAGTTTTTTTGAGTTTCTTTAAACATCTCTTCAGCAGTTTCTACCTTTATAACATTTATTTCATTCTCAATTTCAAGATTGGTTGGCCCTGATATTAAAGTTGTTTGATAACCATTTCTGGATAATGATTTTGCTATTTCATAACCTTGTTTGCCACTAGATTTATTTGTAATAAATCTTACTGGATCTATGTATTCACGGGTTGGTCCTGCGGTTACTAACGCTTTAAGTTTTTTATTTTTATTTATAAAATATAAATAATCATTAATCTATTAACAATATCTACTGGTTCGGTCATTTTACCTTCACCATATTCTCCACAGGCCATTTCACCAATCTCAGGGCCAATTATTTTATATGAATACGACTTTAAGATTTCTAAGTTTTCTTTTAAAGATGGGTGTTCCCACATTCTCACATTCATTGCTGGAACTAAAAAAATTGGTTTATTTGAGGCTAAAATTACAGTTGATGCCAAATCTTCAGACGAACCTTTGGCAAGTTTTGAAATTGTATTTGCTGTTGCAGGCTCCACAAGTATAAGATCTGCCCATCTGGATAATGCAATATGATCCATTTCAGCTTCATTTTCCACATTAAATAAATCTTCATAAACTTTGCCTTGAGATAATGATGCTACTGATAATGGTGTTACAAATTCTTTGGCACTTTTCGTCAATATTGTTTTAATTTCACAACTGTTTTTTTTCAGAATTCTAATTGTTTCAAGACTTTTATAAGCTGCTATGCCACCACAAATGATTAACAATATTTTTTTATCTTTTAGATTTTTCATCGTGAGAATTAAAATACTAATAGAACAACAATTACAACTGCTAAAATTCCAATAATTGATTGATTTCTGAATGCAATCATTTCAGATTTTTTATTATTTAAAGCTGTGAACGAGTTTGAGTTTTGTGGAATTTGACCACTTGCCAAATAAGTTAAAGCTTGATTGGCTTTGTCCATAATCTCAGGAAAATCTGGTAATCTTTTAATTACTTCTGATGTATTTTGAAGAGTTTCATTAATTGAATTTAATGGATCTTTAGTTTCTCTTAACCAACTTTCCAAAACAGGCTTTGAGGTTGTCCAGATATTTGTTTCAGGGTTAAGTTTTCTTGCAACACCCTCAACTACAACCATCGTTTTCTGTAACATTAATAATTGAGGCTGAGTTTGCATATTGAATTTTTCTGTTACATCAAACAATTGTTTTAGAAGTTTGCCTCCAGAAATATCTTTAACAGCTTGACCAAAAATTGGCTCCCCAATCGACCTTAAAGCCTGGGCCAAGTCATCTATTGGCACTTCCTTAGGTACCAAACCTGCTATTAAATGAACTTCTGCAACTTTTTTATAATCCCTTTGAATAAAACCAAATAATATTTCAGCTAGAAATCTTTTACTCATTTTGTCCAAACGGCCCATAATTCCAAAATCAATAGGTACAATTTGACCGCTGGTATCTACAAATATATTTCCTTGATGCATATCAGCATGAAAGAAACCGTCTCTAACAGCATGTCTTAAAAAATGCTGAATTATATCTTCAGCAATTTTATTTGTATCAATATTTTGTTTTTTAAGTTCATCTGTTTCTCTAATTGAAACACCATCAATCCAATCTAATGTCATTACGTTTTCGCTCGTAAAATTCCAAAAGATTTGAGGCACTCTAAAACCAGCATCATTTTTAGTGTTTTCTGCATATTCGTTGGCAGCTGCAGCTTCAAATCTTAGATCCATTTCTAAATTGGTGATTTCTTTTAACAAAAAAACAACTTCAACTAACTTTAGTCTTTTAGTTTTTTTTACAAAAGACTCGATTAAAAAAGCAAACAACATCATTGCATCAATTTCTTCATTAAAAATTTTTTTAATGTCTGGTCTTAAGATTTTAATTGCAACGTCTTTGATAGTTCCATTGTCATTTATTTGTGCTTTATGTACCTGAGCTATTGATGCNGCTGCNACNGGTTCNCTTAAATTGATTATAGAATTATAAGTTTCTTCACCAAGATCTTTTTTGATGATTTCTTTAGCTTGGTAGATTGAAAATGGAGGAAGTCGATCTTGTAAATTTTCTAATTTTTTTGATAATTCTTCACCAATTATATCAGGTCTTGTTGCTAAAAATTGACCAAGTTTAATAAATGTTGTTCCCATTGACTCTANTGAACTTGACAATCTTTCACCCTCATCTTGGTTAATGTTTGAATGTTTTTTTTCTGAAAAAGAAAAAGCTAAAATTTTAAATAAAATCTTTACAGCAAGAGGAGGTTCTTTAAATTTTGAAGTAATCTTTAGAATATCTGATTTTGCAACNTTTCTACCAAGTTTAAATAATATGATTAATTTTTTTATCATTAGTATTTCCAGCCACTATGAATTGAGACAATTCCTCCAGACAGATTACGGTATGAGCATTTTTTAAAATTATTTTGTTCCATCAGTGCAATCAGCTCTTCTTGATTAACAAAATTTTCAATACTTTTTACTAAATATTCATAAGGCTTCTTTTCACCTACAATTAGCCCGCCCACCAATGGGATTAGTTTTGAATAATTTTTGTAAAGTAACTCTAAATTTGAATTCAATATTTTTGAAAATTCTAANCAAAAAAACCTTCCACCAGGTTTTAATACTCTGTGAGCTTCAGCTAAAGCTTTACTGATATTTTTTGTATTTCTTAAACCAAAACTAATTGTGTAATAATCAAATTGATTTTCTTGAACAGGTAGATTTTCTGCTGGTGCAATGATCCAATTGATATTTTTATAGTTATTTAGCTTTTCTTTTCCTTTAGAAATCATACCCTTGTTGGGATCAACACATGTTATTGATCCATCAATTTTGGTATTATCTAAAAATAATTTTCCAATATCTCCAGTTCCACAAGCAACATCAATTAAGTTGCTGTTCAAAGATGGACTCATCATGTTAATTAGATTTTTTTTCCATATTCTATGGATACCTAATGACATAAAGTCATTCATTAGATCATACTTATTATAGACTTTGTCAAAAACACTTTGGACTAGCCCTTTTTTATTTTGGAGATATTGTTGCATAAATTATTTTATACAAACAATATAGTGTTAAATGCCAGAATTACCAGAAGTAGAAATAGTAAGACAATCTTTAGATAAAAAAATTCAAAAAAAAAAGGTCAAAAAAGTAATTATCAGAAATAGAAATTTAAGAATTAAGATTCCCTATATCTTTGAGAAATTTCTTGAAAACAAAACCATTGTTAAGGTTTCAAGGTTTTCAAAATATTTAATTATTCATCTTTCAGATAATCAATTTTGTTTAATTCATCTTGGAATGTCGGGCACAATACATTTGATTGATTTTGAAAATAAAAAAAATTTTACTAATTTAAGTTTATAACTCTCCATTTTTACCAAAGAAACATAATCATATAGAAATTATTTTTGATAAATTCAGAATTATTTATAATGATCCAAGAAGATTTGGTTTTTTTCAAATAATTAAAAATACTAAAGATTTAAAAAATAGATTTATACATTTAGGACCAGAACCTTTTGATGGTAAGTTTAATCTAAAATATTTCAAAAACTTTATTAAAAACAAAACAAAAACTATTAAAGATCTTTTAATTGATCAAAAATTTGTTTCTGGAATAGGAAATATATATGCAAGTGAAATATTATTTTTAAGTAAAGTGAATCCTAATAAAAAGATAAAACTGCTTAGCAAAAAAGAGTGTAACAAAATTATATCAAACTCTAAAAAAGTTCTTCTAGATGCGATTAATAAAGGTGGGTCCAGCATTAGGGATTTTAAAAATACAGATGGCAGCAAAGGAGGATTTCAAGATAGTTTTAAAGTTTATCAAAGAGAGGGAAAAAATTGTAAAAGAGTTAATTGTAATGGAAAAATATTAAAAAAAGTAATTACTAATAGATCAACCTTTTTTTGTAATTACTGTCAAAATTAAACAATTATTTGATTGACCGATATAAATTCTCAAGTTATACCCCTGCGCATATGGCTAACACAAAATCCGCAATTAAGAGAATAAGAAGAATTTCCAAACAAACAGTAGTAAATAAGGCGCGAAAGAGCAGATATAGAAATGCTTTGAAAAAAATGAACCTTTTAATTGAAGATAAGAAAAAAGATGAGGCTCTAAAATTCTTGCCTAAATTGAATTCAGAGCTGATGAAAATTGCTAAAACCGGTATTATCAAAAAGCAAAACGCTTCAAGAAACGTTTCTAGAATTACAAAAAAAATATCTTCGTTATAATTTTTTAACCTGTAGTTGATTCAACTATAGTAATACACTTTATGTGCTTTGAGCAGATCTAATCGATCTATATTTAGACATAGTAAATAAATATTTAATTCAAATCCAACTAGAAGTTTTAAATCAGTTAGGTAAATAAAAATTAATTTGTCAAAAAAAAAAATATTTTATGTGACAAAAATCTCTACACCTACAGATTACATTTTTTTTTAAATTTAAAAATTTAAATCTTGCAAAAGTTTTTAGATCGTTCTAACTGAGCGTCTTCCTAAAAGTTATGAACAACTCTACAACTAATAAAAATATAGAAACACAAAACCAAACTAACTTGGATTGGAGCCTAATCCAATCTCAAATGAAAAATAAACTTGGTATTGAGATTTTTGAAAGTTGGTTAAAAAAAATTAATTTTGTAGAAGAGTTTAATAATTATATTTTGTTAACAGTTCCAACAAGATTTATTAGAGATTGGATTACATCTCGATATTTAGATCAGATATTACAAATTATTAGAAGCCATAAAAAAGATATAATAAGAATAGAATTTAAGATTGCAGATTTAAAAACTAGCAATGAAGACAATAAAAAGGAAATTGTCAAAGATGCTAATGATGAAAAAAATGTTTCTTTTATTAAAGACTCATATCTCCAATATAATCGAATAGATCCAAACAAGAGGTTTGATAACTTTTTAACTGGCTCAAGTAATAAATTAGCTTATGAGGCATCAATAAAAGTTTCAGAGAACATATCTCATTATAATCCACTATATATTTATGGTGGTGTTGGAATGGGAAAAACACATTTATTAAATTCTATAGGCCTAGAGTTAAAAAAAAATAACAAAGTCATGTTTATTTCTGCTGAGAGATTTATGTATCAATTTGTTAAATCCATTAAAGCAAATGATATGGTTAAATTTAAAGAATATTTTAGAAATACAGACATACTATTGATTGATGATATTCAATTTATGAATGGTAAGGAAGCGATGCAAGAAGAATTCTTCCATACTTTTAATGCATTGCTTGATAAGGGATCACAAATAATAGTTTCGGCAGATAGAGCTCCCAATAAATTATCTAGAATTCAAGAAAGAATAAAATCAAGATTTTCTGGAGGTTTAGTAGTTGATATACAAAAACCAGATTACGAATTAAGAAAAAAAATAGTTGAACAAAAAACTGAAGAACTAAACAAGTTATACTCAGATCAGATCAGTATTTCTAAAGAGATACAGGATTATATTAGTACCGAGATCACCACCAGTATAAGAGAACTTGTTGGGGCAATAAATAGAATAGTTTCATTTTCAAGAATTTATAATAAGGCACCAAATTTAGCTGAGACGAAGGTCGTCCTTAAAGACCTTTTAAATATTTCTGAAAACAAGGTTACAATAGATTTAATTCAAACGCTTGTATGTAGGTTCTTTAAAATAAGTAAAAATGAAATGTTATCTTCAAGAAGATCACGATACCTAGTTAGACCAAGACAAACAGCAATTTATCTTACTAAAATTTTAACATCAAAATCTTTACCTGAGATTGGAAGAGAATTTTCAAACAGAGATCATACGACTATTATTCATTCAGTTAAAACGATAGAAAAACTTAAAGAAAAAGATCCTGAGATGGTAGAAAATATAAATAAATTAAAAAATCAGATATTATATAATAATAAAGAAAATGAAATTTAACTTAAATCAGCAAGACCTTCAACAAGCATTAAGTTATTGTCAGGGTGTAATAGAAAAAAGAAGCACTCTTCCAATTCTTTCAAATGTTTTACTTGATGCAAGTAACTCAAGATTAACTATCACTGCAACTGATCTTGATTTAATTTTCATACATCAAATAAATAATATCGAAGTAATTGAAGAAGGCAAAACAACAACTACGTCATCAATCATGTATGATATCGTTAGAAAATTTTCTTCAGGAAAAAAAATTAATTTATCGTTATCAGATACTAATAAGCTTCAATTAGAATCTGAAAAATCAATTTTTAACTTAAATTGTATAAGTCATTCCGAATTTCCACTTACTGATGAAAATTTTAATGAAAATGAATTTTCAATTAATTCAAAACGTTTATTAAAACTTTTAAATAAATGTAAATTTTCAGTCTCAAATGATGAAACAAGACATTATCTTAGTGGAATATATTTTCACCAAACAGAAGTGGAAGATAAAAATTATCTAACATCAGTTGCAACAGATAGTCATAGAATGTCCATTTCAAAAATACGACTTGATCAAAAAATTAACTTTGAACCAATCATTTTACCAAAAAAAACGATATTTCAGTTAGTTTCACTTTTAGATAATTATGATGGTGATGTAAAAATTTCAAATGTAAAATCTAAAATAAAATTTGAATTGAATAACAGTATTCTAATTTCGAAGTTGATTGATGGAAAATTTCCTAATTACATTCAGGTTATTCCTAAAAATAATCAAAAAAAACTTGAGATAGACTTAAAATTATTTCTTGGTTCAGTAGATCGTGTCGCTTCAGTATCATTAGATAAAAAAGATGGTGTCAAATTCAGTTTAACAAAGGATGCGCTTAATCTTTCTGTNAACAACACAAACAGCGGTGACGGTAATGAAACACTAAATGTAAAATTCGATCACGACTTAGAAATCAGTTTTAACTCAAGATATTTGATAGATGTTGCCTCACAATTAGATGGTGAAAAAATTGAAATTTATTTTAACGACACTGGATCTCCAGCGCTAATTAAAGATCCTTCAGATTTTGATAGTATTTACGTCGTTATGCCTATGAAAGGTTAATTAAGCTTATCTAACTCAGAGTAAATTTTTTGTTCTAAGTTTTTTGTAAATTCATTTTTATCAACCCCAGACGTTATTTTGGGCAATATAGATATCGTTATATCTTTATTTGATTGTTTTAAACCTTTTTTAGGCCAGACATAACCAGAATTTATAGCCACTGGCTGACAAGAAATTTTTAACTCATCATAAATTCTTCCTACACCCTTTTTAAAAATAGGCCTTTCATCTGGTTTTACTCTAGTACCTTGAGGAAAAATTATTAAAGGTCTTTCAGTTTTATTTATCATTTTTGATATATCCTCAAAAAAATTCAGGTTATCTTTTGTAACCTTATTTCTCTTTATGGAAATTGATCCTATCTTTTTTAAATACCAACCAAAAATTGGTATTAACATTAATTCCTTTTTTAAAATAAATACTGGAGCGTTAAAAATTGTTTGTAAGTAAAAAGTTTCAAACATTGATTGATGAGATGCGGCAATAAAAAATTTTTCATCATAAATAATATTTTCTTTTCCTATTATTTTAATTTTTACAGATAAAATTGATTTTAAACAGAAGCCAGCCCAGTGGCCCATTAATTTACCTCCAGCCAAAACTATTTTTTGAGGCAATATGAGTGCTGGTAAAAAAATTATTGAAATAAAAATAATGCCTGAAAAAAAAATTATAGAAAATATTAAATTTCTTAACATTAATTTGAATGTTATATTAAATCAGATATTTTTTGTCTTTTATTTAAAACTTGAATCTTGGAATTTTTGATTAATATCTCAGGTGGTTTGGGTCTTATGTTATAATTTGATGCTAGTGACACTCCATAAGCACCAACATCACAGATTGCCAAAAAGTCTTTTTCATTTAATTTTTGATAATTTTTTACTGTTGAAAAAGTATCAGTGCTTTCACATATGGGGCCAACAAATTCATAACTTTTTTTTGATTTTCTATTAATCTTGCTTAAAGGGATTATCATATGTTTTGCACCATATAAAGCAGGCCTCATTAAATCATTCATTGCAGCGTCTAAAATTACAAAATCTTTTTTAAATCCTTCTTTGATATAAATAACTTTAGTTATTAAAATAGCAGAATTGCCAACGATAGACCTGCCTGGTTCAAATATAATCTTACAATGATTATTTTTTAAAAATTTTTCTATTTCTTTAGAGTATTTATAAAAATCTAATTTAGATTGATCATGATTATAGTCAATTCCCATGCCCCCACCTAAATCAATATATTCAAAATTATAATTAGATAGTTTTATAATTTTATTAACCACGTTAAG
>JGI26083J51738_10001196_pt1 | contig 13936 bp, 12 predicted proteins | sample SaaInl85LU_5_DNA_FD_51738 | JGI IMG/M metagenome (IMG submission 51738)
CCGTGGCGGCTGAGCCATGTTGCCAGCGCCATGCCCGGATCAGCTGTTCCAGTGCCGTGACGCTCGGTCCCGATGATCAGGATGCTGACCTCATCTGCCATTTTCAGAAAAGGCAGCGCGCGCCGCGCGGCACTGAGGGCTTCGGGCGACTCGTTCCATGCCAGCACGACTTGTTTCGGCTTGGCGGGCAATGGCGTTCCATCGGCCAGAATCAGAACAGGCGCCTGAGCTTGGAACATAGCGGTCTCNACCACNGCNGGATCATCGGCCCCATGCCCCTCGCCATAAGGTTTGGACAGGATCACGAGATCAGCGAAACGCGCCCGGCGGGAGACGATCGTGCTTAGGCCTGTGGTCTGGGTCACGATGGCCTCCGCGCCCCATGAAATCTCGGATTTATGCAATCGCGTGCGCACGGCTGCTTCAAGCTTGAGGGCTTCTTGTTTCGTGAACTCCAAGGCGTCATCCAGCACCAGCGCGGTCGCGCCTGCAAAATAATAGCCTGTTTGGGTGTGATCCACGCCCAAGCACAGCACATCGAGATGTGCATTGGCGGCGCGGGCAAAGGGGATCACTGCATCAAGAACCCGATCTACATCTTGATCATCGGTCAGGACGGTGAGGATCGATTTATAGGCCATATCGCTTCTCCTTGAATGGTCCCCTGAATGCTAGCCGCCATCGCGCGACAAGGGTTTGACCTGCGTCAACACAAAGCCTGCGAGGTTTTGACATGGATCAAGGTCAGCGCGGCCGCTTTGCGCGAATTGAGAGGGGATGAAACCCTCGGCTGGCTTTCGAACAGGAGCCAAACCCGAGGGATAGGCGAGGGGACATATGATGCTCGATTACTTTAAACTTCTGGTTCTTGGCTTGATTGCCATTCTGGCCGCGATTGCGGCGCAATACGCACGAGACCTGCCCTATATGGTGCATGCGATTCTTGTGATGCTTGTCGCGGCAGGCATGTTTTTGTGGCAGCTGCGCCAAATCGACGAGCCGAAACATCCCGCACCCAAGGATGAATATATGGATGGCCCCGTTCGCACGGCGGTTATTGCGACGGTGTTCTGGGGTGTGACGGGCTTTCTGGCGGGCACATTTATTGCCTTCCAGCTGGCCTTTCCGCAGCTCAATTTTGATTGGGCGCAGCCCTATCTGAATTTTGGCAGATTGCGGCCCTTGCACACTTCGGCGGTGATTTTCGCATTTGGTGGCAATGCCCTAATTGCGGCGTCATTCTATATTGTACAACGCACATCGGCTGTTCGGATGTGGGGTGGCGGGCTGGCTTGGTTCGTTGTCTGGGGCTATCAGCTCTTCATCGTCTTGGCGGCAACTGGATATTTGCTGGGGGCCACGCAGAGCCAAGAATATGCCGAGCCTGAATGGTATGTTGATATCTGGCTGACCTTGGTTTGGGTGGCGTTTCTGGCCGTATATGTCGGCACGCTCCTGAACCGTCGTGAGCCACATATCTATGTCGCGAACTGGTTCCTTTTGTCTTTCATCGTCACCGTGGCAATGCTGCATCTGGTCAATAATATCTCCATTCCTGTGTCGATCTTCGGGTCGCGGTCGGTCCAGCTGTTCTCGGGCGTGCAGAATGCGATGACGCAATGGTGGTATGGCCATAATGCGGTCGGGTTCTTCCTGACGGCGGGCTTTCTGGGGATGATGTATTACTTCGTGCCCAAACAGGCCGAGCGGCCCGTTTATTCCTACAAATTGTCGATCATCCATTTCTGGGCATTGATCTTCTTGTATATCTGGGCGGGTCCACACCATCTGCATTACACAGCCCTGCCGGATTGGGCCTCGACTTTGGGGATGGTGTTCTCGATCGTGCTCTGGATGCCCTCATGGGGTGGGATGATCAACGGCTTGATGACGCTCTCGGGCGCTTGGGACAAGCTGCGTACCGATCCTGTCTTGCGGATGATGGTGACCTCATTGGCTTTCTACGGCATGTCGACCTTTGAGGGGCCGATGATGTCGATCCGCGCGGTCAATTCGCTGTCGCATTACACTGACTGGACCATCGGCCATGTGCATTCTGGTGCGCTTGGATGGAACGGGCTGATCACCTTCGGGATGCTCTACTACCTTGTTCCAAAGCTCTGGAACCGTCAGGCGCTGTATTCGCTGCGCCTTGTGTCCTGGCATTTCTGGTTGGCCACGATCGGGATCGTTCTTTACGCATCCTCGATGTGGGTGACGGGGATCATGGAAGGTCTGATGTGGCGTGAAGTGGATGCGCAGGGCTTCCTTGTGAATTCCTTCGCTGACACCGTCGCTGCCAAATTTCCGATGTATGTGATCCGAGGACTGGGTGGGGTGATGTATCTCAGCGGTGCGGTGATCATGGCTGTAAACCTCTGGATGACCGTGCGCAAAGGGGAGGCCCGAGGTGCCGCTCCTGCCATGGCTCCGGCTGAATAAGGGAGAGCAGGGATCATGGCTGCACTCGATCATCACAAGAAAATTGAAACCAATGCGACCCTTCTGATGGCGCTGAGCTTTGTGGTTGTCACCATAGGCGGCATCGTTGAAATCGCGCCCTTGTTCTACCTTGAGAACACCATCGAGGATGTGGAGGGCGTGCGCCCCTATTCGCCGCTCGAATTGGNGGGGCGTGAAATCTACATCCGTGAGGGGTGTTATGGCTGTCACAGCCAGATGGTGCGCCCCATGCGCGACGAGGTGGAGCGCTATGGCCATTACAGCCTTGCCGCGGAATCGATGTATGACCATCCGTTCCAATGGGGCTCCAAACGCACGGGGCCTGATCTGGCGCGCGTTGGCGGGCGGTATTCAGATGGGTGGCATCTGGACCATTTGACCGATCCGCAATCGGTTGTGCCTGAATCCGTTATGCCGCCTTACGGCTTTCTGGCGGATGTCGAGATCGAGCCCGAGCATGTCACCGATCTGATGGAGACGCATCGTTTTGTAGGCGTTCCCTATACCGATGACATGATCGAGATGGCTGAGCTGGATTTTGTCGAGCAAGCCACCGAGTTCGGAGATCGTGGGGTCGTGGAGCGTTATCCGGGCGCGCAGCAGAGGAATTTCGACGGCGACCCTGCCGTGACCGAAATGGATGCTCTGATCGCCTATATGCAAATGTTGGGCACTTTGGTCGATTTCTCGACCTTCTCGCCTGACGAAAGCCGCTGAGGGGGATGCATTATGGAAGCCAGCTATAACATTTTGCGGGTTTTTGCGGGGTCATGGGGGGCTGTGTTTCTTGCGGTCTCCTTTCTGGGAGTGGTCATTTTTGTGCTGCGTCCGGGCAGTAAGAAAATCTATCGCGATACCGCAAATATCCCTTTTCGCCATGATGATAGGCCTGCGGCACAGACCCCCGCTGCCAATGAAAATACGGAGGCGCGGCCATGACTGAGCAACGCAATCACCCCCAAAATACGACCCTTCAGGAAGGCGACCCCGATACAACGGGCCATTCTTGGGATGGTATTCAGGAATTCAACAACCCTCTGCCGCGTTGGTGGCTCTGGACGTTTTATTTCACGATTTTTTGGGGGATTATCTACACCATCGCCTACCCCGCTTGGCCGTTGATCACAGGTGCAACACCTGGTGTGATCGGGTTTTCGACGCGGGCCAATGTTGCTGAGGATATCGTGCAATTCGAGGCCATGAATTCGGATTTGCGCGCACAGATCGAGACGGTGGAACTGGCCTCGATCACGCCGCAAGCGGATCCTGATCTCTATAATTACGCGATTCAGGGCGGNGCTGCGATTTTCAGAACATGGTGCGCGCAATGCCACGGCTCAGGGGCTGCTGGCGTTCAGGCATCAGGCTATCCCAATCTGCTGGACGATGATTGGCTTTGGGGCGGCTCGGTCGAGGATATCCACCTCACCATTCGTCATGGCATCCGCAATGAGGAGGACCCCGATGCGCGGTATTCGCAAATGACAGCCTATGAGGGCATCCTGTCGGATGAAGAAATCAGCCAAGTGGTCCATTATGTCCGCGATATCTCGGGGCAGGANGCCGATCACGCTTTGGCTGATGCAGGTGCGACTGTCTATCTCGATAATTGTGCCGCTTGTCATTCGGATGATGGAACGGGCGACCGTTTCTTGGGCGCACCCAATCTGACGGATGCGATCTGGCTTTATGGTGGATCGAATGAGGCGATCGAATACACCGTGCGCAATGCGCGTTTCGGCGTGATGCCTGCTTGGCAGAGCCGATTGTCCGAGTCCGATATTCGCGCGGTGTCGGTCTATGTCCACGCCCTTGGCGGTGGCGAATAGCCATTGCCCTTCTGAAATCCGTCGCTCACCCCTTCCGAGCGTCGGCCAAGGCACCGACCCCGGTCCTGTTCGCGCGTTTCCAAAAGGGTCGGTGCCGCCTTTTTCTTACCTAAATATTGAAGAAAACTTTTCATAATTGTGGCTCAAACGCGGAATAAAAAATCGCCAAGCAAAAACTGAATGATATTTTCGATGGATTTTATGATGGAAAACCTTCGCTTTACTCTATCTCGTTTTGCGCGCGACGACTCTGGTGCGGTGACGGTTGACTGGATCATGCTTGCTGCTGCAACCGTGCTTCTGGGAACCCCTGTGGTTGCGCTTGTTTCAGGCGCGCTCGATACGAATGCGGCCTCATTGAGTGCCGATCTTGACGCAATCTCTCAGGATGAAGACACGGGTTCGACCTCTTGGGAAGCGGGCCAATGGGAGATGAATAACCCGGGAATTTACGATAGTTATGTGACCTGGATGTCTGGCTTTACGGATGAAAACCTCCTTGCTCACATGAACAATCAAGAGCAATTTTCTGAAGCGCCTGTTGGTTCGGGCCATCCGGTTGATACCTATCATGATGAATATTGGATCGCGCGCGACGAAGCGATCTCGCGCGGATTGGTCGACCCCAACGCGTAAGCAAACCATCTGACATTAATGCGAAAGGCATTCCTGAAAGGGGATGCCTTTTTTGCTTTGTGTTGCCCCGAATTGATCCACGTCAAGGACCAAGGCGCCCCACAGCTTTAGGCAAATGGTGCGAAGGACTGATTGCGAAGGGCCAATCTCATGAGTGCAACGGGTGCGCCGCCGAAGCTATACGCAGCCCAAGAACCCGTTTTCCCCAAACGGGTCACTGGGCGTTTCCGAAACCTCAAATGGCTGATCATGGCACTGACGCTGGGTATCTATTACCTGACGCCATGGATCAGATGGGATCGGGGGCCGAACCTGCCTGATCAAGCCGTTCTGGTTGATCTGGCGCATCGGCGGTTCTTTTTCTTATGGATCGAAATCTGGCCGCATGAATTCTACTTTGTCGCAGGCCTTTTGATCATGGCGGGGTTGGGGCTGTTCTTGTTCACCTCGGCGCTTGGTCGGGTTTGGTGCGGATATACGTGCCCCCAGACCGTCTGGACCGATCTTTTCTTCACNGTNGAGCGCTGGATTGAGGGTGACCGCAACGCGCGCCTGAGGCTGTGGAAACAGAATTGGGACCTACGGAAAATCCGCCTGCGGGTCACGAAATGGATTGTCTGGCTGCTGATCGCCATGGCGACAGGCGGGGCATGGGTTTTCTATTTCACCGATGCGCCAAGCTTGGCGGTCGATCTGGNNTCTGGTCAGGCACATATGGTTGCCTATGTGACAATCGCCATTNTGACAGCCACGACCTTTGTCTTCGGCGGCTTCATGCGCGAACAGGTCTGCATCTATATGTGCCCATGGCCGCGCATTCAGGCCGCGATGATGGATGAGGATTCGATCACCGTCGCTTATCGCGGCTGGCGTGGTGAGCCGCGCGCCAAAGGCAAGGAGCGGGACGGGGCAGGGGATTGCATTGATTGCAACGCCTGCGTCTCGGTCTGCCCTGTGGGGATCGATATCCGCGATGGCCAGCAGCTGGAATGCATCACTTGCGCGCTTTGTATNGATGCATGTGATGACATCATGGCCAAGGTCGGCAAGCCCCGTGGGCTGATCGATTACATGGCCCTAACCGATGAGGCGCATGAGCGCGCGGGCCATCCCAAAAAACCGATTTGGCAGCATATTTTCCGACCAAGGACGCTTCTCTATACCGCGCTCTGGTCGGGGATTGGCGTGGCTTTGGTGGTCGCACTCTTTATCCGTTCCGATATCGACATGACCGTGGCCCCCGTGCGCAACCCGCAATTTGTGATGCTTTCGGATGGGACGATCCGCAATGCCTATGACCTACGTTTGCGCAACATGACCCATGACGCAGCGCTGTTCGAGCTNTCGATCACGGGAAACAGCGGCCTTGAGATTAGCCTTGAGGGCATCGGGGTGCCGCAGATCGAAGTGCCTGCGGACGAGACCTTGCAAGTCCGCGCTTACGTAACCGCTGCGCCAGATGCGACGGCGAGCCTGTCTGACAGAACATCTTTCCGCCTTTGGGCCGAAAACCTCGATCAGGGCACGCGCAGTTCTACGGACACTATTTTTATCGGGAGGGATCAATAATGACCAATACGCATGTTCTCACAGGTAGTAAGGTTTTGATGGTTTTCCTTGTTTTCTTCGGCGTGATGCTGGTTGTGAATCTGGTTCTCGCATGGAAGGCCGTATCGACATTCCCGGGGTTGGAGGTGTCTTCCTCCTATGCCGATAGTCAGGATTTCGATGTCAGACGCAGGGCGCAGGAAGCCCTTGCTTGGCATGCCTCGGTCGAGGTTGAGGGCGGTGTTCTGACCTTGCATCTCAACACCCCTGACGGTGCAGTGGCGCGGCCTGCGCAATTGGATGCGCTGCTGACGCGCCCCACCAATCGCAGGGAAGATCAGGTGCTGGACCTCGTGCTTGTTGATGGCGATTATCAAGCGCCTGTGGTCATGGGTGAAGGGCTGTGGCGTTTGCGGCTGACGGGCATCGCACAAGATGGCACCGCCTATCGCCATAACCTGACCTTCAGGCAGAACTAGGGGTGCCGCGATGAGTGTCGCACTAGCGCAACCAAGTTCACGCCCCGCTGCTTGCCCCGCCTGTATGGCGGCCCCCTTGGCCGAGCATCTGGCCGATCTGCCCGAGACAGACAGCACGATCATGCTGTCGCTTCCGCAAATCCATTGCGCGGGATGTATCTCGGGGGTGGAGGCGGCACTTATGCAGGTTGACGGCGTGCATAGCGCGCGGGTGAACCTGACACTGCGACGTGTGGCAGTTGAGGCCCTGCCTGCGATTTCGCCTGAGGATTTAACCCGCGTCCTGCAAGAGGCGGGCTATGAGGCGCATGAGTTGGACGCAGCACTTCTGTCCACGACGCAGGCCGATTTTCAAGGGCGCGATCTGTTGATGCGTCTGGCAGTTGCCTTTTTTGCCATGATGAATGTGATGCTTCTTTCGGTTGCCGTGTGGTCGGGGGCCGAAGGGGTGACGCGCGATATGCTGCATTGGATCAGTGCGGCTATTGCGATCCCTGCGGTGATATTTTGCGGGCGGCCTTTCTATGTGTCGGCCTTTTGGGCTTTGCGGGGGCGGCGCTTGAACATGGATGTGCCGATTACGCTGGCAATTGTTCTGGCGCTTGGCACCTCGCTTTTCGAGACGATCCAATCAGGGGAACACGCCTATTTCGATGCCGCGATTTCCTTGTGCTTTTTCCTTTTGGGTGGTCGCTATCTTGATCACCGCACGCGGGCGGGCGCGCGTTCGGCTGCGCAGGAATTGGCGGCGCTGGATGTGCCCCGCGCATGGCGTATTCGCGATGGGATAGAGGAACGGGTCGCCGCCGCCGATCTTGTTGCAGGCGATCTTGTGCTGGTGAAAGCGGGTGGGCGCATCCCTGTTGATGGTGTGGTGCGCGAGGGGCAATCAGAGCTGGACCGCTCCTTGATGACGGGGGAAACGCTTCCTGCCTTTGCAGGCCCTGATACGGTTGTGAATGCGGGCGAAGTGAACCTGACAGGCCCCCTTGTGATCGAGACGCAGGCTGCGGGCCGAGAAACGGCGCTCCATAAAATCGCGGAACTGGTCGCCGTGGCGGAAGCGGGGCGGGGCAATTACACCTCGCTCGCGGATCAGGCCGCAAAACTTTATGCGCCAGGCGTACATATTCTGGCGGGCCTCTCGGCAATCGGATGGTGGCTTGCCACGCAAGATGCGCGGGTTTCCCTCAATATTGCGGCGGCTGTTTTGATCATCACCTGCCCCTGTGCGCTGGGGCTTGCCGTGCCTGCGGTGACCACTGCGGCCTCGGGGCGGCTGTTTCGCAAGGGCATGCTGATCAAAGATGGCACAGCGCTGGAGCGTTTGGCCGAAATCGATACTGTGGTCTTCGACAAAACGGGCACCCTGACCATCGGCGCGCCACGGCCTGTGGGCCTTGAGGCGCTTTCATTGAGCGCAAAGCGCGTTGCGCTGGGTTTGGCGCAAGGCTCTTCGCATCCTTTGGCGATTGCGATGGCAAATCGCCTGCGTGAGTTGGACCTGCGCCTTGCCGACATCACGGAACTGCATGAGGTTCCGGGCTTTGGGGTGGAAGGCATCTGGGACGGGCAGAAGGTGCGTCTTGGGCGGGCGGCATGGCTTGGGGCCACCGCACCCGATGTTACGGCAAGCTTTGTCCAGATCGGGGATGGGGCCGCGATGCAGATCAGCTTTACCGATAGCCTGAGGCAAGGTGCGGCGGAAACGGTTGCGGCGCTTAAGGCGCAGGGCAAGCGGGTGGTTCTGATCTCGGGCGACACATCGGGTGCGGTGACACGTCTGGCCCGTGAGGTTGGTATTGATGAGGTCCACTCAGAAGCACTGCCCGCCGAGAAAGCCGACCGCATTGCAGGCTTTGCCAAAGACGGGGCGAAGGTGTTGATGGTGGGCGATGGGTTGAATGACACAGCGGCCCTTGCGGCTGCGCATGTCTCCATCTCTCCCGCCAGTGCGGTTGATGCCGCGCGCAGTGCATCTGATATTGTGATGATGGGGGCTGATCTCTCGGTGATCCTTGATGCTGTTGAGACAGCAGGTCAGGCCCGCAAACGCATCCGCGAGAATTTTACGATTGCAACGGTTTATAATGTGATCGCCGTGCCCTTTGCCGTCATCGGGCTTGCAACGCCATTGGTCGCGGCTTTGGCGATGTCGTCCTCGTCGATCACCGTATCGCTGAATGCCTTGCGGCTGAGATAATGCATTTCGGGGTTAACTTCCGTCACTTGTTTCTGGTTGAACCAGACACGCTATAGGGAAAAACACATGGCAATACTCGGACTTCTCATCCCGATCTCGCTCCTCCTAGGCCTTGTTGGGCTGGGGGCGTTTTTCTGGGCGCTCAAGCGTGGTCAGTTCGAAGATCCTGACGGGGATGCCGCGCGCATCCTGCGTAAGGATTACGACCAGCATCCCAAAGACTGACGCCTAACGTGGCGCGCGTTATTGGGGGCTGATGATCGTGCAGACCACATTGCGTGTCATCAGACGCGCGCAGGCCCGCCCTGCTTGGTCTTCGGTCATGCCCGCAAACTGGGCCTCATACCCGCCCGAGCGGTTGACCACATGGCGCAAGGCTTCTTGAAAGGTCGACAGCTCCGAAAGGGCCGTTTGCAGCAGTAGCCTTTCGGCAGCATTCCGCGACGGGTAACGCCCGAGGGAAACACCATAGAGGCGGCTTCCATCAGATGAAGCACGGGTCACAATCTCGGGTTCGAGCGGAATGGCATTGCGCGCAATCACTTCTGTAATCACATCGGGGCGCATTCGCGGGGTTTCTGAAATCGGTTCTGAGTCGTCTTGTTCCAGCGAGGCTAAAGCATCTTCAAAAACCGAATTGTCATTTGACGGCGCTGCGTCTACGGCTTGCTCGGCTGATGCGATTTCGGTTTGCTCGGCCGGCGCGGCCTGCTCGATCAGGCGTTCGGCAAGGGCTATGGCCGTATTCTCCAAAACCTCTTCGGGATCGGGCATGTCTACGGGGTCTTCGACGGTTGCAACAAGGGCAGGCTCGGGCTCTGCTCTCGGACGAGGTAGGGGCACGAGGCTTGCGGTCACAGCACCTGATGGCCTGATTGTGCGGCCTGCAAGGCCTTGGGCATCAGGCTCGTTCGGATCATCGGTATAGACTGGCAAACTGGGGGTGCGCACCGCTGCCCGCGATGGCGCGCGCGCAAATCCCATATCCAGCAGCTCCATCATCCGTTGGTTTCGCCAAGCGGTTGATTGCCCACCAAAGACAGTTGCGATGATGCGTTCCTGCCCGCGTTCTGCCGAGGCCACCAGATTGAAGCCTGCCGCGCGGGTATATCCTGTCTTGATCCCATCCGCACCGCGATAGGCATTGAGGAATGCGCGGTTTGTGTTGCGCACNGTCGCGATCCCCGCATCCGTCGAGCGGCGGGAGAAAATATTGTAGTATTGTGGGTAATCATAAAAAATCCGGCGCCCCATCGTCGTCATATCGCGCGCCGTTGACATATGCCCGTCTTGGGTCAGGCCATGGGCGTTGCGAAATGTCGTGCGTGTCATGCCAAGGGCTGCTGCGGTGCGGTTCATACGGCGCGCAAAGGCGGCTTCGGATCCGGCGATGGCCTCACCGATCGCGGTGGCCGCATCATTGGCCGAGCGCACCGCTGCGGCCCGCACCAGATAGCGCAGACGGATCGTCTGCCCCGCACGCAAACCAAGCCGCGAAGGGGGTTCGGCTGCCGCATTGGAAGAGATCGTGATGGGCGTATCCATCGTCAATTCGCCAAGGCGCACGGCCTCGAACGCGATGTAGAGCGTCATCATTTTGGTTAGGGAGGCAGGGTGTAAACGCGTATCTGCATTGCGCGAATGCAGAACCTCGCCGCTTCGCGCGTCAATCACCATCGCGGCATAGGGCGCTGCACGTGCAGGCGATGCCAAGACAACCAATACGCATAACAGCGAAGTCAGCCCCAAAAGGGCGGATATGAACCGTTTATATGTCACCAGACCTGCTCTGTCTGCCTCAGGGATGCCGTCTAACGCGGCGATTAGGACAAACCGTAATCCAATTTAGATTAAAAATCCACGGTAAACGCATGTTTTATCTAAAGATTCATGTGCCTGTTTTTTGAGAGTGGCAGATATAGGGGGTAAGGCCGCCCCGTCCCCAAGATAGATGAAACCAAAATGCCCAACCAATTGGCACTCTGGGCGTGACCTTTCCATTTGGGTGGTGTTATCTGGGCAAAAGAGTGATGAAAGATACTTGATGACCGACTTGTTTGATGACCGCAAAGCCCGCGCCTCTGCTTGGTTCCGTAATTTGCGCGACGATATCGTAGCTGCCTTTGAAGCCTTGGAAGACAGCCAGAGCGGCGAGGGCACGCCTGGTCGCTTTGAGGTGACTGAAACCACCCGTCATTCTGATGATGGCTCGGATGCAGGCGGCGGCCTCATGAGCGTGATGCGCGGTGGAAAAGTGTTCGAAAAGGTGGGGGTCAATGTCTCGACCGTTTATGGCACTTTGGGGCCTCGCGCGGTCCAAGCCATGGCTGCACGCAAAGATCTTGCAGCCTTGAATGATGACCCGCGCTTTTGGGCCTCGGGCATCAGCCTTGTGGCGCATATGCAAAACCCCCATGCGCCCGCTGTCCATATGAACACACGCATGTTCTGGACGCCGCATGCATGGTGGTTCGGGGGTGGGTCCGACCTGAACCCGTGCATCGAATATGATGAAGATACGGCCGATTTCCACGATGTGTTGAAATCACATTGTGATCGCCATGATGCGGAATATTACCCGCGCTACAAAGCTTGGGCGGATGAATATTTCTATATCCCGCACCGCAACCGTGCGCGCGGTGTGGGCGGCATTTTCTACGATGACCACAATACGGGCGATTGGGAGGCGGATTTTGCCTTTACCCAAGATGTGGGCCGCGCCTTTCTACCTGCCTTTGTCGGCCAGGTGGAAAAACGGCGGCATATGCCCTTCACGCAAGACGACCGTGAGGTGCAATTCATCCATCGCGGTCTCTATGCGGAGTATAACCTTGTCTATGATCGGGGCACCAAATTCGGCCTCGAGACAGGGCATGACGCCAATGCCGTTTTGATGAGCCTGCCCCCTATCGCCAAATGGTACTGAGAGGGGCGCTTTAGGCGCCTTCTCCCAAGAGCTGGCGATAGATTGCAGTGATCGCAGCGGCCTCGCCCTCGATTGCGAAATTGGCCTTCATATGGCTGCGCGCGGTTTTTGATTGTTTGGCGCGGAGTGCGGTGTCATCAATCAGCTTTGCGGCTTCGGTGACCATCGGCGCTACCTCACCAGGCGGGATCAAAGCGCCTGTTTCGCCGTGCAGAACCAGCTCCTCAAAGGCGCCAACAGTGGTGGCAATCACGGGCACCCCGCAAGCCATGGCCTCGATCGGGGTAAGGCCGAAGCCTTCCCAACGTTGCGGTGCGATAAAGATATCAAGCGCCTGATAGTATTTTGCGACCTCATGGGTGGGAACCTCCGCCAGAAAGCGGATGCGTTCCCCTAACCCAGCCGCATCGATCTTCGCGCGCAGCTCTTTTTCAAAACCCACATATTTCTCGGTGGCGCGCCCCAATATGATGGCGGTGGCCTCAGGTCTCGTGCCCAAAGCCTCGATCATGGCATCGACAAAAACATCGGTGCCCTTTTGCGCGCGGATGCGTCCGAAACAGCCAAGCAATGGGCCTGCGGGCAAGCCAAGCTCGGCCTTTAATGCGGCGCGGTCTTGTGGGGGGGTGAAGCTTGCCAGATCAATCCCGTGGAGGATGACGGTCGGAGGCTTTTCCAAATAGCCTGCGGTTTTGCTCGAGGTCGCGATCACATGGTCCATTTTCGCGATGAGCCATTTTGAATAGCCCGTATGCTTGCGCTGCGAGGCGGAGGTGAACAGAAGTTTCAAATCCTTCCGCAAGATATATTTGAGCGCGAGGCCTGCAAGCATTTCCGTATTGCGCCGCGCATGCCAAACGCGCGCGCCCGAGGGTCCGCGACGGGACATGGTGATCAGGTCGCGAATGCGGATTTGCGGGACATGATGCGGCAAAGCGGGTGCCACAGCCGCAATCGCGATTGATTGGGCCTGAAGGGGCACAAGGCGCACCACAGTCGCGGTCACACCGGAGAGGCGTTTTTTGAAATTCGGCGCGATGACATCAATGCCGGATGGGTCGAGAAAATCTGTCATGCCCCGCGCATAAGGCCCTTGCGCTGATCAGGCAAGAACCGCGTGGAAATCGGTTTGATATCCCTCGCCGCTCAAGGTGTCTCCACATGCGGTCATCGCCCCGAGCCTGCCGATCTCGTCACAATTCTTGGCGGCTGCGCCATTCCCGCCTGTCAGGATCGTCAAGTGATCGGAAAGCCGCTCAATATAAGGATGGCCCGTGCGTGTGAAACTGATCGTGCAAGAGCCCGTATAGGTCTGAGGAAAACTCATATCTGGCATCAGGCCTCGCAGACTATTGAGCAAGACGGCCCCCACCTCAGGCTCACCGTCCGAGCGGAACCAATCACGCATCTCGGTATCGGTATGGAGTTTCGGGCTATCTTCCTGACCGCCGATCTTGATCCAGAGTTTGCCATCTGGATAGCGGATAGGGGGCAGCAAATAGAGATCATATTCCAGATCATGCGGCATCCAGATCATGCTTGGCATATCGGCAATCATCTCGGCCTCGGCTTGCGTCACCTCGGCAAAGGAAATGGTGCGCGCCATAACGTCCATTTCGGCGCGCGCGGGCAGCAGGTTATCCGTATGCGCATAACTGCCAGTTGCCACAACGACATGCCCTGCCTCAATCTGCGCGCCAGAGGCGAGGGTGATTTTCGTTCCCTCAATTGCCTGCGCGGTATCTTTGATGATCCGGGCGCCTGCGCGCATGGCAAGACGCTCCTCGGCCAAACGGAAACGGCGCGGATTGATCGTGCCGCCAGATGTTTCCCAAAGTGCCGTGGTTCCCGC
>JGI26083J51738_10001206_pt1 | contig 13883 bp, 13 predicted proteins | sample SaaInl85LU_5_DNA_FD_51738 | JGI IMG/M metagenome (IMG submission 51738)
CCAATAATATTTATTGACTTAATTTTGCAAACCATTTTGGTACAACCCAGAAAAGAAAATAACTATGTCACGTGTTTGTGATTTGACCGGTAAGAAGGCAATGACGGGAAACAATGTTTCCTTTTCGAATAAGAAGAACAAGAGAAAGTTCAACGTGAACTTGTTCACTAAGAAGTTTTACATCCCAGAAGAGGACCGTTGGGTTACTCTAAAGGTTGCAGCTTCTACATTGAAGACTATCAATAAAAAAGGTATCTCTGCGGTATTGAAAGATGCAGCAGCTAACGGATACGTAGTAAAATAATATAGGACATGGCCAAGAAAGGTAACCGCGTTCAAGTAATCCTAGAGTGTACCGAGCATAAAGAATCAGGTATGCCAGGTACTTCTCGTTACATTACAACAAAGAACAAAAAGAATACGCCAGACCGTATGGAGTTGAAAAAATTCAACCCTGTATTGAAGCGCATGACTGTTCACAAAGAGATAAAGTAAGATGGCAAAGAAAGTAGTAGCAACGCTTAAGTCAGCTGACGCTAAGCAGTTCACGAAAGTGATCAATATGGTNAAAAACGCTAAAGGGTCGTACTCTTTTGAAGAGCGTGTAGTGCCGAAAGATTTAGCTAAAGACTTCTTGAAATAAGATCCGTCTTTAATCACGATATTTGAACCACTCCCCGGAGTGGTTTTTTTTTATCTAATTATTACAGTCGTATGAGCTTCTTTTCAAAATTCTTCACCAAGGACAAGAAAGAGACCTTAGATCAAGGCCTAGAAAAAACGCGCAGCAGTGTCTTCGAAAAGATTACAAGAGCAGTTGCCGGTAGGAGCACAGTGGATGAAGAAGTCTTGGATGATATTGAAGAGGCTTTGATCACTTCAGATGTAGGACTGGATACGACCGTTAAAATTATTGAGGCTTTAGAAGAGCGTGTCGCACGCAACAAAGTCATGAATCAAGACGAGCTCATGCAGATGCTCTATGAGATTATCTCTGGGCTCATGCAGCATGAGCGCGGTGTTTGGGAAGATTTTGAGCTCCCTAAAACCGAAGGGCCGTACGTTCTAATGGTGGTAGGAGTGAATGGTGTAGGAAAAACCACGACCATTGGTAAACTTGCCCACCAGTTCAAGAACAAAGGATATAACGTAGTGCTTGGCGCTGCAGATACGTTTCGTGCTGCAGCTATCGAGCAATTAGGCGTATGGGGCGATCGCACTGGCGTACCCGTAGTCAAACAGGAGATGGGATCAGACCCGGCTTCAGTAGCTTACGATACCTTGCAACATGCCGTTTCTAAGGGAGCAGATCTTTGTATTATTGATACTGCGGGCAGGTTACACAATAAGAAGAATTTAATGACGGAGCTCAGTAAAGTGCGTCGCGTCATGCAAAAAGTAGTCCCAGATGCGCCGCATGAAGTGCTGCTGGTTTTAGACGGCTCTACCGGTCAAAATGCTTTGCTGCAGGCTAAGGCATTCTCAGAAGCCACGCAGATCACATCATTGGCTGTGACAAAATTGGACGGAACCGCAAAAGGTGGTGTCGTAATAGGTATTTCAGACCAATTAAATGTACCTGTCAAATTCATCGGCGTCGGTGAAGGCATGGAAGATCTACAACTGTTCAACCCCGAAGCATTCGCTTCAAGCTTATTCAACAAATAATCCACTATGCGTACACGAAGCAGCAAAAAGAACAGCATTAATGTTGTGACGCTCGGGTGTTCAAAGAACATCTACGATTCAGAAGTATTAATGGGTCAACTCANAGCTAACGGCAAAGAGGTGACGCATGAAGCACCGGAAGAAGAGGAGGGTAATATTGTGGTAATCAACACGTGTGGATTTATCGATAACGCGAAGCAAGAGAGTATAGATACCATCTTGCACTATGCGGATAAGAAGCAACGAGGAGAGGTGGACCACGTGTATGTAACGGGTTGTTTATCAGAACGATATAAGCCCGATCTTGAAGCGGAAATCACAGATGTGGACGCGTACTTTGGTACACGAGATATGCCTTTGTTATTGAAGACATTAGGGGCAGATTATAAGCACGAATTGGTGGGCGAACGCATGACCACGACACCAAAGCACTTTGCGTATCTGAAGATTGCAGAGGGTTGTGACCGTCCCTGTAGTTTTTGTGCAATCCCGCTCATGCGTGGTGGACATAAATCGACACCTATTGAGAATTTGGTTATTGAGGCGGAAAAGTTGGCTGCGAAAGGAGTCAAAGAATTGATCCTTATTGCGCAGGATTTGACCTACTACGGATTGGATTTGTACAAAGAACGTAGATTAGGTGCGCTTTTGAAAGCATTAGTAAAGGTCGAAGGCATCGAATGGATTCGCTTGCATTACCTCTTTCCATCAGGCTTCCCGCAGGATGTACTAGATATTATACGCGAAGAGCCTAAAGTGTGTAACTACATTGATATTCCTCTACAGCACATTGCTGATCCTGTATTAAAAAGTATGCGTCGTGGTACGACCAAGGCAAAGACAGATGCCTTACTGGCAATGATGCGTGAGAAGGTTCCAGGCATTACTATTCGCACTACGTTGATTGCGGGCTATCCTGGCGAGACAGAGGAAGACCACCAGGTAGTATTGGATTGGGTTCGTGAGCAGCGTTTCGACCGATTAGGTGTCTTTGCTTACAGCCATGAGGAAAATACGCATGCTTTTAATCTTGAGGACGATGTTCCTGCAGAGGTAAAGCAACAGCGTGTTGATGAAATTATGGCTCTTCAGATGGATATTAGCCGTGAATTGAACGAGCAGAAAGTAGGNAAGGAGTATCGTGTCTTGATCGACCGCAAGGAAGGCGCACATTTCGTGGGTCGTACTGAATATGATAGTCCAGATGTGGATAATGAAGTNCTGATTCCAGCGGAGGACATCTACCTAAAAATCGGCGATTTCTGCTCGGTAAGAGTCGTTGAAGCACACGACTACGACCTTATTGGCGAGGTACTTTAAGGGGTCCTTTTCGCGCAGCGGCATCAGCATCTTTAAGGCGATCANAGCGCCATAGAGTTTTTCACAAATTGATGAGGAAAACTTCAACTTTCTGCATCAACACTTAGATGGAATTGGTTCGGGCAAACGTTATATTTGTTTATATGCGTATATCCTCCAACTTTCTATTTTTTGTAGTACTGCTCGGCAGTCCTGGCGCAGTGTGTGCGTCGTCAATACCAGCAGATACTATCACGGAAGTAGTTCTTGTAAAAGCTGAGTGGGAGTTAGTGCGTTCGCCAGCAACTTTTGAACCGGCAGGATGGCAATCTAAAAATGTGCTGGCGCTTACCAGGGTTCAAGCCATTAAGATGGGACTGATCATCAATGATTTTGTAGACGAACGTTTTGATCCCTTGAAAGGGAAACAAGCGGCTAGCCAATATTATGGGCTAGAAGCGGATACACCCCTTGAAGCAACCGTAAAGGCGGCCCCAGGAACGGTACTACTCAGTGCGGTAGCAGACGAGGCTCAAATTAAATTGCGCGAGCTTGAAGCTATGAATCCGCATTTGATTCGCGACGTACTGCCCAAAGGNGCAGCCCTCTATGGGATACACTGGACGCNAACTGCTGAAAATTGGACTGCTTTGATCGAAGAACAGAANTCCTATGAAGAAGGTCTTTTAGCACAATATGAAAAGCGAAAAAAACAGGTTTTGTCTTTTATGCCGGATCCGTCAACGCATGAGGCAATCACCTATACCGTGCGCTCTGGTGACTACTTAGGTCGCATTAGCGCCACCCTAGGTGTAAAAGTGAGTGACTTACAGAAATGGAACCGTATTAAAGAGAATACGATCTATCCAGGTCAGAAATTGACCGTTTGGGTACCCTCTGAAAAGCGGGAGTCCACACTGGTCGCGGCCACTGCACCGAACAAACCAACAGAGGTACCTGAACCTGCAGCGGACGCACCTAAAAAGGAAGTCTTAGCTTTGGCCGGAGAGTACATTACTTACGAAGTGAAGCCTGGTGATACCTTGTGGGGTATTGCGAATAAATTTCCTGGTGTGAGCGCTGAAAACATCAAGACTTGGAACAAAGTGGATGCCCTAATTAAAGCGGGTGAGCGCCTTAAGATCAATACCCAAACCATCACCGACTATTCTCCTGATAAATACCCTAGCACCCTTTAGGGCATGAATAAACCGGCACATCTCTTTCTATTTCTTCTCGCGCTGGGTGGCATTATGTTGAGCTTAAGCTTTTTATCACCTAAAGAGAAGTGGCAAATAGGTCCGTTTGAGATGGGGTATTACAGCCCTGCTGAATTATTAGGAACGCTTTGGACTGCCAGTGATTCCTCTGGAATAGTGAATGTCGCTCCTGAAAATGAGGCTTTAGATCTACTCATACAAGAAGCAGATACGGCGATCGAACCATTGCTTTCGGGGGCGTCGAAGCTTTTGCCAGTGGAGAAGCAGGTCGTTCTTGATACTGCGATACAGTTGGTCGACATAAAGCTATTTGCTCCATTTTTCAAGGCATTAGACCGCCTTTCTAGCGATCCAAATTCACGCGTTCGCATACTTCATTTTGGAGATTCTCAACTCGAAGGTGACCGTATTACCATGCAGCTTCGAGATGCCTACCAGCGAAGCTACGGGGGGACCGGCTTTGGTTATGTGGCGCTTCAGCCGCTTGTTGCTCCCTCTTCACTTGCTTTTAAAAATGAAGAAGGCCTGGTGAGGAAGACGGTTTTTGGGCGTCGCGACACCGCTTTTGCAGATATGAAATACGGACATTTAGGCTCTTTTACACTGGTGGAGCCCAACGACAGTGGTCAGTTTGTAGGTCGTATTGCTTTTGAAAAGCGCAATTGGGGGTACAACAGAGCAAGAAATTTCACTACGGCCAAAATGCATTTGGAAGGAGCTTCGCCTTCTATAGTTCAGATTCTGGTGGCCGATTCTATTTTTTCTACCCGTATTTTTCCTTCGGGTGAGTGGACGCTGGCCTTAGAAGTTCCGACGGAGGACAAATTTTCGATGCGCATTACCTCAGATGCACTCGTCCGCGTTTTTGGAGTAAGCTTTGAGAGCCCCTTTGGATTCCATGCGGATAACGTAGCGATGCGCGGTGCGTCGGGGATGATTTTTACGAAAATGAACGGTCCGCAATTCAAAGCGTCACTGGAACGTGAGGCGTATGATCTAATCATACTACAGTTTGGTGGTAACGCGGTACCGTATTTAAAGGATGAGGCGCATGCGGGTAGGTTTGCCCGCGCTTTGGCGCGTCAAGCGGACTATTTACAGCGCTTGTATCCTAATGCGGCTTACTTATTCATAGGACCCTCGGATATGGCGCGCAAGAATGGATTGGTCTTTGAGAGTTACCCATTATTAGAAGACTTGACCGACCAGTTGCGCAATGAATTACTTGCGCGCGGTATTGCGTTTTGGGATCTTTACGACGTGATGGGCGGTCCAGGGTCCATGGTGGACTGGGTGGATGCAGAACCCGCTTTGGCAGTTCGCGATTACATTCATTTCACGCCGAAAGGTGCGAGCAAAGTAGGAAGCTCGCTTGTCAAAGCCTTAGCGGTACTCGAAGCAGATTATAAAGCGGTGTTGGCTGCTGAGCGGCTGGAAGCACAACGCGTGGCCGATTCTCTTGAATTCCATAAGCAAATGAACCAAGGCACTGGTGCCGCAACAATGCCTACGCAATGAAACAAATACTCGCCTTCTTTTTCCTTCTCATTGCGGTAAGTCTGAAAGGGCAGGAATCGCTAAGTACACTTGCACTGAAATACACCTTTTTAGATACCACCAAGCAGTCTATACAGTATTATGGATCGGATGACGCGTTGGAGGGATTCTTTAAAAAATTGGACCGTACTATTTTCGAAGGGGAAGGGAAGGTTAACGTCGTGCATATGGGGGGGTCGCATGTTCAAGGCGGTACCCTGAGTCACACGATGCGTATGAATTTGGCCCAATTGGCCCCATCATTAAACGTGGAGCGAGGATTCTTTTTCCCACACCGATTAGCGAACACAAATATGCCTGGTAATATTTATGTGAAGAAAATAGGTACATGGGAGGGGTGTAGAAATTCCATTCCACGCAATAACTGTCCCTGGGGCTTTAGTGGGATCGATGCCATCACCCGCGATAGTAAAGCGGGTTTTGTTTTACAGAGCTTTAGTGGACCAGGTCAAGCCTATTCATTTCAGGAGCTGCGTGTCTTTGAGCATTATTCAAGCAATACCATGGTGCCAGTATGCACACCGGCGCCCGACAGTACTTTCGTGGATACCATTGCTGGCGTACGCTCTTGGTTTTTTGATGAATTGATTGACTCTATTGCCGTTTCATTTGATGCACCTCAGGAAGCTGATATCCAATACACCCTGCAAGGCATTCAGATGGTACGCCCTGAATCTGGCTTGATCTATCATGCCCTTGGGGTCAATGGTGCAGCGACCAAGAGTTTTTTACGTAGTGAGAATTTCATAGAGCAGGGTGCCTATGTGGCGCCGGACCTGGTCATTTTTGGATTAGGCATCAACGATGCATACAAACCGGATAGTGAATGGCATCCGGAGGAGTATAAAGCACGCTATGATACTCTTGTGGATTGGTTCCGCACGATCAATCCAGATTGTGCGTTCATTTTTATGACCAATAACGACAGCTATTACAAACGACGCACTCCAAATAAACACGCCTTAGATGTGGTTCAAGTAATGCAGCAGTTGAGCGAAGAGCACGACGCGGCTGTTTGGGACCTCTTCGGTGTGATGGGTGGTTTGAATAGTATTGCGCTTTGGGAGGAACAGGGCTTAGCAAAATCTGACAAAATTCACTTTACACGAGCGGGATATAGACTCAATTCGGATCTGCTTTTTTGGGCAATTTGGGAGGCCTATGAAGCGCACTTAAAGCGGATTGACCCATGATGGACCAGTGGAACATCATAGAGTGGCTGACCTACCAGCAAGACAGTCCGTTGCTTTTCACGCAGCGCTACTTTTGGGTGTTCTTCGCTCTGGTGATGGGCGGCTATAGTGTAGTTTACAAACACACGGCCCGTCGTAACCTCTTTCTTTTCTTGGTTTCCCTGTTTTTCTATTACAAAACGAGCGGCTTTTACTTTATCATTTTACTCTTCTCTACGGCGGTAGATTTTGGCATTGGCTGGGCCATCTTTAAAAACAAGGTGCGGTGGCAACGTCAAGCGCTCGTTGCTTTGAGCGTCGTGGTCAACCTTTTCGTGCTAGGGTATTTTAAATATGCGTATTTCGTGGCCGATTTCCTGCACGATCTAACGGGTATCGAGGTAGAGGTGATCAACCAATTTGCGCTTTGGACCAACGAGGCGGTAGGAACGAATTTCGTATTTGATCGAATCCTCTTGCCCGTTGGAATCTCATTCTTCACCTTCCAGACCATCTCCTACAGTGTTGATATTTATCGGGGCCATGTCAAACCGGTAAAGAACATCTTGGACTTTGGCTTCTACGTCAGTTTTTTTCCGCAATTGGTCGCGGGGCCCATCGTTCGTGCGTCTGAATTTATCCCCCAGCTCTACCAACCTTACTCATTGTCTAAAGAACGTGCCGGTTTGGCGGTGTTCTGGATACTGAATGGACTGCTTAAAAAATTAGTGCTTGCCGACTACCTTGCGGTACAATTTATTGATCGCGTCTTCGACAACCCGCAGCTCTACAGTGGCTTTGAGACCCTCAGTGCACTCTTTGGGTACTCCATGCAGGTGTATGCCGATTTCTCCGGCTACACGGACGTCGCCATAGGCATCGCAATGCTTCTCGGCTTCACCTTGCCTGTAAACTTTAACAGTCCCTACAAGGCTTCTTCTGTGGCTGAATTTTGGCGTCGCTGGCACCTTTCACTCTCCACATGGTTGCGCGATTACCTTTACATCCCATTGGGAGGAAACCGTACAGGTTCCATAGCGTCCTACCTCATTGTCTTTGTCTTTTTTCTCATGATCGCTTTGGTCGTTGATCAACCGGTACTTTCTGTTTTGCTCGGTGTGCTTTTTGCTGGCGGTTATTTGCTTATGCGCTACAGCAGNACAGCAGAGCGCTGGGTCAATACCAACATCAACCTAATGCTGACTATGGTCTTGGGTGGGCTTTGGCATGGCTCGTCGTGGAATTTTGTTACTTGGGGAACCCTAAACGGTATAGGTTTAGTCGTTTACAAGAACTGGAAGAAAATTTCACCTTGGGCGGATAAATCGCGCTGGTACAACAGGGCCATAGGCTTAGCAATCACTCTGATTTTCATCACCTTCACCCGGGCATGGTTCCGCTCGCCCACCTGGGATGGCGCCATCCAAATCCTCTCCAAAATCCCCAACGACTTTGGTTGGTCAACGGTAGGAGGTGTACTCGCAGGAAACTGGAAGTACTTCACCGTTCTCGTCTTGGGCTATCTCATTCATTGGATTCCAAGCGCTCACAAGGCCCGCCTGCGGCGGGCCGTCAGCACCGCGCCCACCTGGGCGCTGTTCGCGCTCGCGCTCGCCTCGACCATGGTCATTTACCAAATCTTGAGTGCTGAGGTTCAGCCGTTTATTTACTTTGCTTTTTAACGGCTTCGGCTTATCTTGAGGGAAAGCTACAAGCGCATGTTGAAAAGAGCAAAGGGTATAGGTTTACGGTTCATTACGGCGCTTAGTGCGCTATTGGTCTTGAGCTGTTCACAACCCGCTCCAACCGTCGCCCCGGTATTTACGACGCTCTTCGAAGCGGGCGAGGAATTCAGCTTTCGTGGTTTACACGCAGTACACGACAGCGTTGTAGTGGTTGGGGGTACCCAAGGCAGCATCTGCATTAGTCTGGACGCGGGAGNACATTGGAGTTTTATGCAAATTCCAGACGCNNCAGAGAGCCAGTTCCGCAGCGTATGGGCACACGATCAATCCCGCTTCCTCGCNGTTAGCGCCGGNGCACCATCNTACATTTACTNTACNGAGGACCGCGGCGAACACTGGCTGCGTGTGTATTCAGATACCGCACAATCAACCTTCCTGGACGGCATCGCCTTTGCGAACGACACTTTAGGCTGGGTCTTTGGGGATCCGGTCGACGGACGTTTTAAGCTTTTGCAGACGATCGATGGCGGCCGGCATTGGGCGGAAATTTCCGGACCACCTTCCATAGACGGCGAGGCGGCATTTGCGGCAAGTGGTTCGTCTATTTTATACAGTGATTCAACCCTGAGTATAGTTACCGGCGGTACAGTTTCCCGCATTCATATGTCTACCAATTTTGGAGAAGATTGGACAGCGAAGTGGCTCGAACTGCCACAGGGATTACCGAGCCAAGGGGCCTTTGCGCACGATTGGTACAACGATGGGTACATCATTGTCGGCGGCGACTACCTGTTTGATACAGCAGCATTGGGGAATGCTATTCATTACGACCCTGAAAGTGCGTATCCCACCTTCGATGAAAAGCTAAGCGCCTTGCCGTATTGTTCAGATGTAGTGGGTGTAGGACAGAATGTTTATTTTACCGGAACTGCCGGTATGTATTATGCCGATTCATTGTTACATGAATTGGACACAAATGCCATGCACAGTCTCGCATATAGCGGAAAATATGTCTTTGCTTCCGGACCTGAAGGTCGGATTGGTCGTATTTTTCAGGGGACGAAGGCAGAATTAGAACAATTGAAAAGAGCAATCAACGCACGATGACAAAAGCTGGTATACCCCCCGTGACCTTTAAAAGAATTGCGACAGCCATGGGTTTTTCTCCTATGGCCAAGGCTAATCTAGCGGAAGTTCACCGCATCGCGAAGCGATGTGAAGCCCAGATGTATGTATTTCATATTGGGGAATGGAACGACCGTTGCGAAACGACCTATACCGGATTCCTATCAGAATTAGGTATTCCAAATTCTGACGTTGTTTTAGTTTGCAAGCAAGGAGATCCTAAAGAGGAATTGCGCAGCCTTTGCCAAGAAAACAGTATAGATTTATTAGCGCTCGGTGCGTTGGTACGTGAGAACATGTTCAAAGTATTTACCGTAAGTATTGCCCGCGATGTATGTCGAAAAGCGAAGGTCAGTTTACTGCTGTTGACCCACAGTAGGCTCGAGGGTATGCCCTGTGAACGCATTGTAGTCAACGGTTTAGACCACCCGAAGACGCTGGATACTATTCGCACCTCACTTTGGCTGGGGTCAAAATTGGGCAGTAAAGAGCTGTTTGTTGTTGATGAATTAAGTGAAAAATCGTTAATAAAACCGGACGACGATAAGAGCCAATTAAACAGCACGCGAAAACGGAAGCAAATCGAACGCGAACAGCACAGTCGTATCGAAGGACTGCTCCAAAACTGCCAAGTTCCAGTGAATCTGGAAATCAAAGAACAACACGTTTTTGGTAAGCGCGGCTACACCATTGCACATTATGCAAAAGCGAAACGTGCAGATCTTTTGGTCGTGAATTCGCCAGATACTAAACTGCGATTTCTGGACCGCATTTTTAAGCATGATTTAGAATACATCCTTGCGGATTTGCCTTCAGACGTGCTCATTGTTCACACCACTAAAGACACTTCATATGCATAAGCCGAGTAGTGGATTTAAAGGATTTAAAGAGAATTGGCAGGCCGATCTTAAGGCTGGGTTTGTCGTATCATTGGTCGCCTTGCCCATTTCGATCGCGCTGGCCTTAGCATCTGGTGCTCCTGCCATTGCAGGTCTTATGGCTGCAGTCGTGGGCGGCGTTGTTGTAGCACATTTAGGCGGTTCGTACGTAACCATTACAGGAGCGGGCAATGGACTTGCCGTAGTTACCCTCGCCGCAATCACAACCTTAGGCAACGGAGATATGCTCGCCGGTTATTACATGGCCCTAGGCGCNATCGTAGTCAGCGGAGTGTTGCTTTTCTTACTAGGGTCCGTCCGANTAGGTGTTTTAGCAGATCTTTTTCCTACCTCCGCCGTACAAGGAATGTTAGCGGCCATNGGTATTATCATTTTGGCCAAACAAAGCCATGTGATGATAGGTATTTTAGACCCTGAAAGTACCGCGCCTATTCCCTTATTGNTGGAATTTGTCAACTCTGTTGAAGCGCTGTTTGGTGCAGATGCAGGCACTTGGAAAACGGCGGGTATTGGATTATTCAGTTTACTATTGCTTTCTGTTTTTCCTAAGATTCGCGCTCAATGGGTGCATTCTGTCCCGGCGCCGCTATGGGTGGTTATNATTTCTGTGGCCGTACAAATGATTGGTACACGCCTAACCGGCGCGAGTTTCTTCCCTGAAAAATACCTCGTAAACATTCCTGCCGACTGGATGTCCGCATGGCGTATGCCTGATTTTTCAGGCATCACAAAAGGCCCTTTCTGGGGAGCGGCAGTATCATTGACCTTTATCGCAAGTATTGAAAGCTTACTGTCCATCAAAGGTATGGACCGATTAGACCCATATAAGCGCAGGTCCAACGTAAACAAGGATTTACGTGCGCTCGGTATCGCAACAGCCTTATCTGGATTGGTCGGGGGTTTAAGCGTCGTTACGGTGATTGCTCGGAGTTCCGTAAATGTCAGTAATGGAGCCAAGACCCGTTCGGCCAATTTCTTCCACGGTATCCTGATTTTGGTCTTTGTTTTATTCTTCCGTACGCTTTTAACGCAAATACCNTTGCCTGCGCTCGCAGCCATCTTAGTGTTTACAGGCTATAAACTTTTGAATCCTTCCCAATTCAGTCGCATCGCACGCATAGGTTTAGAACAGCTATTCCTCTTTTTCTTTACGCTCTTTGCTACCCTGGTGTACGGCTTAATTATGGGCATCGTCTTAGGGATGCTTGCAACTTTCGTGGTCCAAGTGTTCATTACGGGTTCAGGTCTAGATATGTTGCGCTATTTCTACCGTCCCAATACCTTGCTCTATGAGGAAGACGAGCAGAAGTTCATTTTGAACATCAATTACTTTGCGAACTTCCTGAATTACCCGAGGTTAAAAAGCAAGCTCGATAGTGTGCCAACTTCGGCGACACTCATTGCGGACTTTTCTAATACTCAGTTCGTAGATCACACGGTCATGGAACACCTCTCGTTACATTGAACTCTTTGAGCAAAAGGGCGGCAGTCTCGAACTTGTTGGATTGGAGGCATTTGCGCTCTCTTCTTCACATCCTTTAGGCGTACAATCGCGCTCGAATAGGACCAAACCCGGTGTGCAAAGAGCCAGAGGCACTTCACAAGCGCATCAATTGAGTGCAAAACAAGAAAAACTGAGCGAATTTGCTGTTTTAAACCGATTGAAATATACAGCTTGGCCGCCGTCGAAATGGGACCAATTGGTAGAGCAATTCAACTACTTCAAATACCGCCGCATCGACTACACTACCAATCTACTGAGAGATTTAGAGCAAATTTCTACGCTTTGGAGGTCAGCTCGCACAGTGGCGAGTTTATCATGAAAGACAGCCAGCATTTGGCTTGTATTATCATGGAGCCTCAGATCGCGAATTTGCCAGTATTTGTGCTGGATAGAGAGCGTATTTTCTCAAGGTTGGCACAATACGCTGGCGTTAAGGATGTTGAAATTGGCCACCCGACATTTGATGCAAAGTTCAAAATTAAAGGCCCTAAACCTGGGGCAATCAGGGCATTCTTTACGCGGGAATGCGTCGACTTTTTATTGGAGCATCCCGATTTCCATATGGAGAGTAACGGTAAATCAATACTGATATTCCATAAAGAACGGGTCGCAAGTGTGGCAGAGTTCAAATTGATGGTTAGTTTTGCACGCGAATGGGCTCAGCGAATGGCCATACAATCTACCACGGCTGAGGAAAAATAGTAAGTGTGCCACCGCCGTATGTTAGGGTTTAATTGACTAACTGACCCGCAAGGAACATGTACGGCAAAAGAACTGGCCCATTTCGTAGCTAAAGATTAAAGAACCTATCACGATGAATAACGAATTAAAATCTACCGCACTGACCCATGTTCATGAAGCCTTGGGAGCTAAAATGGTACCGTTTGCGGGGTACAACATGCCTGTGCAATACAATGGACTGAAATTAGAGCATGCTGCTGTCCGTGAGGCAGTGGGTATGTTCGATGTAAGTCATATGGGCGAATTTTTTGTCGAAGGGCCGCAGGCATTGGACTTTTTACAAATGGTAACGACGAATGACGTTAGCCGATTATTACCCGGAAAGATTCAATACAGCTGCATGCCCAATGCACAGGGCGGTATTGTCGACGATTTATTGGTGTACTGCTTCTCCGCCCAGCATTTCATGTTGGTTGTAAATGCATCAAACATGGAGAAAGACTGGAACCATCTTATGCATTACGCACCGCAGTTCGACGTAGAATTGCGCAATGAAAGCGACGACTATAGTTTGTTAGCCGTTCAAGGCCCTAATGCCATCCCGCTATTGCAGACATTAACGGAGATTGATTTGGCCGATATTAAATACTACAGTTTTACCGTAGGAAGCATGGCTGGAATCAATGATGTGATTATCTCCGCCACAGGGTACACCGGTGCAGGAGGTTTCGAACTGTACGTGCCAAATGCAGTAGCCGAGACCCTTTGGAATGCCATCATGAAAGCAGGTAGCGCCTTTGGCTTATTACCTGCCGGACTAGGCGCTAGAGATACCCTTCGTTTAGAAATGGGCATGGCGCTCTATGGCAACGATATTGACGATACAACGAGCCCAATTGAAGCAGGACTCTCTTGGATTACTAAATTCACGAAGGACTTTGTCTCTTGTGAGCTCTTTCAAGCACAAAAAGAGGCAGGCGCTGAAAATAAGCTCGTAGGTTTCGAGATGATGGAACGTGGGATACCACGACACGATTATCCTATCGCAGACGAATCCGGTACGGTGATCGGAC
>JGI26083J51738_10001224_pt1 | contig 13811 bp, 12 predicted proteins | sample SaaInl85LU_5_DNA_FD_51738 | JGI IMG/M metagenome (IMG submission 51738)
TGCCCTGGCAAAATGGCTCCTAGCTCAGGTGCCATAACATGGATAATACCTTGTTTTTGGTGACCTACAGGATAGAGGGTAATGCCATGATCTTCGCAGTTTTGTAATAACGTTTGTAATTGTAACTGGTTTGCCGGACCACATGCATCTAATGCTAATGATCGTGTTGAGATTGAATGATCCATGGTTGCCACAGTTTTTTCTGGACAACGGACTTTTCTGCCTTTGTCATTCAAACCAGCAAACGCTTGTGGAGTGGTCACTTCNTGGATCAAGTGACGGTCTATATACAGTAGGATATCTGCGCCTACTTGAGATACGATATGCGCATCCCAGATTTTATCATAAAGGGTCTTAGCCATGAGGAGTGTCCTTATGCCTGTAAAATTTGTTGAGTAATATAATCGCCGACTTGTGACGTGTTACTCGCTTTGTGGCGTTCCTCACTGCTGAGTAATTCGCCCGTCAAAATACCGTCTTCAAGCGTTTTGATGACCGCTTGTTCAATGGCATCTGCAGCGTCTGTTAAATTTAATGAATAACGTAATAACATGGCCGCTGAAAGAATTTGTGCGATAGGATTAGCAATGCCTTTGCCGGCGATATCTGGCGCACTACCGCCTGCAGGTTCATATAAACCAAACCCATCAGCATTAATACTAGCTGAAGGTAATAAGCCCATCGAACCGGTTAACATAGCGCATTCATCAGAGATAATGTCACCAAAAAGGTTCGAACATAACATGACATCAAACTGTGACGGATTACACAATAACTGCATCGTCGCGTTATCAATGTAGATATGCTCAAGTTCAACATCAGGGTAGTCTTTAGCGACTTCCTCGGTGACTTCACGCCATAGACGACTGCATACTAATACATTGGCTTTATCGACAGAGGTAACTTTCTTGTCGCGTTTTTGCGCTGCTTGGAAAGCTGAAATAGCAATACGTCGGATTTCACCGCGTGTGTAGCGCATAGTATCAAAAGCAAATTCATCTTCACCGTCACCCTCTAATCCCTTTGGAAACCCAAAGTAAATCCCGCTGGTGAGTTCACGCACCACTAAGACATCCACGCCACTTTGGGCAATATCTTTTCTCAGTGGAGATAAATCTTCTAAACCTTTATAAATTTTAGCTGGGCGGAAGTTTGAAAATAAATCAAAATGGCTTCGTAACTTAAGTAAAGCGGCACGCTCTGGACGTTGATCCAGCGGCAGTTCATCCCACTTAGGCCCACCAATTGAACCAAATAAAATGGCATCAGCNGCTTCACATCCCGCTAATGTCTCATCGGGTAGAGCATGACCATGGTGGTCAATGGCATAGCCACCAACCGGATAAGCTGTTCTATTTAATGTAAAGCCAAATTTTTGCTCAACCGCGTTTAATACTTTATCAGCCTCGGCCATGACTTCTGGGCCGATTCCATCACCGGCTAATACGGCTAGTTGATAAGAAGACATTTATACTCCTGTGGAAATGTGTTGTTTTTGCTCATCAATTTGATCAGCAAGATGCATATTATTTAAAACGAAAATTAGTGCTTTTACACCGGATTCTACAATATCTGTTGCTAGGCCAATGCCGTGGAAACGGCGATCTTTATATTTAGCGACAATACTGACTTGGGCAAGTGCGTTTGCTCCCTCACCTTTAGAGCCGAGTTTGAAATCAACAATGTTAATTTCATCTTCATTAATGATCTGCATGATAGCGTTATACGCNGCATCGACAGGACCATTACCTGTGGCGCTATGTGTAACGGTTTCTTCACCAATATTCAATGAGACTGTGGCACTAGGGATAATTTCTTTACCTGAACTTGCTTGTAAATATTCTAATGANTAAAAAGCATGTTCATGTTTTTGTTGATTAAAAAATAGTAATGCTTCTAAATCATAATCAAAGACCTGACCTTTTTTATCGGCAAGGCGTAAAAATGAAGCATAAACTTCGTCTAAATCGTAATCAGTTTCATTATAACCTAATTCATGCAATCGATGTTTAATGACATGACGACCAGAGCGTGAGGTTAGGTTTAATTGATTCTTATTGAGACCCACAGATTCTGGGGTCATGATCTCGTAAGTATTCTGTCCTTTGAGTACACCATCTTGGTGAATACCAGAAGAATGAGCAAATGCGTTAGCACCAACAATAGCTTTGTTTGCTTGGACTGGCATACTACATAATTGACTGACTAATTTTGAGGTACGTGAGATCTCTTGGCTACGAATACCAGTTTGCAATCCATAACGTTCATTACGTGTTTGCAAAATCATGGCTATTTCTTCTAAAGAGCAATTACCAGCTCGCTCACCAATGCCGTTAATTGTACATTCTACTTGGCGAGCACCTTGTTCTACCGCTGCTAATGAATTGGCAACGGCTAATCCTAAATCATTATGGCAATGAACCGAAATAATGGCTTGGTCGATATTTGGTACACGATTAAATAATTGACCGATAATACCACCAAACTCAGTGGGCGTAGTATAACCGACAGTATCTGGGATGTTGACGGTTTTGGCACCTGCGTTGATCGCGGCTTCTACCATCCGACATAAATAATCTATGTGGGTACGACCAGCATCTTCACACGAAAACTCGACATCATCAGTATATTTGCGGGCATGTTTGACCGCAGCCACTGCCATCTCAACAATCTCATCTTGAGATTTACGTAACTTAGTAGAGACGTGAATATCAGAGGTAGCAATAAAAGTATGAATACGAAATTGTTCAGCTACACCGAGCGCTTGACCGCAAGCATCTATATCTTTTGCTAACGCACGAGATAATCCGCATACGGTTGCATTTTTTACTTCTCGCGCAATAGTTTGAACCGATTCAAAATCACCAGGAGATGAAACTGGAAATCCAGCTTCTATGATATCAACACCGAGCTTTTCTAACGCTAATGCGATTTGTAGTTTTTCTTTCACCGTCAAGCTTGCAGGTAATGCTTGCTCACCGTCTCTTAAAGTCGTATCGAAAATTTTCACATGGTTCGTCATGTGGTACTCCTCTGAATGTACGCTACGTATAAAAAAACCCGTGGGTTACACGGGTTAATTTATTCTAAATTATTACTCACCCGTGTAGTCATGCTACCAGTAACAGAAGGTCAGATAATAAATATGTGTGAAATGTATTTTTCATAGGTTAACTGTACGTTTAAGTCGGCAGTGGGTCAAGGGAAACTTGCATGCAAATAGCGTTTAATAGGATTTTTATACTAAGAATTTGATAAATGATATATCTAATGGCTGATTATTATTTAAATTAGGAATATCGATAGGATTTTTATCCTAAAAATATGATTAACGTAGGCCTTTCCATTTAATNTTGAAAGATAACCTCANTTCGCGCATGGTTAATACACGTGGCGAGATTTTTCCTGAATGTGACCAACGATGTCCACAGCATGCTGCACTCATGATCGCTTTAGTCGGTTTTAGCAGCGTGATTTGTTGTATTCCATGTTGATTTAGAATGTCACCCTCGCGATTTGTCGGTTGCCCAGAAATATTAAACCAGCCAAATTTATTCACATGAATGAGTGCTTTTTCTGCATCGACGCGATCTAGAGAATCTATTTCTAAATGCGTCATCCCCATCTCATTAATACTCACTGCGCAAATAGCACCAATCGTTTGATGTTGAGCGAAGTATTCTTTTATCGTTTCACTTGTTTGCTTAGTGCTAGGGCATTTCGAACTTTGTTTAGCTTGATAACTGGCGTTATGACGATCTACCACAAGAGGGGAGGTGTTATTAAGTAACTGTTCGGCAGATTGTGTGACGTGGATATGTAAATGTTTGAGTTTACGTTTGAGTAATGCCGTTTGATTTGGTCCATATTCCGCTAAAAATAAACATTCTCTTTGATACAAAGCATTACACAACTCAGCAAAAGCTGCTGAATCGGGATCTTGAAAAAAGATATCGCTTTGTTCGACCATAGTATCTGCTTTAATGAATTAAGGGGTGTAATACTACTGATTTTTGCATGAAATGCCATAAAAAAGCCAGTCAAAAGAACAGGGTCTCTAAGACTGGCTTAGTCATTAAATCGACAGCGTATGGTAAAGCTTACTGGCCTTTAATTTCACTGCGACCTAGGTATTTAGCTTCTGCACCTAATGCTTCTTCAATACGTAATAACTGGTTGTACTTAGCAACACGATCAGAACGGCATAATGAACCTGTTTTGATTTGTCCCGCTGCAGTACCAACAGCTAAATCTGCAATCGTTGCATCTTCAGTTTCACCAGAACGGTGAGAAATTACAACGGTAAAGCCAGCTGCTTTTGCCATCTTGATTGCGTTTAGCGTTTCAGTTAATGAACCGATTTGGTTAAATTTGATTAGGATAGAGTTACCAATACCGTTATCAATACCGCGCTTAAGGATTTTTGTGTTGGTTACAAATAAGTCATCACCGACAAGCTGTACTTTGTCACCAATTTTCTTCGTTAAGCTTGCCCAACCATCCCAATCACTTTCGTCTAAGCCATCTTCAATGGATACGATAGGGTAACGTTGTGATAATTCAGCAAGATAGTCACCAAAACCTTCAGAGTCAAACGACTTATCTTCGCCAGATAATACATATTGATTATCTTTGTAGAACTCAGATGCCGCACAATCAAGCGCTAAAGTGATGTCGTCATTCATTTTATAACCAGCGTTTTCAACCGCTGTAATGATGGTAGATAACGCTTCTTCATTTGAACCTAAATTTGGCGCGAAACCACCTTCATCACCAACAGCAGTATTCAAACCTTTTGCATTTAAAACTTTCTTCAAACTATGGAAAATCTCAGCACCCATGCGTAGGGCTTCTTTGAAGTTCGCTGCGCCAACAGGCTGTACCATAAACTCTTGGATATCAATGTTATTGTCAGCGTGCTCACCACCATTGATGATATTCATCATCGGAACAGGCATTGAGTATTGGCCTGGCGTGCCATTAAGATTAGCAATGTGCTCGTATAAAGGAATACCGGTTGCGATTGCTTCTGCTTTAGCAACGGCCAAAGATACAGCTAGAATTGCATTAGCCCCTAATACTTCTTTATTTTCAGTACCATCTAAATCAATCATCACTTGGTCAATGTTAGCTTGGTCAGCTGCATCTAAACCTATCAATGCTGGAGTGATTTTATCATTAATTGCAGCAACGGCTTTTAATACACCCTTACCTAAGTAACGGCTTTTATCGCCATCACGTAGTTCTAGTGCTTCACGTGAACCTGTAGATGCACCAGAAGGAGCTACTGCTCGTCCCATCACACCTGATTCTAAATAAACGTCAGCTTCTACAGTTGGGTTACCACGTGAGTCAAGTACTTCACGACCAATAATTCGGCTAATTGTTGCCATGTTTGATATTTTCCTTTTAATGATTCAATTTTTGAAATTCACCCGCGGCTGCAATAAACCCTTCAAATAAAGGATGTCCATCACGCGGTGTAGAATTAAATTCTGGGTGGAACTGGCCTGCTATAAAGAACGGATGNTCTGGGATCTCTATAACTTCAACCAATTGTTTATCTGTAGATAAACCGCTGACTCTTAGGCCTGCTTCTTCAATTTTATCACGTAGGGTGTTATTTACTTCATAACGGTGACGATGACGTTCATAAATTTCTTTTTCGCCATAGCACTGATGTACTTTACTGCCTTCAACTAAGTGGCATAACTGACTACCAAGGCGCATCGTGCCGCCTAAGTCAGAACTTTCGTCACGCTGCTCGACACTACCATCAGAATCTAACCATTCATTGATAAGACCGACAACAGGGAAAGGCGTTTCTGGATCAAACTCAGTCGAGTTTGCGTTAGGCATATTAGCTACGTTTCGAGCAAACTCAATTAACGCTACTTGCATACCTAAACAAATACCTAAATAAGGGACCTTATTCTCACGGGCATAACGTGCAGCTTCGATTTTACCTTCTACACCACGTTCACCAAATCCACCAGGCACTAAGATAGCATCCAACTCTTCAAGGATATGTGGTCCTTTAGAAATGATGTCAGATGAATCAATGTATTTGATTTTAACACTTAAACGGTTTTTTAGTCCTGCGTGTTTGAGTGCTTCATTGACAGATTTATAAGCATCAGGTAATTCAATATATTTACCGACCATGCCAACAACGACTTCTTTAGTCGGATTTGATTCGGCGTATAACACTTGTTCCCACTCGGACAAATCTGCTTCTGGGCAATCTAACTTGAAGCGTTCAACTACCAGTTCATCCATTCCTTGTGATTTCAAAGCTGCAGGTATTTTATAAATACTATCGACATCTTTTAATGAAATAACCGCTTTATCGATGACGTTAGTGAATAATGCAATCTTTGCACGTTCGTTTGCCGGTAAGGCTGATTCAGAGCGACAGACTAATATATCAGGTTGAATACCGATTGAACGTAGTTCTTTCACTGAGTGCTGAGTGGGTTTTGTTTTCACTTCACCGGCAGCCGCCATATATGGTACTAAGGTTAAGTGCATATACATAGCACGGTCACGACCTAGTTCTGTACCGAGTTGACGAATCGCTTCTAAGAACGGTTGCGATTCAATGTCACCCACTGTACCGCCAATTTCAACGATAGCAATATCATTGCCTTCCGCACCATCAATCACACGTTGTTTAATTTCATTGGTAATGTGAGGATGACTTGAATAGTCGCACCGAGATAATCACCACGACGTTCACGCTCTAAAACAGATGCATAAATTCGACCGGTAGTAAAATTATTACGCTTAGTCATACGTGTACGAATAAAACGTTCGTAGTGACCTAAATCAAGATCAGTTTCTGCGCCATCATTGGTGACAAATACCTCACCATGCTGGATCGGGCTCATAGTACCTGGGTCAACGTTGATATAAGGGTCAAGTTTTAACATCGTAACTTTTAACCCACGGGCTTCTAAGATCGCTGCTAATGATGCTGCAGCAATTCCTTTGCCTAATGACGAAATCACCCCACCGGTGACGAAGATATATTGAGTCATGTTTTACCTAAAGGCGTCTAATTATGAACGAGTGTAAAGAGTTGAAACACTCTTCTTGGTTGGAGCGTGATTATACGCAAATATCCATTCAATAACAATCTGAAGTTGTGCTTTTAACGCATGGATTTAAGTACATAAATGAAATCTAAGGCTTGTTTTGGAGATAGCTCATCTGCACTTATTTGGTCTAAGGTATCAATTAATGCTTGATGTGAATTATCCAAGGCCAGTTGTACCGGTTCAACCAGGCTTGCCGCGTTAGTTTCCGATGCTGAATCTGTCTTGCTTGTGTCCACTGCTATTGGCTGCGTCTCAAGCGTAGTCAGTTTTTGTTTCGCTACTTGAATAACATGTTCGGGGACGCCAGCAAGCTGTGCAACTTGTAATCCATAACTTTTACTAGCAGCGCCTTGTTGGACATTGTGCATAAATTTAATGGTATCGTTGTGTTCAATAGCATTAAGATGAACATTACACATACCTTCTGTATTTTCAGCAAGTTGGGTCAACTCAAAATAATGGGTAGCAAATAAGGTAAAGGCATTAATCGTATTATTGATATATTCAGCACATGCCCATGCTAAGGATAACCCATCATAAGTACTCGTGCCGCGTCCAATTTCATCCATTAACACAAGGCTGTGTTCACTGGCATTGTGCAAAATATTAGCGGTTTCTGTCATCTCAACCATAAAAGTAGAGCGCCCAGACGCCAGATCATCAGAAGCACCAATACGGGTAAATATCCGATCAATTGGGCCAATTTGGCAGCGTTGAGCAGGGACATAGCAACCAATATATGCTAATAGGACAATTAATGCGGTTTGACGCATATAGGTGGATTTACCTCCCATATTCGGGCCGGTGATCATGAGCATTTTTTGATGTGCATCAAGCCGCAAAGGATTAGCAATAAACGGTTGTTTTGTCACATGTTCTACTACAATATGACGACCGTCTTGGTACTCAATACCCGGTGTAGAAGTTAACTCAGGACGATATAAGTTCAGTGCCACAGATTGACTCGCAAAACAGATTAATACATCGAGTTCTGCTAAAGCATTTGCGCTTAGCGTTAACGCATCTAAATGAGGTAGTAGTTCATCAAATAATGCTTCATAGCATTGTTTTTCTAAGGCAAGAGCTTGGCTTTGCGAGTTTAAGACTTTTTCTTCATGGGCTTTGAGCTCTTCAATAATATAGCGTTCGTTATTTTTCAGTGTTTGACGGCGAATATAATGTCCCGGCACAAGATGAGCTTGACCCTTTGAGACTTCAATGAAAAATCCGTGAACACGGTTATAACCGACTTTTAATGTATTAATCCCCGTCGCGTCTTTTTCTCGCTCTTCTAATACGGTTAAAAAGTCTGTCGCCCCTTGTGATAAGGCTCTGAGTTCATCAAGTTGCACATTGTATCCAGGCGCAATAACGCCCCCATCTCTGATGACGACTGGAGGATTATCTATGATTGCACGGGTGAGTAAATCTGCTGATTCAGGAAATGTTGAGATGGTATTGGCGAGTGCTTGGAGTTTTGGTTCATCATGCTCAGCTAATATGTTTTGCAGCTCAGGTAGTAAGTTTAGCGTATCACGTAAACGTGCAAAATCACGCGGACGAGCGGAGCGTAATGCTAATCGCGCCAATATACGTTGGACATCACCCATTTTTTTCAATATTTGAGCCGGAGCAGCGACATCGTGCTCAACTAAACTATCGATAACATTATAACGTTGTTCGAGTAAATTNTGTNGGGTAATGGGGCGATGGATCCATTGTTGTAATAAGCGTGCCCCCATCGGTGTTTGCGTATTATTGAGTACATCNAAAACAGTGTTCTCAATCCCGCCGGATAAATTATGCGTCAGCTCTANGTTTTTACGAGTGGCAAAATCCATCTGCACAGTGTCGCTTTGTGCTTGTAAACTAATGCGTTTGATATGGGGCAGTGNACGTTTTTGAGTATCTTTGACATACTGCAATAAACAACCCGCTGCGCCGAGCGCNAGAGTTGCATCTGCCACACCAAAGCCAGTGAGTTCCTTGGTACCAAATTGCATATTCANATGATTCACCGCAGTATCAGTATCNAATTCCCATTGTGGGCGTCTAACAGACTTAGGATAAGTGGCGAGTACNTGCGGTGCGATTAAGGTTTCATCATATAATAACTCAGCAGGGTTAAAACGTTGCAAATCAGCTAATAATGCTTCTTCGCTAAGTGGTTGAGTAATGAGAAACTGTCCAGTACTCAATGCAAGTGCAGCTAAGCCGTAGTGGATTTGACCAGCAGATTTAGACGATGATTGGCTTGTAATTGCGACAATTAATGTGTCTTGAGCGTCTTGGAGTAAAGCTTCATCAGTGACTGTGCCGGGAGTGAGGACTTGTTTGACTTCACGCGCAACAGGACCTTTACTCGTAGCAGGATCACCTACTTGCTCACAAATAGCGACAGACTCGCCCATTTGTACAAGTTTAGCCAAATAACCTTCCACGGCATGGTAGGGGACACCCGCCATAGGGATAGGTTCGCCACCCGCTTTACCACGAGCAGTTAATGTAATATCAATAAGTTGTGCAGCACGTTTAGCATCATCAAAAAATAATTCATAAAAATCCCCCATCCGATAGAATAGTAATTCATTTGGATGTTGGGCTTTGATGCGTAAATATTGTTGCATCATTGGAGTATGTTGCGTTTGTGCTGAGCTCAATTTATTTTTATACTTCATTCATGAATCCATACATATAGCATAACAATAAATTCATGCGCTATCTAAAAGAAAATACACAAAATGCGCTAGTACAGTTAGCGACGTATTTAACGACGAATCATTTGACGATATCGTGTGCAGAGTCCTGCACGGGTGGGGGCCTAGCTTATGCGTTCACCTCTTTGCCAGGATCATCAGCGTGGTTCAAACATAGCGTAGTGACGTATTCTAATGAGGCAAAACAGGCGATGGTAGGTGTCTCAGAAGAAACATTAGCGCAATATGGCGCGGTGTCAGCGCAAACGGTTGCGGAAATGGCGCTTGGTGTGGTGTCTCAAGTGGGTGCTGATATTGGTATCAGCATTAGTGGGATAGCAGGGCCCGATGGGGGGAGTACTGATAAACCTGTCGGTACGGTTTGGTTTGGTTTTGTCGTAAATGATGTGGTGAATACTAAACAGCTATGTTTTGCCGGTGACCGTGATGCTGTGCGATTACAGTCAATAGAATATGCGATTGAGCAGGTTGTGCATTTATTAAGCATTCATAAATAAAACTGATCAAAAGCTCAGCAGACACTCGTAATAAAAAGCACTATATTTATCATACTCAATTCTAGTGAAGTGAAAAAATAACAATATTTTTGTTGCACTGTATAATTATACAGTATTATAATCCACATCATAGAATTACATCTTAACTCACATTTTATATTGAGGCACACATGGCAGAAGATAACAAAACACGCGCATTATCAGCAGCACTTGGTCAGATTGAAAAGCAATTTGGTAAAGGTGCAATTATGCGTCTTGGCGATAACCAAGCTATGGATATCGAATCTGTATCAACAGGTTCACTATCAATTGATATGCTCTTGGTATAGGTGGTTTGCCATGTGGTCGAGTCGTTGAGATTTATGGTCCTGAATCTTCAGGTAAAACAACACTGACATTACAAGTTATTGCTGAAGCTCAGAAAGTGGGTAAAACCTGTGCCTTCGTTGATGCTGAGCATGCCCTAGATCCAGTATATGCAGAAGCATTAGGGGTTAACATCGATGAGTTGCTAGTGTCTCAACCAGACACAGGTGAGCAGGCGCTAGAGATTTGTGACATGTTAGTNCGNTCAGGCGCAGTAGATGTTGTGATCGTCGATTCTGTTGCTGCCTTAACACCAAAAGCCGAAATCGAAGGTGATATGGGTGATTCTCATGTAGGTCTTCAAGCGCGCTTGATGTCTCAAGCCTTACGTAAATTAACGGGTAATATTAAACGTTCAAATACGTTAGTTATTTTCATCAACCAAATTCGTTTGAAAATTGGCGTGATGTTCGGTAATCCGGAAACNACTACTGGTGGTAATGCACTCAAATTCTATTCATCAGTTCGTTTAGATATTCGCCGTATAGGTGCAATTAAAGACGGTGATGAGATTGTTGGGAATGAGACGCGAGTCAAAGTGGTNAAAAATAAAGTTGCACCACCTTTCAAACAAGCTGAATTCCAAATNATGTATGGCNAAGGAATTTCCAAAGAAGCTGAATTAATTGATTTAGGTGTTAAACAAAAATTAGTGGAAAAAGCAGGTGCTTGGTATAGCTATAATGGTGAACGTATTGGCCAAGGTAAAGCGAATGTCGTTAAATATTTGAAAGAACACCCAGAAATGGCTAATGACATTGAAGCCCGTATCCGTGCTGAGTTATTATGTAAAGCTAAACCTACTTCAGAAAGCGAAAACGAAGCTGAAGAAGCATAAGCTACTGCTACATAAATAGTTACTTAAAAAGGTCATCTTAAAGATGACCTTTTTTATATCTGCTTAACTATTACCAGATTGCTAAAGCGTCATATAATTTATGCATGTGTATCAAACGGTGGTGCANTTTCAAATTTATGCTGTGACATTAACTTGAATGACCAAAATGAAGTTTTTTTAGATATTTCCCAAAAAANTCTATGGTAAATGACTCAATCTACTACCAATTATGGATTAAATAATACTGTATAAGTCCTTGATTATGATATCCTATCATCGTTAAAAAAGANGGAAATTTCACGTGAATAGCAAGACTCATTTAGCTGCTANATCAACAGCTAATCAGGCAATGTTAGATAACAGTACCATTACACAAGATAATAAGGTGTTGCTATCTGCTCAAGGGATATCATGTCACAAACAAGACCGTGTTTTGTTTGAAGATATCTCATTGACTGTGTCCAGTGGTCAGCTTATTCATCTACTTGGTCCTAATGGNGCGGGTAAAACTAGTTTAATTCGAATTCTAGTCGGTTTATCTTCGCCGGATTCGGGCACAGTAACTTTATCAAACAGTACCTCTGAGCCCTATCCGCTGATCTATTTAGGTCATAAATTAGGTCTAAATAAACACCTATCTAGTGTCGAAAATCTTCAATTTTGGGCGAACATGCATGGCCTTGTCACCACGACCGATGAGTTGTATCTATTATTAGCGCGTTTCAATTTGGTTGGTTTAGAAGATGTGCCTAGTGGAGAATTATCTGCAGGACAACAACGACGAGTGTCTTTAGCTCGGACACAGTTGTTACCCGCTAATGTTTGGGTATTGGATGAACCTTACACTTCTCTCGATATTCAAGGGGTTACTTTTATTCAAGGGTTGATTGATGATTTTGTAGAGAGCGGCGGAGCCGTCTTAATGACTTCCCATCAACCGTTGCAAAGTCGATTACCAGTGACTGATATCACCTTAGAGTACCGCTTATGAATACTGTCAGTCCTATTATGAGTGTGATAAAACGTGATTTAGTATTGGCGTTTCGTCAAAAAGCTGAATTATTGCAACCGTTGTTATTTTTTGTCATGGTGATTACACTTTTTCCTTTAGGTATCGGACCTGGACCTGACACCCTACAAAAAATTGGACCCGGTGTAATTTGGGTCGCAGCCATTTTATCTTCTCTTTTGGGAATGGATAAACTATTCAGAGATGATTTTAACGATGGAAGTTTAGAGCAACTTCAATTATCTAATATTTCTTTATCTTGGGGTATGTTCGTCAAAGTATTAGTGCACTGGTGTGTCTCATTTCTACCTTTGTTATTTATTTCACCATTACTAGCATTATTTTTGAATCTAACCACACCTATGTATTGGTCATTGGTATTTACATTAGTGTTAGGTACGCCATTACTATCGTTGGTCGGAGCGATCGCTGTTGCACTAACGGTTGGTTTACAACGCGGTGGGGTCTTATTATCCTTGCTTCTACTTCCTGTATTTATTCCTTTACTGATTTTTGCAACATCCGCTGTAGAGAGCGCAGCTTTGGGATTAAATTATTTACCTCAAATTGCTATTATCGGTGCCATGTTATGTTTTGCCATAGCTATTACCCCGTTTGCAATTAGTTATGCTATTAGAGTGAGTCATCATTAATGTTTACTTGGTTACATCCTTACGCAAAAACAGAACGTGCTTATGCGCTGTGTAATACTTTACTACCTTATTTCTTTATCACCGCTGTGGCAGGGCTATTGGTAGGATTTGTTTGGGGATTGCTATTTGCCCCAAGTGATTATCAGCAAGGTGATTCGTTCAGAATTATCTATGTCCATGTACCTTCTGCGATTTTATCGATGAGTACTTATGTTGCGATGGCGGTTGCTGGATTTGTGGGGTTAGTATGGCAATGGAAAACTGCTTATATGAGCATGATTGCGATTGCTCCGGTGGGCGCCGTACTTACGTTTATCTCATTGTTCACAGGTGCTGCTTGGGGTAAACCAATGTGGGGAACTTGGTGGATTTGGGATGCGCGTTTAACTTCACAATTAATACTTTTCTTCTTATATTTAGGCGTAATGGCTTTATATGCAGCGTTTAGTGACAAAACTCAAGCAGGTAAATCTGCCGCAATCATGGCACTGGTAGGGGTAATTAATATCCCTATTATTCATTTTTCGGTTGAGTGGTGGAACACACTCCATCAAGGTGCGACGATTACCAAATTTGGCCAGCCTTCTATCGCAACATCAATGTTATGGCCTCTTTTGATTTCTATTGCCGG
>JGI26083J51738_10001235_pt1 | contig 13776 bp, 9 predicted proteins | sample SaaInl85LU_5_DNA_FD_51738 | JGI IMG/M metagenome (IMG submission 51738)
TGGGACAACGACCACAGCCCGCTCGAAATGAATTTACCGTGATTAGCGGCATTGCGACGAAAGACGGTTTTTTGATGGTCGGCGTAGGCTTCAAAACCAAGACCCATGCACCACAGTCCAAAACCAAGCCAAGAGAGAGGCGTAAGTGGCTCACTGGTACCGCTTAAAATAACGGTTAGTGCGGCAGCGCATGTTAGAGATACCCATAAGCCCTGTAAATTCCAAACCAAGAAGAAACGCGCTGGCAAGTGCTTGAGCTGGCGAAAGCGCTGATCTTCGCCGACCTCACGTACGCGTAAAAACAAAAATGACCCCAACCGTAATGCCCAAACCACAACCATGGTGCCGAGCAATATTGGCAATGGACCGCCCTCTCCCAGCCACAACGCCACGACGACGGCGCAGGCAAAAGAACAGCTACCTATGAGGTCGTAGAAATGCTCAGTCTTGTGATACCACGCATGCAGAAAGCCAAACCACTGCACCAGATAAATCACTGCGAAAATGACAGGTAGCGATGGCCATCCTATTAAGAGAGCCATAGGAGGGTTGGCAAGCCACCCTAAACCCAGAGTAAAGAAGACTAAAACGCCAGCAATTCCGACAAACTTCACAACGCGCTACCTCAATCTCGACCTACGACAAAATTCACGCAGGTAGTCGCACTACCCCCCATATTAAACGTCATAAAATTATTAGCTTCCGCCACTTGTGCGGCACCCGCTGTTCTTGAAACTTGCCGGTGTGCATCTAAAAGCATACGAACACCCGTGGCGCCCACAGGGTGACCAAGACCCATAAGGCCTCCACTTGGGTTAATCGGAAAATCACCATCGGCGGCAATGAGGCCTTCCTCTACCGCACGCCAACTTTGGCCTGGCGCGGTCAAGCCCGAATGATCGATTGCCATGTATTCCGTAGCGGTAAAACAGTCGTGAGTCTCTAAGCCATCGGTTTCACGAATATCATTCATACCCGCACGATTGAGGGCCTCTTTGAATGCTTTGGCCACATGGGGAAAGATGAGGGGCTCTCCCTGGCTTATTCGTATTTTCTCTTCCAACAGCAAGGGCGCTGATCGATGTCCCCACCCCTTAATACGAGGAACGTCAGCGAGTGATATGCAACGTTTCGCCGCCCAAACCTTCGCGAATGCTTCATTAGCGAGCACAATACTCGCAGCACCGTCAGTTATTTGGCCGCAGTCGAGCTTCCGGATCGCCCCTTCGATGGATGGGTTGCCCGAGTACGGTGCGTAGAAAGATGCATCATCAATTCGCCACTCTCGAGTTTGCGCTAATGGATTGCGCCTGCCATTAGCAAAGTTAATCTCGGCAATGCCTGCTAGGTGCTCATGTTTTAAACCGTAGCGACTATCGTATTCGGTCGCTATGCGATCAAACAGGTGCGGCCAAGGGAATTCACAATCCGTCGCTTCCTGTCCCTGCCACGCTGCCGCACCCAGATAATCCGCGCCGGTTCGGCCATCGACATTGCGCATGACTTCAATGCCTGTCACTAGGGCGCATTGATAATGTCCCAGCATTAACTCTCGCATTGCGGCCAAAATCGCCACTGAACCAGAGGCACATGCGGCCTCATGACGCGAGGTCGGAAGATCTCTGAAAGCGGGCGATAAGTGCCCAAAAAAACCGCCCAATTGGCCTTGCTTCACAAACAACTCAGCAACAAAGTTACCCACATGGCCCACATCAATATCTTCAGGGTCTACTTGCGCATTGTCGAGAGCTGCAAACGTGACCTCACTGAACAACTCAAATGCGTTCGAGCCCTCTCGCGTAATGTTGCGGGCGAAGTCGCTCTGTGAACCGCCAAGCACATATACCTGCTGCATATTATTCGTCTCCAAGATCTAGCAAGGTGCTTTCAACGTCATTTTGCACAGGCTCATTGCTACACAAACGAGCGCGTGACAAAACTGATGTCTCACTGCGTACAGAGATTACCGCGGTTAACGGACTTAAGCGACACAATGAAGGATACGCCAGACGCGGACCGACCTAGCCTTGGGTCTCAAACTGTGCGGCAACCTGCGCGCTAAGTTGAGGTCGGACCAGCTTTCCCAGCGGATTGCGTGGCAGGCTTTCCACAACAGCGAGAAATTCCGGTAATTTCAGTCGTGCCAAGCCGAACCCTTCAAGGAAAGCAATCACATCGTTTAACTGCGGCGGATTATCGCGAGCCTCGGGTACGATACAAACACACAAACGTTCACCCAGTACCGCATCGGGCACAGAGCAAACGGCAGCTTCGAGTGCGCCTGGTAATTGCGTCAATAAACCATCAACCTCGTCAGGCGCGATTTTGAACCCACCTCTATTAATGATGTCTTTAATGCGACCAACAATTCGATAATGGCTCGGTAGATTTGCGTCGAGCGCCAACAAATCACCCGTTCGAAACCAGCCGTCTCTGGTAAAGACATCGCTATTATCAACACCGAGATACCCGGCGAAAACACCGGGCCCGCGAATTACCAGTTCGCCTGCCTGTTCAGGGTCTACTACCCGCGCACCACTCTCGGGATCACGAAGCTGGGTCTCAAAATTGGGCGTTGCGCCGTCTTCACGGTGCGCGAACAAGTGTGCGCGATGCTCAATTTTTGGCGTGTCTTGAGGTGTTGCATACAACGCGATGCCCTCGTTGCTGCCGTAAAAATTAATAACGGGTATCCCGTAATTTTGTTCGAAGGTGCGAATCATTTCCGTCGCTAGAGGCGCCGACCCCGAACCTATGGCGCGCAAAGAGTTAATCCCACAGCTTTCCCACATCGCCGGTGCTGCAGCGAGTTTGTTCAGTAGCGGCGGTGGCGCTACCGTGAACTGAACCGCTTCTTGCTTAAGCTGAGATAAGAAAAGCTGCGGATCCAATGGATGATGCAGTACCAGCTCTGCTGCAAACTGTGCAGCCGGGAAGATGAATCCCCCGAGAGCAGCCATATTGATCAAAGGAAAAGGCACTAACCAACGTTCATGCATGCAATAGCCAGCGGCCTCTGCAGTCAGTCTTGCTTGAACTTGCCACATCGTCTCTGTCCGCGGGACTGGTTTAGGCTGCCCAGTAGTACCCGACGTCCAACACAGCGTCAAAAGCCGATCGCCCCTCGCTTCCAGGGGCGAGTCAACGTCTACGGGCAAGTCAAATAGCGGCTCTGACTGTAGATCCACGACATCAAGAACAGCACAAGGCAAGTCACTGGTTTTCGCCCGAGTAATCAATTCACCCTCACGAAAAGCTGCGGTTGTTATCATCACCTTTGGATTAACTATCGAAGCGAAATGACGTAGCTCAAATGCACTGTACTGTACCGCCACCGGTGAGATAACGGCACCCATACGACTGGCAGCAACATACAGCGCACAAAGCTCGGCTGTATTGGGCAGCTGCACCATAAAGACATCGCCTACCGTCAAGCCTGCTCGGAGCAAACCGCTCACCAATCGATCGACCAACTGATCGTACGCCGACCACGTTAAGCGCAAAGGCTGCCTGCCTATGAGTTCGAAGGTGTTGGGTGCTTCGATGATGGCGAGCTGCTGGGAATACAGACGCCCATGGCTCGCGACCTGCTCGCTGAGTGTTACATGATTTATTGCTGCCAAGAGCCCACCTATTGAATCGATTTATCGTTATATTGTCTGCGCCTAAGCGCTTGGATTCGTCGCCACTTGTTATGCTTAAGTGTCGGCTGACCGAGCCCGAGCGTCAACATGATCATCATTGGTAGATAAGGAGTTTGTGTGTCAGGCACTTTTCAAATCACTATCGCGCGCGAGCAAGATGTGGCGCAAATATTGACCTTTATTCAGGAGCTTGCCGTTTACGAGCGAGAACCCGATGCGGTTGTCGCCACACATGATGATCTTCGTAACGCGTTGTTCGGCCCAGCACCGAAAGTGTTTGCCGTTTTATGCTGGGAAGACGATACGCCCGTTGGCTTCGCGCTGTACTTTTTTAACTTCTCAACATGGCTCGGTCAGCACGGGATCTACCTCGAAGATCTGTACGTCACACCGAGCTTCAGAGGTCGCGGAGCCGGCAAATTGCTCCTTCAGCATTTGGCGGGCATCGCGGTTGCTGAGGGCTGCGGACGCTTCGAGTGGAGTGTTCTCAATTGGAATAAGCCCGCGATCGATTTTTATGAATCTGTCGGTGCTCGACCACAGTCAGAATGGATGGTCTATCGACTTACTGGCCAAGCGTTGGAGGACTTGGCGCTCCCTAATACGCCAGTGCATCGTTAAGCCAGGCGCTAATCCGACCTTCCTGTAACAATCGTTCCACAGTTGCGTTGACCGATGCATTAAGCGCGCTATCACGGGTCATAAGCACCGCCTTGTTGTGATGGCTCAGCAACCCTTCACTTAGCTGACACAATGATGGATTCCGTGCTGTTTGCAAGCGTATTTCCACGGCGTCGGTAATCATGATGTCCGCACGCCCAGCCGCTATCTCGTGAAAAATTGTGCGGTTGTCATCAAATACCGTAATCGTGGCGTTGCGAATATGCTCGTCGACAAAGGCTTGATTAGTGCCGCCCGGATTTACAATGACACGGACCTCAGGTCGATCAATACTGGCAAGCGTTGACCAGCGGCGGCCGTCGCTGCAACGCCCCAGCATGGCCTTGCCGTCGGCGTAATAAGGAACAGAGAAGTTGGCCACTAACGCGCGCTTTTCTGTCACGGTGATACCGCTCAAGGCAATATCAAAATGCCGCTCCTCATAATCGGCCATCAGAGTAGGCCAGGACGTTTTTACAAATACGGGCTCAACGCCCAGGGCCTTGGCAATTGACTGGCCTATTGATACATCGACTCCGGAGAAACCATCCGTCGATACTAGCGAGAACGGCGCATAGTCCCCCGTTGTTCCAATTCGCAGTCGTTTGGCACCCAGAATCTGGCTCATGGTGTCAGGATAAAAAGCGCGGCCTCGGACGCCGTGTATTAGATTATCTATCGCTGCATCACTTAAGCCATATATGTTAGTTAACACTTGTTCGAGTGTTTCATCGGCTGCGATCGGTTGCTCCGCCCACGCTTGAACAATCTGATCGCCTAATCGCAGCAGAGCGGGTCGCAAGTCACGATTTAAGTCGGGCGCAATCGCTGGCGAGCCCTGCTCGTACCACTGTTCAAACCAGGCGCGCTGAATAACTTTTGCCGCTTCAATTTGCGCTTCAAAAAAGGCACGGGAAGACTCAGAGGTTAATCCGAAGCGAAGAGCGCTCAACTGTGCGTTATCGAGTACAGCTTTCTCACGCTCAAGATCCTCTATAGCGTGCGCGTGGTGCCACTTATAGGCAGCGACGTCGCGCATTAGCTGTAAGCGCTGCGCCAACAGCGAGGGCAATGGTGTGTCACCCCCCGGCCTCTGCGCCATTAGATAAGATGGCTGGAGTAAGCAAAAAACTACACCCATCTGCGCAAGTGAACAAAGCGCGCGGCGAAGGAGCCCTCGACGACGCAACGATGCGTTGAATGTAACGAACGACGATCGTACAGACGATGAAAGGGCCGTAAGACACCTCATTTGCGATATTGCCAACTTAAGTTGCTCATTCGTCATCTTATTACTTGTCGCGCGTCTGGTATCTTTGATTATCAATGATAAGGGAGCACTGATGTTAACTGACGCTTCCGATCTGAACATGGCGGGATTCATTGGCTCGAACATCTTCTGGCAGCGCCAGTTTATTTCATGCCACAGGCGCCATACGTCACAGATACATGCAGTCAAGTTTCTGACGCGCTAAATCTCCTGAAAGCGAAAATCTTGCTCTTGGAATAGCCTGAGCGCAGCACTAACAGCGAGACTGTTATACCGCGTATCAACATGATCACTGACCTCTTTCAATGCGGCATCAATACCCAATCCCGCGCGATAAGGTCTGTGGGATGACATAGCTTCGATCGTATCAGCGACAGCAATGACCTGCGCTTCGAGCAAAATCTGATCACCCACCAAACCGTTTGGGTACCCGGAGCCATCGAGTCGCTCATGGTGCTGATGCACGATCTCAGCGATTGGAGCATCGAAATTGATGCGCTTTAGTATCTCGTAACCTGCAGCAGAATGACCGCGGATGATTTCGTATTGGGCATCGCTTAACGCACCGGGAAACGCAAGAATCTCGGCGGGCACTTGCACCTTGCCTAAGTCGTGAACGGTAGCTGCCATAGCAATTGAGGCAATGGTCTCAGGTGACAACTTCATCTCCCGCGCTATTGCCTGCGCCAAATCGGCTACGCGCACCTGATGGCCCGCTGTATAGGGGTCTCTGAGCTCCGCCGTGAATGCAAGTGCCGTAATGGCCTCGCCAAAGCTCGACTTTAAACGTTCCTCGTTCTCGGCATGGGCACGCCGGATCTTTAAATCTGAGAGACCAAAACCCAAATCTGATGCCATCATCGCAAGTAATTGCGTAGTAGCGGTATCGAAAACAGCATCGGAGCGGCTAAAAATAACCAGCGCCCCAGACAAACTGTCAGCATCAAGAATAGGCAACACAATCCCACTCGCGTAGTTATTCTGATTCATCAAACGACCAAAGGTGCTATTGACCCACGGGGTTAGCGGCTGCTTCATCACAATGGGTAAGCGCTTTTCATGGAGCATGCGGATCAATGATTCTTCCCGCAAGTTGTTTCCCAGCTCATATGATAGGTGGCTAGGAAACGATGCCGCAGGAACGCCCGCCGCGGTCACACGTTTTAATACTGAGGCGTTTGAATCACCACAGAACTCGACGGTATAAAGGCATGACGAGGCGTAACCACTCTCTTGGACTAGCGCATCGCAAGTAGCGTAACTCATTTGCTCCGGATCAGAATTGTGGATCAGGGCCGCGTTACAGGCGCTTATCGTACGCAGACTTTGATAATATGCCGCCTCTTTCTGACGAGCCTCGTAGCGCTCAGACACGTCACGGATATTGCACTGAATAATCGAGCCCCCGCCCTCTCGATAAACATTACTGATAAACTCAACATGGACTATGCGCCCTGAAGGTGTCTCAAGGGGCAAGTCCTCATAGCGAACGTATTCATTGATTTGGAGTTCAAGAAATTTTGCTTGGCTCGAAACGATGTCTTTTAGTGGGCCCAAGTCCCATAAATGTTTACCTACAACGCTCTCGTTAGTGCGACTGAGTAACTCACAAATAAACGGGTTAGCCGCGATGATGATGCCGGTGTCGGCGGCAACCAGTAAAATGCCGTCGCGCGCGGTTTCAAAGAGCCGACGAAAGCGTAGTTCGGAAGTCTCAAGTGCCTTTAACTCCTCGGATTTCACAATAGGCATGTAATGGAACTCCCGTGGCCTGCATACGCACCACCCACTATACACAGAATACTCAGCTAGCCATGGTATGTGAGCCCAATAAAGCGATTGAAGTGTCCTTGGGCATAGGGATTAAATCTAGCGCTAAACCGCTCATAGTTTGAAAAAAGACATCTGAAAACGCGTTACCGAAGTACAATAACCTCAGTTCGTTCACCCAAAGCTCCAACAACCTTACGCCGGGAAGCGTCATGTTCAGCGAAGTAATGCCCTACAGGAAGAAATTCACGTCGGTTAACGGCCATAAAGTCGCTTACGTCGACGAGGGGGATGGCGATCCCATTGTTCTGCTACACGGAAACCCTACGTCTTCATTTCTTTGGCGAAACGTCGCTCCAGCACTCCTTAGTTCGGGGCGCGTGATCATCCCCGATCTCATCGGCCATGGGGATTCCGATAAGCTACCCTCCACTCTTGGCGCTGATCGTTACACATTGGAAACTGCCTACAGCTACGTAGCGGGTCTATTAGAGGCAATTGATGTGACCGCCAATGTGACGCTGGTTATTCATGATTGGGGCAGCGCACTTGGGTTTATGTGGGCTATGCGTAACGAACGTGCAATGAAAGGCATCGCCTACATGGAGGGTATAGTGTGTCCCGTGAGCTGGGCTGACTGGCCAGACAGTGCGCGCGGTATCTTCAAAGGCTTTCGTTCTGAAAAAGGCGAAGATCTGATTCTTAATCGCAACATGTTTATTGAAGCGGTACTACCTAGCTCTATCATTCGAGAATTAACAGATAAAGAAATGGAAGCCTACAGAGCGCCATTTATCGAGGCCCAGGATCGCCAGCCTACGTTAAACTGGCCGCGACAAATTCCCATTGAAGGCGAACCTGCCGCGGTTGTAGCGTTAGTTGAAGAGTACGGCGCGTTTATGGCCCAGTCAGCTTTGCCCAAACTATTTATCAACGCCGAGCCTGGGTCTATCTTGGTGGGCAAGCAGCGGGAGTTTTGCCGCCGCTGGCCCAATCAGCAAGAGGTCACAGTTCAAGGCCTACATTTTATTCAGGAGGACTCACCCATTGAAATCGGGCAAGCAGTCGCCTCCTGGCTTGAATCAATTTAGATCAATCAATTTTTTTCGGCCAATTTAGTATGACAAGCCAGCAATGGAAAAAACTATGAAACCCAGTACCAAGCCGCTCAATCCAAACTTCTCATCGGGACCATGCAGCAAAAGGCCCGGCTATGATTTGTCGTCATTAGTGATTGAGAGTCTGGGGCGCTCGCATCGCTCTGCAATTGGCAAAAAGACGCTTCAGTTGGCGATAGATAAGACTGCAGAGATCCTCGGAGTCCCGGACGATTACCGAATTGGCATTGTCCCGGCATCAGACACAGGAGCCGTCGAAATGGCCATGTGGTCACTCTTGGGGGCCAGACCCATTGATGTTTTATCTTGGGAGTCTTTTGGTGGCGACTGGGCCTCAGACATCAAGAACCAGCTCAAGCTTGAACACGTTCGCCATCTCAGTGCGGACTACGGCTCGCTTCCAAACTTCGAGGATGTAAATCCAGAACATGATGTGGTGTTCACTTGGAACGGCACAACGAGCGGCGTCAAGGTCCCCAACGCCGATTGGATCTCGAGCCAGCGTTCCGGGCTCACTATTTGCGATGCCACTTCCGCAGTATTTGCGATGGACCTGCCCTGGAATAAGCTCGATGTTGTCACCTACAGCTGGCAAAAAGTACTCGGTGGCGAGGGTGCCCATGGCATGCTTATCCTAAGCCCGCGCGCGGTCGAGCGACTTGAGTCCTATACTCCACCATGGCCACTGCCTAAGATTTTTCGCCTAACCAAGGCAGGGAAGTTAATCGAGGGTATCTTTAAGGGTGAAACCATCAACACGCCATCCATGTTGTGTGTGGCAGATTATTTGGACGCTTTGCAGTGGGTAGAGTCTGTTGGCGGCTTAGCGGGCTGTGTTAAAAGATCTGAAGCTAACCTTGCGGCGGTGTCGAGTTATGTCGAGCAGCACGATTGGATACAATTCTTAGCAACCGACGCCGCAACAACGTCTAATACCAGTATCTGTTTAACCGTTGACGCAAGCCCCGAACAGGTAAAGACCATGATCGCCCTGCTAGCAGATGAACAGGTAGGTTACGACATTGGTGCCTATAGAGACGCGCCTCCGGGCCTTCGTATTTGGGGCGGTGCAACCGTAGAGAGCGCCGATATTGCCTCACTCATGCAATGGATTGGCTGGGCCTACACCCACGTCACCAGCACACACTAAAAGGCTTACATCATGTTTTATATTAGAACCTACAACAAAATTTCATCGCGAGGCCTATCGAGTTTCCCCGCCGACTTTTATCAAGTGTCTGAAGAAGAGAGCCAACCGCACGGGATTCTGCTACGAAGTCAAAAGTTACATGACATCGACTTGCCTGAATCAGTGCTCGGCATCGCACGCGCCGGCGCCGGCACCAACAATATTCCCGTCTCCAAGTTTACGGAGAAAGGCGTAGTTGTCTTCAACACGCCAGGAGCTAACGCCAACGCGGTCAAGGAGCTGGTGCTTGCGGGCTTACTGCTAGGCTCTAGAGGCATTCTGCAAGGGCGCGATTACGTAAATACCCTAACGGAAATGAGCGACTCAGATGAAATGGCGAAACTGTTAGAGCAGGAGAAAAAGCACTACGCAGGCCGCGAACTCATGGGTAAAACATTGGGCATCGTCGGTCTTGGCGCCATTGGCTCACTCGTAGCCGATGTAGCTCTTGCCTTAGGAATGAAGGTCGTCGGTTATGATCCCGCGCTATCTATTGATGCTGCATGGCGCCTCTCTTCGCAAGTTAAGCGCATGGAGAGTCTCGAGCAATTACTGGGGCGCGTGGACTATGTAACGTTACACATACCCGCGATAGCAGCTACCAAGCACCTCATCAATGAAGACACGTTGCAACTGATGAAGTCGACCGCCTGCATTCTTAACTTTGCCCGCGCGTCTATCGTAGACTCTAATGCTGTAGTGCAGGCCTTAGATGCGGGCGCTCTGGGGCAGTATATTTGCGATTTTCCTGAACCTTGGTTGATCAATCATAAAAAAGTCATTGCGGTGCCTCATATTGGCGCGAGCACCGCTGAGGCTGAGGAGAATTGCGCTACCATGGCGGTCGCCCAGCTACGGGAGTTTCTCGAGCATGGCAATATCAAGAACTCTGTTAATTTCCCCACTACAGAGCTGGCACGAGGACACGGTAATACGCATGCACGACTAACGTTTACCAACCACAATAAGCCGGGTGTTCTCGGTCAGGTCCTGTCTATATTTGCAGAGCATGAGATCAATATCGTCGATATGGTTAATAAAAGTCGTGATGATATTGCCTACAATATTCTCGACATGAGTGAGCAGCCAAGCCAAGAAACCTTGAATGCTATGAAAGCGATTTCTGCTGTACTCAACGTCCGGGTGCTTTGAGAAGACCGCGCTGCTCTCGAGAGCTGGCTCTAGGATACCGAGGTCAAAAAAAAGCCCGCTTATCAGCGGGCTTTTTTGGTTACGAAGCACTTAGAACTTGAGCGTTCCACGCACACCGAACACTGCACCTTCATCCATGAACCACGTGTGGCTACCAGCCAACACGGGGGTATCGAAGCTTTGCTGCAGCGCCGCCTCATCAAAGATGTTACGGCCATAAGCCATCAACTCCCAAGACTCCCCTACCAAACCAATACGTGCGTTAACCTTGGTGTAAGACGGAATTACATCAAGGGGGTCAGCATCACCCGCCGAGTCAAACTCATCACGGTAGTTCACATCCACGCCCGCAAACAGCTCCATACCCATGAAAGGTCGGCGGTAATCTAGGAAGGCGTTGCCACTCACTTCGGATGCGTAAAGCGTACGCACTCCAGTCAAGTCATTAGCTGAACTTGGACCACCCGCCGCAATACCCTGAGTCGTACCACAGGCTGGGTTCTGATCCAACTGCTTGGCATTGCAGGGACCGTCAACAAAGTCGCCGTATTCTGCATCAAGGTAAGCCGCATTGACGCCAAGACGCAACTCGTCGGTCAGCTGCCACTGGAAGTCAACCTCTAAACCCATGACCTCAGACGAAGCGGCGTTCTTAACTGCGAAGCCCACACCCTTAAAGATGGTGGTTTGCAAGTTGTCGTACTCCGAGTAAAACGCCGCCCAGTTTACGCGCATGGCACCATCCATTAGCTCGTGCTTACCACCAATCTCGAAGGCATCAACCGACTCATCATCAAATTCAAAGTCTTCGTTTGGCACAGTAGACACAAACTGGCTAGCTTGGAAACCATTGTTCACGACCGGAGGAATTGGGGGTACACCCACGGGGATATCACCGGGGTTGCCGTCATCGGCTGCGCTGAAGCCGCCCGATTTAAAACCTTGTGAGAAGCTGACGTACANCATAGAACTGTCGCTTATGTCCCACTGTAGGTTAGCTGAGGGCGAGAAATCGGTGGTCTTGCGCTCGCCTTCCCAATACTTGTTGTAAGTATTAAAAGACGATGCTTGAATGACTGCCAACCAGTTNTTNTAACCACCGGCACATCCCAACTCGTTATTACCGGTCATACCGCAAAGGCTGTCTCCCAGCTTCTGGTCACTGATTGCGTCCTTTTCTTCCTCGGTGTAGCGTGCACCCAGCGTTAAACGAAGCGTATCGGAGATCTCATAGGTACCCTGTGCAAAGAACGCCACCGACTCCGTGTTTTGTACAAAGTTGTGGTTTCTTGCAACCTGGTTCGCGGTATACACGCCGAAGCCGGGAATACCATTGAGTGGGCTATCCGATGTCAATACCGTCAGCAGGTTTTGCGGCATAAACGCGGCGGGTACTTGACCACCGGTAAGTGCGAGCGACAGGAACTCAGGGAAAAGCCCATCGAAATTAGTGTCGATTTGGACTTGACCTCGCATGTCGAGCTGGTTGTCATCGGCATACACACCCACGGTGTANTTAAATTTATCACCAATGTCGTCAGTCCAACGGAATTCTTGGCTTGCCTGTTTGAAGTCNTGCTGNTCGCTTCGGTCAATAAACTGCAGCGGCAACCAATCTACGTCGACGTCGTCNAAATAATTGTAGGCNGCGTAACCGGTAACCGAGCTAAGCGTACCGGTACCGATATCCCAGTNCATGTTCAACGAGTAGTTCTCGATTTCATCAACACTGTTGTCAGGCTTAAGGCCGATACCTATACCGTCGTCTTTACTGCGGCCATAGTTATTGTCTTTGTAGGTGGTGAAATCACGACCCGCGATTGATCCAAANTCGGGGAAAAAGACATCCATAATCTGGTAAGCGGTATTTGCGAANTCCGATCGATTTGGCACATCGGTTTCTCGCTCGGCTGGAGACAGAAACTTCCATGTGGCACTGGGGGCACCATCGCGATCGCGCTTGTTGATAGAGTATTTAAAGTTCGCCGAGAACGTATCGGAGGGCTCCCACAGCAGGGTAACGCGCAGACCATTTTCGTCAGTTTCACCCTCGTCTTGATCTAAGAAAGCATTGTATACGTAGCCGTCTGTCTCGCGACGTCGGAACGCCAGTCGGGCACCGAANGTATCACCGCTNGCCTGAACAAATCCCTCGTAAATCGCGCCACCNTTTTCTTCAACGGACGCATTGATCTCACCGCTAGCGCCTTCGCCAAGAGTTGGCGAGGCACTGGCAATGTTAATAGCACCAGCAACTGTGTTTTTACCAAANAGNGTGCCCTGAGGACCGCGCAACACCTCTACCCGAGCCACGTCCATTAATGCNGATCGGTACTGCCGACCACGGCCTAGATAAACGCCATCTAGATACATGCCCACTGACTGCTCAAAGCCACGGTTGTTGCCTGAGCCGATACCACGCATATAGATGTTGGTATTGACCGAAGCCTCAGCAATGTGGAGGCTGGGAACAAAGTCTGCAAGAGCTGCAAAGTTCAAGATTGTGGCGTCTTGAATCTTTTCGCCGGCAATGGCGCTGACCGAAATAGGAACGTCCTGCAAGTTCTCAGCTCGTTTCTGAGCGGTAACAATGACTTCTTCTAACTGCTGGGCATGCACGGAGGACGCAAGCGTTGCAGCCGAAATAGCTAAGACGAGGGGCAAACGTTTTACTGATCGCAACATATAAGTACCTTATTTATTTTTATTTAGGGTTATGTGTTGTCAACACTATCGCAGGTTAGTCAGGGGCGGCTTTTTTTGCAAGTAGAGAATTTTGGGCACTTTTACTCTCGAGTGGCTGTTTTTCGAGTGGCTGTTTTTTCGAATGGCAGTTTTTCGAGTGGCTTGTGGCATTTTCCTGCAAGAAGCGAGGCTTCTGCCCGAGCTGTGGTGCCCGCCGCATGGCCGAGACAGCCGCCCTTCTCTCGGACGAGGTATTTCCCGATGTGCCATTGCGTCAGTGGGTGATTA
>JGI26083J51738_10001237_pt1 | contig 13755 bp, 16 predicted proteins | sample SaaInl85LU_5_DNA_FD_51738 | JGI IMG/M metagenome (IMG submission 51738)
AGAACACCTTCCAAACTGTCTGTTTTTAAGCTTAATTCTACGGCTTGTCGACGGATTTTTGAAGATGCGTAGCCAGGAACGAGTTCTTTCAGCGGTGTAAAAGCGATGACTAAAGAAGTGGTTGCTATGGTAAATACAATAGCAAAAACACTGAAGGTAAAAACGTTCAGTGGGCTAAGACGCAGGGTTAAGAGCTCTTCGAAGGTGTCGTCATTAAGTATGACTAGGCGAAATTTATTGCGCCACCGCTCTACACGTTTTTGTTTCTGTTTTTCTACCGCCATGATTAAAGACAAATATCGTGCTCTGAATTTCTCTCGCGGCGTGAAATAAAATAATTTTAGGGCGTTATTAAAAATATGTTCTACCCAAAACGAATTATCATTACCGCGGCCGTGCTTTTGTTGGCCTCTTGTTCCACGACGAAGGATCGTTGGGTGAATAGAAAGTACCACGAAGTCACTTCGCATTACAACGCGTATTTTAACGGAGAAGAAGCGTTTAACGAAGCGGTTGACCAATTTCAAACTGGCGAAGAGTGGGATTTTGAGCAGTTTTTACCCATATACTTTTGGCCGGATGCGGATCAAGCTTCGGGACTTTTTGCTAAAATGGACCGGGCCATTGAGAAGAGCGCTAAGGTGGTCAAAAAACACAGCATGGTTTTTGGCGGCAAACAAAAGAACGACTATATCTTCAAGGCGTACCTCTTGATTGCCCGCAGTAGATTTTACAAGCACGAACTTATTCAAACGCTTGAGGCGACGGCTTACATTGAAGATAATTTCGGCCGTCTTGAATTGGCAGAGGACGAGGTGTTTTGGGCAAAATTATTAGCAGCTCAGACCCACGTTCGAATGGAAAATTATTTTCAAGCAGAGCAACATCTGGACGAGCTCTACACGAAAAAACTGCCCAAGGACCAGTTGTTTGAAGCACAAAAAACGCAGGCCTACTTTCATTTTTCACAAGGCCGTTGGTCAGAAGCACAAGCATGGGTGGCGTCAGCGGCACAAAGCGCTAGTGTAAAATCGGAAAAGGTGAGGTTAACTTACCTGAACGCACAATTGTTGGCAAAACTTGGAAAGGGCTATGAAAGCGCGTTGGCTTATGAGAACGTTTTGAAACTACACCCCGATGATTACGACATCACTTTCTCCGCACAGATCAAACGCGCAGAAAATTTCGATGTTTTCATGGAGGACATTAGCATTATCGAGAAAGCATTAAAGAAGATGCTGAAGGACGATAAGAATATTACCTACAGGGATCAGATTTATTATGTGTGGGCACTCAAAGAATTGGACCTAGAACGCTATCCAGAGGCTGAGGTAAAGCTGCGTCAGAGCATAGCCTCGTCTGTTGATAATCCGCGCCAAAAAGGTAAAAGTTATTTAAAGTTAGCGGGCATTGAGTTTGATTTTAGGGCATTTGTAAACGCCCAGGCCTATTACGACAGTGCCGTTTCGGTTTTGCCCCCAGAATACCCTGGTCTCGATACGCTAGAGGAGCGGACATCTGTATTGAACGATTTAGTGGCCCAATTAAAGACCATCGCCTTAGAAGACAGTCTCCAATCCATGTACGGAATGAGCGATCAGGTACTTCGTCAGAAATTTGAGGACCACATCGAAGCTAAAAAAGCGCGTGAAGCAGCATCGGCAAGGCGCGCAGAGCTTGCGGCTATGCGAGCTGCGGAAAACGCCTTGTTGGCGGATGCTGGCCCGCAAGCAGGCGGCGGCTCAGGGCAATGGTATTTTTATAATCCAACAGTTCGCGCCAAGGGGGTAGCGGCATTTAAACGCACTTGGGGCAACCGAACTTTAGAAGACCATTGGCGGACAAAGGATAAGCCGGTACAGGGTTTTGCTGCGTTACCTCAGGATGTTCAAGACACATCAAACACGGACTCAACGAAAGCGCTGTTGCCAAGCGACGATAATAGCGTCGACTATTATTTGGCACGTGTGCTAAAATCGGACGGGGATTTGAAGGCGAGTCTTCAGCGGGAGGCCAGCGCAAAGAGTGAATTAGGGTTCATCTATAAAGACGGCCTTAAGGACAAGAATGAGGCGGAGCTTGCTTGGGCCGGATACATGAATGAGTTTGCGCCATATGCCCAGACCACACCGAAAGTTTTGTACGGTCAGTATTTGCTTTACACGGAAACAGAGGCGGAAGAAAAGAGGGAATTCGCAAAATCTACACTTTTGACGACGTATGCGAACAGTCCATATGCTGCCCTCTTACGTGGCGAAAAGAAAGGCCCTGCCATACCGTTGGAGGAGTCAAAATCGTACGACGCGGCATTTGCTGCATATGAATCGGGCCAATTTAAATCTGCTACCGACCAGCTCAACGCCTTTACCGCGGCTTACCCTAGCAGCGCATTGTTACCAAAAACCGGACTATTGAAGGCTTATATCACAGGTGTTTCAGGGGATTTAGATGCAACGATAAATGACCTTCAACGGGTGGTGAAAACATATGCGGGAACAGAAGAAGCTACCCGAGCGTCTCAACTTTTGAACATGCTCCAAGACGAGGAAAGCGGAGGTGAAGAAGCCCCAAATCGAGGAACAGGCGACCTTAAAGTAAACAAGGTAGACTTTCAGCAACAGCCTAATGCCCCGCATAAATTTATTTTGGCCATACCGGCGGAAAACTCAAAAATAAACGAGCTACGAAATGCCCTCGCTGACTTCAACAAGGAGTTTTTTAAATTTGATAACCTGCGCATTCAAAACATCTTTTACGACCAAAACACGCAACTCATCATCATAAGCGGATTGCGAACAAAAGAGAAGGCTGTGGTATACCTCAACACCTTTAATCAACAAGGTGCTGCTTTAGAACAATATTATCCTAAGGCCCAAAGTGCTGGTTTTTACATAAATAATCCGAACTTCGGCAAAGTTTACAGAGATAAGGTTCTGAAAGAGTACCTCCAATATTTTGACACATTATGATTTCATCTACAAAAAAACCCACAGAACAAGCCCAAGTGTCTAACCGTATTCTAGCCGGCACTATCATTACCGGTGATGTTGTTTCAGACGGAGACATTCGTGTTGACGGAAAAGTGGTGGGAAACATGCAGGTTACAGGAAAACTGGTGATTGGCGAGAACGGACGAGTGGAAGGCGAAGTGGCGTGTAAAAATGCTGCCATAGCAGGCCAACTAGAAGGGACGCTTAAAGTGGATCAAACACTATCGCTCACTGCTTCAGCGAAACTACAAGGCCAAGTACAGGTTGAAAAACTAGCGGTGGAGCCAGGAGCTGAAATTAACGGTTCTGTATCGATGGGAACAGTGATGCGTAAAGTCAACGAAGCGGGTAAAGACAGCGCGCAAAGCGCTTGATAATGTCGGACAAAAAATTCATGCGCTTCAGTACTCTTGGGGTGCAAATGGCCGTACTTATTTACTTAGGTTCGGAATTAGGTAAATATTTGGACGAAAAATATACTTCAGAAAAAGGGGTGTACACAGCGGTATGCGTTGTGGCGGCTGTTGGAATTTCATTATACCAACTTGTAAAAGGGTTGCCAAAAGATGAGTAAAACGCGTCGCTCGGAAAAGAGGCTATATTCTGTTTTGATCTTTATTGTTGTTTTGGCGTGGCTCGTTCAGCAGGAACTTACGCCTAAAGAGCTTCATGGAATTTTGGCACGCTGTTATGTTTTCAATACCGTTCTAGCAGTACTTATTTATGTTGTCATTCTTCGTTTAAAAGACAGGCATTCTGAAAAGATCGGATTTGTGTTTTTAATGGGAAGCGGCCTAAAGTTTTTATTATTTTTTCTTCTNCTGTATCCAGCGNTTAATGCCGACGGAGAACTGTCGAGCATGGAGTTTGCATCTTTTTTCATTCCCTACACCNTGACTACAGTCGTTGAAAACGTAGTTTTAGTACGACAACTGAGCCGCTNATAACCTTAGTTGAGTCATGTTTTTGCCGCGGTAGAACAGAGGTGTTTATTGGGGCAGGCGAAAGCCTTTTNTGCAAGCGCTAACACCCCGAAAAAATAGTGTTTTTTCCTTTCGAGGATAGTGATTAAGTGTTAGTTTTGCACCGATTTTAAGCCGCTTTACTACCTAAAGAGGAAATGCCAAATAGTATGAGAGTTAATTTTACTGTCCTTGTTGCCCTCGCAGGCATTTTGTTTCTCACCCCTTTAGCGCANGCTCAAGGCGAAAATCACGAGGAACTCCAGCATGAACAAGCGCATCACGAAGGCGAGCATAGCGCCGATAGTCATGGTGAAGAATCTGGAGAAAAGGACATTAAAGGGATTATCAAAGAAACCATTCAGCACCACCTTGCGGACTCATATGAATTCCATATTACTGATGGGCTAGGTTTCCCATTGCCTGTTATTCTTGTCGATGGTGGCTTGAAGGTTTTTATGTCTTCTGCGTTTCACCACGGCGGTGTAGCATCTGTAGCGGGCAATCACTACATAGTAAACCACGGCAAAATTTACAAGACGGACGCTGCTGGAACCATTACCTATGACGATCACCACCACCCGACAAACGAGAAGCCTTTAGATTTTTCTATCACCAAGAACGTTTTCGTGATTTTGGTGATGGCCATTTTTATGTTTTTCTTGTTCAGAGGTGTGGCAAAAACCTATGAAACAAGCTTGGCTCCGAAAAAGGCAGGTCGTTTCCTTGAGCCCATTATCATTTATGTTCGTGACGAAATCGCCATCCCAAATATTGGAGAGAAGCACTACAAGAAATACATGAGTTATTTACTTACGGTATTCTTCTTTATATGGTTCTTGAACCTTGTGGGCATGACGCCGCTAGGAGTTAATGTAACGGGAAACATTGCAATCACCTTTTCTCTCGCATTGATGACGTTCATCATAACACAGGTTTCAGGTAAAAAGGATTACTGGAGGCATATTTTTTGGATGCCAGGTGTCCCTGTTTTGATTCGTCCGGCCTTGGCGATCATAGAGCTTATTGGTTTGGTCGTTAAACCTTTCTCATTGATGATTCGACTGTACGCTAACATGCTTGCGGGTCATGTCGTGTTGATGAGCATTATTGGCTTGATTTTTATTTTTGAAAGCTGGATAGCGGCCCCAGCCTTTTTAGGCTTGACGGTTGTGCTTTCTTTACTTGAACTTTTAGTTGCCGCGCTTCAAGCGTATATATTTACGATGTTGACAGCCCTTTATTTCGGCTCAGCCGTGGAGGAGCATGCGCATCATTAACAAATGAGTATTAATTAAACTATATAAATACTATGGAAATTCCTGAAATTGTAGGTGCAGGTTTGATTGTAATTGGTGCTGGTATCGGTATCGGTAGAATCGGTGGTTCTGCGATGGAGGCGATTGCTCGTCAACCAGAAGCAACTGCAAAAATTCAAACGGCGATGCTTATTGCAGCGGCACTTATCGAAGGTATCGGTTTTGCTGCGCTTTTCGCAAAGTAAAGAAATTGAACAAGGAGAAGTCAACGGTTGGTTGACGCTCCTTGTTACAACTCAAAAGGTATAGTTTGATTCAATAAATCAATTATGGATAAATTAATTCAAGATTTCTCTTACGGCCTGTTTATATGGCAAGTGCTGGTCTTCGTATTGTTGATTTTCTTATTAAGAAAGTTCGCATGGAAGCCAATTTTAGACGCCGTTAATGAAAGAGAAGAGTCTATTGAAGGTGCTTTGAAATCTGCAGAGAAGGCTCGTGAAGAAATGAAGTCGTTGCAAGCGAACAACGAAGCTGTTTTGAAAGAGGCGCGCGAAGAGCGCGAACGTATTTTGAAAGAGGCGCGTGAAATGAAGAACAAAATGATCGCAGAAGCGAAAGATGCAGCAGCTGCAGAAGCAGATAAGACGATTGCATCGGCGAAAGCGGCCATTGAAGCTGAGAAAACAGCGGCGATAGCAGAACTTAAAAATCAAGCAGCTTCATTGAGCATCGATGTAGCTGAAAAGATTTTGGGTCAAGAGCTAAGCGCTGAAAACAAGCAAACAGCAATGATCGGTAAGATCATTGAAGATGTGAAATTCAACTAAGAACAGGCATGAATTACCCAAGAGTCGCAACGCGTTACAGCAAAGCCTTACTGGATTTAGCCAAGGAACAAAACGTTTTGGACGCTGTTCGTGCTGATGCAGCCTATTTGAAGGACTCGATTTTAGCCTCAGGCGATTTGGCCATGTTGCTGAAAAATCCTGTGGTAAAGTCGGACAAGAAGCAGGCGATCTTAAAAGAGATCTTCGGCGGGAAGGTGAGCGACCTTTTTGAGGGTTTTATTATGCTGCTCATAAAAAATGGTCGCGAAGCGCATTTGGCCAAAGTATGTGAGAAGTTTGAAAAGGATGTGTTAACGTACAAAGGAATCATAGAGGCTCATATAGTGAGCGCGGTGGCTTTGTCGTCAAGTGATAAAGAAAAATTGGTTTCGAAATTATCGAGCCAGTTAAAAAAAGAGGTGTTACTCACGGAAGAGGTAGATACAAGCGTTATAGGCGGGTTGAAATTGGAAGTGGAAGGGTACCAATTGGACAATACAATATCTGGCAAACTAAGAGCATTGCGCAACGCAATGATTGACTAGTAGCCGAGCATTAAAAAGAATAACAAAGACCTTAAATAAAGGATCATGGCAGAAGTAAATCCAGCTGAAATTTCAGCAATCCTTAAGCAACAATTATCTGGTTTTAGCGATGGCGCTGACCTAAACGAAGTGGGTACCGTTCTAGAAGTAGGTGATGGTATTGCGCGCGCTTACGGTTTAGCCAACGTACAATCAGGTGAGTTGGTACAGTTCGAAAACGGCCAAAAGGGTATCGTTTTGAACCTTGAAGAGGATAACGTCGGTATCGTATTGCTCGCTCCGTCTACAGACATCAAGGAGGGAACAATGGTAAAACGCACCAATACTATTGCATCTATCAATGTAGGTGAAGGAGTGGTTGGTCGTGTAGTTGATACATTAGGTAAGCCTATCGACGGCAAGGGGCCAATTCAAGGCGAAACGTTCGAGATGCCATTGGAGCGTAAAGCGCCAGGGGTAATCTTCCGTCAGCCAGTGAACGAGCCGATGCAAACAGGTATCAAATCTATTGATGCGATGATTCCAATTGGTCGTGGTCAGCGTGAGTTGATCATTGGCGACCGCCAGACGGGTAAAACCACTGTAGCGATTGACACCATCATTAACCAGAAGGAATTCTTCGACAAAGGAGAGCCGGTATATTGTATCTACGTTGCTGTAGGCCAGAAAGGTTCTACGGTTGCAGGTATTGCTAAGACGTTGGAAGACGCCGGTGCGATGCAGTATACTACAATTGTTGCTGCAAACGCTTCTGATCCAGCTCCGATGCAGTTCTACGCACCATTTGCGGGTGCAGCGATTGGTGAGTACTTCCGTGATACAGGTCGTCCAGGTTTGATTATTTATGATGACCTAAGTAAGCAAGCAGTTGCCTACCGTGAGGTATCGCTACTTCTTCGTCGTCCTCCGGGTCGCGAGGCATACCCAGGTGATGTATTCTACTTGCACTCAAGATTACTCGAGCGTGCTGCCAAGGTGATCGCTGATGACACCATTGCTTCGCAAATGAATGATCTTCCTGAGTCATTAAAGGATAAAGTAAAAGGTGGCGGTTCTTTGACCGCACTTCCGATCATTGAAACGCAAGCGGGTGATGTATCTGCGTATATTCCTACCAATGTAATTTCTATTACAGACGGTCAGATCTTCTTGGAAGCGGATCTCTTTAACTCCGGTGTGCGTCCTGCGATTAACGTGGGTATTTCTGTGTCACGTGTTGGGGGTTCTGCTCAAATTAAGCCGATGAAGAAAGTGTCGGGTACGTTAAAGCTCGATCAAGCGCAGTACCGCGAACTTGAGGCGTTTGCTAAATTTGGTTCTGACCTTGATGCAGCGACAATGTCGGTGATCAACAAGGGTGAGCGTAACGTTGAGATTTTGAAGCAAGGCGTTAATGCACCAATGTCTGTAGCGCACCAAGTAGCGATCATTTACGTAGGTTCTAAAGGAAAATTAAACAAGGTTCCTGTTAACAAGGTAAAAGCATTTGAAAGTGCACTTATCGAATACATGGAAGCAAATAAGAAAGACGCGCTTAACAGCATAGCCGGTGGCAAGTGGACGGACGCAGAGATCGGCGCTATTGAAGCGTCTATTGCAGAAGTACTACCTAACTACGAAGCGTAATTTACCTCCCTTAAGGAAGGAAAAACTAACGTCCTATGGCGAACTTAAAAGAGCTTAGAAACAGAATTACTTCCATTGGTAGCACAATGAAAATCACTTCAGCAATGAAGATGGTTAGTGCTGCTAAATTGAAGAAAGCGCAGGACGCGATTGTTCAGATGCGCCCCTATGCTTCTAAGTTGACTGAAATTCTTCAGAAAGCATCTAGTACATTGGATAACAGCGAAAACGCTTACGGCGAAGTTCGCGACGGTAACCGAGTGCGCATGGTAGTGATTTCTTCGAATAGAGGTCTTTGTGGTGGATTTAACTCTAGCGTTGTAAAAAAGGCAAAGAGCTACATGGAGGCACACCCTGGTGAGTACACCATTGCCACAGTCGGAAAAAAGGCACACGACGCGTTTAAATACGATTCCCGTAAGGTTAGCAGCAACATTGAGCTTTGGGACAACATTACTTTTGAAGGCGCTAAGCAAGAAGCACAAACCCTGATGGACGGTTTTATTGCAGGCGAGTTTGACAAAGTTGTAATCCTTTATAACTCCTTTAAGAACGCAGCCGTTCAAGAGCCGCAGGCAGAGCAATTTTTGCCAATAGCCATGGAAGAAAAATTGGGTGGTGAACCAGAGGACACCACGGAGTATCTGTACGAGCCTTCGATGCAAGAGATCCTTGCCGATTTGATCCCGACGTCGTTGAAGACACAGTTCTTTGCAGCATTACTTGACGCAAATGCATCTGAGCACGGTGCGCGTATGACGGCGATGCATAAGGCAACAGATAACGCGAAAGAGCTTCAGGGTGACCTCAAACTCGAATACAATAAGGCCCGTCAAGCAGCGATTACCAACGAAATCCTCGAGATTGTTGGTGGTGCTGACGCGTTGGAAGGTTAAAAAGAGCGAAAAAAAATTTCTAGACCCGCGGCGAAGGCCGCGGGTTTTTTTATGCCTTTTATTGTCTCAATCGAGACAATGTTTGCCTAAAACATTGGAAATGAACTAAAAAATAGAAATTCTAATTACTTTAGGAGTCCAAACCATTATTTAAGTACCATGTCTCAGTCTGAATTGCTTCAAAAGGAGTTCATCAGCGTTGCTGAATTTATGCAACTCTTCGATATATCGCGAGCGACGGCGCAGCGCTTGTTAAAATCTAGTGAAGTAGCGCACAGTAAATTAGGCGGAAAAATCATTATTCCCACACGACCGCTTCGCGAGAAATTTGGGTTGTAGAAATATCCGCAATTGGCCTTTCTGACCTCCGAGTATTGCCTTAATTTAGAAAAATGGCAGTCTTAACTATAAGGGTCCGCACCTTTTTATTCATGATGATGATTCTTCTCGTGGCGTTTGTGCTAACGGGAACGTTTTCGTTGTACCATTTCAAGGCGGAAAATAAGAACTACCAATACGAGCGTTTAGAGCGTAAGGAAAAGGCAATTGCTTCCCATGTAGATTACATAACCAAAGCGTATCAAGGCCAGGGACTTTCTCCGACACAATGGAAAATTGTCCTAGGCGATCGAATGGATGAAATAGGGTCAATTCATAAGCTAGATTTAGGCCTCTATCACCCTAACGGCGTCCTGTTATCTAGAAGCCATGTGTTCGAGGCGTCGGACGATTTGTTTCCAACGTGGATAGATTTAAAAACACTTACGCGTGCACCGAAATCGGCGTATTCCATAGAAGCCATTGAAGGATATTTGATAGGGACAGATAAGATTACAGGCCCTAACGATGCTATAGAGCTCATTATACGGGTTCCGTATGCCATGGACGACAGTGTCATACCAGAGGAGGACTACCAGTTCTTACGACAACTGGGTAATATCTACGTGCTTTTATTGTTTGTTGGGATTGCACTTGCTTTAATTCTGTCGAACTATATCAGCCGAAATATGAGTATTGTCGGCGAAAAGTTGAAAAAAGTACGACTTAATCAGAGCAATGAAAAGCTGTCTTGGCGGTACAACGATGAAATTGGCCAATTGATCCAGGAGTACAACCTGATGGTTGAGAAGTTGGAGAAAACAGCAGTGGACTTAGCGAAAAGCGAGCGTGAAAGCGCCTGGAAAGAAATGGCTCAGCAAGTTGCGCATGAGATTAAAAACCCGTTGACGCCAATGAAGTTGACCCTCCAGATGATGCAGCGCGAAAAGGACCTTGATGAGCTTCAGGAAATGTCGAAGCACTTACTTGAGGAAATTGAAGGCTTGACGTCCATCGCTGAAGCCTTCGCGCGATTTGCCGAAATGCCTTCGTTGCGTTTGGAGACCCATGATGTATCCTATTTAAGTAATCGCGCAGTCGCCCTTTATAGTGATTGGGGGATACAGTTCCTTTCAGACGGTCCAGTTTACGCTAACGTAGACAAGGAACAGTGGTCGAGAATCATACACAACTTGGTAAAAAATGCTTTACAAAGCATTCCCGAAGGCCGTATTCCAGAGATTGAGGTGAGGGTGCGAAAAACATTTGGCAAAGGCATCATTACCGTTTCAGACAATGGAACAGGTGTTTCAGACGAAATGAAGGACCATATTTTTGAGCCCAATTTTACCACAAAAAGCTCTGGCATGGGCCTAGGACTGGCCATGGTACGAAACCTTATTCAAAATTTTGGCGGAACCATATCTTTTGAAAACCAGGATAAGGGAGCGTCATTTACAATTACTATACCCACACAGTAAAAGAACCTATCCAAATGGAAAATGTACAACTAACGGTTAACGAGGGCATTGCAACTCTTGTTATCAACAGGCCGAAACAACTTAATGCATTAAACAAGCAGACCCTTGCAGAGATTAGCGAAGCTTTCGAGTCCATGCGTAATGACGATGGAGTCAAGGTGGTCATTATGACGGGATCTGGCGAAAAAGCTTTTGTGGCTGGCGCAGATATCAAGGAGTTTGCGAATTTTTCGGGAGTGCAAGGGTCCGAACTGGCAAAGACCGGTCATATGACCGTTTTCAATAGTATTGAAGAATTCTCAAAACCAGTTATTGCAGCGATTAATGGATTTGCTCTGGGCGGTGGTTTAGAGCTTGCGATGGCGGCACATGTTCGCATTGCTTCTGACAACGCTCGTATGGGCCTTCCAGAGACCTCTCTAGGGGTTATTCCCGGGTATGGNGGNACACAACGCCTTCCGCAGCTTATAGGGAAAGGACGTGCTTTAGAAATGATTTTTAGTGCNAAGATGATTGATGCGGCCACAGCTTTAAATTACGGNTTAGTGAATGCCGTGGTCCCGCAGGAAGCACTTCANGCTACGGCGGAGAATATGGCGCTTGGCTTTATGAAAAACAGCATAGTTGCCATGGGTTACGCTGTTGAAGCGGTTAACGCGGGAATGCTTGAAGGGGCTATTGGCTATGATGTGGAGGTGCAGGCTTTTGGCGATTGTTTCGAAACCGCAGATTTTAAGGAGGGCACGAAAGCGTTCTTAGAAAAACGCAAACCCGAATTCCCTGGATCATAAATGAGCGAAACCCACTGGATACCAGTAGCACAAGAGCAGAGACTAGATGTGTTAGGGACGCTATCTGATGCAACGAAGCATGTTTGGGTGGGCCTGCATGGCTATGGCCAATTGGTCTCTTTTTTTTCGCGTCATTTTCGTTCACTCGTCTCTGAGGAGCGCACGTTTGTTTTCCCTCAGGGCCCACACAAATTCTATCTCAATGGAGTCAATGGGCGAGTTGGCGCTTCATGGATGACAAAAGATGAGCGATTGGTAGATATTGCGAATCAGCGCGAATATTTGAGCTCCGTATTTCGTTGGATTGAAGAGAAGGCGCCCCATTCTACCATTCATTGTATTGGGTTTTCCCAAGGGGTTGCCACAATCATGCGTTGTATAGGCCACCAAGGCGTTCTTCCGGCTTCTTTATTGGCGTGGGCAGGAAGTTGGCCGCCTGACCTTGATAAAACGAACCGTGCAGCATTGAACGCTTTGACATTCAAGGCATGGTTTGGGACACAAGACGAATACATTAATACCGAGAAGCAAGAGCAAATGGTAATCTACTACCGAGAAAAGTATAACTTCGAACCGATGGTGGGCATTTATGAAGGAGGCCACTCTTTTGATGCTGAGAAATTGGCCCGCGAAATCACCGCCTTAGAAAAATAAAGAAGACCGTATTTATTATGCACGACGTACACCCGTTAATTACTAATGACGCCACGCTATTTGGGATTTTAGCCGCCATGTTGGGAGCTATTTTTTACACTTCGAAAAGCGAGCACCCAATTTTCAAGAAGTTTTATGGGGTGATACCCGCGCTTTTACTGTGCTACTTTCTGCCGTCGCTCCTGACTACGTTTGAAATTATCGACCCCAAGCAGAGCCGATTATACTTTATGGCCAGCCGCTATCTATTGCCGGCGGCACTCATTTTATTGACCTTGAGTATTGACTTTGGCGAAGTGAAGAAATTGGGCCCGAAGGCACTTATTATGTTCTTTACGGGTACAGTTGGCGTTGTTATTGGCGGTCCGTTGAGTATTTTATTCTTCAGTGTTGTAGCACCTGATGTTGTGGGCGCAAATCCAGAAGAGATTTGGCGGGGAATGACTACTGTGGCTGGATCTTGGATTGGCGGTGGTGCTAATCAAGCAGCGATGAAAGAAGTATTTGAAGTGAGTGAAGATATCTTTAGCGCAATGGTGACTGTGGATGTATTGGTCGCAGAATTATGGATGGCCTTTCTGCTTATAGGTGTGGCAAAACACAAAAGCATTGACAAAGTATTTAAAGCAGATGCCTCAGCGGTAGATTCACTTCAGAACAAAATGGAGGCGTATACCGCCAGCATCAGCAAGGTGACGTCCTTTAACGATTTGATATACATCCTTGCCCTGGCTTTTGGAGCTACTGGATTAGCGCATTGGATGAGTGACGGTATTGCTCCTTATATAGGTGCGAACTTCCCAATACTTGCGAAATTTAGCTTGACTTCTGGGTTTTTCTGGTTGGTCGTTATTGCCACTACCATTGGTATAGCGCTTAGCTTCACAAAGGCGCGAACGCTTGAAGGCGCGGGCGCTTCCAAGGTGGGTAGTGTGTTTATTTACATCCTTGTGGCGACCATAGGAATGAGCATGAATGTGATGGAGATTTTTCACAATCCGGGTCTGTTCGCCGTGGGTTTGGTTTGGATGATGATCCATGTTGGCCTTATGTTCTTGGTCGCTAAAATGATACGAGCGCCGTATTTCTTCTTGGCAGTGGGCTCGAAGGCGAATATTGGGGGCGCCGCAAGTGCGCCCGTGGTTGCGGCAGCGTTCCATCCGGCGCTCGCGCCAGTAGGCGTACTTTTGGCTGTGCTAGGGTATGCCTTGGGAACGTACGGCGCGTACATCTGTGGTTTACTGATGCAGGCCTCGGCAGGAGTATATTAGGAGAGAAAGGGAGATGAAGCTGGAGTTACCTAAGGAGAAAGTCTTTCCCATGCCGTTTAGGTTTTGGGTCATTGTGGCGGTAGCCTTGGTGATTTTGATGGTCAACGGCTGGCATCCTGTATTGGTTCCTTT
>JGI26083J51738_10001249_pt1 | contig 13692 bp, 12 predicted proteins | sample SaaInl85LU_5_DNA_FD_51738 | JGI IMG/M metagenome (IMG submission 51738)
TGATGATGTTGCCGTGGACTTCCCCGATATGCCGATTGTCTTGGCCCATCCGTCCTTTCCCTGGACCGAAGAGGGGCTGGCCGTGGCGCAGCATAAGCCCAATGTCTATTTCGACATGTCTGGCTGGTCTCCGAAGTATTTCCCCGAGATTTTCATCAAATATGCCAATTCGATCCTGAAAAAGAAGATGCTTTTTGGGTCGGATTGGCCTGCGATCACGCCAGATCGCTGGTTGGCCGATTTCGCGGATGCGCCTTTCAAGGATGAGGTGCGCCCGCTGATCCTGAAGGAAAATGCCCTGCGTATCTTGGGCGAGACGGGCTAGGCCCATGCCGAAACCCTGACGCAGCCGCCAAGGGCCGCGTCAGGTTTTGATCATGCTGCGTCTATTCGGCGGCGTCGCGTTTGGGCAGGACCCAATCGGGTCGCACAAAATGGCAGACCCAATCAGGGCGCACAAAATGGCAGGTATAGCCGTTGGGGATACGCTCCAGATAATCCTGATGCTCAGGCTCGGCCTCCCAGAAATCACCAACAGGCTCCACCTCGGTCACCACTTTGTCAGGCCACAGGCCTGAGGCATCGACATCAGCGATTGTATCAAGCGCGACCTCCTGCTGCTCAGGCGTCACATAATAGATCGCCGAGCGATAAGAGGGGCCACGGTCATTGCCTTGGCGGTTCGGGGTGCTGGGGTCATGGATCTGGAAGAAGAACTCCAGCAATTGGCGGTAGCTGATCACATCGGGGTCGAAATGAATTTCGATCCCTTCGGCATGGGTGCCATGGTTGCGATAGGTGGCATTGGGCACATCACCGCCCGTATAGCCCACGCGGGTTTCATGCACCCCATCCATGCGGCGGATCAATTGCTGGACGCCCCAGAAACATCCCCCCGCCAAAACTGCACGCTCCATGCTCATGTCACATCCTCCACTTGGGGCAGATAGGCACCATAGCCCTCACCCTCCATATCCTCGCGCGGGATAAAGCGCAGCGAGGCCGAATTGATGCAGTATCGCAAACCGCCCTTATCGCGCGGGCCATCGGTAAAGACATGGCCCAGATGGCTGTCGCCGTGATGCGAGCGTACTTCGACACGCACCATGCCATGGCTCAGGTCCCGATGCTCGGTCACATGGGCAGGCTCAATCGGTTTGGTGAAACTGGGCCAGCCGCAGCCGGATTCGAATTTATCCGCCGAGGCAAAAAGCGGCTCGCCCGAGACGACATCCACATAAATGCCAGGCTCCTTATGGGCGTTATATTCGCCTGTGAAGGGACGCTCGGTGCCGCTTTCCTGTGTGACATAGAACTGCTCAGGCGTCAGGGCCGCGACAATATCGGGTGATTTTTCATATCTGGGCATTTTGGCTCCTTCCTCGGTCATGAGGGTAAGATGGAGCTGCACTAGGGTGTTTTCCAGAGCTTTCGGAGGCGCGCGCCCTAAGATGCAAAAAAGCCCTGCAAAACAGGGCTTTTCATCAATCACAAAAACGGGAGAGCTGTTTCAGCCACCCCAAGTGCGCACAGGGCCGCAATCCATATGGACGAAATTGGAGCCCGAATAGCGCCCGACACCGCCTGCTTCGCAAGCAGCTGCTGCACGCGCGACTTGGCTGACCGAGCGGGAGCCGAGGCGCAGATCAGCCGCTTCACCCTGCATATGTCGCGAATTGCGTGCAACGCCACGGGAATTGGCGCGCAGCATCGCATTGGTCGCGGGCGAACGATAGCCCGAGAGCAATGTATAGGGCTCATTCGTTTCCAGAAGGTTATGCGCTGCTGCCATCACGTCGATGGTGCGGGTATCGATCTGATGCACTTCGTCACGGCGCCAGTCGCGCATGAAGAAATTGATCTCTTCAAGGGCAGGGCGGATGTAATCGCCATCGATCCAATAGATCATGTCGATGTTTTCGCCCGTGCGGCCGTTATACATTGCGAGTTTGCGGATATCGCCTGCGCCACGCAACAAGCCGAATGCATTGGCAGCCACGGGGGCGGCTGCAACGGTTGACGCTGCAAATGCGCCAAGTAAAGCGCGGCGGGAAATTACTGGTTTGGTCATTTAGTCTACTGCCCCGTCATCTGACACGTGCTGTGTTTCTCGTTTTTACTCATAAAGGCGCTGCATAGACGCCGGCACAACCTAAACCCCAGATGTGGAATTAATGACACATTATGAAATAATTCGAAAGTGTTACTTCCACTTTGAGCAATTTGCAGCCCCAATTTAGGCAGGATTTTGCCGATTGAAGNTCGATTCGATATCATCGCGTTTCGGGTCCTCGATTTGGTTCACTTAAAAAATTCGTGTATCTGCGGTNAAAAACTCGTAGAGCCACAAGATATAGGGCAAGNATCGGGCCAACTCGGAGNCTGANGATATCTCGCTGATTTGGTTGGAAGAAAATNAATCGTCAGGGGTGATGAGCAGAAAATGAACAGATTACAGGTATATTCCGCTCTTTTTGGTGCTGGTTTGACACTTGGTTTGGGCGGCGGCCTCGCCACACCCGCTCTGGCTGAGGCTGATTTCGCGGCGGCCTTCTCGGCTGAGCGGCAGGCCATTGCCGAGATGTCGGCCCAGAATGACGCGCTGGCAAGCTTTTACCGAGATCGTGATTTCGCGCCCCTCTGGACGGGTGAGGGTGAAGCCTATACCGCACGCCGCTTTGCGCTGATGGAGGCGCTTGAGCAGGCGGGCAATCACGGCCTTCCCACTGGCGAATATGANGCCAATGAATTGCGCGCGGCCTTTGGCAATGCCGCCAGCGCCTATCAGCGCGGTCAGGCCGAGGCTTTGGCCACGCGTATGTTCCTTGATTATGCCGAAGACATCAATTCGGGCATTCTCGAGCCGAGCGAATTGGCCGCCGATATCCATAAGGAACTGCCCCGCCGCCCGCATGCAGAGGTGCTGGCCGCATTCCTTGAGACAGATAACCCGCGTGAATTCATGCGCTCTTTGCCGCCCACCCATCCTGATTATGGCCGCCTTCAGCGCGAGATGTTCAGCCTTGAAGAGGTGATCCGTAGCGACGGCTGGGGGCCAACCATCGCAGCTTCACGGCTTGAGCCAGGCGATACGGGGGACTGCTTTAATTTCACTTCGTAACCGATTGATCTCAATGGGGTATCTCCNGCGTTCTGCAGCCGCATCTTATGATGCCAGCATTCAGGAAGCGGTACAGGCCTTCCAGACGGATCATGGCCTGACACCTGATGGTATCGCGGGCGAGGCCACCATCGCCGAGATCAACACCGCACCCGAGGAACGGCTCGAGCAAGTCATCTTGTCGATGGAACGCCAGCGCTGGATGAATCTGGATCGTGGCGACCGCCATATTTTGGTGAATATTCCTGATTTCCATGCGTGGGTGGTGGATCACGAAGTGCCCACATTCGAGACCCGCGTTGTGGTGGGCCATCGTGACAGCGACCGACACACGCCCGAGTTTTCGGATGTGATGGAGCATATGGTCATCAACCCAAGCTGGAATGTGCCACGCTCGATCACGGTTGGTGAATATCTGCCGCAAATGCAGGCCAATCCTGCAGCGGTCGGGCATCTTCAATTGCTGCGCGGGGGCCGTGTTGTCAGCCGCGATGGTATTGATTTCAGCCAATATACCACGCGCAATTTCCCCTTCGACATGCGCCAGCCCCCCTCGCAACGCAATGCTCTTGGTCTGGTGAAATTCATGTTCCCGAACCAGTGGAATATTTATCTGCATGATACACCTGCGCGCGATCTCTTTTCGCGTGAGGTGCGGGCCTATTCGCATGGCTGTGTGCGTGTTCACCGCCCTGCGGAATTGGCCTATCACCTTCTNGCCCCCCAGCAGGACGACCCTGAGGGCTATTACCAGCGTATCTTGCGCTCGGGCAATGAGACGACTGTTCCGCTTGAGACGGACGTTCCAGTGCATCTGGTCTATTGGACAGCCTTCGTCACGCCAGACGGGCGGGCGAATTACCGCCGCGACGTCTATGGCCGAAATGCGCTTTTATGGCGGGCCATGGAAGATGCAGGGGTTTCCGTCCGCGCGGTCTCAAGCTAAACCCTTAGCCGCAACCATAGCAGCGGCAAAGGCTTGAACATGGGCCATAGAATTAGCGATATCGCATCGGCACTCGATGCCGAAGCCGTCGGTGATATTTCCATCGAAGTGGACGGCGCGGCCGAGCCTGCATCCGCAGGGCCAGAACATCTGGCCTTGGCGATGTCTCCAAAATTCGCCGAAGGGCTGGCGGCGGGGCATGCGCGCGCCGCGATGATTGCTGATGGGATGGATTGGCAGGCGCTCGGGCTTGAGGGCGCGATCATCGTCAAACGCCCGCGCTTTGCGATGTCGGGCCTGACGCAGGCCTTGGATGCAGGGCCCATCATCCATGATGGTATTCACCCAACAGCCGTGATTGAGGCAGGGGCACAGATCGGCGAAGGGGCCGCGATTGGGCCGTTTGTTGTGATCGGGCAGGGCGTGCGCATTGGGGGAAATGCGCGCATCGCCGCGCATAGCAGCATCGCGGAAGGGGCCGAGATTGGCGAAGATGCCCTGATCTTGTCAGGTGTGCGCATCGGCGCGCGGGTGCAGATCGGGGATCGGGTGATCATCCAGCCTGGTGCGGTGATCGGCGGCGACGGGTTTTCCTTTGTCACGCCCGAGAAAAGTCAGGTCGAGGCCGCGCGCGAAAGCCTTGGCAAGGAAGATGCCGCTGTCGCCCCGCAAAGCTGGACGCGCATCCATTCGCTTGGCACTGTGGTGATCGGCGATGATGTGGAGATCGGCGCCAATGCCGCGATTGACCGTGGCACCGTGGCGAATACCGAAATCGGCTCGGGCACCAAAATCGATAACCTCGTGCATATTGGCCATAATTGCCGCATCGGTCGGGATTGTCTGCTTTGTGGGCAGGTCGGATTTGCAGGCTCGGCCCTGCTGGGGGACCGTGTGGTTCTGGGTGGGCAATGCGGTGTCTCGGATAATATCGAGATCGGATCGGATGTTGTGGCAGCAGGGGCCACCAAGATATATTCCAATCTCGGACCTGGCCGTATGGTCATGGGCAGCCCCGCTGTCAAAATAGAGACACATATCGAGATGTATAAGGCGCTCAGACGGCTTCCGCGTTTGGCCAAAACAGTAGCAGCCTTGCAAAAAGCCGTTTCGAAATCAGATGAGTGATCTTATCTGAGCTATAAGGGAAATGACCGGAGAAGAGCGTCATGACGGAGAGCGTCGCAAACAGGATTATCGCCATTATCGCCGAGCAGGCAGTGCTTGACCCAGAACATGTGAAAATGGAGTCGAGCTTGGAAGATCTGGGGATCGACTCGCTCGGCCTCGTGGAATCGATCTTCGCCATCGAGGAAGCCTTTGATATTTCGGTGCCTTTTAACGCCAATGAGCCTGAGGCCAGCGAATTCGATATCTCCTCGGTGGCCTCGATCGTGGCGGCCGTGCAAGGGCTGGTGGCTGAGCAAACCGCATGAAACGCGTCGTTATTACGGGGCAGGGCACGATCAATGCGCTTGGCCATGATGTGCCCTCCACCCTGCGCGCGATGCGCGAAGGGGCCTGCGGGATCACCCAATTGGAACTACGCGATGTCGAGCGGCTGACCGTTCGGATCGGTGCGCAGGTCAAGGGCTATGACCCTGACGCCTTGTTCAACCGCCAGCAAATCGCCCTTTATGACCGCTTCACCCAATTCACCCTGATTGCCGCCCGCCAAGCCATGCAGGGCGCGGGGCTCGGTGCTGTCAGCGAAGGCTCGGCCCGTGCGGGTGTGGTGCTTGGCACTGCGGGCGGCGGCGTGAATACGTGGGATGAGAATTACCGCTCGGTCTATGAAGAGGGGAAGAACCGCGTGCATCCTTTCGTGGTGCCCAAGCTGATGAACAATGCCGCCGCAAGCCATGTGGCGATTGAATATAACCTACAGGGCCCAGGATTTTCCGTGGCAACGGCCTGTGCCTCGTCAAACCATGCGATGGGATTGGCGTTCCAGCTGATCCGAGGCGGGGGCTGTGATGTGATGGTCACGGGCGGCTCGGAGGCGATGCTGTCTTTTGGCGGGGTGAAGGCGTGGGAAGGTCTGCGGGTCATGTCCAAGGATGCCTGCCGCCCCTTCAGCGCCAATCGCAATGGCATGGTGCAGGGCGAGGGGGCCGCGGTTTTCGTCTTTGAGGAATATGAACATGCCCGTGCGCGCGGGGCCGATATTCTGGCCGAAGTCGTGGGCTTTGCGATGACCTCTGATGCCAGTGATATCGTGATGCCCTCGAAACAGGGGGCGGGGCGTGCCATTTCAGGTGCACTTGAGGATGCGGGGCTAAACCCCTCGGATATCGGCTATATCAATGCGCATGGCACNGGCACTGTGGCCAATGACAAAGTTGAAAGCGGCGCTGTGGCGGATGTATTTGGCCATCATGCCAATGATCTGATGATGTCCTCGACCAAATCCATGCATGGCCATCTGATCGGCGGCACAGGCGCGGTGGAGCTTCTGGCTTGTATCATGGCGCTCAAGGACGGGGTGATTGCGCCCACCATCGGCTATCAGGAACCTGATCCGGAATGTGCTTTGGATGTGGTGCCCAATGAAGCGCGAGAGGCCAAGGTCACGGCCTGTCTGACCAATGCATTTGCCTTTGGCGGCTTCAACGCGGTTCTGGCCCTGCGCAAAGCGCCTTGAACCAGCCCCTGTAACAAGCGGCCCCCGGTATTAAAGGGGCCGCCGTTCATTTCGCTTATTGTGCGGCCGCAGGGCTGCGCGCCTCAAGCGCTGCAAAACCCGCTGTGAAGCCCGACAAGGAGGCCTCAAGCACAACCTCTTGGTCGGGGGCGGGCAAAGGCACGATGGTTACATTCGCAACACCACCATTGCGGAAGGCGGAAAGATCATCCTCGGTCAGGCCAATACGCACGAAACACCCGATCTGCTGGCAAAAGCCGAAAGGAAAGCGGGTTTGGTCGCTCTCATCAATCGCCAGTCGCAAGCCTGGGGTCAGCAGAGTGTCGAGCGGGGTGATGATCGTGGCGCCTGCCACAACGGGATCATCATCTGCCACATCAAAGACGTTGAATTCGGCTACGGCATTACCGTCGGCATCGGTGAGAAGCTGATAAAGTTGGCACGGCTCGAACTGGCCTTCTTCCACTGTGATGCAGCGGAGTTCCCAATCCCCATGGGTCTCGGCCACATAGGTTGAGCCAAGCGCAGGCTCCACGGGTTCACCCAAGGACAATGTCTCGGACGCCTCTTGTGCGAGTGCAGGAAGCGCGAGGCATCCAAGAAGAAGTGCTGGAAATAGGCGCAATGCAAAATTCATCTGTCGCGGTCCTTGCCTTTGATCAAAGTAACTTTGCCCGTGGCTAGCATGGTGTAGGCGTCATGTCAGGGCAAAAAGCACCGTTATGAATAACAGCTCTGTGTGGATGGGCCAAGTTTCGCCGATGTGTTGAAGGCTTGGGGAAGGGGGCGCGAGAGCCGTGCTCCAGAAACAGAAAAGGGCCCGAAATTCGAGACCCTTTCCGCAGTTTTTTTAACTCCCCGTCGGACTGGCCGACTTTATGAACCGAACGCTATGATAGGTTAACGTATTGGTCAACAGGGGAATTCATCTCTCTGATCACATTTTTTGATGTCAAAAAAAACCGCGCCCTTTTGAAGGGGCGCGGCCAGTCAACAGGGAGGAAGTCCATGCCACCCCGAGGGAAACAGGGGGCATGTGCAAACCACGCTAGCGTAAAGTGGTTAAGAATGTATGTTGGCACGAAGTCAGGATTGTTGCGGGGGCATAACACCTATGAGTGAGAGCATTTTTATTGGCGGCGGCGGTACGGATTACGCCGAGCCACAATCGCTTTTGATGAAATACGCAAACCGTCACGGGTTGATTGCGGGGGCAACGGGCACGGGTAAAACGGTTACCCTGCAAATCCTCGCTGAAAGTTTCTCGGCGGCGGGCGTTCCTGTGTTTCTCTCGGATGTGAAGGGTGATTTGTCGGGGCTGGCGGCTTCGGGCACGGCAGATTTCAAACTTCATGAGGCCTTTACCAGCCGCGCGCAGACAATCGGTTTTGATGAGTATGCCTATCGCGCCTTTCCCGTGACCTTCTGGGATCTTTACGGCCAGCAGGGCCATCCCGTGCGCACCACTGTTTCCGAGATGGGGCCTTTGCTGATCTCACGGATGCTGGAGCTGTCCGAGGCGCAAGAGGGAATTCTGAACATCGCCTTCCGCGTCTCGGATGAGGAAGGTTTGGCGCTTTTGGATTTGAAGGATTTGCAATCGCTTCTGGTTTGGGTGGGCGAGAATCGCGACACGCTTGGCCTGCGCTATGGCAATATCGCAACCTCTTCGATTGGTGCGATCCAGCGGCGTTTGCTGGTTCTGGAAGAGCAGGGCGGCGAGAACCTCTTTGGCGAGCCTGCCCTTGATCTGGCCGATATCATGCTGACCGATCCTGAAGGATTTGGGCGGATCAATATTCTGGCCGCTGATAAATTGATGAGTTCGCCACGGCTTTACGCGACCTTCNTGCTTTGGCTGCTCTCCGAGCTGTTCGAGACCCTGCCCGAAGTCGGCGACCCCGATAAGCCCAAACTGGTCTTCTTCTTTGACGAGGCGCATCTGTTGTTTGATGACGCGCCCAAAGCGCTGGTCAATAAGGTCGAGCAGGTAGCGCGTTTGATCCGCTCCAAAGGGGTGGGGGTCTATTTCATCACCCAAAACCCCGCTGATGTGCCCGAGGATATTCTGGGCCAGCTTGGCAACCGTGTGCAGCATGCGCTGCGCGCTTTCACGGCCAAGGATCAGCGCGAATTGCGCCAAGCGGCGGAAAATTACCGCGCAAACCCTGATTTCGACACCGAAGACGCGATCCGCGAAGTGGGTGTCGGTGAAGCCGTGACATCCATGCTGGAGAGAAAAGGTATTCCGGGCGTGGTGCAGCGCACGCTGATCCGCCCGCCATCCTCGCAATTGGGCCCGCTGGCTCCTGCGACGCGTGCCGCCCTGATGGGGATGTCGCCCTTGGCGGGGAAATATGAGGCCGAGATCGACCGCGAAAGCGCGTTTGAGATTTTGACCAGCCGCGCGCAGGAGGCCGCGCGCGAGGCCGAGGAAGCCGAGCGTCTGGAAGAACAGGCCAAAGCCGATGCGGCGCGCGCCAAGCAAGAGGAGCGCGAGTTCAACTCTGGCCGACGGTATAGTGGTGGTTCATCCGGTGGATCATCGCGGTCCAGCCGGTCGCGCTCCTCGCGATCGGATTCGGTTGGAACGGCTTTTGCCAAAAGTTTCGCGCGCCAATTGGGCACCCGCTCGGGGCAGGCCTTGGTGCGGGGCGTTTTGGGCAGTTTGTTCCGCGGCAGATAAGGGATGGGGAGCAGCGGGGCTTTGCCCCCGCCGCCTGTGGCGGCTCCCCCAAAGTATTTGCCAAGCAAAGAGGCGTGCATAACAGGCTTGTGAGCGGGCCTGCGGCCTTGCGTCCCTGTTTCCTCTATTGGAAACTTTCTCAAGCAGGCCTAAGGTTTGCTCCATGATAGTAGAACTCGGACATTTCGCCCTGATCCTGGCCTTTGCTGTGGCCGTTTTTCAGATGATCGTGCCCCTGATTGGGGCGCATAAAGGCTGGGGAGGGTGGATGGCTGTGGCCTCGCCCGCGGCCAGCGTGCAATTCGCCCTGACCGCGGCAAGTTTTGCAGCGCTCACCTATGCGTTTGTGACCTCGGATTTCTCGTTGAATCTGGTGGTTGCGAATTCGCACACCGATAAGCCGCTGATCTATAAGATCACGGGCGTTTGGGGCAATCATGAGGGATCGCTGCTGCTCTGGGTGTTGATCCTGACGCTTTTTGGCGCCTGTGCCGCGTGGTTCGGGGGCAATTTGCCGCCGAGTTTGCGCGCGCGGGTGCTGGCGGTGCAATCTTCTGTGGCGGTGGCGTTTTTTGCCTTTATCCTGTGGACCTCCAACCCGTTCACGCGCTTGGCTGTGCCGCCCTTTAACGGGCAAGATTTGAACCCGCTCTTGCAAGATCCGGGCCTCGCCTTTCATCCGCCGTTTTTGTATTTGGGCTATGTCGGCCTTTCGATGGCGTTTTCCTTTGCGGTTGCGGCCCTGATCGAGGGGCATGTGGATGCCGCTTGGGGGCGTTGGGTGCGGCCTTGGACCTTGGCGGCTTGGGTGTTTTTAACCATCGGGATCGGGCTTGGCTCTTGGTGGGCCTATTACGAGCTTGGCTGGGGCGGTTTCTGGTTCTGGGACCCTGTCGAGAACGCCTCCTTCATGCCTTGGCTTTTGGGCGCGGCCTTGTTGCATTCAGCCATCGTGGTCGAGAAGCGAGAAGCGTTGAAAAGCTGGACCATCCTTTTGGCAATCCTTGCCTTTGGCTTTTCCCTGATCGGGACCTTCATCGTGCGCTCGGGGGTTTTGACCAGCGTGCATGCCTTTGCAAATGACCCCGAACGCGGGGTGTTCATTTTGATGATCCTTTGTGTGTTCATGGGCGGCGCATTGGCGTTGTTTGCCGCGCGCGCCACGGCCATGGAGGCCAAAGGCGTCTTTTCCATGGTCAGCCGTGAAAGCGGTTTGGTGCTCAATAACCTGTTGTTGGCGGTTTCGACCTTTGTGGTCTTTATCGGGACGATCTGGCCATTGGTGGCCGAGATGTTCTTTGATCGCACATTGTCGGTCGGTCCCCCCTTCTTTAACGCTGCCTTTACGCCCTTTGTTCTGGCGCTGGCGATTGCCATGCCGATTGGCGCGATGCTGTCATGGAAACGGGCCAAGATTGGCCGCACCATGAATGGTTTGATCGGGGCAGGTGCTTTGGCGGTGGCGTCAGGGCTTTTGGCTTATGCGGTCTTCACGGGCGATAGTGCCATCGGGCCGATTGGCATTGCGCTGTCGGTTTGGCTGGTGGCGGGCGCCATGGTTGATCTGTGGTCGCGCACGGGGCGGGGGGCTGTGACAAACCGTTTGGCACGGCTAACGCGGTTGCCGCGCGCCGATTGGGGCAAGAGCGTGGCCCATGCAGGTGTGGGCGTGACCATGTTCGGCGTGGTTTGTCTGGTGACCTATCAGCAGGAAGATATCCGCGTGGCGCAGATTGGCGAGGCCTATGAGGTGGGCGCCTATACAATCGTGCTGGAGGATGTCGAGCGGGTGCAAGGCCCGAATTACATCTCGACCATGGGCCATGTGCGGGTCATGCAAGAGGGGGAAACGGTTGCCATGCTCGACCCTGAAAAACGCATCTATCCCGTGGCGGGCATGCCTACGACCGAGGCAGGCATTGATGGCGGCTTTACCCGCGATGTCTATGTCACGCTTGGCGATCCTCAGGATAATGGGGGATGGGCCGTGCGGGTTTGGATCAAGCCCTTTGCCAATTGGATTTGGGGGGGCACGATCATTATGGCGCTTGGGGGTTTGTTGAGCCTGACCGACCGCCGTTACCGTGTGGCGGCAGGGGCTGCGAAAGAACGGGGTGGCGCGACGCCCCCGCCATCGGGTGGGCAAGCGGGAGTGCCTGCGCAATGATGCGTGCTCTGGTCCTTATGCTCGCGCTTGCCCTGAGCGCAGGCCTGCCCGCAGCTGTTTGGGCGGTTCAGCCTGATGAGGTGATGGAGGACCCCGAGCTTGAGGCGCGGGCGCGCGATATCTCGACCTTGCTGCGCTGTGTGGTCTGCCGCAATGAATCGATTGACGAATCCAATGCCGAAGTGGCCCGTGATTTGCGCCTTTATGTGCGCGAATTGATCCTTGAGGGAAATTCCGACGAGGACGTGCTTGGCGAAGTTGTGGACCGTTATGGCGAATATGTGCTGATGCGCCCGCCTATGACGGGCAGCACCATCGCGCTTTGGGCGGCGGGGCCNATATTGCTTTTGGTGGGGCTTGGGCTGGCCTTTGGCTATGTCAGGCGCCGCTCGAGCGCGCAGGCCGTTGGCGAGCAGGCTTTGAGCGCCGAGGAAGAGGCGCGGTTGCGTGATCTTCTGGGAGATGAGGGCTCCGCCCCAAAATCCTGAGATGTGACGCGGCGTTTCCGCTTTTCTGAACCGATCAGTTTGGTATGCTCCTGTCCAAGCCCTTTGGAAGGAGCATCTGATGCAATATGAAACGATCACGCTTGAAGAGGCGGAGGGCCTTGCTGTCCTCACCTTGAACCGCCCCGATGTAATGAACGCGCTGAACACGCAGATGCGTGCCGAGATCACCCATGCTGTTGGCAATGCGGGGAAAACGGCGCGGGCTGTGGTGATCACGGGTGCAGGCAGGGCGTTTTGTTCGGGCCAAGATCTGGGGGATCGCGCGAGTGTGGCGAACCTCAATCTCGAGCGGACCTTGCGGGATGAATATATTCCGATGCTGATGGCGGTTGTGGAATGCCCTGTGCCCGTGATTGCGGCTGTAAATGGCACAGCGGCAGGGGCAGGGGCCAATCTGGCTTTGATCTGTGATGTGGTGATTGCCACGCAATCTGCGAGCTTCATTCAGGCCTTTACTCGGATCGGGCTTATTCCCGATGCAGGCGGCAGCTATGTGCTGCCCCGCAAGATCGGGATGGCCAAGGCGATGGGGGCAGCGCTCTTTGCGGATAAGATCAGCGCCGATCAGGCCAGCGAATTGGGAATGATCTTTGAAGCCGTGCCCGATGACGGGTTCGAGGCGCATTGGCGCGGACGGGNCGAGTATCTGGCCAATGGCCCGACCGAGGCTTTCAAGCGCGTGAAGCAGGTGATGCAGGCTTCATGGGGGAACAGCCTAGAAGAGCAATTGATGCTTGAGGGGCAATTGCAGGGGCAATGCGGGAATACGCGGGATTTCAAGGAAGGGGTTTTGGCCTTTTTGGAGAAACGTCCCGCCACATTCGAAGGGCGCTAGAGCGCGCGCTGCTCAGGCCGCCTCCGGCGGAAGTATTTTTAAAGCAAAGATGTGAAAAAGGGGCGGTGATGATCCGCCCCTTTTGCTGTGTTGTGATGATGTGGTGGAGGCCTAGCGCTCGGGGATCAGGCCGCGCGGGCTGAAGCGCAGCACCAGCAGCAGGATCAGGCCCATGGTCATCAGGCGCATATAGGCGGCCGAGTCGATCAGATGCTCGCGCAGGGCATTGCCTTCGCTCATGCCAGCCGTGANGCCTTGCATCAGCATCAGGCCAAGCGGTTCGACCTGAATCCAGAGCCAGTAGATCAGGAAGCCGCCCAAAACAGCGCCCCAGTTATTGCCCGAGCCACCCACAATCACCATCACCCAGATCAGGAAGGTGAAGCGCAGCGGTTGATAGGTGCCAGGCACCAATTGGCCATCAAGCGTGGTCATCATCGCGCCTGCAAGGCCGCAGACCGCAGAGCCAAGGATGAAGATTTGCAAATGGCGGGCTTTGACATTCTTGCCCATGGCGGAGGCCGAAACCTCATTATCACGGATCGCGCGCATCATGCGGCCCCATGGTGAGTTCAGCGCCTTCTCGGTGAGCCAGATCAGCGCCAGCAACACCACAATGAACAGCGAGGCATAGCTGAGTTTGACGAAGATGGAGGAGAAGGTGACGGGATCGGCCCCGATGCGGGTGGCTAGGCTGAGGAACCATTCGGCTTGCTGCAGGTCTACCTCATAGGGGACGGGGCGGGGCACGCCTGTGACGTTTTTCACGCCGCGCGCCAGCCAA
>JGI26083J51738_10001258_pt1 | contig 13667 bp, 9 predicted proteins | sample SaaInl85LU_5_DNA_FD_51738 | JGI IMG/M metagenome (IMG submission 51738)
CTGTTACTGTTACTATCGTTATTGAAGTGTCTCCATTAGCATCTGTAATCATGTATTTGAAGCTATCTTCTCCTACAAAACCTGATTTTGGAGTGTACAAAATAACATCATCTGATGTAATTGCTGTACCATTAGTATCGACACTTACAGTTCCTAATTTATCACTATCTCCTAACAATGTACCATTTGGTAATGTTAAACCTTCATCAATAGCTCCATCTGTACCAAAATCATCATTTACTAAAACATAGATAATATTACCTGCACTATTCTGATATACTGAAGCAACATCTGGTTGTGCCACTGGTGGAGTTTGTGGAATAAATGAATCATCTACAGTAACTGTAATTAATACAGTACCAGTAGCTGTATCTCCATCTGTATCTTTAATTGTGTAAGTAAATGAATCTAAACCACTAAAGTCTGTAGCAGGTGTATAATCTACTTGCCCAGCATTTACAACAACTGTACCTCCTTCTGCTGTTGTTGCTGATGGTAATGTTAATGGAGTTACTGCATGAGCATTATTCCCTCCAAAATCATCATTAGCTAATACATTTATGGTTGTTAATCCACTATTTTCTAAAACAGTTACTACATCATCTACTGCAGTAGGAGCAAAATCTTGTGTTACTGTTATTGTAACAGTCGCAACTGAAGCATCTCCTGTAGCATCTGTAATGGTATATGTGAATGAATCTGTACCAAAGAAACCTGTTCTAGGTGTATATAGCACATAAGTCTGCTATTAAATCTATCTTACCTCCATTATCTGTATAGGTACCAATTAACGCTAGTTTATCATCTGCATTGGCTCCATCTGTTCCATAACTATCATTATTGATAATTCTTAATTCGTTATTTTGACTATCTTGTGATACTGTGTAAGAATCATCTTTTGCCCAAGGTTTGCCTTGTTCTAGTACAAAAACAGTTCTAGTTCTTGTTCTTGTATTTCCTGAAGCATCAGTTACTGAATAAACTACTGGATAACAGCCTACATTGCCTAAATTTGGAGTTAAGGCTGAAGTATCTATAACAATATCTGCATCATCTACATCTAAATCAAACTCATCACTTGCAGTTGCCCCTAATTCTACATAAACTGCATCATTACCACTTATAATTTCTATTAATTGTGGGTTATCTCCTAATAATGTTAAAACTGGTTTTGTAGTATCTACTACCTCTACAGTTCTAGTAACTTCATCTGCTACATTTCCATTAGCATCTGTTACGTTATAGGTAACATTGTATGTACCTAAAGTACCAAAAGTATTGCCATCACTTGCACCTGCAATTGCTGCTGCTGCATCAATATTAATGGTTGCAGTTAATGCTGTATTATCATCATAATTATCTGTTGCAGTTGCTCCTAATTCTGAATAAACTTCATTATACTCTAATATTTGTGGATTATCGCCTACTAATGTAATAACTGGCTTAGTTGTATCTACTACATTAATTGTTCTTGTTACTTCATCAGCAACATTACCATTTGCATCTGTTACGTTATAAGTTACAGTGTATGAGTCTACAATATTTATATTAACATCAGTTAAGTCAGTTACAAGACTTGCTGTAATATTTGAATCATAATTATCACTTACTGTAACTCCTGAATCTACATAAGGTGATCCTACCTCAATTGTTACTGTTGCATCACCTAATAAAGTAATAACTGGCTTAGTTGTATCTACTACATTAACCGTTCTTGTTACTTCATCAGCAACATTACCATTTGCATCTGTTACATTATAAGTTACAGTATAAGAGTCTACAATATTTATATTAACGTCAGTCAAGTCAGTTACAAGACTTGCTGTAATATTTGAATCATAATTATCACTTACTGTAACCCCTAAATCTACATAACTTGAACCTACCTCAATTGATACTGATGCATCACCTAATAAAGTAATTACTGGTTTTGTAGTATCTACAACATTTACAGTTCTAGTTACTTGGTCTGCAACATTACCTGCTGCATCTGTTACGTTATAAGTTACAGTGTATGTGTCTACGACATTTGTGTCAACATCAGATGCATCTATAACTATATTTCCAGAAATATTACCGTCTAAATTATCAGATGCTGTTGCATTTAATTCTGAATATGCTGTACCAACTTCTATTACTTGAGGATTATCTCCTAATAGAGTAATCACTGGTTTAGTAGTGTCAATAGTTATTGAACTAGAACCATAATTACCAGATACCCAATCAGAATTATCCATATTGTGTAATGTACCATTATTGCCATTACCACTTTTATCAGTTAATACACTACCAGTACCTTCTTCAAAGTCATAATAAGCAACTAAATTTGGATGAGAACCAGAAAGAGGTGCATACATACTAGACTGAATTTCAGCTTCTGTTTTTACAACATTCCATATTCTAAATTCATCTAGTTGCATAGACATATAATTACATAAACAAGACCCTTGAGTTCCAATATATAATGCTTGANCTGCATTTTTTACTATACTACCTGTGGATGAATTTTGATTTGTAACTTTAACTCCATTGATATAAAATTTTAAATCACCTCCATCAACTATTGTTACTGCTACATGATTCCAGGCGTTTAAAGTTAGCTTCTGAGGACCTGTAGAATTAGGTCCAGCTCCTTGTGAAAATTGCTGCCACCATTCTATATCATAATTTAATCCAATACCATAACCATAACCACCTTTCATAAAAAGATTGTATCCACCTCTCCAATATACCCAAGCTTCAAAAGTTGCACTAGTTAAATTGTCTAAAGAAGGGCTAGCAGGTATAGAAATGTAATCATTAGATCCATCAAAATCTAAAGCACCTTGAGCTTTAGTATTAGAGGAATAAAAAATAATTGAAAAAATAAAAGCACTTAAAATATATTTAAGTTTTAAAAAAGTAATTTTTTTCATGGCGTATTATGTTGGGTTTAATAATATTAATATTAAATAAACACTGTCTTTATCATCTTTAATTGAAAAGACAAAAACATAATTTAGGGAAGTAATGTTTTGGTTAGGTGTTAGTTGNANGATTTACAAATATATAGTAATAATGTCATTTTTTNATNTTTTTTTANATTTTTTTACAAAAANAAAGGNTAAATATCTGTAAAACAGATTTTTAANCTTTATTAAATTTTAATAAAAAACTAATAATCAATAAAATAACTAAAAANAAATTAGAAAGATCTAATNGCNCTTACATTATTTGAAACACTTTTTAAAACATTGGTTTCCTGACCATTACCAAAGTTTACTATCCAAGCTCTATTATCAGATTCTTCTGTTGAACTCCAATATACATCAAACTCAAAAGCTTCCCCTCCGTTTGCAGTTGACACTGTATTTATTGTTGATCTATTTTGGTACATTAAATTTAATTCGTGTAAACTAGGTAAATACCAATCTCCATAAGTTACATTATTTAGAACTACTTTTAATTCGTTACAAAGTCTTGCAGCATATAAAATACCATCATCACCAATAGCTGCATGTGTAGACATAATTATGGCATTATTTGCTTTACCTGCGTAAACTCCATCACCTTTAGCATAAGTATTACCAAAAGTACCAGAAAACCATTTTGTTGAAGTGCTTAAATTGTCTTTAGCACACACTAAACCATGTTGCCCAGTTTCATCAACCCAAAAAACAATGCCTCCTTTTACAAAATCGCCGACTTTGTAATTAGGAACGTTATCTGCTTTTTTTGCATGCAAAGCATAAGGCACACTAAGCAATTGACTTGTACCAGATATAGTATAATTAGTACCACCTGTAATGTCTGTTTCTGTTTTTATAAAAAAATCTCCTGTCCCCCAGTCTATTGAAGCAAAAGCACCTGAAATAACTTTACCTGTTCCTATTTCTATAGTAACTAAACCATTAGTATTTGTAGTTGGTGAATGTGTTTCTACAAAAACAGCATTTCCTGTTGAAGACCCTTCTAAAATACTTATTTTAAAACTCACACTTGTATCACTAATTAAATTACCATCAGCATTTCTAACAATAGCTTGATAGCTCATTTTTTCTGGTGTTTGAGCTAATGTAATTCCACAAATTAGTAATGCAATAATTAATTGAATCTTATTTTTCATAGTTAGTTTTTTATAATTTTAAAGATTTTTAAAGACTTTGTATTTCTGTAAACTTTTAACAAATAAATACCTGAAGCAAAATTTTTCATTGGTATAGTAGTGTTGTCATTTTTAATTTTTCCTTTCTTTAATAACCTACCACTGCTATCATACATCGAAAAAATTAAATTTTCTAAAACATTATCTTTTATTGATAAAACTACTTTATCTTTTGTAGGGTTAGGATACATAATAGCCTGTAAAGTAAGGTTTTTATTATCTTGATTAGATAAAGTAAACAACTCTAAGCTTTGCTGAATTCCTTGAGAAACAGAACCATTAGATCCTGTATTTATGCTTGCTATAATTTGACCAATAGTGTAACTCACAGAGCCAGCACCACTTACATTACCACCTGAAGACACAATTGCTTCTTGTGAAGCCAATATATTTGTAAGAAAAAGAAAAAAAAGAGTTGATAGAAAACGTTTCATAAGCAAGTTGTTTTTAAATTTAATCAAATCTAAAAAAAGTATTAGCGTAATAAATTTGAGAAAATCTAACAGACAATATTAATAAAAAATAAATATATCATGATTTGATTTTTCAATTTTTGATAATCAATAGCATAAAATCATGTAACTCCTTCATTTGTTTTTTACCAGTTTCTTTACCAACTTGTCCTAAAAAATAAAGTAAAATCCAAACTAAAGGCAATGCTACAACCATGACTAATGGGAAGAAAATAGACTCACCTAAAGATATTCGAGTAAATAATAAAACACAAAAAGCCAGAAAAGTAATACCAATTATAAAATGAACAAACATAAACAATGTCCAAACTTGTGGTTTTGGGCCAAATAACCCTTTTAAAGTTGATGAATTGTCACTCTCTTTTATAACTTCTAGATGTAATTGAGGAGACCAAAAATGACTTTTACTTTCAGGGATATCTAAAAATACATGACCATCAACTATTTTATTTTTATATATACAATCGTGTTTCTTTAAATAATTAGTTATTCTTTGTAGCAGTTTTTCTGAATTCTCTTCTATAGCTATTGAGAATCTAGGTCTTAAATGAACCTCACTATTTCTTTTTTCTACTAACATAATTATAGTATATTTTAAAACAAACAAATAAAAATACACTTTAAAATTACAATTAATTATCCTTTAGTAAATTGTATCTTTGCAAAAAATTTCATCTTAAAATGAATAGTATAGTTGCCATTGTTGGAAGACCAAATGTTGGAAAGTCTACTTTATTTAACAGACTTGTACAAAGAAGAGAGGCTATTGTTGACGCTGTAAGTGGTGTTACTAGAGATAGGCATTATGGAAAATCGGATTGGAATGGTAAAGAATTCTCTGTAATAGATACTGGGGGTTACACTATTGGATCTGATGATATTTTTGAAGAAGAAATTAGAAAACAAGTTGCTTTAGCAATTGATGAAGCTGACATTATTATTTTTGTTGTAGATGTAGAAGATGGTATAACACCTATGGATGCAGAAGTAGCAAACCTATTAAGAAAGGTAAAAAAACCAATTTTTATAGCCGTAAACAAAGTTGATAATGCAATGAGAGCTGCAGATGCAGTTGAATTTTACAACTTAGGTTTAGGCGATTATCATACAATATCATCAATCAATGGAAGTGGTACAGGAGATTTATTAGATGCTGTAGCAGAAAAATTAGCTGAACCAGAAGAAGTAGATTTAGAAAAAGATGAGCTTCCAAGATTTGCTGTTGTTGGTAGACCAAATGCAGGTAAATCATCATTTATAAATGCGTTAATTGGTGAAGACAGAAATATTGTTACCAATATTGCTGGTACAACTAGAGATTCTATAGACACAAAGTATAATAGATTTGGTTTCGATTTTAATTTAGTAGATACTGCAGGAATACGTAAAAAATCTAAAGTTAAAGAAGATTTAGAATTTTATTCTGTAATGCGTGCAGTTAGAACTATCGAATATTCTGACGTTATTATTTTAGTTGTTGATGCNACTCGTGGTTTTGAAGGCCAAGATGAAAAGATTTTTTGGTTNGCAGAAAAAAACAGAAANGGTATTGTAATCTTAATTAATAAATGGGACTTAATTGAGAAAGAAACCAATACTATGCGCGATTTTGAAGCTAAAGTTAGAAAACAAATAGAACCTTTTACAGATGTACCAATCGTTTTTATTTCTGCATTAACCAAACAACGTTTGTTTAAAGCTATAGAAACAGCTGTAGAAGTTTTTGAAAACAGAAAAAACAGAATTGCAACAAGTAAGCTAAATGACACTGTTTTAGAAATTGTAAAAAGCTACCCACCACCAGCAATAAAAGGTAAGTTTGTAAAAATTAAATATTGNATGCAATTACCTACNCCTACTCCACAATTTGCTTTTTTCTGTAACTTACCTCAATATGTAAAAGATCCATACAAACGTTTTGTTGAGAATAAGTTAAGAGAAATTTATAATTTTAGTGGAGTACCTATAACAATTTACTTTAGACAAAANTAACAAAATCAATTCTTTAGTCTTTTTTTTAAAAAAAAGAAATATATTTTTAGTTCTCAAATAAATAGATAAATTTGCTTGAATCTCATAAACTAAAAATGAAAAAAATATCCTATTTAACCCTTACCCTATTATTTATTTATACATCTTGCTCTAGCCCAACAATTGGTGAAGATGTAGATAATGTACCTAATGCTGTAGATGATACAGCAACAACAATAAAAAATACAACAGTAAAAATAAATGTTTTAGCTAATGATGATTTTGGTTCTGATGGACCAAACACAGAAGCTATTACACTTACTTCTGGCACATCTGCAAATGGTGGTGTTTTAGCTGTAGACTTTGCTGGCACACCTGATAACCCAACAGACGATAAAATAGATTACACACCTAGTTCAGACTTCACTGGTGTAGATACTTTTGATTACAGAATAATTGATGCAGATGGAGACAGATCTTTAGCTACTGTTACTGTTACAGTTAACCCAGATGATGGTAGTCTTGCTATAGGTGCTACTTTTGAAGATGGCGATTTAAAATTTACTGTTACAAGCAGAGCGAATAAAGAAGTATCTGTAAGTAAAAGTACAGACGATGGTCCTTCAGGAGTATTAAATTTGCCTGAAAGTGTTACTAAAGATGGAACTACTTACATGGTTACAAGTATACCAAATGAAGGTTTTTCTTATTGTTATAACATAACAAGCGTTACAATACCAAATGGTTACACAAGCATTGGTAGTTTAGCGTTTTATAATGATTATAGTATGACAAGCATTGATATTCCTGACTCTGTAACAGAAATGGGTAATGATGCTTTCGGTATTTGTGTTTCACTAGCTACTGTAAACATACCTTCTGGAACTTCTCATTTATCTGATGGTATTTTTGCAAGTTGTAGAAGTTTAGCTAATATTACTATACCATCTACTATTACAAGTATTGGTACTGGAGTATTTTATGATTGTAGTAGTTTAAACAATGTAACAATACCAAGTAGTGTTACAAATGATAATATGGGTACAGCTGTTTTTGGTTTATGTGCAAGTTTAACAAATGTTACTTTTCCTGATAGCTTTACAACTATACCTAATGAAACTTTTTACGCTTGTAATAACTTAGAAAGTTTTACAATACCTAATAATATTACAAGTATTGGTGCTTCTGCTTTCTACGAATGTAGTGTATTAAAAGAAATAACAATACCTAATACAGTAACAAGTATTGGTAATGCTGCTTTTGGAGCATGTGTAAATTTAACGAAAGCTGTTATACCTGATAATATTACAACTTTACCAGATAATTTATTTTATCAATGTTTTGATTTAGTTGATGTTAACATACCAGCTTCAGCCACTTCTTTAGGTAGTAGTGTGTTTTATGACTGTAATAGTTTACAAAATATAACTATCCCAAATACTGTAACCTCAATTGGGTCAAGTGCTTTTGGTAACTGTACAAACTTAAAAAGCATAACAATTCCTGATGGAATTACAACTATTGAAGAAACAACTTTCTTTAACTGTAGAACAATTACAGAATTTAATATTCCAAGTAGTGTAACAAATATTAAAAAAGGTGCATTTGCTGGTTGTAACAGTATTACTGAAATTACATTACCTGCAGGCATAACTTCAGTTCCAGAAACAGGTTTTTATAACTGTAACAGTTTAACTAAAGTGAATATGCCAAGTAGTGTAACTACTATTGGATCAACTGCTTTTGGCAACTGTGTTAGTTTAACATCTTTTGACATACCAAACACAATCACAACAATTTCTGAGCAAGCATTTTTTCAATGCACAAGTTTAACAGATGTATCTATACCTAGTACTTTAACTAGTATTGGAGAAAGAGCTTTTTATAATTGCTCTGTATTAACTAATGTTTCTGTAGATATTGCTTCTCCTTTAACAATAGATGCAAATGTATTTGAATTCATTTCTTTAGGTAACTCTACATTAAAAGTACCAGCTGCATCAGTTAGCACATATACAGCTGCAGATGTTTGGAAAGATTTTGGATCTATAACATCTTTATAATTAAGACTATAAAAAAAGAAACTTAAATTTAAGTTTCTTTTTTTTTGCCTTATTTACAAATTTTAAAATTGTTGAAAACTCTTTAATAATAAAAAGGTTATCACCAAAAAAGTAATATATTTGAAATCGTATTTTTAAGATAGTTTTTTCCCTATTGAAATAAAAAAACTCAAAAAATGACGAACATTTTTGTAGCAAGTGCTATTTCTAGAAATTTAAGAAATAGTTTACTTTGCTTTTTATTGATTATTAGCTATACAGTTATACCTCAAAATCAGATTTCTAAAAAATCTTCTGCAAAAGAATCTTTACCAATAAACTTAAGTAAAGACGATTTATTTAATAAAACAAAACAGCTCATTTCAAATAAAGAGTATAAAAAAGCTTGTAAATTAATGAGAATAAATTATGCTAGATTCTCAGATAATTTTGAAATAAATTGGCTTTATGCTCACGTTTTTTGGTTAAACAATAAGCCTACAAAAGCAAAAACAAAGTTTAAAAAGGCTTACTCTATCAACAACAATAACAAAGAGCTTCAACTAGATTATGCAAGGTTTTTATATCAAAATGGAAAAACTCAAGAATTAGAAAAGTTTCTAAAACAATCTAATAATTACGAAACTAAAGATGCTGAATATTTATTAATGCAAGCCAACTCTAATTTTTGGAAAGGAGATATTAAAAAAGCAAAAGAGAAAATAAAAATTATTAATGAAACCTATCCAAATAGTGATATAACAAAAAAACTAGAAGCAGAAATAGAAGACTTAACAGCTGGTTATATTAGAACTAATTTTGAATATCAAACAGACTCACAACCTTTAAACTATTTTGGAACTCACATTAAAATTGGAGAGTATGTTTCTAGATACTTAAATCCTCAATTAGAAATAAGTAATTATAATTTTTCTCCTCAAAAAGAAAGTGCTTTAATTGTTAATTTAAAAAACGAAATTTATTTTGATCGTATTAAATTATCTGCAACAATTAATGGAGGAATATATGCAAACAATAGTGATAAAACTGATTGGATTGGAGGTTTAAGTCTAAAGAAAAGTCTTTTTGAAAAGACTTCGTTAAAGCTAGGTTACATAAAAAATGCATTATTTTCTACTATAGCAAGTACAACCTTTAACTTAACACAACAAACTGGTTTTGCAGAATTAGAACATGAAAATAAGTATGTAATATTTAATGCTGGTTTTAATCATAATTTTTATGATGATGGTAATTATATTAATTCCATTTCTTCATGGATTTTATCACAGCCTCTAAAAGTTTACAAGTTTAGTTTTCAATTTGGTTATGGGTTTAATTACACAGATGCAAAAGATATTTTATTTATCTATGATAATAATGGTGAAGGAGTTTATGACCCATACTTTACCCCAGAAGAACAACAAATTCATTCTGGTCTTTTTATATTACAATACACACCTACTAAAGACTTAACCATAAAAGGTAAGTTAAATTATGGTATAGAAGCTATAGTTCAAAATCCATATCCTGTTGAAGTGGCACCAAATGATTTTGAAATTGGTGGTTTTTATGAAGCTCCTTTTGATTATATGGATATTGAAGGCTCAATTAATTACAATTTTTCGAAAAAATTCTCTGTGAATGCAACATATATTTTTCAAGAAACATTTTTCTATGATAGACAAAATATTAATGTCGGATTAAACTTTACATTTTAAATGAATTCGAAATTAAGAGACGATTTATGGCAATTTAAAGAAGCTAAAAAAATAAATAATTTTGATAAGGCTGTTTTTTTAGGACTTACTTTTGCTGGTATTGCAAGTATGTTTTATTTAACAGAGTGGTGGTTTAGAGGAGAACATATAGCCAATCTATTTTTATTTATTTTACTTACGCTTTTTTTCTTTTATGGATTATTAAGGGTGGCTTTAGTTTGGATTAATTATCTAAGAATTCAAAAACCATTAGAAGTACCCACACCAGAAGAAAATTTAAGTGTTGCCGTATTTACAACCTCTGCTCCTGGAGAACCTTTATCTATGTTCGAAAACACTTTTAAAGCTCTTAAAAATTTAAATTACCCTCACACAACATACTTATTAGATAGTACAGAAGACATAGCTTTTAAAGAACTAGCAGAAGAACATGGAGTTGTCTGGTTAGATTTAGCAAATATACCAGGAGCCAAAGCTGGTAAAATAAATGAAACATTAAAAAGAACAAAAGAAGACTTTATATTAATTTTAGATCCAGATCATATTGTTTTTCCAAACTTTTTAGACCAAACATTAGGTTTTTTTAAAGATGAAAAAGTTGGTTTTGTACAAGTTAGCCAAGGTTATTATAACATGTATCGTTCTTTTACTGCAAAAGGCGCAGCAGAACAAACTTATACTTTTTATGGACCAACTCAAATGGGGCTTTTTGGGTATGGAAGTGCAGTTGCAATTGGAGCAAATTGTACTTTTAGAAGAAAAGCTTTAGAAAGTATTGGAGGGCATGCACAAGGTTTAGCAGAAGACCTACAAACCTCTTTAAGAATACATGCAGAAGGATGGAAATCTATTTACAATCCTGTAATAGTAAGTCGTGGTTTAGTACCAGAAGATTTTACATCATTTTGTAAACAACAATTAAAATGGGCAAGAGGTGTTTTCGAATTATTATTTGATGAAATTCCAGGTACTCTTAAAAAATTAACTTTTTGGCAGAAGTTATCTTATTTATCAATAGGTACATACTATTTATTTGGACCCATTACTGCATTTTTCATATTTATACCTCTTTTATTTTTTACTACAAAAATAAGTCCAGCAGCAATGGATTTTACAGAATTTATAATATTAGGTAGTCCAATATTAATTATTGCATTAATTATATATGCATATGCTCAAAAATTTCTCTGTGATCAGAAAACAGAAAAAGGAATTCATTGGAGAGGAATGGTCTTGAAATATTCTTGTTGGCCAGTTTTTACATATGCCTTTTATTTAACGCTAATCAATAAAAAAATTCCTTATATTCCCACAGCAAAAATAGCAGTAAAAGGGTTTATTAATCCTTTTGTAAAACCATTAATTTGGTACTGTATATTATTCATTTTAATGATAACTGGTGTTTATATAGAACGTCGTTATTATATCCCCGAAAGTGAATTAATTCTAACAGCAAAGAAAACTTGGGCCATGATTGGTTTTGCTTTAATAGCATTTATACAATTTATTGGTGGAATTGGAGCTGCATATAAATCATTATTTATTAAAGCAGAAAATGCATGGAGTAGAATAAAAGTAAAAGAAAACAAAAGTATTATAGTAAAAAACAACTAACACATGAAAGTAGTAATATTAGCAGGGGGTTTTGGAACCAGATTAAGTGAAGAAACACATAGTATACCTAAACCAATGGTTAAAATTGGAGATAAACCAATTATATGGCACATTATGAAACATTACTCAAGTTTTGGTTTTAATGAGTTTGTGATTCTTGGAGGTTATAAATGCTATGTAATTAAAGAATATTTTGCCAATTATTTTTTACATCAATCAGATGTAGAATTTGATATTGAAAACAACTCAATGAAAATATTAGATTCAAATTCAGAAAAATGGAAAGTAACCATTTTAGACACTGGTTTGCATACAATGACTGGTGGTAGAATTAAAAGAGCTGCAAAATATTTAAATGAGCCATTCTTTTTAACTTATGGTGATGGTGTTAGTGATGTAAATATTAAAAATCTTTACGACTTTCATAATACTCACAATCAAAAAGTAACTATGACCTGTGTACAACCAGATGGAAGATTTGGTGCAGTAGACATTAATACAGAGACTAGTGTTATAAATACTTTTATGGAAAAACCAAAAGGAGATGGAGCTTGGATTAATGGTGGCTTTTTTGTTTGTGATCCAGAAGTAATTGACTATTTAGAGGATGATACAACAATTTTTGAAAGAAAACCTTTAGAAAACTTAGCAAATGATAATGCATTAGCTGCTTTTAAACATAAAGGATTCTGGAAACCAATGGATACACTAAGAGATAAAAATCAATTGGAAGATAAATGGAAACAAAACCTAGCTCCTTGGAAAACATGGTAGAATTTGAATCTCTTTTTAATGGTATTTACAGTGGTAAAAAAGTACTTTTAACTGGTCATACAGGTTTTAAAGGTTCTTGGTTAGCTCTTTGGCTAGAAAAAATGGGTGCTTTTGTTTATGGTTTTTCTTTAAAAAACACAGATGAACTAAATCATATTGAGCTTTTAAACCTAAATATCAACGAAAAAATTGGTGATATTAGAAATTTAGATGTACTTCAAGAGTACTTTAATGAAGTACAGCCAGATATCGTATTTCATTTAGCTGCCCAAGCTTTAGTAAGACCATCTTATGATGACCCTATAGAAACGTATTCTACTAATGTTATGGGAACACTTCATGTTTTTGAAGCATGTAGAAAAACTCCATCAGTAAAAGCTATTGTAAATGTAACTAGTGACAAATGTTATGAAAACAAAGAATGGCTTTGGGGTTATAGAGAAAACGAACCAATGGGTGGTTATGACCCATATAGTGCTTCAAAAGGCTGTTCAGAAATACTAACTTCATCATACAGAAATTCTTATTTTAATGTAAATGATTATGGTAAAAAACATAACGTTTTATTAGCCAGTGGAAGAGCAGGAAATGTAATTGGTGGTGGTGATTGGGCTGTAGACAGATTAATACCAGATATTGTTAAAGCAACTGCTATAAACGAAGCTGTGTTAATTAGAAATCCTAAAGCCACTAGACCTTGGCAACATGTTTTAGAGCCTTTAAGCGGATATCTTAATCTAGGAGCAGCATTACTTAAAAAAGATGTAACAAAAGCAGAAGGATTTAATTTTGGCCCAGATAATAATAGTAATTTACAAGTTGGTGATATTGTAACTTTATCTCATAATTATTGGAATGACATTCAGATTAAGATTAATGAGAATAAAGATGAGCACCATGAAGCTAATTTATTAATGTTAGATTGTAC
>JGI26083J51738_10001264_pt1 | contig 13652 bp, 10 predicted proteins | sample SaaInl85LU_5_DNA_FD_51738 | JGI IMG/M metagenome (IMG submission 51738)
TCATGCTAAACCTGAAGTAGAAGTCGGCATACGTTAGCTTGTCGCCACATAGATAAGGCGAGAACTTAGCGAGCCGATTGAACGAGGCGAACCCCTTTTCGAGCTGAGGCTTCACTTCTTTCTTCAACTCGTCTGTTGCCGGACGCCCAAAGAACACCTCTCCGTACAAACGGCGCGCAGGCAGTTCAATATAGAGCTCGAGGTAGCGAATAATCTCCTGCACCTTGGCCTTCTCGAAAGGGTCTGCCGGGTAGAAGCTCTCGCCCTGCCCCAGGGAGTCAAGATAGTCGATCATCACGCCCGTTTCCGTAAGGAAGCCCTGCTCAGTCTCCATCGCTGGCACTTTACCCATCGGGCTCTTAGCTAAGTAGTCGGACTCTTGATTGGGGAGTACAAGCACCTCCTCGAAGTCCATGCCCTTCTCGAGAAGAACGGTTTTCACCATGTTGTAATAATTACTGAGCGGCATGCCATAGAGTTTGATCGTCACACGTGTCCCCTTCATACTTTGAATTTTATGAGCGTCAGAAATTACTCTGCACGCGCCAAGATTGCAAAACCTATTCATCGAAATTCAAGCGAATCCGCCATGTCCGCCACAGCGAGTCTCCGCATCTTGATATTGTCAGGCTACGATGCAGCCAGTCACCGCCTCTGGCGAGAGAATCTCATGCACCTATTTCCGATGCATGACTGGACGTCGCTGACCCTTCCGCCACGCCATTTTAGTTGGCGCATGCGCGGTAACGCCTTGAGCTTTGCCTTTAATCAGCGAGAGGTTCTCAGCAGGCCGTATGACCTATTAATCGCTACATCGATGGTCGATCTGAGCACGCTTCGTGGGTTTATTCCGGCGTTGGCGGAATTGCCGACTCTGCTGTACTTCCATGAGAACCAATTTGCCTATCCCACCCGTGATGCGCAGCGCAATAATGCAGAGACGCAGCTCGTTCCCCTCTACGGCGCGCTTTGTGCTGACTCACTGGTCTTTAACAGTGACTATAATCGCAGCACGTTTCTCGCCGGTGCCAGAGCACTGCTTCGCCGCTTACCAGACCACGTGCCCAAAGGGTTAATGGCGCAGCTCGAAAAGTCCCACGTCGTGCCGGTGCCGGTACTCCCCTCTCCACTCCCTGCCGGACTCCCGACTACATCGCCGACCACACTCCACTCTATGCCAGTGCGAGAGGAAACATCATTGCGGCAGAGCACGCCCGCAACGCTCGAGGTCGTATGGAATCATCGCTGGGAATATGACAAAGGACCCGAGAGGCTGCTGGCAGTCGTCAAACGCATCTGCGAGGAGGGGCTCAACTGCCGACTGCATATCGTCGGCCAGCAGTTCAAACAGGCCCCTGAGGAATTCGCGCAGTGTAGGCAATTACTCAAAGCGCATTACAAAGCACTGGACCTAGACGAGGGCCACTTCGGTTATCTAGAAAACCCTGCGCTATACTATGCCTTGATTAGTGACTGCGACGTCGTCTTATCCACCGCGCTGCATGACTTTCAAGGACTGGCGATCCAAGAGGCTGCGATCGCTGGCTGCTGCCCGCTTGCCCCCGACAACCTCGTCTATCCGGAGTACCTTCCACCGGAGAATCTTTACTCCGTATCACGCGATGACAATCACGCCGCAAACACAGCCGTCGAGAAACTAAAACGCTGGCAAGAGAATAAGGCCAATCGAAAAGCGCTGCCCAAAGTGTCGTTAGTGAAGTTTTTCGGAGAAGACCTCAAAAACCGATACCAGCAACTCTTTGCCGAAACCCTTCGGGCGAAGAATAAGCAGCCCCCGAACCATGCAGACGATCGCAAAAACTAATAGAAATTTGACCTACTACTCGACGCTCTGCAGCAGCGGGAAGACAACTTTCTGGCCAATCTGAATGCGATTGAAGTCGAGTTCGGGATTGTACTGACGCACAAGCCATAGGGGGGCTGAGTAGCGATTCCGCGCAATCGTGCCAATATTCTCATTGCGTCTTATCGTGTATTCTTCAACGTCGCGAATCCTATATTGCGCGAAAAACTCTCGCTGCAGAGTGGAATGATAGTCTTTACGCCTACGTTCGAACTCGGGTCGCGATACCTTCGTAAAACCCAATGTGAGTCGCTTTCCAACAATGACAGGATCGCTGTAGGCCATCCCGTTTAATCGCCTCACATCCCAAGCGCGCACAGCAAGCCAATCGGCATAATGGCCCAGCGTCTCTGTCGCCTGCACCTCGATGGAGTCGTCGCTAGCAACCGAATAGTCGGCGGGATCGGCACTCAGCGCCTCGGCGAGTTCGGCATCGCTCTCGACGGGCGTAGTATCGCTCGTGGCCGTTGCCACCTCTTCGGCTACCGCATCGATGTCGACGGCCGCCTCGTCTACCAAAGCTAATTCTCCGGTAAAAGCCTCCGAAGCTTGCATCGCGTCTGCCTCCGAGCCTAGCTCAACAGCCGCAACAGGCGCGCCTCTCTCGATTTCGGATGGCGTCGGAGAAGACTGCGCGATGAAACTGTCAGCGCTGTCCACATCACGCTCGGTTTCATCCTCGACGGCAGCGACCTCAACTGCGTCGACGAGCGACGCCGGCGCGCGCTCGGTAGCCACGAGCTGAGGCTGCGCCGCATAGAGGCCCGGCAGGCGCAGTTCTTGACCGGGATAGATTCGATGCGAGTCTTCGATGCCATTGAGACGCAGCAGTGCCGTTTCGCCTACGGAGAAGCGGCGGGCAATCGTAGAGACTGTATCGCCCCGTGCCACGGTGTAGATGCCATCAGCGGGTGCTCTTTGCGACTGCGCGGCGAGGGATGTCTCGTCCTGCGGCAAAAGGATGCGCTGACCAATTTGGATGCGGTGACTGCTCGTTAACTGGTTCAGCGCAACAAGGCGTGATACCGACGTATTGAAACGCCTCGCGATCGCAGACAGGCTGTCTCCTCGCACAACGGTGTAGGCTACATCGGGGGTCTGCACAACAAATTTATAATCGCCATCGATGCTCGCAAGCAGCTCTTGGGGCGTCACTGTGGCATCGCGCAGTTTCATTTTAAAGCCGCGCGGGATTCGCTTTTGACCCTCCCAAACCACGGGTCTGAGTGCAGGATTGTCTGCCTTAAGCTGCGCAAGGCTAATGTTCGCACTGCGGGCGAAAACCTCGGCATCGATGTAGGCGTCGGTCGCAAGCTCGGTGAAATTGGGTGCAGGGTTGTAGTCAACTTTGCCGAAAAAACTCTCTGCGCGCTCTTCTACTTCATTTACCGCAAGAAACTGTGCGTAAAAATTGCGCGAAGCAAAGCCAAATCGCCTGCCTTTGTAGTTAGCAACAATGTCTTCGATATTACTCGAGCCCACTTCGCGCACGGCGCGCGCTATACCCCCAGCGCCGTGATTGTAGGCCGTGAGGGCGAGTGGCCATGTTCCCAAGACTCGATAGTTGTATTCGAGCAGGCTCATCGCCGCCTCGGCTGCAATATAAGGGTCCATACGCTCATCAACGATATGGTCGATACGCATGAATCGCTGTCCGGTAGCGCGTGTGAATTGCCACATTCCGGCGGCGTCGGCCGAAGAGTAGGCGCCCGGATTAAACGACGATTCGACATGCGGGAGAACGACGAGTTGTGGAGGCAGATTCTTCGCAGCGATAACTTTCTGGATGTGCTCGCGATAGGCACCGGAACGGCGCAGGCCGGCGAGAAATCTATTCGACTGGCCGAGTTGCCAGCGGACATTGTCGGAGGCGATCTTTAGCGTTTGATTGCTAACGTTCGCGGGCCAAAGGGCAAGCACCTGCTGCTCCTCAGCCGAAAGGCCGGATCGCTTACCTGTAGACAGTACAGTTAAGGCCGCCTTGATCGCTTCGCGCTTAGCTTCTATCTGCTTTCTGTCTAGCGGTAGGGCGGTGTAAATAACATCCAGNTGCTCGGCATCGTGAAGAAAGCCGCTCTGGGTATCTACCTCGGTATAGACACGAATCCAGAATTGGACAGCNGGCTCCAAACTTTCAGGGCGAGGAAAATCGCTCGTATTCTGCGCAACCGCAGGCGCCATAAGCGCCGTAAAAAAGAGCAGTAAAGCCGCGCGCCAACTTGTCGCTCTTACCGCGTTAGCCGTGTGACCAATTGAATAAGGCAATACGTCTACTCTTATATTTAGTGAATACACATCTTTTGACCAACCGAGGATACGTCTGGACCGGACGGGTTTTCACGATTGGCTCATCGACTAGGGGATATCGTCCAACTCTGATCCTTCCTTGATAGGAATCATCAGATCCTCGCGCGTCACATTCATCATGAGAATCACGTTTGAGGCGATGTAGATCGATGAATAGGTACCAACAACAACGCCAATAATAAGTGCGATCGCGAAGCCCTGAGTGGATTCACCACCGACTAGTAGTATTGATACCAACACGAGAAGTGTCGTTAATGACGTGATGATAGTGCGCCCAAGCGTCTGATTCAAAGACACATTCACCATGTCCGACGGCGAGCCGCTGCGCAGGCGCCGGAAGTTCTCTCGAATTCTATCCGACACCACGATGGTATCGTTGAGGGAGTAGCCAATAATCGCGAGCATTGCCGCCAAGGTGTTGAGATTGAATTCCATGCCGAAGACAGAGAAAAGTCCCAGTGTGATGATCAAGTCATGCGCGAGGGCAACGACCGCGCCGACAGAAAACTTAAACTGAAAGCGTACGGCGATATAGACCATGATGATGCACAGTGCGACGAGCATGCCCAAGCCACCCTGCTCCGCCAGTTCAGTACCCACTTTCGCACTTACATAGTCGGATCCCTCGAGCGTGATATCCGCAGACGTAGTCGCTGAGAGCAGCGCGGTAATGGTCTCACCAACACGCACGGCTTGGCTTGCCTGATCTGCCTCGGCTACCGACTCGTCGACAGGCAGGATAATGCGAATATCTCGATCAGAGCCGAAGCTTACTACCACCGCATCGCCATAGCCGCCCTCAGCCAGCGCCGAATTAACATCGGCGATCGCAACCGCCTCCGAGAAGTTCAGGCGCACCGACGTGCCGCTTGTAAAATCGAGACCAAAGTCTAAACCTCGCGTGGCGAGTGATCCGAGTGAAATTAGCACCAACAGAAGCGACCCCATCGCCGCCGCGCGCCGTACACCCATAAAATCGTATTGCTTGCTCAACATAATTTCTTATCCGTAATTGCCAAGGGTGCGCCTTAGTCTTCTGTCACTAGCGCTTCGATGCGTGGAGGAATCGTGCCGATCGACAGGGATTCAACTTTGCGTCCACCGTAGATCAGATTAATCAGAGCACGGGTACCGACAATCGCCGTGAACATAGAGGTGATGATCCCGATCATCAGTGTGATGGCAAAGCCCTTCACTGGCCCCGAACCAATCGTGAACAACACCATCGCGACAAGAAACGTGGTTAAGTTGGCATCGAGAATGGTCGTAAACGCACGATCATAACCGGCATCGATCGCGCGCTGTGGCGACGACCCCTCAGCGATTTCTTCGCGTATGCGGGTGAAGATCAACACATTGGCATCCACCGCCATACCCACTGTGAGCACAATTCCAACGATACCCGGCAGCGTCAGCGTGGCAGGAATTATCGAAGACATCACCGCGAAAATCAGCAGTATGTTCATGACGAGTGCGATGTTCGCAGCCAAGCCAAACACGCGGTAGTAGAACAGCATGAATAGAATCACCAATGCCGCGGCCACCTGAACCCCGCGTATGCCCTGGTCGAGATTCTCCTGTCCCATCGACGGGCCGATGACTGACTGTTCGACAATGGTCATCGGCGCGGCCAGCGAACCAGAGCTAATAAGCAGAGATAAATCATTGGCTTCGCGCGAGGTCAGGCCGGTAATCACAAACTGACGACCGAGCGCCGAATTAATTCGCGCATGACTTATTAGTCGCTTCTCTTCATAAAATTCGACTTCGTCGACCTCATTGCCTTCGTCATCAACAGTCGTGTTGGTGCGCGACTTCGTCTCGATGAGAAGAATGTCCATCAGGCGACCGACATTGTCCCGCGTCACGCGGTTAATCTGATTGCCGCCCTGCGCATCTAGACTGATTTGCACCTGCGGCAGTCCGTTCTGATCAAGCGACGAGCGCACGTTGCTTATGCGATCGCCCTGCAGAATCACATCATTGTTGACGTTAATCGATTGACCCTGATAGTCGAAGGTTTCATAGGTCAGGCTTGAGGCGCTTAACTCGGCCTCTAAATGGAATTCGAGCGTCGCAATGCGTTGCAGAATGCGAATGGCCTGCGCAGGATCCTGCACGCCGGGGAGCTCAACCACAATGCGGTTAGCACCTTGCTGCTGTACAGTAGGCTCGGATACGCCAAGGGCATCGACCCGATTGATTAGCGTAGTACGGTTCGCTTGCAGCGTGTCGCGCTGGATTTGAAGGATGACATCCTCGGTCATACGCATATCGAGCACGAAGAAATCGCCCGACTCGCTATTCTGTAACTGGAGCTCAGGAAAATTCGTAATTAGCGCCGAACGCGCAGCCGATCTATCATCGGAGGTCGCGAAGCGAATTTCGAGGTGTGTGCTATCGACAAGGGTCAGCCCACGCGAACGGATCCGCTCTTCGCGCAGAATAGACCTTACGTTGCTCAGGTTATCTTCCATGCGCCGCTGAATGGCCGCGTCCATGTCGACTTCCATCAGGAAATGAACACCCCCTTGAAGATCGAGGCCGAGATTCATTTTCCCTGCGCCGATAGACTGCATCCAGCTGGGCGTCGTCGGCGCTAGATTCAGGGCGACGATATAGTCAGGGCCAAACGCATTTTCGAGCGCTGTCTTCGCCCGCAGCTGATCCTCCACAGAGTCGAGTCTGACTAGCAGACTCTCATCATCGATCGCCGCACCGAAAAAGTTCAGCTGTGCCGCTTCAAGCGCCGTGGTCGCCCTCTCGATATCAAATTCTGTTAGCGGCGACACCTCGCTACTAATCTGGATAGCCTCATCGTCGGGATAGAGGTTAGGCACCGAATAGAGCAAGCCCAACAGAACGACGAGGAATATTAGCGCGTTCTTCCACGCAGGATATCGATTGAGCATAAGTGGGCTCTGCAGATTGAAAAGTTAACGATTTCAACACGCGTGCGCTAACACACGTAACTTAAAGGCGCGCGCCGAGACTCCTACAGCGCGCCCCTGCGGGTAGACTAGATCTTCGCCAGTGTCCCTTTGGGTAATACTGCAGCGATCGCCGCCTTTTGTATTTTGACCTCGAGGCCGGTGCCAACATCGACAGCGAGATAGTCTTCGCTCACGCGCACCACTTTGCCCAGAAGACCGCCGGAGGTTAGCACCTCGTCGCCTTTGCCTATACTAGCTACCAAATCGCGATGCTCCTTCGCACGCTTAGACTGCGGACGCAGAATCAACAGCCAGAACAGGAGGAACATGCCGCCAAACAAGATGAGATTGAAGGTCAGCGAAGGCTGGCCGGGTTCTTGGGCGTAGGCTACTGGGAACAAAAAATCCATGTACTGTGCTCTCTTTAATGATTGATTTGGTTAGTTATGCGGGGCATTGTCTCACAAATGGAGGCGCCGGAAACGATATCAAGGCTGAGGCTGAGTAGAAACTCTTCTTTGCTGGAATCATTTGGCTACTTTAAGGCGCCCAAGTCGGCATTCAGGTCGGCGCTCAAGCGTCGCCCTGAACCTCCCCTGTATCGCCTTCAGTCTGCAGAATCGTCTGCTGCTCCTCGAATCTCGCAACAAAATCCGCTAGCTCCCCACGCGCAATTGCGCCCCGCAGACCCGCCATAAGATCCTGATAATAATGTAGATTATGAATGGTATTAAGCTGCGCGCCCAGCATTTCGCGACACTTATCGAGATGATGCAAATAGGCGCGCGAGAAATTCTGACAGGTATAGCAGCGGCAGTTTTCGTCGAGCGGCTTGGTATCCTGACGGAATCGTTTATTGCGCAGCCTCAGAAGCCCCTTCGAGGTAAAGAGATGTGCGTTGCGCGCATTGCGCGTGGGCATTACGCAGTCAAACATATCGATGCCCTTCGTAACCGCATAAACGATGTCCTGAGGCGTTCCCACGCCCATCAAATAGCGCGGCTTTTCGGCAGGCAGCAACGCGCCGCAGTGCTGGATCACATCGCGCATCTCGTTTTTGGGTTCGCCCACTGAGAGGCCGCCGAGGGCATAGCCATCGAAACCGAGCTCAACAAGACCCGCGAGCGATTCCTCACGCAGGTCGCTGTACATACCGCCCTGAACGATGCCAAAAAGCGCCGAGGTGTGTTCGCCATGCGCCTCCTTACAGCGACCCGCCCAGCGCATCGACAGCTCCATAGACTCTCTAGCCTGCTCGCGAGTTGCGGGGTACGGCGTGCATTCGTCAAACACCATAATGATGTCGGAGCCTAAGGCATGTTGCACGTCGATCGCCGATTCGGGCCCGAGGAAAATTTTGGCGCCGTCGACCGGTGAGCTAAATGTCACGCCTTCCTCGTTGATTTTTCGCATCTCACCCAAGCTGAATACCTGAAACCCTCCGGAGTCAGTGAGAATTGGCCGGTCCCAGCCAATGAAGTCATGGAGGTCGCCATGCGCATTAATCGTCTCGGTGCCCGGCCTTAGCATCAAATGGAAGGTGTTGCCGAGAAGGATGTCGGCACCTGTGCCGCGCACCTGTTCGGGCGTCAGCCCCTTGACTGTCCCATAGGTGCCCACAGGCATAAAAGCAGGCGTTGCCACCTCACCCCGTGGAAACTTCATCTTGCCGGTGCGGGCCTTGCCGTCGGTCGCGGCTATTTCGAAACTCATGTGGCTCATAACTAACTCGTCTAGCGGCCAACCATGGCCGTGTTATCAATGCATTCGATCGGTTCGCTGCGGCTAGTGCTCGCGCGTCGCGCGGAACTCAATGTCGGGCCAACGCTCTTCCATAAGACTTAAATTTACACGCGTGGGTGCGAGGTAGGTAAGGTAGCCGCCGCCATCGATTGCCAAATTATCGTGCGCTTTTTTGCGGAATNCCGCGAGCTTGCTTACATCCTTGCAATCCACCCAGCGCGCCGACTGCACGGTGATCGGCTCATAGATTGCATCGACTTTGTACTCGTCTTTTAAGCGAAACGCGACGACCTCGAACTGCAGCACACCCACCGCGCCAACGATCAGATCGTTGTTGCGTAGCGGCGCGAACAGCTGCGTAGAACCCTCTTCCGAGAGTTGCTGTAAGCCCTTCTGTAGCGCCTTCATCTTGAGCGGGTCTTTTAGGCGAATCCGTCGGAACAATTCGGGGGCGAAGTGAGGTATCCCAAGAAACTTGAGGTCTTCACCGCCAGTAAAAGTATCGCCTATTTGTATAGTGCCGTGGTTGTGTAAGCCTATGATGTCGCCGGACACAGCGGACTCTGCTTGATCACGGTCTCCTGCGAGAAAGGTGACCGCGTCGGCAATTTTTACATCCTTACCAAGGCGCGAGTGGCGCATCTTCATGTTGCGTGAGTACTCGCCAGAACAAAGGCGCATGAAGGCGATTCGATCTCGATGCTTCGGATCCATGTTTGCCTGAATCTTGAAAACAAAGCCAGTGAATTCAGGCTCGACGGCGGCAACCTCGCGGGTCTGGGTTTCGCGGCTCCGCGGCGCAGGAGCATATTCAACGAAGTCATCGAGCATTTCTTTGACACCGAAATTACCCAGAGCAGTGCCGAAATAAACCGGCGTTAACTCGCCACGTAAATAGGCGTCAAGATCGAAGTCATTGCTCGCGCCGCGCACGAGCTCTATTTCGTCTCGGAAATCGTCTCGGTAGCTGCCTAGCAGCGTTTTCGCCGCGTCGCTGTCGATGCCTTCGATCACTTCAACCTCGTGCAGCTGACTTCCCTGCCCGTGTCTGTAAACGTGGATAGTATCTTTATAAAGGTTGTAGACGCCTTTGAACTCTTTGCCCATGCCGAGGGGCCAGTTAATCGGGGCGCACTTAATTTTTAGCACTGTCTCGATCTCATCGAGCACGTCGATCGCCTCGCGAATATCGCGGTCGAGCTTATTCACGAAGGTGAAAATGGGTGTGTCTCGCAGCCTACAAACTTCCATGAGCTTGATAGTTCTCTCTTCGACACCCTTTGCGCCGTCGACGATCATTAACGCCGAATCGACCGCGGTTAAGACACGGTAGGTGTCCTCCGAGAAGTCTTCATGGCCCGGCGTATCGAGGAGATTGACGATGCGGTCTTTGTATGGAAACTGCATAACCGAGGAGGTTACCGAAATTCCACGCTGCTGCTCCATCGCCATCCAGTCGGAGGTCGCATGCTTCTCCGTCTTTTTCCCCTTGACCGACCCTGCGACCTGGATCAGATTGCCCAAAAGGATGAGCTTCTCCGTGATTGTGGTTTTACCTGCGTCAGGGTGCGAGATGATGGCAAAGGTACGCCTTTTGTTAATTTCGTTGGCTAAGTTGCTAACACCCATACCTGATGAATCCTAATTGTGACAATTTCTAGATCAGAGAATCTGCGGTAACTTGGCTTAAAAAGGCTCCGGCCCGCGTGAGGGACGCATGGTATCAAATTACTGACTACAATCCTCGCGCGAGTTCACCTACACTCGGTGCGATTGTTTTCACTCTAAAATCAGTTATACAGGCACCCGCATGGATTTCACCCTGAACGAAGAACAGCGCGCACTCCAAGAATCAGTTCGGCAGTTTGCCCAGCGCGAGCTCCCGGAGCTTGCTCGTGAGATAGAGCGCAATGATGAACCACCAAGCCTCGAGCTGCGAAAACGCTTTGGTGAACTCGGCTATCTAGGCGTCAACTTACCGAGCGAATACGGTGGCGGCGGCCTGTCGCATTTCGATGCGGTGCTCGTACTTGAGGAAATCGCCAAGATTTCCATCGCCGTGGCATTCCCTATTTTCGAATCCTGTTTCGGCCCCACACTCGCCATCGCGCACTTCGGTAGCGACGCGATGAAGCAGCGAGTACTACCGAAAGTCTGCGCCGGCGAGATGGTTGTCGCCGTCTCAATGTCAGAGCCCGAGGCGGGGTCGGCACTAACCGACCTAAAGACTCAGGTACGCCGAGACGGTGACAAACTCCTGCTAAGCGGAAACAAGCGCTGGAGCTCAGGCGCTGGTCATTCCGAAGCCTATGTTGTCTATTGCCGCATGGACGATAGCCCCGGCGCCAAATCTATCGGCGCAGTGCTCGTCGAAAAAGGCAGTGCGGGCTTTACCTTCGGCAAACGCGATCACCATATGGGCTTCCGCGGAGTGTACAGCGCGGACATGTATTTCGACGATGTTGAAATCAACGAAGCAGATATCCTCGTGCCCGCAGGCGGCTTTGGCAAACTGATGGATGCCTTCGACCTCGAACGCTGTGGTAATACAACGATGTCACTGGCAACCGCACAGTCGGCATTCGACTATGTATTGGCGTATGTCCAAGAGCGCCGGCAGTTCGGCAAGCCACTCGTCGATTTTCAGGGCGTACAAATTCAAATCGCCGAGATGAAGATGAAACTCGAAGCGGCGAGGCTGCTGCTTTATCGCGCCGTTATCAATGCCGAGAGTGGCCTGCCCTCAATTGCAGAGAGCTCCGTCGCGAAATGCTTCGCCAATGAAACCGCCCGGGAAGTCACTGGCAAAGCGATGCAGCTAATGGGAGGTTACGGCTACTCAAAAGAATTTCCGCTGGAGCAAAAGCTCAGAGATTCCTGGGGCTGGGGGATTGCGGGCGGCGCCATTGATATCCAGAAGGTGAATATCACCGCCGCACTCGTTGGCCGACGCTTCAATCAACGGGCGTAAGCCTAGGCAGATCCTAGTGCAGAACCGCTGCGCTAGGAATCTCTCGAGATTCCGAGTAGTCGGCGTGAAGGATGTCGGCCCGCTGGACTAGGAGCAGATCGTTCGGCAGGAGCTTGTCGTATTCGTCTGCGGCCGAATCTATGGCCTGCACGTCTATTTCCTCGGTCAATACACACACCACGTCGTCATCATCGACATCGACAACAATCGCTTGTTTGAAGCCGACTATCGTATTGAGCGAGGCTTTTGAACCGATATCAAATCGGTACGCCGGTAGCAGCGCGGAGGGCGATCTGAGCAGACCAGTTGAGGTGAATGCCACGCCGAATCCTGCCGCTGCAACAATGTGAATGATCTCGATGACGTCGGGATCTGAAAGATCCACCCTTAACGTTCTCCCCTCTGGCGGAACCGATTCGAGCTCTGCTTTCGATTTTTTCTGGCTGAGCAGGCGCAGGAAGAGGCTAATGTCTTCTTCGTTCCATTCGAGCGTCTCCTCTTGCTCAGAGCGCAAACTGTCGGACGCCAAACTCAGTATCGTGGTTTCAATTGTAAGGTCGGGCACTTCGTTCTCTGGCGGTCGCGGCACCACGAGAGAAACAGAGCAGTAGCCTTCGCTACTCTCAGGACTTAGCCTCCAAAGAAACGGAATGTCGGCGTTGAGTTCGATCATAAAGCGAAGGTGCCTTGCGAGTCTGCCTAGAAATGGATGACGATAAAGTGACCGGTGAGTACACGAGTGCAGCGATCGCCAAAAACTGACGCTAAGATAACACAAATGCAGGGGGGTATATATCGATCGATAACATGGGATAAGCAAAGTCGCAAAAGAGAAAGTTAGCGCCAAGACCTAACCGATTCTAGACATAGTTGCCGTAAGCTATTGTGCGGCAAGCTATTTGCGCAACATGCAAAAGCGCTCATTTTTTCCACAGAAACTGTGGATAACTCTGGGGGTAAAATGGGAAAAGCGCTCAAAAGGCGCTAAATTAGGGCTTTAACCCTCAAATTGATTGATTTTTAACCAGCATATAAAAGCTCTTTAAATCAATAAGTTAAACTTATAACTCGTCAATTATTTGAGCAAACACCGAAAAAAACAGTGTTTTATGACACGAATGTTGCGCATGTGCATAAAATTACGAGGTTAACGCGCCGTCGACAAAGCATTGACTCGCTACTTACTGATTTATATCGGTTTTTAAGAAAATAGAAACCGTTCGTTCCGACATGCTCGCTGCCGTAGCACTGCAATCACGAAACCGTCTGTGCGACAATGCGCGCAAACCACGCCATCGGCACTGCGGCTATGACGACCCTGCTTCCCTCTAAAAACAAATCCACTGCACTTCGTCTCATTGCGCTGGCCACGCTAGCCGCCATTCTCGCGCTGTTCCTCAGCGCTATTTTTGTCCGCTGGTCGGTGAGCAAGGAGGCCGATGCGCGAACGCTTCTTCTCATTCAGGACGTATTCGCGGCCGATAAGACGTCGAGTCTTTTGCTCTTTGCACATCCTGATCTCTTTAACACCACGAGCGAACTCGAGTGGCCGAGTACTCTTTACTCGCAGCGCAGCAGACTAGGCACACTGGCGAGCATCGACACCCTAAGCAGAACGGTAACACTCCCTCTACTAAATCGCGGAGGGGAAAACACACGCGCGAGTTATGAGGCGCTCGTGACGTTCGAAACAGGCCCCGCAGAAATCAGTATTGACTACTTACTCAGCGACAATGAGTGGCTTGTGACCGAGTTTTCGGTACTCGCAGGTGCACTGTCACGTTAGCGTTCCAGATGCTCATTTAACCAAGCCCGACTCCAACCACCTGCATAA
>JGI26083J51738_10001288_pt1 | contig 13538 bp, 12 predicted proteins | sample SaaInl85LU_5_DNA_FD_51738 | JGI IMG/M metagenome (IMG submission 51738)
GTTTGGATGGCCACATTGTTCAGGGTCACGTGGATCAAATAGGTGAATGTACTTCCATAAAAGAGGAAGACGGATCGTGGATTTTTTCATTTTCCTACGACTCATCCCTTGGCAATGTTACGGTAGAAAAAGGGTCCATTACGGTGAACGGAACATCACTTACCGTAGTCGATTCTATACCAGGAGGTTTTAGTGTTGCCATTATCCCTTATACTTATGAGCACACGGTGTTTCATCATTTAAAATTGGGCGATCGCATTAATTTGGAATTCGACATTATCGGAAAATATGTCGCCCGAATGCTCAGCGGTTATAAAAAGTGAGAACGGTCCGCTACATNGGCGTCTTAGACGATGAAATTATNGCGGTTCGGGGAATGGTTTTTCAATTGGAAAAACTGTTGCCTAATGCTGAGGTNAAGGGGTTTACTCAATATCNAGAATTTGAATTATGGTGTGAAAACAACACGCCCGAATTGGTTTTTTTAGATATGGAAATGCCCCAAGCCATGGGACTCGATGTTGCGAAAAGAATACAGGCTGACGTGGGAAATATTGTATTTGTCACTGCACATTCGCACTACAGTTTAGAGGCTTTTGAAACGGCAGTAGACTATATTCTTAAACCGATTTCTCCGAAACGTTTGCAGCAAGCCCTCGCGAAAGTAGAAGCTCTAGTTCCTGTGAAGGTGCGACAAGCACAAAAGATTAAGCTGCTGTTAAAAGGCACGTTTCGCGAATTTCCAGAGACAGATATTGCTTACTTGCGTGGACAACGCAATTATACGGAAGTGGTGTTGACCAACGGCGAACACCACCTGATGGCGCGGACACTAAAAAGCTTCACGGACGTATTGAGTGATGCCTTTGTCCGNATTCACAAAAGTATCGTGGTTCAACGCGCGTTGATTATAAAGATCCAGACNAGCAATCCTCCATTTNTTGTTNTTCAAGACGGGACACAGCTGGACGCTGCTAAGGCACGCTTAAAAACCTTGGATAGCGATGAATAAGTGTCTATTTCTTGCGGTGTTCGCGGTGCTCTGGTCGGGGTGTTCGCGGTCGGATCAAGCGGGTGTGCCAAACAGCATATACGAGGCCTTTGCTATACATCCTGATTCTGCTAGATTCGAATCATTGATGCTAGATTTGGTTGAGAGTGGTGATCAGACCGAAGAAGCTTGGGGGGCTTATTTTGTGGCGCGCGACATAGTAAGAAACGGCGTGAGTTTTGATGCGATAACTTATTTAGAGCGAGCAGAATTACTTTTCCGCGCAACGAAAAACAGTGAGGGAATCAAACGCGTTTTATTGCTGAAGGCTCATGCCTATTGGGCACTGGGTGGTGGTGAGGAAATTTTATCCATTGCTGAAGANACNATGCGCATGCGTGAAAGCAATTCTAAATCGTGGGCCACGGCTGCAGGAAATTACACNACTTATTTGTTGGACTACGGACGCTATGAAGAAGTATTGGTNTATAGCGATTCTGTTTTGGCTATATGTCGCAAAACCGCATGGAGGAATCAACCCGAGCGAAGCGTATGCNGTGCGCGCAGAGGCTTTGCAGCAGCTCGGCAGAGATGCTGCTGCTGTGGATACGCTCATTACAAGAGCGCTTGAATTGATTGACGGAACTATCCCCGATATAGACAAAAAGAACATTTATTTAAGGGCGTTGAATTTGAATGCTCTGGATCAACCTGCCCTTGCACGCTGTATTCAATTTGCTCATGCGAAGGAGTTTTGGTCCCTTGAGGCTGAAGCTAGAGGGAAGTGGACCGATTACGCTTTGTTGGGCGAAACTTCTGAAACAGCTTTGAAGGCTGAGGTGCTCGCGAACAAGAGGGCACTGGCCGCTGTGAATGAAGGCCAGAGTAAGTTTTTAGCCTTTGAATTGGCCCGTGGGCGCAGCGAAATATTGAGGTACCAACGCGAGTCCAAATTGCGGAAAACGGCCTTAGCTGTGACAGTACTTTTGTTTATCACAGTACTTATAGGCATTCTAGTAAACTACAGGAGCCGCATGGCGACTGCTCGTGCGAAGTTAAGCCAACAGGAAGCAGAATTGGCCTTAGAGAATTACAAGAACACTATTCGTCCCCATTTCCTCTTCAACCAATTAAACAATGTCAGTGCTTTTCTCAACCAGGAACTCATTGAGCAAGCTCAAGATTATTTGGCAGATTTGGGCCAATTTTTACGCGCCCTCCTTGAAGAACAGGATGATCAGACCATAGAATTGGGTGCCGTTAAGAAGCAGCTTAAAGCTTATGTCGCGCTTCAGAAAAAAGGTTCATATACAAATGTAGCAGTGACGATAGACGTCCCAAAAGAACTACTGAACGTGCGCATTCCCACGGGTTTGTTGCAGCCTTTGGTTGAGAACAGTTTCAAATATGCCGGAAACGAAGCAAGTGCATCACCGAGCATTCTTATTCAAGCGAGACGCTCAGGTACGATACTTACGTTAAAAGTAGAAGATTCCGGATATGGAGAGTCCAACAGACAAGCTGGGACAGGTCACGGGCTTTCTTTAGTCAAAGACCGCATATCGTTTAATCAATCACGAAGTAAAAAACCTAAGGATTGGACGCTCACGACGTCCTTTAAAAAAGAAAAAGGCACCGTCGTAATGACGATGCCTACATAGGAGCAACTCCTAGGTTTGTTGGTTGGTGACGTAAACGTAAGATAATTACTCAAAATAGCGCAAACAGACTTATCCTAGTGGCTGTAAACTTATCGTAGGGCCCAGTTTTGGGTATCCATGTTGCCTCCGCAAAGTATAATTCCAGCTTTTCCTTGAAGCGATTTCTTAAGACATGCCGCTACTCCGGTTGCTGCACTGGGTTCAATAAACTGCTTTAGTCGGGCCAGAACAAAGTGCCATGCATCGGTAATTTCCTCTTCAGTAACCAGCGAAATTTCATCGACATGGGATTGAATAATGGGGAAATTTCGCTTCCCTAATGAGGTCTTCAATCCATCGGCAATGGTATCGGCAGTTGTCACAGGAACCCAATGCCCACCGTAAAAACTCTCGTGCGCATCCGAAGCATTTGTGGGTTCACATCCTATGAGCTTTGCTGAGCCAAAGTAGGCATTTGCAAGCGCCGCCCCGGACAATAAGCCGCCGCCGCCAACCGGCACAAAGAGGTATTTTAGATCGGGATGTTCCTCGAGCAATTCCATTGTTGCCGTTGCCTGTCCGGCGATAATATCATAGTTGTCGTAGGGGTGAACGAAAAAAGCGCCCTCTTTTTCTTCAACAGCTTTCGCGGTCTGCTCACGTGCATCTAAAGTAGGGGCACAGAATTCGATGATTCCACCATAACTGCGCACCGCTTCAATTTTTGCCTTTGGGGCATTGCTGGGCATGATAATATGTGCTTTTTCACCAATATTACTCGCAGCCCAAGCCAAAGCGGCGCCGTGATTGCCTGAGCTGTGCGTTACAAATCCTCTTCCCTTTGCATGTTCTTGGTTGATGAGCACGGCATTCATGGCGCCCCGGGCTTTGAATGCCCCAGTTTTCTGAAGGTGTTCGCCTTTGAATATGACCGAAGCTCCTGCCTTGTTGTCGAATTTTTGAGATTGAAACACGGGCGTTCTATGAATATAAGCGGCTATTCTTGCCTGTGCGGCTTTCAAATCTTCCGCAGTGGGAACATGCTGTAGTGGACTCATACTTGCCGTTTAATTGAATTCATATTTAGGCTTTTCTACGAAAGGCAATCCGTTGCTGTGGACCTCCGCCAGGTAATCACACAACGCTTTCTCGAAGTCGCGCAAGAGTTCCTCCGTGATGTCGTTCGATTTTCCTAAAGCTGCTCCTCTTAGCAAGTGCTCAGGCTGTCCACTTTGTAGTTTAAACATGCCCGAATGCCAAGGGAAGGGGTGCGAAACCAATTCTTTTTTCCAGAGTAACCAGGCGTAGAGTAGGATCTGTAGAGGCTTTCCTTTAGAACCTTTCCACAGATCGTCTAGTCCGGAAAGACTGAGGTCGCTTGGGCCAATTGCACCACTCTTATAGTCCCATATAATGAAGGCGTTTTCATACACTTCTAATCGGTCAACGACACCATTAAATTTCATGGGCAGCTGAAGTGTGGGGTGCAGCATTTCAAAGTCCAACTTCGTTTCCACTCCTTTTAAGACGAGCGTACCTTGTTCCGCACGCCGGGCATCGTACTGCAAGAATTGGCGGATCATTTTTTTACAAATTTCCAAGGTCAGCAAGTTGCGTCCCTGATTCAGTGCACTTTTGGAATACCGCTCAACTTCTATGAGGTAGGTTAAGCCCGCTTCATACGCTTGCGCTGTCCACTGATCGATGTCAATATTCGTGATGGGTTTACCCACGAAAGGTTCGTACACTTTTTCGAGTCCTTTGTGAATGAGGTTACCCATGACCATTGCACTCACCTGTTCTTCTACTTCCTCTTCTTCTTTAACACGAATCAGTCTTTTCTGATAGAATCGGTCTGGCATACCGGTCAGTTCGTTGAGCGAAGATGCACTGATTCCACGGGCCATCCAGGCTTCAAAAGCCTGAACTACGGACGGTGTTTTTTCGGCTGAGAACAGTTGTTCCATTGAATTTGGAGCGACCGGGCCTTGAAGGAAGGTGCGTGGATGGACGGTGCAGGCGGTATTTTTGAGTTCGTGCTCTAATTGGACCAAAAAACGACTGGGTTCGCCGCCGCCCATGGCTTCGGTATCTGTATTGAACGTGATGGTCGACGAAAGACAACGCTGCTGAATGCGGTAGAAGTGATAGGCATAAACAGCATCTTTCTCTTCGTAAGTGGGGAGGCCATAATTTCGCTTAATGTCGTACGGCAAGAGTGAGTTGAACCGACGTCCCGCGGGCAAAACACCTTCGTTTACCCCCGCGAGAACAACATGTTTAAAATCTAAGGTTCGGCTCTCAAGAATACCCATGATTTGGAGTCCTTCGAGCGGTTCGCCTACGAAATCCACGGTGCCGCCTCGTAGCTGTTGTTTGATGAGTTTTAATAGTACTAGCGGTTCTACTTCAATAGTGAGTGTGCGCGAAAGTTGCGCAAGTAGCGTATGTATATGGTATGCGGTGTTTTGCACCAAGGGGTCGTGCTCTTCTGTACGGCCAACGTGTTTTAGCCAGCTTTGCAACGCTGTCATCCAACCTTTGGGGTCCTGCGCTTCAAAGAGTGCGGCATAACCTTTGGGACCTGTTGCACAGCGACGCACCCATTCTGATGCGCTGGTAAATACTCTGTTCCCCTTCACAATCTCTGCATTCCATTCGAGCGGATTTTCTCCAGCAGGCCCGCTCCAGTATTTATTGAAAAGAGGATCGGTAAATAAGGCACACAATGACCGGTAGTAAAAAGTCCATTTTTCTGATCTGCGCTGGTTTTTCAGGGCATATTCTATCACTGTAATCCACAGACGGACCGTACCGGCTAGAGCCGTTTGATCCAATGGATATCCCATAGTAATGTTTACTTTATCATAAGCCTCGGGCAAGAAACTAAGCACAGGATTAAGAAGCGATTCATCGGCAAGAACGACGGCGATATCCTTAGGTGAAACGCCTGCGTTTCTCAGCTCGTCGAGGGCACCTGCGACTGCTTTAGCTTGTCCTGTATATTGGCTAGCGCCGACGGGATAGATGTCTTTTGGCAGTGTTTTCCATTCGCTTGCCATGCCCTTTGTAGACGGGACATCTTTTCCGAAAACTTTCTGTCGTTGCACGTGGCTGCGAAGAAAATGTCCGGCCTCGTGAAGCGTGTCGTTGAAGTAATGTGGGTCAATGTCCCAAAGCGTTTGTGTAGGACACGCTTCGCGGACAGATTGAATAATGCTGAGTTCCGCGGTATTCAAGGCGTTCAGACCGGCGATAAGTACCTGCGTAACACCGTTCTTACTGAGGTAAGCANCAATCGCTTCGGGGTTCGTTGCAAGGTGTCGTGCGGCCAAACCGCTGTACGCTTCACCGTCTTCAAGCAGGGAGGCAGTAAAGGCCTCGTATGTTGCGGGAAGGAGCGCGATAAAATCNGAATACCGACGCATTAATGGCGTTTCTTCACCCGGTTCTAAATCCCATTCTGCTAATTTTTGGACGTTGTATAAATCGCCCAAAACGTGTTTAGGGTTGAGCAGGTAACGGTCTATTTCCCCAAAATCGCCCAGAAGTGTTTGTCCCCAATTGAGGAAACTCCCTAACCCTTCGCTTGTTCCTTGCGGCAAGGCCTGCATACGTGNGTTTTCATAGCAATCGAAAAGACGAACCATTAAGGCCAAAGGTTCGACGACAACTAGGTTGGCCGCTTGCGCAATGAACTGATCGACTGTGGTAAACATTGGCAGGAGCGCCGTGCCTGAAACGTGCTCTTTCAACGNTTCACGCAAGAACAATTCTGCACGCTGGTTGGGCAAAAGCACTAATTTTTCGTGCAGCACGCCTGGCCCATCGATTAATTCTTGAGCGATACGTGAGATAAAAGTGACCATGAATTATTGGAAGAGATTACTTCCCTCAATGTACTCAAAAACTGCCTTAGGCAGCAAGTTGCGAAGNGGTTTTCCTTCTTTAAAACTGCTGCGAATAAGCGTCGCGCTTATTTCCATGCGCGGTGCAGGCACTACAGTTATTTTCGGGTCTGTATCAAAATGTGGGTGTTCAANCACTACTTCATTAGAATGGCGTGGATACACGTAGATGTCGTGCAACTCCACAATACTTTCCACGTTTTTCCATTTGTGTAATCCGCGGAGATTGTCTTCACCCATGATGAGTGAAAATTGGGCNTCAGGATGTTGTTCGCGCAGGTANGCAAGGGTCTGCGCNGTATAGTTTGGTTGGGGCAAAGAAAATTCTATGGCACTTACGGTCATGCCTTCTTGATCTTCTAACGCTAAGTGAACCAGNTGCAGCCGTTCACGGTCCGGTAATAAAGTAGATTTTTTCTTGAAGGGATTGTGCGGAGTTACAACAAAACAAATTTGGTCCAATTCCGTGTAGCGGTAAAAGTATTCGGCCAATGCTAGATGCCCAATATGTATGGGGTTGAATGTGCCAAAGAATAAACCAATGTTACCCTTCATCTTATTTCGCTAAAAAGTCGACCAGTAATTTTTTGGCTTCTGCTTTCGCCCGATCCAGGTCGTCGTTTATGATGATATGGTCAAAGTACTCCGATTGGTTCATCTCCCACGATGCTTTCTCAATCCGGAGTTTAATTTTTTCCGGGCTATCCGTGCCGCGAGCAACGAGTCGGCGCTCCAATTCTTCAACGCTGGGTGCCTGAATAAACAGTGCAAGTGCCTGATCGCCAAAGTGGGCCTTTAAATTCTTACCACCAACCACATCGATATCAAAGCCGACGGCATTTCCAACCGACCAACTTTTTTCAACCTCGCTTTTAAGTGTGCCGTAGCATTGGCCCGGGTAAACCTCTTCCCATTCAAGAAAGGCTTCTTCAGCGACGCGCTGCTGAAATTCTTCGAGCGATAGAAAGTAATAATCCACGCCATCTTTTTCTGCCCCTCGTGGTGCGCGCGATGTTGCACTGATACTAAAAGCAAAACCAGGCACCTGTGTCAGCAGGTACTGCACTAAAGTGGATTTTCCGCTGCCCGACGGCGCGGAGAAGATGATTAGTTTTCCTTTTGGAGTGCTCATGGGTGGCGTTACAGGATTAAAGCGTATTTCCTATTTGTTCTTTTATTTTTTCCAATTCATCCTTCATTTGAACGACGTATTGCTGCATGGGTGCATAGTTGCTTTTTGAGCCTAGCGTATTGATCTCACGGCCAATTTCTTGTGCTATAAAGCCCAATTTTTTCCCGGTATTCTCCCCGTGCATCGTTTCACGGAAGTATTTAATATGATTGGCTAGGCGAACTTTCTCTTCGTTGATGTCCAATTTTTCAATGTAGAAAACCACCTCTTGTTCAAAGCGGTTAGAATCTACCTCGATGCCTTCAAGACCTTTCATGAGTCGTTCTCGAACAGCTTCCAGACGCGCACTTTCGTGGGGTTCGATTCCTTTCATAGCGTCTTCTATAGATGCTAATCGCTCCTCATAATCCACCGCTATGGAATCNCCTTCTTGAATTCTGAATTCCACAAGGGCTGAAACGGCTTCATGGAGCAGGCCTTTTAAAAAAGCCCATTCNTCCTCGCTCATTTCAGATTTACCACTGCTCATCACATCAGGCATGCGCATCACGGCAGCAATCAAATCTCCTTTGGTCGCGGCTTCTCTCTCGAGCAGGGTGAGCTGCTCTAAATAAGCTTTGGCCAGTTCCATATTGATGCTCGAAGCACTTTCGATACCCGTCACCTCAGCATAAATGTTGATATCAACTTTACCGCGGTTTAAAGCGGCACCCACAATCTTTCNGATGTCCAATTCTTTTTCACGGAACAGGGACGCAATGCGTGCATTTAAATCCAGCCCTTTNCTGTTTAAACTGCGGATTTCAACGGTGATTTTTTTACCNGCAAATTGGCCAATGGCCTTACCGAAACCGGTCATACTTTGGATCATGGAAACAAAATTTCTGCTAAGGTAGGAAACTCAAGCCACCTTAGGCGTTGCGTTTTCGACCATAAAAGCTCACAAAATAGACACCAGCGAAAATTGCGCCGCCCCCAAAAAGCATATGTATGCTCCATTGCTCGCCTCCAAAGAACAAGCTGAGCAAGCTGGCAATGAGTGGCTGCAGGTAGATGTAGGCGCCTACCGTGGCGGGATGTAAGGTCTTAAGGGCAATGATGTTGCCTAAATACGTGAGGAAGGTGGTACCTAGAATCACGAAGAGCACCGAACCAATAATGGGTCCGTTCCAAAGTTCCCAGGGGATGTTTGGAATTTGAGGACCGCCAAAAGGCAGGACAAGAAATACCCCGAAGGTGAAGACCCANCGTATAACAAAGAGTGCGTTGTAACGGGACATGAGTGGCTTTACCAGTACGAGGTAGGTAGCGTAACTGGTGGCATTTATGAGTACGAAAAAGTTTCCGCGCGAAACGTCGTTGCCAAAGAGGCCGCTAAGGTCAAATTCGTTCCCAGAATAGATGAGCCAGAACGCGCCGAAGGCACCCATTAAAATACCAATCAATTTTTCAGTGGTGATGCGTTCTTTCACTAGAAGTGCACCTACAATAAGTACAGCGATGGGACCGCTGACCATCATAATGGACGCGTTGACGGGAGTTGTGATTTTTAGACCTTCGAAGAAAAATAATTGGTTGGTGGTGACGCCGAATGCGGCACAAATGAGCAATCGCAGCACATCTTTTCGTGGAATACGTCGAATGCGATCGGTGCCTGAAATGGGAAACAAAAGCCAGAAAAGCAAGGCTGCTCCGGTGACTCTAAACTGGATAAAAGCCCGCGGCGGAACGGCACCTTGCATGGCATTTTTTGCGATAAGGAAGGAGGCCCCATAAATGAGCGCAACACCTAGTAAGGCAAGGTGTGCAATAAGTACTGCTCTTTTCGCGGAACCCTCCATATCTTAAGCTAGTGCTGCTGACGCTGCTGCAACAACTTTTGGGCTGTTGCCTATGTAAACAGTACCCTCATGGATCAGTACGGGACGCTTTAAAAAGGTGTATTCTTCGAGGATTAACGCCCGGATGTCGCTATCGTTTAGTGTTTTGTCTTTAAGACCTAATTCCTTGTATTTCCTCGCACGTTTCGAAAAGAGCGCCTCTGCGGATCCTGCTAAAGCGATCATTTCATCGATCTGCTCCTCGGTGATGGGTACGTGTTTTATGTCTTGCAACCGACAGTCGTTAAGATTCCATTGGTTCATGATACGTTTACAGGTATCGCAAGTGCTGAGGTAGTAAATTTTCGACATTGTCTTCTATTTTGCCAGCCAGGGATTTGGGTCTTGAATGTCGGCATCTTTCCAGATGCCTAATTGGACCATGGTTTTGCCTTCTTCATCCGTAAACGCAGTTCCAATGGGCTCTTTTAAGCTCACGAGATCACCGGCTTTAACTTTGACATTGATAAGGTTGCTGTATACGGTGAAGTAATTACCATGACGAACCAACACCATAACATTCGCGCCAGGAATCGGAACAACGGAGCTCACTTCACCTTCGAAAACCGAGCGAACGACGGCTTTCTCTTCTGTCGTGATTTCAATATGAGGGTTGTCCACGATCACGCCTTTGACGATGGGGTGCGGATGTTTACCAAATTTTCCAGTGATAATACCACGTTCCACAGGCCATGGAAGTGCACCTTTATTGGACGCAAAGTTGTTCGCAAGCGCTCTGGCTTCAGGAGTCATGGCGAAGGACGGTCCATCATCACGTACATCTAATCCTTGGGCTTCGCGGGCTTTATCAATAAGCTGTTTTAGGGCCTTATTTGAAGTACGCGTGGAATAGTCTTTGCCGGAAATAAGCCCCAATTCTTTGGCTTCATTCTCTAAACTGCTCCGCTCCGCACGCTCCTTGGCTTTGCGCATTTCTTCTGCAATGATGCGTTTGATTTGTTGCTCAAGTTGTTGCGCTTCGCGTTGCTTTTTGTCGATGTCTTTTTTCAGTGTAGACTCTTTAGACTGCAAGTTTTGTACAGTGGCCTCCTGCGTCTGCGCATCTGCCTGTAGCGCTAATTTCTCACCTTCTTGTGCAGTTTGAACTTGAATTTTTTCGGCTTTTTTAGCGATGAGTGCTTCTCGCTCGCGAGCCAACGTTTCCTGTGCAACAGCAATCTGCTGTACCTGTTGCTCCCGGTAAGCGGCCATGTCCTTGAAGTATTGCATGCGCTTAGCGGCTTGCGCAAAACTATTGGAGCTCAAGATAAAGAGTACCTGATCGCGCGGTTTTTGCTGACGTTGCGCGAGTTTAATGAGATCGGCATAATCACTTTTTAAGGAATCTACCCGGGCCTCTAGGGCTTCGATTTCATTAGCCTTACTGACTACTTCCCGGTCAATCGAACGAATTTGACGGTCCATCGTTCGGATGAGCTTATTACGTGCTTCTATTTTTTGATTCAAAGTCTGGAGTTCCGAAAGACTCGCCTCTTTGTTGCTTTTAGTCTTTAAAAGCAATTCACTGGCAAGGTCGATCTGGTCTTGCAACAAAACCTTCTGACGCTGCAGTTCTTCTTTCGTTTGCGCTTGCAAACCAATTCCAAAAACGAGCAAGAATAGGACGAGCAGCTTTTTCATCACAAGCTAAATGGCGTGTTAAACGGCCCTCCGGTTCTAATTTCAGTGACTTCGATAGTAACTTTATAATCCGGTTGACTTTTTACGGTGATTTCGATATCGTTAGGGTAGCCGGTTTTTTCGTCCACGCTTTTGTATTGAATAAAGACCGATTCAAAAGGGTCTTCTATGAGTACAAAACTCATGTGTAAATCTCTATCCAGTGCGACGGTAACTGTGCGATCACTGCTAATGGAGTACTGTGTAATCCAGTGGTCACCGTTGCCATCGTAGCGGTAACGCAGTGCCTCATTCGTCCCAATNAATTGGCCACGTAGCAATCTATTTAAATACTGAAAGGGGACTTCTATTCCCGTAACTCCCGCCAGGTCATGAGCCGATCCGGTCCATTCCACACCAAGCAAAGTAGAAGAAAACGCTGCGCTATCGTTAATAACGATGGCCTTGCCAACGCGCAATCCAATCATATCATCTGAAATCGCTGCCCATAGAATACTGTCCTGTTTTGAACGTACTTGTACGCGAAACCGCTGCTCACCGTCAGGGGTTTCTGCAGAGATGCGCGTAAAGCTTTGTGCCCAAGCAAACTTGTCTTCTATGATAATTTTCCGCGATACACCGTCACTGATTTTTTCTCGTCTTAAAGGTTTCTCCACAGATAAGGGACCACCACAACCGGTGAGCACAGCCAAGGCCACACCTGCAAAAAGGTGTGTTACAATTCTAGATATATGCCACGGCCGTTGCTGCATCATTGCTGTTTTAATAGGGCCTCTTTCTTTCTATAAACCTTTGCGCGCTCGTCGTTGCCTAGGGCTTGTTCAATCTTAGCCGCATGCAGGTAAATGCCTGCGCGGTCGACCTCTTTGAGCAGTTGCAAAGCTAATTCGATTTTTACCCGTGCTTCTTCATACCGGCCCAATTTATACAATACCCATGCCCAAGTGTCTAAGAAGGTCGGTTCGAGGGTTTGTAGTTGGTTCGATTCCGCAGTCAATTGCAATGCGAATTCAAGGTTCCGGTCGTTTATGGCTAAATCCCAGGCATAGTTATTTAGCGTTGTAGCACTGCGTTCAANGTCTAGCGCTTTTNCATAGGCCTCCTCACCCAATTCAAAGGAATCCAATTGAAACCACGCGGTTCCAGCCATTGTGTAAAGATTTGAAGCCGCCTCAGGATCCAGGGTCATTGCAGCGCGTTGACCCGCTAAACGAGCACAAGGCTCCCACCGCCCTAAGTTGTAATATTCGAAGACGAGGCTTTCTAGAATATCATGATCGTCACCAAAATTTTCCTCCATGCTTTCGAGCAAAGCAATTTGCCCGTCTAGATCACCAATCTCTTGACTCAATGAATACGCCATCTGGTAGAGCGTGTAGTTGCTAGGATTCATTGCAATGGCTGCGAGGTAGTGTTCTAAAGCTTCGTGCCAACGCTCATTGTCTAGATGGATTTGAGCGGTGAGTAAAAGAAATTCAATACGGCCTTCATGCCGGCTTTCGAGAAGATTAAAAACGCGATCAAACAGCGCGCGGAAGGATGGATTGTCTCGACGCTCATAGATGCTCAGAAGCACGGGTATTTTATCTTCTAACGGCACACCCTCCAACACTAACCCTTGCTCCATATGGTACAGGGCAGTCGCTGTTTCCTCCATTTTTTGCGCCATACGGGCCAATTCCATATGCAGTGCCCCGTTTTCAGGAAAGGCATCAACCGCTGCAATCAGCACCTTGTATGCCTTCTTTGTCTTACCAGTACTATCGTAGTACTGACTCAATAACCCTCTATATTCTGGGACTTCCGGCGCGATAGTCATAGCGGTCTTTAAACTGCGTTCGGCCGATTTAGGATCTTTAAGTTGTACATACAACCGCACCCGATCTTGAATAAGCTCAGGAGAAGTCCCCTTGAAATCTTCAATTTTAGAAAGTGCGTCTAAAGCATCGCGGAACAGTTGGCCTTCGAGGTACATACTGTACCCTTCAAAAAGGTATTCCGGTTGCTGTGGGGCCAAAGTATAGAGGAGCTCAAAGGAGCGCCCGGCCGTCTTAAAATCGCCGATGGATTTTGCACTTTGCGCTTTAATTCGAAGCAGCCAAAGATTCTTGGGGTAAGCCTCCGCGCCTTGGGTTGCAAGATCAAAGGCTTGGAAAAATTGGTTCTGTTCAAAATGCATACGGGCCAATTGGTACAAAGCCGTTTCGCGATATACCGGATCTTTTACCAACACTTCATACAGCTCCATAGCCAGGTCAGTCCTGCCAGTAATGCGGTAGGTTTCGGCTTTATAGAACGTGCCGCTTAATACAGAAGGCCCCTCTTCCGAAGGGCCTTGCGCATAAA
>JGI26083J51738_10001289_pt1 | contig 13532 bp, 13 predicted proteins | sample SaaInl85LU_5_DNA_FD_51738 | JGI IMG/M metagenome (IMG submission 51738)
TGCGGATTTACCATCTGCAAGGGCAAGAACAGTATGAGCGCACACGCATTAGCACGCTTAAGGGCGAACGATGGTTTTGTTCTGAGGCAGAGGCCAAAGCAGCGGGTTGGCGGAGAGCGCGGCGCTAGGGCTGTTGTGCACATTTGACNCGTAAAAAAGATCATCCGGTTCNTCTTTATTGATCACGATCAAAGTGCCTCNCNCGCGCGCGTTCTAGCCTGCCTTCTGACACAGGAACAGGAGACCGAAATGTCGAATACACCCCATGAGCTGCACGAAGAATTCCCTGAATTTGCAGCCAAGATGACCGAGATGAAATCTGTGAATGCGCATTTTGCCAAACTTGCGGAAGAGTATCACGAAGTGAATCGCGCTGTGCATCGCGCGGAGACAAATGTTGAACCAACTGATCAGTTCAATGAGGAAGCATTGCGCAAGACTCGTGCATCTTTGAAAGACGAAATTTACAAGATGTTGTCGGCCTAAGCGGCTAAAGAGGAAAGAAAAAAGGGGCGGTAGGTTTGGTTTGCCGCCCTTGTTCTATGTATTTGAGCGGTCAGCCCACTTCATATGGCAAGACGCCTCGGTTGTCTGGATTGATTGTTAGGCGGCGTTCCAGCGGTGGTACGGAGCGCTGGTGGCAGCTTGTGCGCTCACAAATACGACACGAAATTCCGATGGGTTCAAAGCTCTGGCGCTCACTTACATCGAGGCCATCCGCATAGACGATGTCACCCGCGTGGGTAACCTCACAGCCAAGCGCGATAGCAAAGCGCCGTGTCGGTGCGCCAAATTGGCCGCCCGCTTTGCTTACGTCCCGTGCGATTGAAATATAACGCACGCCATCTGGTGTCTCTGCGAGTTGGCGCAAGAAACGACCTGGAGTTTCAAAAGCGCTGTGCACGTTCCAAAGCGGGCAAGCGCCACCGAAGCGAGCAAACTGCAGGCGCGTCGCAGAGTGTCGCTTGGTGATTGTGCCAGCTTGATCCACGCGTACGAAGAAGAAGGGCACGCCCTTCGCGCCAGGACGCTGAAGTGTAGAAAGACGATGCGCGACTTGTTCAATGGATGCCCCAAAGCGGCGTGCGAGCATCTCGAGGTCATGCCTTGTTTCGCGCGCGGCGGCGAGAAAAGCCGTGTAGGGCATTAAGGCTGCGCCTGCAAAATAGTTGGCGAGGCCTATTTTAGCGATTGTGCGAGCCTCAGCTGAGTGAAAACGGGCGAGGTCGAGGGTGGCATCAATCAACTTGCCTTGCTTAAGCAGGGCAAGCTGAAGGAGCAGTTGAAAGTTGCGTGTGCCCAGACTTGCACGGGTAGAGAGCGTGAGAGTACGGGTCTCGCGATCAAAGTTGCGCAACTCGGTACGATCCAGTTCGTGGACCGTAATGCCTTCGTCACGCAAAGCGCGCACCGCCGTTTGGCGTATGTCTTGGCTTTGTGCCGCGAAATGCTCGGCGGCGCGATCAACTGCGTCGATGTAGTTGTCACAATAGTGAAAGAAATCGCGCACTTCATCCCAAGGGCTGGCTTGGGGGCGTGCGTCTTCGCGGCCCAAGGCTTCGTCCAGCGAGGCGAGCCGTTCGTGCGTCTGCCGGTAGGCGTTATGCAGCGCAAGAAAGGCGCGTGCGAGACCGGGAGCATTGGAGGCTGTGAGGCGCAAATCGGCCAAAGGCGGCGGGTCGTCGGCGAAAATTGGGTCAGCCATAGCTTCGCGCATATCCGACACCAGTCGCTCACTGTCTGCCGAGGTGAGCTCCGTCACATCAAAGCCGAATTCCTGAGCAAGACCAAGCACGACCGTTGTGGAAACGGGGCGTTTGTTGTTCTCCATCTGATTGAGATAGGGCAGCGAGACGCCGAGCTTTTGGGCGAAGTCTTTTTGAGTGAGGCCAAGTCGGGTGCGCGTTTCGCGCAGCTTGGCACCTGCGTAGAGTTTTTGTTGCGGCATGGGCCTCTCGCTTGCTTTGCAGGTTAGCTATTTTGTGATTGTGCCTTTGCAAAGTTGATGTGGCAAGATGGGTTCGGTTTTTTACAGCGTAAAAATCTTACCGTGTTGGGCGGACTGCAAATCTTCGAGACACTTTGAGCAGGTAAAAAGGGACTAAAGGCGCAAACGGCGCTCACGGCGCATGACGAGTAGGATCACGCCGAGTGCGGCGACGCAGCTCAGGGTCATCAGTGTGATTAGGGGCAGGTCCGTCGAGCCGGGTTGCAAGAGCGCACCTGCTATCGCGGAAAGGGCCGCACCACCGCCAATCATGATCGCGCTGCCGAGGCCTGAGGCGGTGCCAGCAAGATGGGGNCGCACGGAAAGCATGCCAGCTTGGGCATTGGGTATGACCATGCCATTGCCGATGCCGAGGAAGACCACACAGCCAAAAAAGGCGGCTGCTGAGCCTGCACCCGCGAGGCTGAGCAGCAGCGCAGGCACGAGGGATCCGGCGCAAATGACGTTGCCCCAAAAGATCATTGGGTTGACGCCAACGCGAGCGGAGAAACGCGCTGTAATAAAGTTTCCGATGAAGTAGCCAAGGCCGGGTGCTGCAAAGTAAAGGCCCAGTTGATCAGGCGTGAGGCCATATACTTGCTCTCCGACAAAGGGGGCTCCGCCGAGATAGGCAAAGAATGCCCCGGAAGAAAAGGCAGATGCCATACAATAGCCCCAGAAGCGCGGTGATTTTAGAAGTTCAGGATATTCTGCGAATTGTTGACGGAGTGTATTGTTGCTTGGCGCTGCGGTTTCGGCGAGATCAAGCCACGTGATGACATATAGTAGGACGCCAAAGCCGAGAAGCATCACAAAGCTTGCATGCCAACCATACCAGACCTCCAGTAAGCCGCCAATTGCGGGTGCTATCATCGGCACGAGCGACATACCCATTGCGACATAGCCGATCATCGAAGCCGCTTGGTCTTGTGGGTAAATGTCACGAACAACGGCACGGGCTAGGACCATCGCCACGGCAATGACAGCTTGGAACATCCGAAACACCATGAAGACTTCAGCCGTGGGGGCTAGGAGGCAGCCTAGCGTCGCAATGTTGAAAAGCCCGAGACCCCATAAAATTACGCTGCGCCGCCCGTATTTGTCCGAGATCGGCCCGATGAAGAGCTGCAGGAACCCGTTGATTGCCAAGTACAGGGCCACGGAGAGTTGCATAAAGGCATACTCGGTCTGGAAATACTCGGTCATCCCGCCGAGAGACGGCAGGAAAATGTTCATCGCCAGAGCGGACAGGCCCGCTAAGCTAACCAGTGTGAAAATATGTGGTGGTGTCGCTCGATCAAAAAAGCGACTCTTGGAAGACTCGTGCATCGCTAACGCGTAGGCGTCCCAGCGTTCCTTGTCCAGATCGACTCCAAAGGACGGTGCGTCAGGTTCAACGGTTTGCTGTTTTGCAATTAGCCAAAAATATTCTGACAAAGTTTTGCAAATTTGCTGCTTTGGCCTTTGTGAGCCGCGCAAGAGCCCGTATACAGGCCCAAACCAAAGGGGGGCATCCGATGAAAGATATTCTGCAAAAGCTCGAAGAGAGTCGCGCGCTCGCGCACCAAGGTGGCGGCGAGAAGCGCAATGCGGCGCAACATAGCAAGGGTAAGCTGACAGCGCGCGAGCGGGTCGAGCTCTTGCTAGATGAAGGCAGCTTTGAAGAATTCGATATGTTTAAAACGCATCGTTGCACTGATTTTGGCATGGAGAAGCAGAAGCCTGCAGGTGATGGTGTCATCACGGGCTGGGGTACGGTGAATGGCCGGATGGTTTATGTCTTCTCTCAGGACTTTACGGTTTTGGGCGGCTCGGTTTCCGCAACCCACGCCGAGAAGATTTGCAAAATTATGGATATGGCCGTTCAGAATGGCGCGCCTGTGATCGGGATCAACGATTCTGGTGGGGCACGTATTCAAGAGGGTGTCGACAGCCTTGCGGGCTACGGAGAAGTCTTTAAGCGCAACATCATGGCCTCAGGCGTTGTGCCTCAGATCAGCTTGGTTATGGGGCCTTGCGCTGGTGGCGCTGTTTACTCGCCTGCGATGACCGATTTTATCTTCATGGTCAAAGACAGCTCTTATATGTTTGTCACTGGGCCTGATGTTGTGAAAACGGTAACCAACGAGCAGGTCACCGCTGAAGAGCTTGGGGGGGCTTCGACACATACCAAGAAATCTTCGGTTGCGGACGGCGCTTTTGAGAATGATGTCGAAGCGATTGCTGAGGTGCGCCGCTTGATCGACTTCCTGCCACTTTCCAACCGTGAGAAGCCGCCAGTGCGTCCCTTCTTTGACAGTGTGGATCGCAAGGATATGAGTCTCGATACGCTTGTGCCAGAAAACCCCAATACGCCCTATGATATGAAGGAGCTGATCCTCAAGCTCGCAGATGAGGGCGATTTTTACGAGATTCAGGAAGAGTTTGCCAAAAACGTAATTACGGGCTTTATCCGTCTTGAGGGGCAGACTGTTGGCGTCGTGGCCAACCAGCCTTTGGTGCTGGCTGGCTGTCTTGATATTGACAGTTCGCGCAAAGCTGCACGGTTTGTCCGCTTTTGTGACGCATTTGAAATTCCATTGCTTACACTTGTTGATGTTCCGGGTTTCCTGCCAGGGACAGGGCAGGAGTATCGGGGCGTGATCAAGCACGGCGCGAAGCTCCTCTTTGCTTATGGTGAAGCAACCGTTCCAAAAGTGACCGTTATTACTAGAAAAGCCTATGGTGGCGCGTATGTTGTGATGAGTTCTAAGCATCTGCAGGGTGATCTGAACTACGCGTGGCCAACCTCCGAAATCGCTGTTATGGGCGCAAAGGGCGCGACGGAAATTATCCACCGCGCTGACGCGGGTGATGCGGAGAAGATCGCACAGCATGCGGCAGATTATGAGGCTCGCTTCGCAAATCCGTTTGTAGCGGCTGAGCGTGGGTTTATTGATGAAGTGATCATGCCGCACAGCACGCGCAAGCGTGTGAGCCGTGCATTTGCAAGCTTGCGGACAAAAAAGATCACAACGCCTTGGAAAAAGCACGACAACATTCCGCTGTAAGGGCCGCGATATGCGCGACACTCTCTCCTTTTCTGTGCTCGCCTTTGCGGGGCTGGGTCTTTGGGCCCAGCCGACACTTGCGGCAGAGCTGCCAAACTTGCCCTCCGGGCTAGTGCCGCAGCTATTTGAGGAATTTGTCGAAGTTAAACCTGATGGAATTTTTACCTACGCAAGGTTTCGGTTTGTTGCCCCTGAATTGAGGGAAAACGCGAGCTTGGATTATGAGGCGCTTGCAGATGACTTCTTGGTTCTCTGTGAGCAATATGCTTTGCCAAAGCTGTCTGACCAGCNCGAGCCGATAGACCGCGTGATTATATCTTTTTCGGATCGCGCTATTGAGTTTGGGCTTTCAGATCCTGATGCCATCCAGTTTTTTGANCAGTTTACGCTCAAAAGTGGAGCCTGCATATGGGAGCAGTTTTGATGCAAACACAACATGTTGCGCGGCGTAGCTCAGGTTCGGCTTGTTTTGCGGCTTTCCCGTCACAGAACGGTATGATCCTGTCGTCAGCATATCGGGACATTCGGAATTCAGTTATATTGCGCCAATGTGCTTCTGTTGAGGCACGTATCTCACATGAGAGGCTGGCCGGGGAAAATACCCCGCCCGAGTTAGAGCAAAATGACAGGAGTAAAGAATGTCTAAGACGATTAAAGCCCTTTGCGCACTTGGCCTTGTGGTCACAGTTTCGGCCTGTGGCGGCAACAAGGCCCCAGATGATGAGTATGTTGTTGTTGACACAGCACCGATCTCTGTTGAGCCGACATACACCGGCAAATACAAATAAAACCGTTGCAGAGCGGGCCGCAGGGCCTGCTCTGCCTCACATGCTTCACGGCGGATCCACTTTTATAAAGGAGGGCACGCCTTGCTGAAGCACCGCGGCTTCCCGGGCCGGCTTTCCGGCACCGATTTTCAGTTTGTAATTAGACGGGCGAACCCCAAAGGGGTCACACCGATCACAGTTCGTGAGCGCTATCGTGACCGCCGTCCCGCGGACAAGCGCGCAGATGTTGGCTTTATGGCTGCTCTTTGGGCGCAGTTTGGCGATGAGCCATTTGAGCGCGGAAACTTAGATGCAGGACGCCTGTCGTGGCTATTTGGACGCGAGGTTATCGCAGCTGAAGATCCGTTTGATCCTGCCAGCTACGACGCAATGCTGCGTATCAATGTGCGTGTTGCCGAAGCTTCCTTCCCTGATATTTTCGATGGAACCTATGTGGAGGAGGGTCAGGCATGAACTTGCCTACGCACTCCACTTTTGAGCAGGGAACGGCCCATTTGAGGGCCAATTTTCTTGACCCCCTTTTGCTGCATTCGGCCCCGTGTAAGGCTGGCGGTGTGATGGTTGCCCACGTTCGGGCACAGAGCGTCAGTTCTGTCCGTTACCCTTCCCCTGCAGGGCGTTGCGGCCCCCCCCAAGGCTGCACGCCCTGCTTTTTTCATGCCACAGGTGGCGAATATTCGCGCCCCTGTAGCTTGGCAAGGCGGCCCCTATTACCTAACTCTTGGTTTGTAGGAGCTGCAAAGACAGCTCGGATCAAACCAATACGAGGCAAAGAGACATGTGAACACTTACAAAATGGGCTGCGGCCCTCTGTGCCACTTCGCTCCTCTCGGGCTGCGGAGAAACACTTACAGAACAAGCGCTCATGGGAGCAGGAGCGGGCGTTGGCGCTGCTGCAGTCACCAAAGGCGACTTGGGCGCAGGCGCGCTCATCGGAGCGGTGGGCAATGTGGCCTACTGCCAGAAATTCCCGTCGCGCTGTTAACCGCGTAACGGCGGCCCCGCATGGGGCCAGACACGATCTGAAAGCCATGTTCGAGAGTTCCTCGGATGTGGCTTTTTTTATGCATTCTGGAGGGCGTATTGCGCGGCTCCAAAGACTGAACGAAGAGGGGACAGACCATGTTTAAAAAGATCCTGATTGCAAATCGTGGCGAAATTGCTTGCCGCGTGATCAAAACAGCCAAGAAAATGGGGATCAAGACGGTCGCTATTTATTCGGACGCTGACAAGCAGGCACTGCATGTGCAGATGGCCGACGAGGCCGTTCATATTGGTCCTCCTCCAGCGAACCAGTCCTATATTGTGATTGAAAATGTGATGCGCGCGATCAAGGAAACGGGCGCTGAAGCGGTTCACCCTGGCTATGGCTTCCTTTCTGAGAACTCAAAATTTGCCGAGGCTTTGGAAGCGGCAGGAGTAGCCTTTATCGGGCCACCTGTTGGGGCGATTGAGAAGATGGGGGACAAGATTACCTCCAAAAAGATTGCGCAAGAGGCCAAGGTCTCAACTGTTCCGGGCCATATGGGCCTGATTGCCGATGCTGAAGAGGCGGTCAAGATTTCAAATGAGATCGGCTATCCTGTGATGATCAAGGCCAGTGCAGGCGGCGGCGGCAAGGGCATGCGGATTGCTTGGGATGATGCGGGCGCGCGTGAAGGCTTCCAGAGCTCCAAGAACGAAGCGGCCAATTCCTTTGGCGACGATCGTATCTTTATCGAGAAGTTCGTGACCCAGCCTCGTCACATCGAAATTCAAGTGCTTTGCGACAGCCATGGTAATGGCATCTATCTAGGTGAGCGTGAGTGTTCGATCCAGCGCCGCCAGCAGAAAGTTGTTGAAGAAGCGCCAAGCCCATTCCTCGACGAAGCGACGCGCAAAGCGATGGGCGAGCAAGCTGTGGCTTTGGCCAAGGCCGTGGATTATGCCAGCGCGGGTACGGTTGAATTTATCGTGGACGGGGATAAGAACTTTTATTTCCTAGAAATGAACACCCGCCTTCAGGTTGAACATCCTGTGACTGAGCTTATCACGGGCGTTGACTTGGTGGAGCAGATGATCCGCGTGGCTTATGGCGAGAAGCTCGCCATGGCGCAGGACGATGTGAAACTCACAGGCTGGGCTATCGAAAATCGCCTGTATGCGGAAGATCCATATCGAGGTTTCCTGCCTTCTATTGGTCGCCTCACACGCTACCGTCCGCCCGAAGAGACTGCTGCTGGCCCACTTCTAATCAACGGTAAATGGCAAGGTGATGCGCCTGAAGGGGATTTTGCGGTGCGCAATGATACGGGCGTTTACGAGGGTGGCGAAATCTCTATGTATTACGATCCAATGATTCGCAAAGCTCTGTACATGGGCGCCTACGCGTGAAGCGGCAATTGCTCATATGCGCGATGCGCTCGACGGATTTGAGCTTGAGGGCATTGGCCATAACCTGCCGTTCCTTTCGGCTGTGATGGATCATGACATCTTTATCAAAGGCGAAATGACGACGGCCTTTATTGAAGAGCAGTATCCTGATGGCTTTGAGGGGGTAACGCTGGATGAGGCGGCTTTGCGCAAGATTGCGGCGAGCGCTGCCGCAATGCACCGTGTCGCCGAAATCCGCAGAACGCGGGTATCTGGGCGTATGGACAATCACGAACGCCGCGTTGGTGCGGAGTGGGTTGTCAGCTTGCAGGGACAAGATTACCCCGTAACGATCGCAGCAGACCGTGAAGGCTCTGACGTACATTTTGAGGATGGGACAGTGCTACGTGTTGCGTCAAAATGGACACCAGGTGATCAATTGGCCCGTCTGGATGTGAATGGCGAAGGCCTTGTGCTGAAGGTTGGCAAAATTTCTGGTGGCTTCCGCATTCGTAGCCGTGGCGCTGAGGTGAAGGTGCATGTCCGCACGCCGCGCCAAGCTGAGCTAGCCAAGCTGATGCCAGAGAAGGTTGCACCTGACACATCCAAGATGCTGCTTTGCCCGATGCCTGGTTTGATTGTGAAAATCAACGTGGAAGAAGGTGAAGAAGTTCAGGAGGGCCAAGCGCTTTGCACGGTCGAGGCCATGAAAATGGAAAACATCCTGCGCGCTGAACGCAAAGGAACCGTGTCCAAAATCAATGCTGCGCCTGGTGATAGCCTTGCCGTGGACGAAGTGATCATGGAGTTTGAATAAGTTCTATGCGCCAAAGCCCTTTATATGCGTCAAGACTTCCGCAAGGATTTGTCGCTAGCCTAAACAAGGATTTTTCTTGTTTAGAGGGGCTAAGGTGTGCGCAAGATCATAGCCTGTCTGGGTGCAGTCGTTCTTTTAGGGGGCTGCGAGCTGGACACGGAGGAGAGCTTAAAACAAAAGCTCTCCGCACGGCTCTATATTCTGGAGACGATGCATTTCACCTCCAAGTCGAGCTGCACAGCGGCTGTGTTTACTTTGGCTCTGGGCGAGTTTCGCAAGCCCTATCCACTCGCAGAGACGATCGACAGGGCATTGGAGCGTATTCGGGCGCAGAAGCACGTGCAGTTTGCGCTCGAGGGATTGACCCCCAACGAGATAACAGAAGCAATCATGAGCCGCGATCTGCCGAATGGATTGGGTCTTATTTCGGCTGGGATCGGGCCAGCAAGGGATTGCATGGATCAACGCATTTCGCGCGGGTATCACCGCGTTTTGCTCTCGCCTGCGTCTCAGATGGTATATATGCCAGAGGACAATGCATTGCTGATCGTGTATCCTCCAGAAAAGCTCGCATTTTTCCTGCGCGGCAACGTTTAGGCGCTCATTCTCGCCGATCACGCACTTCTTGCTGGCGCTGGGGAAGTTTGTCTATTGATCGGGAGATCTCGCGCACGTTCCAAGGCAAAGGTTTGCGCAGATACACCTGGCCGTCTTTGCCTATCAACATTAACATAAAGCCGCGTGGGCGAAACTTCTCTCGCAGTGCCGTTTTGGCGGCAGGGTTCGCATCCAGTACGATGATAACGTCGCGCTCAGCAAGATCGCTTGAGCGCTCTGCCAATAGCTCGACTTGCTCAACAAAGCGCGGATCGGCGTTTGAGTCTGCAAAGACAACAATTAGTCTATTTTTCCATAAAAATGAAGCTAACTCCGCCTCTTCGGCTGGAGCGAGAATGGCTTTTGGAAGCGTATTGCTGGCTGTCTCGGCCTGCAAAACACCCGCTGAAAATACTGCAATTACAAAGCTTAAGACCCGTATCATAGCGCCTCCTTATAACCATGATATAAGCCCTCTCGAAGGCTTTACGACCCAAAATGTCGATAGATTGAATATTTTCACGAAGTTAAAGGCTTACTTATGTCCGCTGTGGCACATTCAGCGCCAACGAAATGTCCTGCAGAGCGTGTGCAATGCAGGCAAAGCGGGGCTAAATGTAATGCAGGTTATTTTCCATCTGGGCGCGCAGCGAAGTGCGACGACAACGTTTCAACATTATATGCGCAGCCATATGCAGGCGCTTAGTACGTCTGGTATCGGCTTTTGGGGGCCGCAACGGCTGCGCGAGAGAGGACTGTTTGAAGGGCTCTACGCAGGACCGAGCGGAAAAGTCTCTGACGAGGCCATTGCGATCGCAAAACCGCAGATCGCGAAAGCTTTGAATCTTGCTGCTGCGTGCGGTGTCCGCACTCTGGTGATCAGTGAGGAAAATATGCTCGGCTCCGTAAAGGGAAATTTACGTCACCGTGCGCTCTATCCTGATGCGAAGACGCGCCTGCGCGGGTTCATTCAAGCCGTGGGCCGGCCGATAGACAAGGTGATACTGGGACTGCGCCCGCTTGATACCTATTGGAACTCAGCGCTGGCTTACGGTGTAAAGCGCGTGGCACCTTTACCAAAGCCAGATGATCTCGCAGCAATCAGCGCTTCAGAGCGCAGTTGGTGTGATGTGGTGCGTGATATTTCGGAAGTTGTCGGTGAGGCAGATATCGAGCTGCACAAATTTGAAGATTTTGCCGATGCACCTGACGTACGGCTGGCGCGAGCTCTTGGAGGCAACGCTGTGCTGCCAAAGGCCAAGCCAGGCGTGCGCATGAATGAGGCCCCTGATTTGAGCGAATTGCGGGTCGCTATGACCAAACGAGGCGCAAACCCTGCCTCCTTGCCTGATGGTGAAGGGCACTGGCAGCCCTTTTCGCCCGAACAAACAGAGGCCTTGGCTGAACGCTACGCCGATGATCTGTTTTGGTGCGTTGCTGGTGCGGGCGGGGTGGCAAAACTGATTGAAAGAAAAACGCTGGAAGAAGTGGGCATGAGCCTGCCGCCAGCTGTAATAAGAGGACTTACCTATGACCAAGCGAGAAGAATGGGCCAAGCGAGCTGAAAAAGAGCTGCGCGGCAAGACGATTGATGATCTGACGTGGCAGACACTTGAGGACATCAAGGTAAAGCCCGTCTATTTTGAAGAAGACCTTGAGGGCATGAGCCACCTTGGCTCTATCCCGGGGTATGAGCCCTTTACGCGCGGCGTAAAATCCACAATGTATGCGGGCCGTCCTTGGACCATCCGCCAATATGCTGGCTTCTCAACAGCTGAAGAAAGCAACGCATTTTACCGCAAGGCGCTGGCCGCAGGGCAGCAAGGCGTTTCGGTTGCTTTCGATCTTGCCACACACCGTGGCTACGACAGCGACCATCCTCGCGTTGTGGGCGATGTTGGTAAGGCCGGTGTGGCGATCGACTCGGTTGAGGATATGAAGATCCTGTTTGATGGCATCCCTCTTGATCAGGTCTCTGTCTCGATGACGATGAACGGCGCTGTGATCCCGATCCTCGCAAGCTTTATTGTGACGGGTGAAGAGCAGGGGCACGACAAGGCGCTGCTGGCTGGAACGATCCAGAACGATATTCTCAAAGAGTTTATGGTGCGCAACACCTATATCTATCCGCCTGAGCCGAGCATGAAGATTATCTCGGACATCATCGAATACACCTCAAACGAGATGCCGAAGTTCAACTCGATCTCGATTTCGGGCTATCACATGCAGGAAGCGGGCGCGAACCTTGTGCAGGAGCTTGCCTATACTTTGGCAGACGGGCGAGAATATGTGCGCGCTGCGATCAATGCTGGCATGGATGTCGACAAATTCGCTGGGCGTCTCAGCTTCTTCTTTGCAATCGGAATGAACTTCTTCATGGAAGCTGCCAAGCTGCGTGCGGCGCGTCTGTTGTGGCACAAAGTTATGACCGAGTTCGACGCCAAATCTGAGCGCTCAAAAATGCTACGCACCCATTGCCAGACTTCGGGTGTCAGTTTGCAAGAGCAAGACCCTTACAACAATGTCATTCGTACGGCATATGAGGCGATGGCGGCGGCATTGGGTGGCACTCAGAGCCTGCACACCAATGCACTTGACGAGGCGATTGCTTTGCCAACCGAGTTTAGTGCGCGCATTGCCCGCAACACCCAGCTGATTTTGCAAGAAGAGACAGGGATCACCAATGTCGTCGATCCTTTGGCGGGCTCTTATTATGTTGAGAGCCTGACAAGCGAGCTTGCGGACAAAGCCTGGGCCTTGATGGAAGANGTCGAAGAGATGGGCGGCATGACCAAAGCGGTAGCCAGCGGTATGCCTAAGCTTCGTATTGAGGAAAGTGCTGCGCGCCGTCAGGCGATGATTGACCGTGGACAAGAAGTGATTGTCGGGGTGAACAAATACCGCCTCGCCAAGGAAGACGCGATCGACATTCTTGATGTTGACAACGTGGCTGTGCGGGAAAATCAGGTGAAACGTCTTGAGAGCATCCGCGCCAGCCGTGACGAAGCGGCTTGTATGGCGGCTTTGACCGAGCTGACACGCCGTACAAAAGAAGGGGGTAACCTCTTGGAAGCTGCGGTTGAAGCCGCCCGCGCACGGGCCACAGTGGGAGAGATCAGCATGGCGATGGAAGAAGAGTTTGGCCGCCACCGTGCAGAAGTAAAGACACTCGCAGGCGTCTATGGCGCGGCCTATGAGGGCGATGCAGGGTTCGCNGCGATCCAGAAAAGTATTGAAGCGTTTGCTGAAGAAGAGGGCCGCCGCCCGCGNCTTTTGGTTGTTAAGATGGGCCAGGACGGGCACGATCGCGGCGCGAAAGTGATTGCGACTGCTTTTGCTGACATCGGCTTTGATGTTGATGTCGGCCCCCTCTTTCAAACGCCTGACGAAGCCGCGCAAGACGCGATTGACAATGATGTTCATGTTGTCGGAATTTCAAGCCAAGCCGCTGGGCATAAGACTCTTGCTCCCCAGCTGATCAAGGCGCTTGAGGAGAAAGATGCGGGCGATATCATTGTGATTTGTGGTGGGGTTATTCCGCAGCAGGACTATGAGTTCCTTAAAAAGGCGGGTGTCAAAGCCATCTTCGGGCCGGGGACGAATATCCCTGAAGCGGCTGAGGATATCCTGAAGCTTATTCGCGCGTCGCGCGCCTAAGCGGGNGCGGGGGGCTATTGGCTCCCCGCGTTTCGAAAACCACATAGATTTTGAAACGTNCCCCAAGGATNTTACGGGAAAGAACAAGGGGTGCGGTATGTATGAATTTGATCATCTGGTGATCGCCGCTGAGAGCCTCGACGCCGGCGTTGCTTGGGCAGAAGAACGCTTAGGCGTCTCCTTTGAGGTAGGTGGCCAGCATCTGCGCTATGGCACGCACAATGCCTTGCTCGGTTTGGCAGATGGACTGTATCTTGAAGTGATCGCTATTGACCCAGCGGGCG
>JGI26083J51738_10001294_pt1 | contig 13481 bp, 10 predicted proteins | sample SaaInl85LU_5_DNA_FD_51738 | JGI IMG/M metagenome (IMG submission 51738)
GCTTGGCAATATATATTTTGATACATGCGTTTATCACCAGCGCGGCATTGATTTGCTGCTTGATGTCATCCCGACAAAAAACATTCTTTTTGCTTCGGAAATGATTGGTGCGGTTCGCGGGATCGACCCTCGAACCGATCATCATTATGATGATACCAAGCGCTATATCGATGCGAATATAGCGCTTGATGCCGAAGCCAAAGCGGCAATTTTCGAGGGCAATGCCCGCCGCGTCTTCAGCCGGTTGAAAATCTGATTTGTGGCCTGGTGATATGCGTTGGCGCATGCGCCGGTGCCTATTTCGGCGCGGTTTTGATCAGGCGGAGAAATAATGCGATTCAAGCTGGCGGCAAATTTTATGATAGATCGGAAGATGCATTTCTTGGATGCTGGCAACGTCGTTAGATGGCACATCGATCAGCACATCACATAGCGGTGCTAGCCTGCCGCCGCCAGCACCGGTAAGGCCGATCACCTTCATGTTTTTGGCGCGGGCGGTCTTTGCGGCCAGCAGGATATTTTCAGAATTTCCCGATGTTGATATGGCAAGCAAAACATCATTGGCTTTGCCCATTGCCCATATTTGCTGGGCAAAAATCAAATCACCATCAAGGTCATTGGCAATCGCGGTAATCAGGGATGAATGGCTGACAAGTGACAGGGCTGGCAATCCATATTGAAGCTTTTCACCAAGACGCGCCGCATCATCACCACAAATGGCCGTCAATCGGTCGCGATCATGCGCTGATAATGCCCGCGGCAGGCAAAACCCCTTCATCAATTCGCCAACGATATGTTCACAATCGGCCGCGCTGCCGCCATTGCCACAAATCAGCAAACTGCCGCTAGCATCATAGCTGGCAATCAGCAGCTTAATCGCCGCGGCGATTTTGGCCGTCTGGTTCTGATCGCTATTTTGGTCTTGCGGCTGCATCCAGCGCTCCTTCACATAGAGGCATCATCATGCCCGATCTGGCCATTATTGAGGGGCTGAACAAAAAGCACAAATGATAAAATCACCGTCAAAGGGCGTAATTATCGATCAATCGCGTTTTACCAAGCCAGATGGCGGCAAAAATCCGGCAGTTTGGCGCCTGTGACTCTGCGGGCTCCAGACTGTCCGAATGGCGTAAATCAAAATAGTCAATCTTGCCAAAGCCAGCCTTGGTCAGCCTTGTTTTGGCATTTGCCAAGGCCGCATCAACTGGCATGCCTTTGGTAATCTGGATAGCGGTTTCCTGCATTTCGGCATAAAGCCGTGGCGCCAGTTTGCGGTCGGCCACGCTTAGATAATGATTGCGCGACGATAATGCCAAACCATCTGTTTCCCGAATTGTTGGCTGCGCCAGAATGGTGATGTTCAGATCAAGATCGCGAACCATTTGCCGGATCACCGCAAGCTGTTGGTAATCCTTTTCGCCGAAAATCGCGAAATTGGCAGGGATATGGGTGAATAGTTTCAAAACAACTGTGGCAACGCCGGTAAAAAAATGCGGCCTTGTCTGGCCTTCCATCGCCAGCGCAACACCGGCTGGAACAATGCTGGTGGCATGGCCATCATCATACATATTGGCAGGTGCATAAATGGCATCACAGCCGCCCGATGCAATGATTGCCGCGCAATCAGCGTCAAGCGTGCGGGGATAGTGATCAAAATCCTCGCCAGCGCCAAATTGCGTTGGGTTCACATAGATGCTGACAATGACGCGCGAGGCGGTTTTGCGCGCCGCAGCAATCAGCGCAAGATGGCCTTGGTGAATATTTCCCATTGTCGGCACAAGACAAACCGTTTCACCGGCGCCTTGCCAGGCAATTGTGGCGGCGGTAACTTCGGCTTTGCTATGTAGAATCTTCATCGATATGCCCTGCCTGAGGTCAGGTCTTTTTCGGCCAGAAAAGATGATCCCTCGTTGGAAAACTGCCATCAATAACCGCGGCGCGATAGCCAGCCGCAGCGGCGCCAATATCATCTTGAAGATTGGCAAATTTACGAACGAATTTCGGGGTAAAGGCGTCATATAGACCAAGCACATCTTCGGTCACAAGAATTTGCCCATCACAAACAGCCGAGGCACCAATACCGATTGTTGGCACGGCGCAAGATTGGGCAATTGATGCGGCAACCGGTTCAATCACGCCTTCCATGACAATGCCAAAAACGCCAGCCGCAACCAGGGCATCAGCATCGGCATGAAGCTGGGCTGATTCTTCATCGCTTCGTCCGGTGATGCGAAAAGCGGCCCCAGCAACAGCATGCTGCGGCAATAGCCCGATATGGCCAAGCACCGGAATACCTGAATCAACAAGGCATTTGACATGGGGGGCAAGATCACTGCCGCCTTCAAGCTTGACCGCATCAGCGCCGGTTTTGGCCATAATCTCGGCGGCGCTAGCCAAGGCCTGCGCCGGACTNTTTTCATAGCTGCCAGCAGGAAGATCAATCACCACAAGCGCNGATTGCCGCCGCCGCATAACCGCCTGACCATGCCTAATCATCATATCAAGATCGGCATTTTGCGTTGTGTCCATGCCATAGATGACCATCGCCACGGAATCGCCAACAAGCAGGAGGTCACAATGCGGGTCAAGCGCATGCGCCATCGGTGCGCTATATGCGGTTAGGCACACAATTTTGCGTTGGCCTTTGAGGGCAATAAAGTCACTGATTTCAGGTTTCACAGACATGTCGGTCAGTCTCGTTGCAGGCAGTATGCATAGCGTTGTCACTAAAGCGCCCAAGGGAAACAGATTATCGGGGCAAGCCCAAAGCCAAATAACGCCAAATCATTAGCATATATTCCTATAGTGGGCGATAGGTTTTTCAGCGATGTTGCGATGGCTAGCGCCTTGACCTGTGATTTGTCGATGCTAGCATATGGTTCCAGCATCCGGCTTTGTGATGCGATCTGATCTGCGCCTTTTTCCGGCGTGCGTTTAGTTTTTTTTGAGGATGACGATGACCCGACCAACAATCATCATGGCGGCACCGAACGGCGCGCGCAAAGTAAAAACTGACCATCCGGCCGTTCCGGTCACGATTGCGGAAACGATCGCCACAGCCAAGGAATGTCACGCGGCTGGTGCAAGTATCCTTCATGCGCATGTTCGGGATGATGATGGCAAACATCTTCTTGACGCGGTTCGGTATCGGCAACTGCTTGATGGGTTGCGGCAGGAAGTGCCGGAAATGCTTGTGCAGATCACCACTGAGGCTGTTGGTATTTACACGCCTGACCAACAGGCCGATTTGGTGTTTGCCCTAAAGCCTGATTTTGTGTCAGTCGGCTTTCGTGAAATGATTGGTGATAATGGCGAGGCCGCTCGCGCCCTTGCCAAGCATTTCTATCACCAAAGCCTTGCTGAACAGATAAATATTCAACATATCCTTTATGATCTTGATGATTTGCAGCGGTTCCGCGTGGCGATGGCTGATGGTATTCTGCCAGATGCGCGGCCTCATCTGCTTTTGGTTCTTGGCCGCTATAGCGGTAATTTCCAGTCTGACCCTGCCGAAATGAAGCCATTCATCGCTGATGGGCTGAACGATATGGCAAGTTGGTCAATCTGCGCTTTTGGGCATCGTGAATTTGACGTTATGACCGATGCGATTGCCAGTGGCGGCCATTGCCGGGTTGGCTTTGAAAATAACCTCTATCTGAAAGATGGGAGTTTGGCGCCAAATAATGCTGCCCTAATCCGCCAGCTGGCTGAAACGTGTCAGCCGGCCACGCGGGAGGAAACATTGGCACTTTTCGCGCTGTAGCCGTTATTCGGCGGCCTGCTGTTCCCAAAATTCCATTGGCGGGCAGGCACACATTAGCGCCCGATCACCAAGGGCATTATTGACGCGGTTTACCGGCGGCCAATATTTGTTTTCCTGGTGATTGCCATCAGGGTTACCAGCCTGCTTGCGGCTATAGGGGTGCGTCCAGTCATCATCCATGATGTCATCGGCGGTATGTGGTGCATTGACCAATGGATTATCGTCTCTTGGCCATATGCCATCAGCAACCGATTGGATTTCAGCGGCAATCGCAATCATGGCATCACAAAACCGGTCAATTTCGGCAAGTGATTCAGACTCGGTTGGCTCGATCATCAAAGTGCCAGCAACCGGAAATGACATGGTTGGCGCGTGAAAGCCGTAATCAATCAGCCGTTTGGCAATATCTTCATTGCTGATGCCATGCGCATCCTGAATATGCCGGATATCAATGATACATTCATGCGCAACACGCCCATTCCGGCCGGTGTAAAGCAGCGGATAGGAACCGGCCAGCCGCTGGGCAATGTAATTGGCTGACAAGATTGCTGCCGCAGTGGCAGCGCCAAGCCCATCTGGCCCCATCATGCGAATATAGGCATAGGTGATGGGAAGAATGCCAGCTGATCCAAATGGCGCGGCGCTAACAGCGCCAATGCCGTCAAGCGGTGATCCGGGCAGAAATGGCGCCAGATGCGCGGCAACACCGATTGGGCCAACGCCCGGGCCGCCGCCGCCATGCGGGATACAAAAGGTTTTATGCAGATTGAGATGGCTGACATCGGCACCAAATTCAGGCGGGGCGCAATGGCCAACAAGCGCATTCAAATTGGCGCCATCGACATAGACCTGCCCACCTGCCTTGTGCACAATTTCACAAAGATATGCAATGGCTTCTTCAAACACACCATGCGTTGATGGATAGGTAACCATCAAGGCAGCAAGATTTGTTTCATATTGGGCGCACTTGGCGCGCAAATCATCAAGATCGACATCACCATTTGCATCACATTTNACCACAACGACTTTCATACCGGCCATTGCCGCCGATGCCGGATTGGTGCCATGCGCCGATGATGGGATTAAACAAATATTACGGTCATAATCGCCGCGTGATTGATGATAGCGTGAAATCGCCAGCAATCCGGCAAATTCGCCTTGCGCGCCTGCATTTGGCTGCAATGACATTGCGGCATAGCCAGTGCATTGGCACAGCATCTCTTCAAGCCGCGAAATCATCTCACGATAGCCACTGGTTTGGTCATCAGGCGCATAGGGATGAATATTGGCAAATTCGGGCCATGTGATTGGCATCATTTCGGCTGTTGCATTCAATTTCATCGTACAGGATCCAAGCGGAATCATACAGCGGTCAAGCGCAAGNTCACGATCGGCAAGCCGGCGCATATAGCGCAGCAATTCAGTTTCCGAGCGGTATTGATGAAACACATGATGCGTTAAAAACGGGCTGCTTCGGACAAGTTGTGATGGAATGCTGTCAATGTGATCATCACTTAAACCACCGCCAAGCGCGGTAATGATGGCGGCAAGGGCGACATCATCAATGGTTTCATCAAAGCTGGCCGCAACTGCATTATCCAATTGCCGAAGGTTAAAGCCAGCCGCCACCGCCGCCGCCATTAGCGCGTCACGATCATCGGCCGCTTCGATCACGACCGTGTCGAAAAATGTTTGATGCCGAATCGTGCGGCCAGCCGCCATCATTGCGGCGGCGAAACGACGTGCTTGCCGGTTGCTATGGGCAGCGATGTTTTGCAGCCCTTCTGGCCCATGCCAAACCGCATAAAAGCTTGCCATAATGGCCAATAGGGCCTGTGCAGTGCAGATATTGGATGTGGCTTTTTCGCGGCGGATATGCTGTTCGCGGGTTTGCAATGCCAGCCGGTAAGCGGGGCGGCCGTTGGAATCACGCGACACCCCGACCAACCGTCCGGGGATTGACCGTTGCAAGGCTTGGCTGCAAGCAAAATAAGCCGCATGTGGCCCGCCAAAGCTGAATGGCACACCAAATCTTTGCGCGCTGCCAACCACAATATCGGCGCCCATTTCGCCCGGCGGTGTGAGCAGGGTCAGCGCCAAAAGATCAGCACAAACAACCGCCAAGCCGCCGCCATCATGAATGGTGGCAATCTCGCCAGATAGGTCACGAATGGCGCCGCAGCTGCCCGGATAACTAAGCAGCCCGCCAAAGCAATTATCGGGCAATGATGCGCCAATGGGCTGGACATCAATGATGATGCCAAGCGGTTCGGCACGGGTTTTCAAAATGGCAATGGTTTGCGGATGCGTATCTGGATCAACGACAAAGCGATTGCCTTTGGGTTTATGCATACGGCTTGCCAGCGCCATGCCTTCGGCAGCGGCGGTGGCTTCATCAAGAAGCGAACCATTGGCTATATCCATTCCGGTTAGGTCGATGATCATCGTTTGGAAATTCAAAATCGCCTCAAGCCGCCCTTGGGAAATTTCCGGCTGATAGGGGGTATAGGCGGTGTACCAAGCCGGATTTTCCAAAATATTGCGCTGAATCACCGGCGGAGTATGACAATTATAATAGCCCATCCCGATGAGTGATGTTTTGACCTGATTTTTGGCGGCAAAGCCCCTTAATTCAGCCAATGCTTCATGTTCCAAAAGCGCGGGTGCCAATGCCATTTTGCTTTGGCGCCGAATATTTTCGGGAATCACCGAATCCAGTAAGGCCGCCATCGAGGCGGCGTCAACCGCATCAAGCATTTTGTCGATATCGGTGTCATTAATGCCGATATGACGGCTGGCAAAGGCGGCTTGCGGCAAAGGAAGTGATAACATAATGCGTCCTTTCAAAAATAACGACCCGTTTCGGGCAAGAACGGCAAAGGTCGGTCAGGCCAGATTGCCGTAAAATTATGGAGGGATGCCGGTTAGCCAATCATGGCATTATAGGCGGCTTCATCCATCAGTGACTCAAGGTCGCCAGCATCATTGATTTTGATTTTGAAAAGCCAATTGGCCATTGCGCTTTCCGGCGTGATCGCGGTCAGATCGTCAAGAAGCGCATTATTGACCTCGATGATTTCACCACCGGCAGGGCTGTAGATATCTGATGCCGCCTTGACCGATTCAAATACTGCCACTGCATCGCCTTTATTAACAGCCAGCCCAATATCGGGCAGTTCAACAAAAACGATATCGCCAAGCTGTTCAACCGCATGCGGTGAAATGCCAACCGCGCAAATATCGGCATCAAGGTTGGCCCATTCGTGATCTTCAGAAAATTTAAGCATGGTTGTCTCCTTATGGCTTGAATATGTCTAACCGCGAAAATAGCGATGTGGGACGAGTGGCAAATTCACCACGGTAATGGGGGTTTCACCGCCTCTTGTGGCGGCGGCAAGGATGGTGCCGTCATGGGCAAGATGAGTGTCAACAAACCCAAGCGCGGCAGGGCGATCAAGGCTTGGCGCAAAGCCGCCCGATGTGATGATGCCAATGTCAACGCCATCATGAAGAAGGTTTGTACCATCGCGAACCGGACGTGCGCCGCTTGCCAATAAACCGACAAGCCGTCTTTTCGGGCCATTGGCAAATTCATCAAGAATGATATTGGCGCCGGGGAAATCAGCCGCCTCACGTCGCTTTTTTGAAAGGGCAAACCTTAGCCCCGCCATTGTCGGGGTAATGGTTTCGTCAAGCTCATGCCCCCACAGCGGCAGGCCTGCTTCAAGGCGCAATGTATCGCGGGCGCCAAGACCGGCAAGCGTGACAGTGCCTGTTGCCAATAGGGCTTCAGCTATATCAACGGCTGATTTGGCGGGCATGGAAATTTCAAACCCGTCTTCACCAGTATAGCCAGACCGTGTTATCACAAGCGGAATGGCGCCAAGCGTGAAATGGCGGATATCCATGAAGCGGAACCCGTCAAGATCAAGACCAAGACTGGATAGAACCCGAGCCGCATTGGGGCCTTGAAGGGCCAAAAGCGCTTTGTCATGATGCACATCCATCTTGGTGGTATCGTCAAGATTCTGGTGAAGATGATTAATGTCATGCGTGGCGCGACCGGCATTAACAACAAGATGCAGCCTGCCATCAAGCCGCGCCACCATCAAATCATCAAGAACACCACCAGCGTCATTCAACAGCATTGAATAGCGAACGCGCCCTTCGGTGACTGCGCCAATATCGGTTGGAGTTAGACGTTCAAAAAAGGCATCGGCGCCGCGGCCGGATAATTCGACCTGCACCATATGCGATACATCAAATAATCCAGCGCCATCGCGCGTTGCCAAATGTTCGGCCTTGATACCAGCCGCATATTGAACGGGCATATCCCACCCGGCAAAAGGCACTATGCGGGCGCCATTGGCAATGTGAAAATCGTAAAGTGGGGTTCGTTGTGTTTCCACTGTTCTAATCCTTTGGTCACGCGTCAAAAGTGAATACCAGTCAATGGTATTCGCCCCGTCTGTCGCGGAACCTGAGAGATTAGCTGTTTCCAATCACGGACTATAGTGACCTGATTGGCCGATCATTTGAACCTTTTGCCGATTCTGGCTGGTTCATTAGATCACCAGTTTTCCCCTTCGGTGGACACTGCCGTGTCACTTTCCAGAGTGCTCACATGAAAGAGTACATTTACCTGAGAGTTTCTGGGGGTTTGCTCCTTCGGTGTTGCTGCTACCGCCCATTTGGTGGCCAACAATCTCTCCCCCCTCATGTATCGAGCAGAAAAACGCTAACGCAATTTAGATTATGGGGCAAGAGTGCAGCAAATTTCGAAGGGATAAATCCAAAAGGTTTGAAAAACAGCCTTGAGAAAGCTCTTACCTATGCTCATATAACAGAAGGTCTGGAAATGCCCTTGATGTGCCTGTGTTTTGTGCCTGTGTTTTGTTCTGTTAGAAAAGTGAAGCTTTGATATGCCTGATTCCTGTCCAATTTGGAGCTTGCGTGACCTTTATGACGGGGTTGATTCCCCCGCATTGCAAACCGATATTGCTGCCTGCCGTAAGGACGCGTTGGCGCTTGCGGCTGATTGGCAGGGTAAGATTGCCACTATGTCAGGGGCCGAGCTTGCCACTGTCATCACCGCCTATGAGACGATTCTCGAACAGCTAGGCAAGGTGCAAAGCCACGCACAATTGCTATTTGCGGCAAACACAAATGATCCGGCAATTGCCAAGCATCACCAATCGGTGCGCGAAGCCGGATCAGAAATTGGCGCGGCGCTTTTATTTGTTGAGCTTGAGCTTGCGCGCCTTGATCAAGATCATATTGATGGTTTGCTTGACGATGCCGGTTTGGCACGTTTTGCGCCGTGGTTACGGCGGGTGCGGGCAATGGCGCCCTACCAATTGTCTGACGAGATTGAAAAAATGATTGCCGAACGCGCGCCAACGGGTGCCGGGGCATGGGTGCGGTTATTTGATGAAACAACAACGGCAATGCGCTTTGCCTTTCAGGGCACTGACGTAACCGAAGCCGAAATTCTGGATGCGCTGTCCAGTACGGATGCAGCCAAACGCAAAGAGGCAGGCCAGTCACTATCAACAACCTTGAAAGATCATCAAAGATTGCTGTCGCTGGTGATCAATACCATCGCCAAGGATAAGCAGATCGAAGATGGCTGGCGCGGCTTTGCGCGGCCCGTGTCGTCGCGCAATCTGGCAAATGATGTTGATGATAATGTCGTCGATGCTTTGGTGCAGGCGGTCAATGACCGCAATGCCGATCTGTCGCATCGCTATTACAGCCTCAAAGCTGGCTGGATGGGCAAAAAGCAAATCGATTGGTGGGATCGCAATGCGCCATTGCCAGGGGATGATGACCGGCATTATGAATGGGGTGAAGCAAAACAGATTGTGCTTGATGCCTTTCATGGCTTTGATCCTGAAATGGCAAAGATTGCTTTGCCCTTTTTTGATCAGAACTGGATTGATGCCGCGCCGCGGGCGGGCAAAAGCTCGGGGGCGTTCTCGCATCCAGTCGTGCCATCAGCGCATCCCTATATTTTGATGAATTTCGCCGGAAAGTCGCGTGATGTCATGACATTGGCGCATGAAATGGGGCATGGCATCCATCAGGTGCTGGCGGCCGATCAGGGCTATTTGATGTCTGATACCCCGCTTACCCTTGCCGAAACAGCGTCGGTATTTGCCGAAATGCTGGCCTTTCGCCAGCTTGTCGATAGCCAAACAAATGCCGAGTCGCGGCGACTATTGCTGGCGGGCAAGGTCGAAGACATGCTGAATACGGTTGTTCGGCAGATTGCGTTTCATAATTTCGAAACCGAATTACATCAGGCGCGTGCCAAAGCCGAGCTGACGGCCGATGAAATTTCTGATATCTGGATGGAAACCCAACGTGCTGCCCTCGGGCCAGCGATTAAAACTGGCGATGATTATCGGCCGATCTGGGGCTATGTGCCGCATTTCATCCATACGCCATTTTATGTTTACGCCTATGCTTTTGGCGATTGTCTGGTCAATGCGCTTTGGCAGAAATATCAATTGGCGCAGGCCAGCAAAACCGACCATCTTTTTATCCAGAATTATAAAAACCTGCTAAAGGCTGGCGGCACCGAACGTTATGATGTGGCATTGCAACATTTTGACCTTGATGCCAGTAAGCCTGCTTTCTGGTCACTTGGGCTGGATATGATTAGTGGCATGATTGACGAGTTGGAAGGACTAAAATAATGGCAATGAGCGGTGATCATGATGCGGCCAGCGACCGGCAGTTTGGCGGCCGTATCCGCCGTTATGCGAAAGTAACCTCGACGATGGGCGGTCTTGCGGCGCGGGTTGCAGGCGAACGCTATCTTGGCTGGGAAATTGATCGCGGCAAACATGCGGCGGATTTGCGGCAGGCGCTTGGCGGGCTAAAAGGTCCGATCATGAAAGTGGCGCAAATTCTATCAACCATCCCCGATGCGCTGCCGCCTGAATATGCCGAAGAGTTGGCCGGTTTGCAGGCCGATGCACCATCAATGGGCTGGCTGTTTACCAAACGCCGCATGTCGGCCGAGCTTGGCGCTGATTGGCAGCAGAAATTTAACAGCTTTAGCCGTGATGCGGTATCGGCGGCATCGCTTGGACAGGTTCATCAGGCGATGGGGCTGGATAACGCGCCATTGGCGGTAAAATTACAATATCCCGATATGCACTCGGCCATTGAAGCCGACCTAAAACAGCTGAAATTGCTGTTTCAGCTCTATGAGCGTTATGATTCGGCGATTTCGACATCGGATATCTATGACGAATTATCCGAGCGGCTTTTGGAAGAGCTTGATTACCGGCGCGAAGCCATGAATATGCAGCTTTATCAGCATATGCTTGCTGATGAGAAAAAAGTGCAGGTACCAAGCCATATCCCCGAATTATCAACGAACCGGCTTTTGACCATGAACTGGCTTGAAGGCCAGCGGTTGATGGCTTTTCTTGAGACCAATCCCGATCAGGCCACGCGAAATGAAATTGCGAAAACCATGTTTCGGGTCTGGTATGTGCCATTCTATTATTATGGCGTTATTCATGGTGATCCGCATCTTGGTAATTATTCAATCGCCAAGGATAACAGCATCAATCTTATGGATTTCGGGTCAATCCGCCTATTCCGGCCGCAATTTGTCGCTGGTGTGATCGAGCTATATAAGGCGCTTCGCGATAATAACCGTGATCAGGCAGTCGATGCATATGAACGCTGGGGGTTTGTCGGGCTTGATAATGAAGCGATTGATGTTTTGAATATGTGGGCCGAATTTATTTATGCGCCGCTTCTTGAAGATCGGGTTCGCCCAATCCAGCAAATGCGTGGTGGCAAGGCGGGACGTGATCTGGCTGGCAAGGTTCATACTGAATTGAAACGCATTGGCGGGATCAAACCGCCGCGTGAATTTGTGCTGACCGATCGGGCGGCTGTTGGGCTTGGATCAGTCTTCATGCATCTTGGTGCCGAAGTGAATTGGCATGAATTATTCCATGAGCTGATTGATGATTTCTCGGTTGATGCCTTGGCCGAACGGCAAAGGCAGGCTGCCAGCAAAGTCGGGCTTCCCGACAATCTGATTGCGCCATATACCGCCTAGATCAGGCAAAAGATAAAACCGACTGACGTAGAACAGATCAAAAAAAGGCAGCCCGTCAAATCAGGNCTGCCTTTTTGTTAGGCGGTTATGGTAACGGGTCAATGCCCCGAAATAACAACCAAAAGCTGGTCAAGTGACGCCTTGGCATCACCGTAGAACATGCGGGTGTTCTCTTTGAAAAACAGCGGATTTTCAATGCCTGAATATCCGGTGCCTTGGCCGCGCTTTGACACGAAAACCTGTTTTGCTTTCCAGCATTCCAGAACAGGCATGCCGGCAATTGGGCTGTTCGGGTCGTCTTGTGCTGCTGGATTCACGATATCATTAGAGCCAATCACAATGGCAACATCAGTGCTTGGAAAATCATCATTGATTTCATCCATCTCGAGGACGATGTCATAGGGTACTTTGGCTTCGGCAAGAAGCACGTTCATATGCCCGGGAAGCCGACCAGCAACGGGATGGATTGCAAAGCGCACAGTTTTGCCTTTCGCCCGAAGCCGTCGGGTAAGTTCTGCAACATTTTGTTGAGCCTGTGCCACCGCCATGCCGTAACCCGGGATGATGACAATGCTTTCGGCATCTTCGAGCGCTGCGGCGACACCATCGGCATCAATCGCAATCTGCTCGCCTTCAACTTCCATCTGCGGGCCAGCCGTGCCGCCAAACCCGCCAAGGATGACACTGACGAACGATCGATTCATGGCCTTACACATGATGTAGGACAGGATCGCGCCTGACGAGCCAACAAGCGCGCCGACAACGATCAGCAGATCATTGCCAAGGCTAAAGCCAATTGCTGCCGCTGCCCAACCCGAATACGAGTTCAGCATCGATACAACCACCGGCATATCAGCGCCGCCAATACCCATGATTAAGTGATAGCCGATGAAAAGGGCGAGGATCGTCAGAATAACCAGCGGCAGTAACGCGCCGCTTGTAAGATACCAGACAAGGCAGGCTAATGATGATATCGCCGCCGTGGCATTCAATAGATGCCCGCCAGGAAGTTTGGTCGCGGCTGATGTAACTTTTCCAGATAGCTTGCCATAAGCAATCACCGAGCCGGTAAAGGTTACCGCCCCAATCCAGATGCCAAGCGAAGCTTCAACACGCAAAATATTAATCTCGGCGCCAGATTTCTTTGCCAGCAATGCGGCAAACCCTTCAAGCGCTTTTTTTGCCGTGTCATCCATCGTTAGGACGTTGGCAAGTTCAAAATGCGCGTTAAACCCGACAAAGACTGCAGCCAGACCAACCAGTGCATGCATACCAGCAACTAGTTCCGGCATCTGGGTCATTTCAACTTTTGACGCAAGTTGATAGCCAATAAGCCCGCCAATCGCGATCAGTATAGCCGTCAGTTGCCATAGGCCAGCCCCCGGGCCGATGACGGTCGCCAGGACTGCCAGCCCCATACCAACAATGCCATACCAAACGGCGCGCTTTGCGCTTTCCTGACCTGATAGCCCGCCAAGCGACAGAATGAACAAAATAGCAGCGACAACATAAACAGCTGTGGTGAAACCTAGATCCATCGTTCTGGTCTCCTTAAGATTTCTGGAACATGGCAAGCATGCGACGTGTTACGAGGAAGCCACCGAAAATATTAATTCCAGCAAAGAATAC
>JGI26083J51738_10001297_pt1 | contig 13478 bp, 13 predicted proteins | sample SaaInl85LU_5_DNA_FD_51738 | JGI IMG/M metagenome (IMG submission 51738)
AAGCTCCAGTTTGCAAGCGACAACACCGCCGGTGTCTGCCCGGAGGCGCTGTCGGCATTCAATGAAGCAAACGCGGGCTTTGCTAGCCCTTACGGTAATGACGTCTCTACCGCAAAGGTTTGCGACCTGCTGCGTGAGGTGTTCGAGCGCGATGAGTTGGAGGTGTTTTTCGCTTTCAACGGTACTGCTGCTAACTCGCTAGCGCTTGCCTCAATGTGTCAGCCTTATCAGTCGGTTATCTGCACCGATGCGGCGCATGTAGAGACGGATGAGTGCGGTGCGCCGGAGTTCTTCTCCAACGGCTCAAAGTTATTAACCGCACCGCACCACCAGGGTAAGCTGACCGCAGCTGGGGTCGAGGCACTGGTTAAACGCCGTGATGATATTCACTATCCGCGTCCTAAAGTGGTGACGCTGACGCAGTCGACAGAGATCGGTACGCTCTACCACAAAGGGGAAATCGCCGGCATTTCGCATGTGTGTAGAGATCATGGACTCAACCTTCATATGGATGGTGCCCGGTTTGCGAATGCTGTGGCGAGCCTCGGTTGCGCGCCGGCGGATATCACCTGGCGCTCGGGTGTGGATGTGCTCTGTTTCGGTGGAACTAAAATGGGCCTGCCGGTGGGGGAGGCAATTCTCTTCTTTAACAGGGAGCAGGCTGAGGACTTCGCTTATCGTGGTAAGCAGGCCGGCCAGTTGGCATCTAAGATGCGCTACCTGAGCTCGCCTTGGTTGGCGATGTTGCAGCAAGATAACTGGCTCAAACACGCACGGCATGCAAACAGCATGGCAAGGATTTTGAGCGATCGTATTGCCGACCTACCCGGCGCTGAGATGCTCTATCCAACTGAGGCCAACGCCGTATTGGTTAACCTGCCGGACGCGGCCGTTACCGAGCTCAATCAGATGGGTTGGAGTTTCTACAACTTTATTGGCGGTAGCGCGCGGTTTATGTGTTCGTGGGCAACCACTGAGGCCGCAATTGACGCGCTAGTGGCTGACATGTCGCGGGTACTGGAAAGTCTCTAGTCCCGCGCTCTTATCTAAACTTTCAGCGGCCCAAGAATCTATCAATGCCCTCGGTGGCACCTGGGTCCATCATGTTCTGCGCCATCACTTCGGCGGCGAAGTCGTAGGCTTCGGCCAGATCCATCTGACGCTGTGGGTGGAACATCGATTTGCCATAGCGAATCGCAGCGGCGTTCTTGCTCAGAATCTTCTCAACCTTCGCCTGCACCGCGGCTTCGAGTTCGTCATCCTCAACAACTTCGCTAATCAGACCGGACTCCACTGCCGTTTCAGCACTTATCATGTCTCCTGTTACCAGCATATCGAAAGCGCGTTTAGCGGAGACCGAACGCGATAGTGCTACAGCGGGGGTAGAGCAGAATAGGCCTAGGCTGATGCCGGGTACGGCGAACTTGGCGCGTTTACCGGCGATGGCGAGATCACAGCTTGCGACCAACTGACAGCCTGCCGCAACGGCAGCGCCGTGCACTTGGGCAATGACTGGAACTGGCAGTGCTACCAGACTCTGCATCATTTTGCCGCAGCGCTTGAATAGTGTCTGGTAGTAGGCGTGCTCTGGGTTTGAGCGCATCTGCTCGAGGTCGTGTCCGGCACAGAAGGCGCGACCCTCAGCGCTAATAACGACACAGCGAACATCAGGATCGGCGTTTATCGACTCGATCTCCTGCTCCAGCCGACCGATCACATTTTCGGAGAGCGTATTAAGTTTGTCTGGGCGATTCAGTCGCAGATAGACCACATGGTCTTTATCCGTGCGAATTAGCTCGTCTTTCATGGTCAGCGCAAGTTCCGTAAGTTTTTGGGTTGCCCTGATCATAACTCAGTCGACGCGATCAACACCAAGTCCATGTGGCGATTAATTAGTCGAAATCCGATGCGAGATTTGCGATTATTTTGAACTGCACATACGCGACGGTCGTAATCCTGACGACAACAATAATCAATTCAGCAGAGTTTCGAGATGCATTTAACCGAACGCTTTTTTAATCAGAGTGAAACTGTCCCTCAGCAAACCTGTTTTGCCTCACGATCGCCAGAAGGCTGGCAGAAACTTACATGGCGCGAATCTGCACAGTTGGTGCGCTCTGCGATGGCTGGGCTGCGGGCCGCGGGTGTTAAACCGGGGGATCGCGTTGTTCTGCTGTGTGAGAACCGTCCTGAGTGGGCAATCTTCGATCTAGCGATTATGGGTGTGGGCGCCCTGGTTGTGCCGGCCTACACGACACACTCGCGCGCCGACTTGAGTCACATTTACGACCTGGTAACCCCCTCAGCGATTATCGCCTCAAGCAAAGCGCTTACCGAACGGGCTCTGGAGGGGGCCGAGGACTATCGCGGTATAGAGCATGTTTGGTCGCTGCAGGCGGAGGCTTTTGATAGCGCGGCGGTAAAACCCTGGAGTGAGCTCCTCGAGGCAGAGCCGAGCGATTCAGCTGTAGAGCCGGGCACACCAGACGATACTTGCTGCCTAATTTTTACGTCGGGTACTAGCGGTCTGCCTAAAGCAGCTATGCTGACGCACCGCTCGATTGGTGCAAACTTAGATGCTGCGGTTCGCCTCCTCAGTGAACTCGGTGTTGGCTATGATGACCGCTTCCTCTCCTTCCTGCCGATGGCCCATGCCTATGAACATATGGCTGGTTTGCATCTGCCAATCGCGCTCGGATCAGAACTCTGGTTCTGTGAATCTACCGATAAGCTGCAGCAGTATCTGCAAGAGGCTCAGCCAAGTATGGCAACGGCGGTGCCGCGACTTTATGACCTGTTGCACGCACGCATAACCGCGCAGGTTAAGAATGCGCCGCCTACCAAGCAGAAGCTCTTTAATGCGGCAGTGACTCTGGGTCGCAAGCGTCTGGCAGGGGAAAAGCTCTCTATGCTCGAAAGCCTCTTCGATAAGTTACTAGATCGATTGGTTCGCAAGAAGGTGAAGGAGCGTTTCGGCGGACGTATTCGCTACTTCATCTCCGGCGGTGCGGCGCTCAACCTTGAGGTTGGACACTTTTTCACTAGCCTGGGACTTGGCATCATCCAGGGTTACGGCCAGACCGAGGCGAGTCCACTGATCAGTGTGAACCACCCCAATCGCGTCAAACTGCATACCGTCGGTGAGCCGATGGATAATGTAGAAGCGCGCTTGGCCGAGGATGGCGAGCTGCTAGTTCGGGGCGACTGTGTAATGAAGGGCTACTGGGAGGATGAAAAGTCGACCCAGGGCACGATCATCGATGGTTGGCTGCACACAGGAGACTTGGCTGTGATCGACGAGGATGGATACATCGAGATCGTCGGTCGTAAGAAAGATCTAATCGTCACTTCCGGCGGTGACAATGTCGCCCCCGCGAAAATTGAAGCGGCACTCTGTGCTCACCCAGAGATTGAACAAGCCGTAGTCTTTGGTGACGGTCGCCCTTGGTTGGGTGCGGTCATTATTCCGTCGCCTGATGAGGGTGCGGATGAGTCGCAAATAGAGGCCTGCGTACGCCAAGTAAACCAACAGTTGAACAACTATGAGCGGGTGCGTAAGTTTGTGATTCAAACAGAGGTCTGCTCCATTGAGAATGGTCTGCTCACCCCAACGCAGAAGGTGAAGCGCGATAAAGTGTTAGCGATTAATCACGAGCAGATTAGCGCGCTCTACTGATTTAGCTAACGGTAAACCAGGTCTTCATTCCTGCCATTTGGTGTTCAATCATGTGGCAGTGGATGAGCCATTTACCCAGATTATCCGCTGGCATACGAATAGTGACGCGCTCTTGTGGCGCCATCAGCAAGGTGTCATGCCAAGCGCTGGCGGGGTAATTTGCGGAGTCTGACTGAAAATGATGCCCGTGAAAGTGCATCGCGTGATCCCAAGCCGTGTTGTTGATCATCTCAATCTCCACCAGGGTGCCGCTGGCCACATCAAACATGGGGTCTTCCGCCATATTAGCAATGCCGTTGAGGGCCCAAGCTTGCTGACGCTGCATCAACTCGCGGCCTGAGAGACGCTCGCCCTTATAGGTGGCCTCGGATAACCAGCGCATAGCGCCGCCCTGCATCTCGAGTTTTAGCTTCAGACCGGGCTCCCCACTGAGCATCTCAATAGGATTTGCGGGAAGTGGTTTAGGTTCACTGCGACTCGCTAAAGTACCCGCCGGTTCGCTGACGAGGATTTGGGCGATCTCGTAGAACTGACCCTGATATTCAAAGCCAAAGGGCAGGATTGCACCCGCCTCGTTTGGAATATCGAGTAGCAGGTCATAGCGCTCTGCCGGTGCAATATTCAGTGAGCCCTGTAGGGTTGCGACCTCTGCCAGAGGTTGGCCATCTTTAGCAATTATCCAGCCGGGAAGCGGGGCGCGAATCGTCATAACGCGAGCGTTCGCTGCGTTGATCAGCCGCACTCGAACGCGCTCACCTGCTTGAGCTTCTAGCTGAGGGCCGAGCTGCTTGTTGACGCTCAGCACGTTGCCCATGCGGCCTGAGTGCGACCAGTCGTGCATATCCTCGAGCGATTCTAGATCAATCTGCCCATCCTGCTTAACACGCCAGTCATCCAGCATCATGACTAACTCGCGATCGTAATCGGGTTGAGTGGGCTCCTCAATAATCAGCGGGAGGTAGAGGCCCCGGGCCAGCTGTTCATAGGTGCGATGGTGCGTGTGGGCCCAATAGGTGCCAGCATCCTGAGGGGTGAATTTGTAGATAAAAGTTTCACCCGGCTGAACCGGTTGTTGAGTCAGACCGGTCACCCCATCCATCGCGTTATCGATGCGCAGGCCATGCCAGTGCACACTGCTAGGTTCACTCAGTTCGTTTACGAACTCAATCTCGACGGGTTGCCCCTGCACTAACCGCAGTTCATTCTCGGAGTAGCCCCACAGATTCGTCGAGGTGTTCTCATCGAGCATGTTGCGGGTCTCTTCCCGAGCGATTAACCGAATTTTTCGAACACCCTCCTGAGAGTGTTGCTGGGCGATGACCAGACGCGGCGCTAGTGTTGCAGCTGCGGTCAGTGCNAGAAAACGACGACGATTGAGATTCATACTAAGCTCCAAATNTGCCTTCAGTGTACCAGCGGTTGGCTGTCATATAGCTGAAGCCGCTCGCGGGCAGAGGAGGCGCAGCTTTAAAAATTTGTCATCAACTGTGCGTCTAGCAGCGCGTGTTTCTCAATTAACCGCGCAAAGTGGAGTTGTTGGGTTTGGCTGGCAGGGCCGAACCCCAAGAATTGACCCTCTTGATGCCTCAACTCTTCAAACCACATTTTTGAATCACGATAAAACACGCGCCGCCGCTTCAGGCCACCGAGCTCGTTACTGATATGTTGCAGTACAAGCGTCGGGCACTCGCGAATCGGCGAGGTCTCCTTAAAACAGGCATCCGCGAGTAAGACGTGGGTGTCTGTCGCAACGAAGAAATAGAAAGCGTACTGCACATTGGCCACCGTTGATTCCGAACAATTTGGATACGAAAAAGCTCGGGCGGGCGATCTAGTTTTTCTTCATAACCGTTAGACCAGAGTAGATTTCTTCAGCAAACAATTCGGGGATTAGCGTGAACGGTTTTTTAGCAACGGCTCTCTTAAGTCTCAGTTTGTTTCTCGGTTCGGTGCATGCCAGCGAGCCTACAGTGATACGTTTTGATCCCCAATCAAGTAGCCTGCTGATCAGCATACCTTCACAAGCAATGCCTCAGGGCGAACATGAAATACCGAATTTTTTAGCCGTAACAGCTCAGACGCAAGATCGAGTGACTCTGACAGGGAAACTTCCAGAGATTTCGGAGCCCGATAGCCGTTTCGGTGTGGGTGAGGGCGGGGCGTTTCTTTTTAGCGCCATCGATTGGTTAAATCCTGCGGTGTGGGCGGGCGGTTATTTGCGGCTCGAATCACCCTCGGGCTATCCTGGTGTGGCTTCCGGCAAGCGGGTGAGTGAGTTAGATGCGAATGGCCAGTACATAGCGGAATACCGCATCAATAGCGACGAGGACCTTAGCCAGCTTCACGTGTTTTTTGGCCCTTATTTGATCAACACAGAAATACTAGAGCTGAATGACCAAAGCATCGAATTGAGAACGTACTTTAAGCCCGAGAATCAGCCGGACTCTCCGGCCTACTTGAGAGCAGTTGCCACCTACCTAGAAGGGTACTCAAATCGTATTGGACCCTATCCGTTCGAGCGCTTTTCCGTTGTTTCTGCACCGCTTCCGGTCGGACTCGGATTGGACCGTATGACCTATGTGAGCGAACAGATATTGGGGCACTCCTACATGCTGGGGCGATCGCTGGCGCACGAAGTTTTGCATAGTTGGTGGGGCTCGGGTGTGAAGGTTAACTACCAACAAGGAAACTGGGCTGAGGGGTTGACCACTTTTATGGCCGACTATGCGTTAGCGCAGCAACAGTCCGAGGCAAAAGCCATGGAGATGCGTCGAGGCTGGCTGGAGGCACTCAATAGAGTCGATTCATATGAGCCCTTGGGTCGTTTCAGGTATGCCCCGAGACGCACCGATCAGTCTGTTGGGTATGGCAAGAGTGCGATGTTCTTTCACATGCTACACCAGCGCTTGGGTGATGAGGCTTTCTACACAGGAATACGCCAATTCTGGAACAGCTCGAGAGGCGCCTCAGCCGGATGGTCGGAGATACAACATGCCTTAGCGAAGTCGAGTGGCGTTGATCTCTCCGAGGATTTCGAGTTCTGGTTAACGGCGCAGCGACTGCCCCGCTATTCAGTCGAGATAGCGGATCAGATAGAAGTGCCTAATGGCTTCAGGGTTGTACTGTCCATTCATGCGAAAAACGCCCCTCAGACGGGCCGTTTACCCATAAAGTTTCTAAGCAGTGAGTCTGCCGAAACGCGCTGGGTACAGTTTAATGGGGAGTGGTCCGAGGTTGATCTCATCTTCGCGAATAAGATCGATACAGTGGTTGTGGATCCGCACTTTGAGGTGTTGCGTCGCTTGGACACTAAGCAGTAAGCGCAATCAGAAAATGATTCCACTGGACTCACTGCACCAGCCCTGTAAAACTAGCCGAAAATGCATTGTTAAGGAAAAAACGCTCTCATGAGTTACGAACTATCCGGAACCGTCAAAGTTATTCAACAGCCTCAGACCTTTGCTAGTGGTTTCTCGAAAAGAGAGCTGGTGGTGACTGTGCAGGACGGCAACTACCCGCAAGACATAAACCTTGAGTTCGTAAAGGACAAAGCGGATCTGCTTGATAGCCTTTCAGTGGGTGATTCTGTAAAGGTGTGGTTTGATATCCGTGGCCGTGAGCATAACGGGCGTTACTACAATAACCTTAGCGCCTGGAAAGTGGAGAACCTCAGCGGTAGTCAGCAGGGTGCTGCACCCGTTCAGGAACCGCCTCCGTTCGANGATGATCTCGATGATGTACCCTTCTAACCCTCTCTGAGTGCGAATCTGAGTGGATCATCGTCTTCCCATAGACACCCGTGCAACCATGCTGATGACGCTCCTCTGCGTCATCTGGGCAACTCAGCAGGTCGCACTCAAAGCGACCGCGGCTGACTTCTCTCCAATGCTACAAACCGCGTTGCGTTGTGGTTTTGGTGCACTGCTTGTCTCCCTGTTTGTATTGGTGCGCCGCCAAGGCGGCTTTACCCACACCGAGCCGACCTTCTGGCCGGGAGCGCTCGCGGGCTTGCTGTTTGCCTCGGAATTCATGCTTGCGGCGATCGCTATCGAACTTACTAACGTCGCTCATCTGATTGTTTTGCTCTACACCGCGCCCATTTTCGCGGCTATCGGATTGGCGATCTATCTACCGAACGAGCGCTTACATCGGCTTCAATGGCTGGGTATTTTACTGGCGTTCGGCGGAATCGTGATCGCTTTTTGGGAACCGACCGATCAGGGGCTGAGCGATGTTCTGATAGGTGATCTTCTGGCGCTTGCTGCTGGGGCAATCTGGGGTTCGACAACCGTGGTTGTGCGCACTACCAGCCTTACCCGGGCACCCGCGGCCCTAACGCTGATATACCAACTGGTTGCTTGTTTCCTATTGCTGCTCGCAGTGGCGTGGTTTACCGACGATCTGCGCTTCACTCCAACACCGCTGGTATTGACCAGTTTTACCTTTCAGGTCGTAGTTGTGTCGTTTTTTAGCTATCTGGTCTGGTTCTGGATGTTGAAAACCTACCTGGCCTCACGCTTGGGCGTCTTCTCGTTTTTGACCCCTGTGTTGGGCGTGATGCTCAGCGTACTGCTACTCGATGAGAGCTTTGGGCCGCGTTTTCTCATTGGCACCCTGCTGGTCGTCGTCGGAATTACGTTGGTTAGCGCCCACAGTTTTATCTCGAAGCAGCTAGGATTGCGCAGTAAATAATCGTTGCAACTTTGCATCTGGCGTCGGAATATCTGAGCACAATCCGAATCCCAAGGAGCTCCGATGCTATCCTCCTCTGAAGTCTCTCAAGCCGCCGAACTACTGATTACTGCTCATCGTCAGCACAAACGTATCAATCAACTTCCCGCATCGCTAACACCGACCGATTTTGCGGATGCCTATGCTATTCAAGAGCGGGTTTGGAATGCTTTGGAGCAAGTCGCAGACCAGCGTATTTCTAACTGGAAATGCGGTTGTCAGACGCCAGAGTCAGATCGCTTTGTCGCACCGATCTATACAGATCGCGTATTTTCTAATGGTGAGAAAGTACCGGAAAATCTACTGCATGAAATTGCTGCAGAGTCGGAGATTGCCTATCGAATAGGCAGAGACCTACCTCAACGGGACGAGCCCTATACTGACGAAGAGATACGCGCAGCGATCGATGCGATCGTGGTCAATATCGAGATCTGCGATAGCCGTATAGAGGGTTGGCGTGATGCGCCGTTTTATTGGCAATGTGCAGATAACCAGAACTCGGGGGTCATGGTGGTTGGCGAGGCCTTCAGCGATTGGCAGAGCGTTGATATGGCGCAGCAAGAGGCCCAGCTTTGGGTCGACGGCGAGCTCAAACTTAGTGTGGTTGGCGGTAATACGGTGATCGATCCGTTCAAGGTTGTACCCTCTGCCGTCAATCAGGTCATCAACCGTACAGGCGGTGTTAAAGCTGGGGACCTATTTACTGCCGGCAGTTGTCTAGGAACCCTTGTGGTGTCGCCTGGCAGCGATGTGATCGCGCGTTTCCCCGGCATTGGTGAGGCCAGAGCACTGCTCGGAGTCTAATTATGGAGGCGTTGAAGCTGCAGCGGGGACATTTGACTGATGCTCAGGTCGAAAAGTACTGGGAGCAGGGCTACCTCTTTCCGATACAGGTCTTTGGTGAAGCTCACGCCGCTCAGATACGCGCGGAACTCGAACGGATTGAATCTGACTGGGCGCAGGCAGACCTGCCGCGCTCGGTGAAAACCTACAAACGGGTCAATGCCCACGCCGTCATGCCCTTCGCCTATGACTTGGCTCAACGCTCCGAGCTTTTGGACGTTGTTGAGGGGATTCTGGGTCCTAATATTCTAATCTACGGGGTCGAGTTCTTTATCAAAGAGCCTAATACCCGTCAGTTTGTCAGTATGCATCAGGACCTAACCTACTGGGGCTTGGGTGATACACAGAAGATGGTGACGGCTTGGCTGGCACTCTCTCCGTCCACGACTGAAAGCGGTTGTATGGAGTTTGTTAGTGGAAGCCACAAGTTGGCAATTCAGCCCCATAAAGACACCTTTGCAGAGGATAATCTTCTTTCGAGAGGCCAAGAGGTTCAGGCGGATGTGTCACCTAGTCAGCGCACACCCATTGAGCTGGCGCCGGGTCAGATATCTCTGCATCATGGGATGACAATTCATGGCTCCGGCCCTAACACAAGCGATGATAGGCGTATCGGAGTCGTGATCCGCTATATGTCGACTGATGTCCGGCCGCAGAACGAAGCGCCTGATTACGCGGCGCTTGCTCGCGGAGAATATGACTTCGGTGCGTTTCATCCGATAGATCGCCCTCAAGCACTTTTTCACCCTGACGCCTTGAGTGCCTATGATGAGATTCGAGCGGCACAGGCCAGTGTAAAGTTAGCTAATACCCGGGTAGCCAAAGATCCCTTTCATGAATAGCCATCTATTCCTGTTCGCTTTGCTGACTATGCTGGGGTCCTCCACCCAAGCAGAGGTTGCGCTCAGATTAATCGATGCACACTCGCACCACGAGCGTGATTACGAGACCGAGTTTGATTGCGCAGATGTGATAGCGGCCCTAGACGCGGCATCGGTAGAACGGGTGCTGATCACTAGTCGGGGAAACCACTCCTCCCAGCTCTGTTTCAAGAGGTATCCAGATCGCATTATTCCTTTCTATTCGGTCTATGGCGGGGCGCTGGATAAACAGACCTGGATGCATCAACCGGCAAAGATTGATGAGGCTCAGGCAGCGCTAGAGAGCGGCGAGTTTAGTGGTATTGGCGAGCTGCATATCTTTGCTCAGGACNGTGAAAGTGAGGTCTTAGCAGGCTTAGTGGGTTTAGCCCGTCAGCATCGCCTACCGATGCTAATACATGGCGATGCTGAAGTCATCGAGACGGTGTTTACCCTCAATCCTAAAGCACGTGTGCTCTGGGCACACCTAGGAACTGAGCCCGAGATCGAGTTGTTGCAACAGCTGCTAGATCGCTACCCAGAGGGGCTTTATATCGACACCTCAGTGCGCGACAGGTTATTGCTTGGAAACCCCATTGTTAATGGCCCGCAACGTAACCGCCTTACTCCCGATTGGCATGCTTTCTTGGTGCGCAACCAGGATCGATTATTGGTCGCTGTTGATACCTACAGTCTGAATCGCTGGCGCAATTATGCTGAGGTTGCTGATCAAATTCGCCTCTGGCTTTGGCAGTTACCGCCATCGGTAGCAACGAAGCTGAGCTACACGAATGCCCAACGATTTTTTGATGATTCACACAGAGAGTAGCTATGCAGATACGTGAACTGACGCCGCTTGACCGCTTTGAAACCCTTAACCTCTTTAGAACGGTATTCACTGAGTCCGAAGGGGTTGAGGAGGGCAAGATGCTGGAGTCTCTGNTTGGAAAGGTCTTTGACTCGTTGGGCGCGCCCGCGATTTTGGGCTTTGGGGGTTATCTCGATGAGCGTTTGGTGGCTGCGATCTTTTTCAGCCAGTTGGATTTTCCTGACGGTGAGCAGGTTTATCTGCTCTCGCCGGTCGCAGTCGCTACAGCGGAACAACGTAGCGGCCTCGGCTCAGCGCTTATCAAAGCGGGGCTAAGCGAACTTAGATCGCGCGATGTGGTAGTTGTGATGACTTATGGTGACCCGGCCTACTATGGTCGCTTCGGATTTGAAACGGTATCCGTTGAGACTGTTGCTGCGCCTTACCCTCTCTCTATGCCGATTGGTTGGCTAGGTCTCTCTTTGGGCCAAGATAAGCTGCTAGGTCTCAGTGGAACGCCACAAACGCAACCCGCATTTGCAGATCCGGCAATCTGGTAAATCGGCGTTTCCGAGACAGATGTCCGCGGTAATTGAGTCACTTTCAACGCCCCGCTACCGCGTTAACGTCGGCAGGCGCTCTGAATCTCTTTCAGAGCGGGCTGCCAGCGTTCAAAGTCGATAAGTCTGTTTCGCTCTATTGCCGCAAACTCCGACTGGGCAAACCACTCGTTTACACAGGCTTGCACCTCGCCCTGTGTCTCTCCTNGGCAAAAGCNTCTTTGTCGATCTTTACGCCNACCATGCGTGAGAAGCCATCGTTTAGCCCCATCGCATAGACCCGCTCGCCCGCGCAGCAGACCGCACAGTTGGCTAGGTCGTCATAGGGTTGCCAGCCCCCTAGAGTGGTTGGCGTGTCACCAGACGCATCGGGGTTGAGCATCTCAAGCATGCTCTGCATGCGCCAGTCAGTATCATCCAGAGGATTGAGCAGACGGAAAGGGGTGGCCGCGACTGAGTAGAAGAGCTGCTCATCTGCTAGACCGATAAAACTGGGATAACCGTCGTTACAGCGATCACCGGCCCACTGCCACCAGAGTGGATAGGCTTCACCGTTCGCCTCTTTGCTAACCATCGCCAGCAGACCAAAGTGGCCAGAGCCCCCAGTGTTAAACATCAACTCTAAGAAGGCGAGTTCACTATCCTCACCAGTATCGAAGCTGCGAAAAAGTGAGTAGCTGTTGAAACCAGCGTAGCCCGGGTATTCAGGGTCTTCAGGATTATCTGAAGAGAAGCTGGTCTGCTGCTCGCCCTGGTTGCCCCAGCTGTGCGTCTCAATCGGTAGTTTGATCAATTCGGGGTCGCAGTTCAGCGGCTTCTCTGGATCTACCCCCTCGCCGGAGAACACCGATTTACCGAAATCGGCAAAGCAGTGAGGATGCAGAAACGGCTCTTGAGCGAGTGAGTAAGCTGAAAGTGTCAGCCCTAGGATCGATAGTACGAAGCTTGCGAGGTTCTTCTGCATAGAGAGCGGCCGGTTATTGTTAGAGTAGTTGTTTACATTGATCGTAGCGCAACTCGTTATAGGATATTTGCGATGGGTCGTGCAAAACGCTGGGCGTACAGTACTCCTACAGCGGTTCAGTATAGCTGTCACATCAGCTCCCAAAAAGCCGATACTAGTGGGTTCTTCAGGCTCTTTTTCAACGTGAATAGTCCGATATCAAACGGCTCGAGCGCAGGGTCTACCTCAAGCACTTGGACGCGCTCTGCCAGTGGACTGTTGTCCAACACGATTTTAGGTACGACACCGATCCCGAACCCAAGACTCACCATACTTACGATCGCCTCGTTACCAGCCACTTGCGCATAGATATTCGGTGCGATGCCTTGCTCTCTAAACCATTCGTCCACACACCCGCGTGAAACCCCCGCTTCGGACAGAATCATCGGCACTTGGGCCCACTCTGCAGTGTTTTTAGGCGACGTGGTTGGCAGATTCGGTTGCGGCTGAAGCGGGGCGATAAATAGCAGCGGAGACTGCGTGATTGGCTTGAATGCCAATCCACGGTGCACGATATCTGGGCGTGCGGCGATGGTGACCTCTTCATTGCCGTCCAAAATGCGTGAGATGGCGCGATCGGGATCGCCCGTGTGCAGTTTAATCTCTATACCCGGATGCACTGGACGGAAGCGATTAAGCAGCTCGTAAAGGAAGGAGTAACTAGCTGTTACCGAGCAGTAGATACTGATCTCACCGCTCAGCTGACCGGACTTATCGGTTAGTTCGTGGCGAATGAGATTCCACTGACTGGCGGTATCGCGAGCGAACTGCAGAAACTTCTGCCCCTCAGCGGTAAGCTCAACGGTGCGGTTATCGCGATTAAACAGGCTTACCCCTAGCTCCTCCTCTAACTGACGGATATTCCGCGACAGTGCTGAGATGCTGATATGGCACTCTTCGCTCGCGCGGCCGAAATGCAGCGTGTCTGCAAGAGCAAGAAAGTGGCTGAGGGTCTTTAGGTTCATTGCGCCATTCTAAACCTTTATCGATCGTGTTG
>JGI26083J51738_10001300_pt1 | contig 13468 bp, 13 predicted proteins | sample SaaInl85LU_5_DNA_FD_51738 | JGI IMG/M metagenome (IMG submission 51738)
TCTGCAAAAAGTTGTTTTGCTTTATCAGAAATTTCTGAAATTTGATTTGATCGTTCTTGTTTGTCTATTGTTGCAAAAGCTTTAGTTAAATCTTCTGTAAAGTTTTCTTCAAGTTTTTTCTTAACTTCCGATAAATCTTTTTTCTCAACAGTCCATTCTGGTTTCCTGCATTCTTTTGCAAGTTCCTCGATCATTTCGATTACTGGAACAAAACCTTCGTGACCAAACTTAACTGCATCTAACATTACTTCTTCTGTTAAACCTGACGTTTCTGACTCAACCATCAGCACAGCATCTTTAGTACCAGCTACAACTAAATCTAAAGTAGAGTTTTCTAACTCAGCTTTTGATGGGTTTAATATGTATTTTCCATCAACTAAACCAACTCTTGAAGCACCTACAGGCCCCATAAATGGCATTCCTGAAATGGCTAATGCAGCTGATGAAGCTGTAATTGCTAAAATATCTGGTTGATTGTCTTTATCATATGAGATTACAGTTGGTAATAACTGAACTTCATTTTTGAATTCACTTGGAAACAAAGGTCTGATGGGTCTATCAATTAATCTTGAAATCAATTGTTCACTTTCAGTTGGTCTTGCTTCTCTTTTAAAATATCCACCAGGAATTTTACCACCTGCATAATATTTTTCTTGGTAATTTACAGACAGAGGAAAATAATCCATATCTGGATTTACTTTTTTGGCTCCTACTACTGTTGCTAAAATAACTGTTTCACCACATGAAGCAATGATTGCTCCGTCTGCTTGTCTTGCTACTTTACCTGTTTCTAAACTTATCTTCTTACCTGCTACTTCAATTTCCTTCTTGTATACTTTGAACATCTATTTTCCGTTTCCTTCTGTCTATTTTCTTAAATTTAATTGAGTTAATACATTTTTGTAAGAATCAAATTTATTTTTCTTTAAATATTCTAACAATTTTTTTCTTCTATTTACTGCTCTTAATAATCCAACTGAAGAGTGTTTATCTTTTTTGAATTGTTTAATGTGTGCTGAAAGAGTTTCAATTTTTCCTGTTAATAATGCAATTTGTACTTCTGAAGAACCAGTGTCCTTCTCGTGCATTTTTAATTCTTCTGCTTTTTTCGTCATACTATTTATTTTCCTATTTATTTGTTTGTTTTATTAAGTTTTCTATTTTTTCTGCGTACTCAAATGAGTCGTCTTTAGCAAAAAGTATTTTTGGTAAATATTTCATAATTATTTTTTTAGATAAAGCTTTTCTAATTAAGAAAGAATATTCTTTTAATTTTTTAATAACTAGCTCCGTATCTTTACCGCCTAATGGTAATACGTAAGCTTTTGCAATTTTAAGGTCTTGACTCATTTTTACTTCAGTAACCGTTATAGTGTTAGTTTCTAAATTCGGGACCTTAGCTTCATTTCTGGCAAAAATCATGCCTAAAGATTGCCTAATCATCTCTCCAACACGCAATTGTCTCTGTGATACTGGTTTTCCTATTCTATCAGCCATTATACTGTTCTATCCGTTGTAGTCGTACTAAAGGCCTCTATTGTATCGTTTTTCTGGAAATCGATAAAGTCCTTAAGCGTTATTCCACACTCTTGGCCATTACTAACCTGTTTTGCCTGATCTTTTTCTCTAAAAATAGTACTTATTTTACCCGTATAAATAATTGCTCCATCTCTTACTACCCTAGCACTTGCGCCACTAGTTATTTCACCTTCAGTTACTTTTGAGCCTGCAACTTTTCCTGTACCTGAAACTTTGAAAATTTCTAAAATTTGAGCTGTACCAATAATTTTTTCCTGAACATCTGGAGCAAGAAGTCCTGACATTCTTAATTTAATATAATCCAAAACTTCATAAATAATATTATAAGAAGAGATTACAATTTTTTCATTTTCTGCTAATTTTTTTGCTTCCTTACTTGGTTTAACATTGAATGCAATTAGTGCAGCGTTAGATGCTTTTGCTAAAGTTACATCTGTTTCTGTTACCATTCCAATATCAGATAAAATTATTTTAGGTTTTACTTCATCATGGGTAATTTGATTAATCGCACTTTTGATTGCCTCTGCAGATCCATGAACATCTGATTTTACGATAATATTTAATTCTGCAGCTGACTTATCAGCAAAAGCTGAGTCTTGAGTCGCAAAAGTTAAAGGACTTCCACCAGTTTTGCTTTCTTCTGCTCTATTCTGACTTAATGTTTTTGCCTCTTTTTCTGAATCTAGTACAATAAAATCATCTCCAGATTTAGCCGCTCCATTAATTCCAAGAATTTCAACTGGCATTGATGGTGGTGCTTCATTAACATTTTCTCCTTTATCATTAATTAAAGCTCTTACTTTTCCCCATTTTAATCCACTAACAAAGAAATCACCTTTTTTAATTGTTCCAGATGTAACCACAACTGTTGCAACAGCTCCTCTGCCAATATCAATTTTAGATTCTAAAACAATTCCTGTAGCTTTAGATTCAAAGTCAGTTTTTAAGTCTAAAATTTCTGCTTGTAGAACAATCGACTCTACTAACTTATCTAAATTTTTTTTATTTTTTGCAGAAATTTCAACCATTAAAGTATCTCCCGATAGATCTTCTGCAATAAGTTCGTATTCTAAAAGTTGGTTCTTTATTTTTTGTGGATCTGCCTCAGGTAGATCACACTTGTTAATTGCTACAACTATTGGAACGTTCGCAGCTTTTGCGTGTTTTATAGATTCTATTGTTTGAGGTTTAACACCATCATCTGCAGCAACTACTAATACTACAACGTCTGTTAATTTTGATCCTCTAGCTCTCATTTCTGTAAATGCAGCATGACCTGGTGTATCAATAAAAGTCAGTTTATTAGATTCGTGTTGTATTTGGTAAGCTCCAATGTGTTGTGTTATTCCACCAAATTCACCAGAGACAACATTCGCACTTCTTAAAACATCCAATACCGAGGTCTTTCCATGATCCACGTGGCCCATCACAGTTACGATTGGTGGTCTATTCTTTAAATTTTCAGATCTAGACTCTTTTATTTTTTGAATAATTTCTTCTGCTTTTGTTTCTCTAATCGGATTGTGACCAAATTCTTTTACTAAGTATTCAGCAGTATCTGCTGCTAATGTTTGATTGATAGTAACCGTAACACCCATTCCAAATAAATGTTTAATTACATTGCTTGATTGCTCAGCCATTCTGTTAGATAGTTCTCTCACTGTTATTGCTTCAGGAATATTTACATCTCTTTTTACAGGCTTTAAGCTTTCTTGAATTTCTTCTTTAGTAAGTTCTCTATTTTCTTTTAATTTTGCTCTTTTAAGCGAAGCCATACTTCTTGATCTTGCTTCAATCTCATCACTTAATGCTCTTGATACTGTTAATTTTAATTCTCTTTTTTTAGTTTCAGGTTTACCTGTATCCCCTTTCAATCTTCTAGTTGCTCTTTGTTCAGCTAACTTACGTTTTTCATAATCATTAGTTATTGGAGAAGCCGGTTTAGGTGCTGATGTGGTTCTTGGAGGGAAACTACTTGTTGTTGATACTGCTGGTTTTGACCTAACACTAGCAGGTCTAGTAAAGTTACTTCTAGGTGCGAATTTGCTGGGCTTTTTTTCAATTACAACGGAATTTTTACTTTGAGTTTTTGCTAACTCTATATTCTCTATCGATTTCTTGGCTATGCCAGACAGTGTTAATTTTGTTTTTTTGTTTTCCATATTTCATTACTCAATCTTTGTAAATTATGCTTCTTGCAGACATAATTAATTCATCCGCTTCTGTTTTTGATAAAGCAAAATCTTCAAGGTATCCTTGAATCTTAATTCTTTCACCTTTCACAACATCATAACCACCTGTTAATTCATCAGAGGCAAGGTCTGCAAAATCTTCTAATTTTAAAATCTTTTGCTCTCCTAAAGTAACTAACATTCCAGGGGTCAGTCCTTTGTGATTTATAAGATCATCTTGAAGTCCCAAATCTTTAATTCTTTGAGTAATATCTTCTTGATCTTTTTGGTAAAACTCTTTTGCTCTTTCAATCAAAGCCTTGGCAGTGTCTTCCTCTATACCTTCAATTTTCATTAAATTTTCTGGTGAACTATCTTTAATATCTGAGATTGAAGAAAAACCTTCAGCAACAAGTAATTGTCCTAATGTTTCGTCCAGCTCTAAGTTTTTAACAAAGTTTTCGGTTTTTTCTTTAAATTCAGATTGTCTTCTTTCTGAATCTTCTGCATCAGTCATTATATTAATTTCGTAATTTAATAATTTAGTAGCAAGTCTTACGTTTTGACCTCTACGACCAATTGCTTTACTTAAATTTTCTTCTGTTAAAATTACATCTAATTTTTTTGCAACACTATCAACGTTTACTCTTTGAACTTCAGCTGGTGACAATGCATTTGAAACTACTATTGCTGGATCTTCAGACCAATTAACAATATCAATTTTTTCACCTTGTAATTCGTTAACCACTGCTTGGACTCTTGATCCTCTCATTCCAACACAAGCTCCTACTGGATCTAATGAAGTATCAACTGCTTTAACACAGATTTTTGCTCTACTTCCAGGATCTCTTGCTGATGATTTGATTTCAATTAAACCATCATAAATTTCAGGAACCTCTTGAACAAATAATTTTTCCATAAATTTTGGATGTGCTCTTGATAAAAATATTTGTTGTCCTCTAGCTTCTCTTTTAACATCATAACAGTAAGCTTTAACTCTATCTCCAGCTTTAATGTTTTCTCTAGGGATCATTTCATTTTTTTGAATAATTGCTTCAGTTCTACCTAAATCAACTATCACATTTCCAAACTCTAGACGTTTAACAATTCCACTTAGAATTGAGTCTTTTTTATCTATAAAATCATTGTATTGTCTTTCACGTTCTGCTTCTCTTACATTAAAACTAATAACTTGTTTTGCTGTTTGTGCAGCTATTCTTCCAAAATCAAAAGAGGGAAGCGGTTGTAAAATTTCGTCACCAATTTTTTTATCTTTGTTGACTTCATTTAAAATGATTGCATCTTGAAGATTAATTTCTGTATTTGTATTTTCTGGCTTTTCTACAACAATTAATTTTCTGAAAATTCCAATATCGCCACTTTCTCTGTCTATTAAAACTTTAATTTCATTGTCCTGTCCAAATTTTGATTTGGCAGCTTTTGCAATTCCAGTTTCCATGGAATCTATAATTAATTCTTTATCTATAGACTTTTCTAAAGCAACTGCTTCAGCAATTCTTAATAATTCTAATTTATCTGATCTTCTATTTAACATAAGTTTATTAGCTCCAAAAAAAAATGGGCTAAAGCCCATTCTGTAATTTCAATAATGTAAGGGCAATATATAAAGATTTTTTTTTAATTCAATAGCAACTATTTAGAAAAAACGTCTTTTTTATCAGTTTTTTCCCATGAAAATGAGCCGTTAGCTTCAGGCACTCTTCCAAAATGACCATAAGCTGCTGTTTTTTCATAAATAGGTTTATTTAGGCCAAGCATTTCTCTTATACCTCTTGGGCTTAAATCAAAATTTTCTGAGATCTTTTCTGTTACAAATTTATTTTTTTCTAAATCATTATCAAATAAATCTACATAAATTGATAAAGGTTTAGAAACTCCAATTGCGTATGCTAGTTGAATTAAACATTTTTCAGCAATGTTAGATGCAACAATATTTTTAGCAATATATCTTGCTGCATAAGCAGCTGATCTATCAACTTTAGTTGGATCTTTACCAGAGAAAGCTCCTCCACCATGAGGTGCTGCTCCACCATAAGTATCTACAATAATTTTTCTACCTGTTAAGCCACAATCCCCATCTGGGCCACCAATTACAAAATTTCCGGTTGGGTTTATATATAATTCTTCTTCATTAAAATCTTTCAAAAACTTTTCTGGAATTGATTTTAATAAATAAGGTTTTAATAATTCTCTTACTTTAGCTTGATCTACATCTGCTGAGTGCTGTGAAGATATAACAACTGATTTTACTTTGGTTGGTTTTCCATCTACATACTCAAACGTGACTTGACTTTTTGAATCTGGCTCAATATTTTTTAATTTTCCAGATTTTCGATCTTCTGCCATTAATCTCAAAATCTTATGAGAATAATGAATTGGTGCTGGCATTAATTCTTCAGTTTCGTTACAAGCATAACCAAACATTATTCCTTGGTCACCCGCTCCCTCATCTTTATTACTTGATGAGTCCACACCCATGGCTATATCAGCAGATTGTGCATGAAGGTGGCTTTCTATTTTTGTAGCTTCTCTCCAAGTAAAACCATCTTGATCGTACCCTATATCCTTGATGCATTCTCTTACTTTTTGAATAAGATCTTCTTCTTTGATGCTCGGTCCTCTTACTTCTCCAGCTAAAACAACTTTATTTGTAGTGGTTAAAGTTTCACATGCTACTCTTGAAAAAGGATCACCTGAAAGAAAGCTATCCACAACCATATCAGAAATACGATCTGACACTTTATCTGGATGTCCTTCAGAAACAGACTCGCTTGTAAATAAAAAATTTTTTAAATTACTCATGTGTAATTTTCTTAAATGAAAAAATTAAAAAAATATATAATAAAATAAGTATAAAAAATATCTTATCCCCATAATTTATATAAGGTGTAGATTTAAGGATTTTACTCTCTTTAAAATCAACATAACCAGTAGTGCCAAACTCAACTTTTTTTTCTATAATACCTATTGGATTAACAATGGCAGATATTCCATTGTTTGCTGATCTAATTACATATTTTCCACTTTCAATTGATCTAAAGATACTGTGTGCAAAATGTTGTTTTGGGCCAATAGAATTTCCAAACCACCCATCTTCTGAAATATTAATTATATAATCAAAGTTTTTGTCTTTAAATAATCTATTTGAATAAATAATTTCATAACAAATTAAGGGAAGTAATTTTAATTCTATCTTGTCATTTTTTATTAAAAGTGCTTTTTGGTTCTCACCTTTTGAAAAAGATTGGTAATCATTGGTTACTGTTTTAAGTCCTATTAAACTAAGTACTGATTCAAATGGAGTAAACTCTCCAAATGGCACTAAATTATTTTTGTTATAACTATGAATTAAATCCAATTTATTGTTAAAAATCGCCATTGAATTAAAAAATAAATTTTCATTATTTTTAGTTTTTACACTATTTAGACCCATGATAATTAAATCATCACTCGAAAAACTATTTGAAAATAATTCCTTATATATATCCATATCTCTTAAATAACTGTCTGGAATAATTCCTTCAGGCCATAAAAAAATCATTGGCTCTTTTTTTTCTGGACTACTCAAGGTAATTAGTTCTTGTATTATCTTTAATTCATCCTGCTTTGAATAAAATCGGTCTAAACTAATATTGGGTGATACGGCTCTTATTGTAAAATTATTTTTAATATCAGCTGTAGTATTAAATTGATTATATTTTAAATTGCCAAAAACTAAAAAACCTACAGAAATTATTATAAAGAAAAAACAGACAATAATTTCTTTTCTGGTTTTTCTTAAGATAAATACAGCTGGAACAGTAAACAAAGATATACAAATTAAATTGAAAGAATAAGTCCCAATTACTGAAAGAATTTGAATAAAATAAATACTTTCTGAAAAACTAAAAGCAATTAAATTCCATGGAAAACCAGTAAGAATGGACCCTCTAATAAATTCAATAGATCCAAATAAAATTGAAAAAATAAAAAATGTACTAACAACATCTCTAGAATAAAAAACAGAAAACAAATAAGTTATTAATCCATAAAATATTGCAAGAAAAGCAGGAAATAAAACTATAGCTATTGGTATTAAAAATTTAAAGCTTTCATCAAAAGTTAAGGAAATTGCAATCCAATATAAACTACATAAAAAATAACCAAAACCAAAAAACCATCCATATTTAAAGAACGATTTATTATTTGGATTAGTTTTTTTTTGTGTAAAAAGGAAAATAAAGAATAACGAAAAAGTAAAAAAATTAATTATAAAATAATTATAAGGTGGCAAGCTGTAAGAGCTGATAGCACCTAAAAAAAATACATATAATATGTTTAAAAAATTTTTTTTAAGCAAGTTAAGCAACTTTTGTTTTGATGAATTTATAAATTAAATCTTCTTCTTTAATCATTTTTTTAAAATCTTTTAGTTTTATATGATCGTGTCCTAATAAATGAAGAAATCCATGAATAAAAATTTTAACGACTTTTTGTTTAAACTCTAAAATGCTTATATTTTTTGGTTTATTCATAAACTCATAGCTAATTACTATATCACCAAGATAATTTGATTTTTTTGGGTTAAATTTTTTCAAATGGAAATGATAATACATCTGTAGGTTTATTTTTATTTCTAAAATCTTTATTTAGCTTTTTAATATTCTTATTATTTGAAAGTAAAATTGTTAGATTTATTTTTTTACCTATAAATTTATATTTTTTTGGAAAAAATTTTAGAATAGAATTAAAAAAAGTTTTATTTCTTTTGATTTTTTTGCTCCAGAGAGTGCACTCCGAAACTACATCAATTTTAATCATTTTCTTGGTCAGAGTACGCTTTTACAATCTTAGATACCAAAGGATGTCTCACCACATCTGAATGATCAAAATCTACAACTGAAATTTCTTTTAAGTGTCCAAGTAATTTCTTAGATCTACTTAGGCCTGACATGTTTTTATTTGGTAGATCTATTTGAGAAGGATCACCATTTATAACAATTTTAGAATTCTCACCTATACGTGTTAAAAACATCTTAATTTGAGTATCTGTTGCATTTTGGGCTTCATCTAAAATTGCAAAAGAATTCTTTAACGTTCTTCCTCTCATGAAAGCAAGTGGTGCTATTTCAATATCACCAATTTCAATCATTCTCTGTATTTTTTCGAAATCAAATAAATCATAGAGAGAATCATATAGAGGCCTTAAATAAGGATCTACTTTCTCCTTCATATCTCCTGGTAAAAAACCAAGTCTCTCACCAGCTTCTACTGCTGGTCTTGATAGAATAATTCTTTCAATCTTTTTATCAAGCAACATAGTTAATCCAACTGCTACTGCTAAAAAAGTTTTACCTGTCCCTGCAGGGCCTGCAGATATGACAATATCACTTTGTCTTAAAGCTCTAACATATTCTTTTTGTCTCTCTGATCTAGGGATAACAGATTTTTTTGGTGTTTTAATTATGTCAGAAACATTTTGATTTTTTACTTTTTCTTCAATCATAAATTTATCTATAGATGAGATTATATCTTTTTTTTCAATACTGCCATTGTTAATAAATTGATTTGCAAGAAATTGAATAGCATTTTTTGTAATTTCGTTTTGTTCTGGGGTTGATTTTATTAAAATAGAATTTCCCCTTGAATAAAGATTTGTATTAGTAATTTTTTCAAGTTCTTTTAAATTTTCATTAAACTCACCAACAACTCCCATTAATAAATCATTATCATGAAAGATAACGCTTAAAGAGTTATTATCAGAGTATACAAATTTTAATGTTGAATTAATTTTTTTTGAAACTGTATTATTCAATTTTAAGCTACCTTTTTTTTAGAGCTTTCAGTTAATTTTCCAAAAAGACTATTTTGATTACTACTTGTTATTTCGACTTGCACAAGTTTTCCAATATTTTCTATATTGCCATCAAAAATTACTGATGTCATATATTCTGTTCTGCCAAATAACTTAATCCCATCTTTCATTTTATTTTCTACTAGAACATTTAAAATTTTATTTTCTAGAGATTTATTTTTTTTTATTTGGTTATTAAATAATTTCTCCTGAATTATCTCTAATCTTTGTTTAGATTTTTTTTGATCCACGAGTGTTAAATTTGCAGCAACGGTTCCTGGTCTTGGGCTAAAAATAAACGAATAAGAGTTGATAAATTTTACTTTTTCAATTAGTTCCATTGTCATTTTAAAATCTTGCTCATCTTCTTCTGGGTATCCAATAATAAAATCACTAGAAAACTCAATTTTTGGGTTAATCTTCCTTAATTTTTCATAAACTAGCAGGTATTCTTCAATGGTGTGTTTTCTATTCATTAGATTTAAAATTTTATTTGATCCACTTTGTACTGGTAAATGTACAAGGGGCATCAGTTTAGATGATGTCTTATAAACGTTAATCAAATCATCTGTCATATCCTTAGGGATGAGATGTTGTGTATCGAATTCTTTCAAGTTTATCAAAGCTATCAAGTTTGATTAGCAAATCTGATAGTCTATATTCTTTACCTTCCTCATCATAACTGTATGCGTTTACATTTTGACCTAACAAGATAATTTCTTTTGCACCACTTTGAACCAATTCTTTTGCTTCATTTATGATTTGGTCAAAAGGTCTGGAGTATTCTGGTCCACGAGTATAAGGCACTACACAAAAATGACAGAATTTATCACAACCTTCTTGGATTGTTAAAAATGAAGAGACTTTACTGTCTTTATTTTTAATCTGACTTAAATAATTAAATTTAGAAATTGTATCAAATTCTGTTTCTTCCTCTTTTTTTTTGTTTTTTAAATGATTTAATATTGCCTCATTTATTTTATGGTAAGACTGTGGACCAATTACAATATCAATATAAGGTTCTCTTTTTAACATTTCTTGATTTTCAGCTTGAGCGACACAACCAGCAACAATTACAATTGGTTTTTTTTTCTCTCTAAAAATTTTTTTGACTCTTCCTATTTCATGGTAAACCTTTTCTTTTGCTTTATCACGAATATGACAGGTGTTTAAAAGATAACAATTTGCATCCTCATATTTTTCAGTTTTTTCAAAGCCTATTTTTTTTACAGTATCAAATATACGATTTGAATCGTATTCATTCATTTGACAACCGAAAGTTTTAATAAAAATTTTTTTTAACATTGTGTTAGGATTTTTTTTTAACCCCATATAATTCTAATTTGTGATCAACCAATCGATAACCGTATTTATCAGCAATTTTTTCTTGTAGCTTTTCTATCTCTTCATCCACAAATTCAATAATTTCTCCTGATTTAACATCAATTAAATGATCATGATGTCCTTCATTTAATTCCTCGTATCTAGCTTTGCCTCCTTTAAAATCATGTTTAGCTAAAATTCCAGACTCCTCAAAAAGTTTTACTGTTCTATATACTGTGGCAATACTTATTTTTGGATCAATCTTTGAAACTCTATTATATAGTTCATCTACATCTGGATGGTCATTAGACTCTGACATTACTTTTGCGATAATTTTTCTTTGATCCGTTAGTTTAACTCCTTTAGCTAAACATTTTTGTTCAATATTTTCTGACATTTTTTAATTTTAACTTAAATAAATAGGATTAATCAAATTCTTTTTAATTTTAAATTTTTCACATAAACTAGGGACTTCTTCATACTTAACTTCTTTAAATCCTTTAAAATCTTCAAAACTAAAACAATAATAATTGATTTTTTTTGTTAGAAATAAAGCTTTAATCGTCGCTAATGAATTTCTAATTCCTGCAAAACTACCGGGTCCTCTGTTAACATAAATAATATCAATTTGATCTAAAGTAGAGGAATTTACCTTTAAAAAATCATTAATTAAGATCATTAATTTTTCAAAATTAATTTTACTATTTTCATGAGTACAAGTATAAATATTTTCACTAACTATGAGTGTTAAAAAAATTTTATCTCTTGTGGCATCTACTATTAAATTTTTCATTATAATAATGTTATTTGCTATCAATTCTAAAGCAGAAGAAAATAATATCAAATATTATTCTGAAGATAGTGGCATTCTTTCTTTGATGTATCACCGATTTGATGAAAATAAGTATCCTTCAACAAATATACAAATGGATATTTTCAAAGAACAAATGTCTATAATCAATACCTCAAATTATAAATTTTTTGATCCACAATATTTACAAAAAGAATTTAATTTTCCAAAAAATAAAAAAGAAATACTTATCACTGTAGATGATGCTTTCTTATCTTTTTATAAAATTGCGTGGCCATATTTGAAAAAAGAGAAAATTCCTTTTATTTTATTTGTTTCAACTGAAACCGTAGGTAAAACTGGCTATATGAGTTGGCAACAAATACAAGAAGTAGAAAAAGAGCCATATGCTTACATTGGCAATCATTCACATTCTCATAATTACCTGGTTGATCTAGAAACAAAAAATTTTTTGGCTGATATTAATACTTCAATTGAAATTTTTAATCAGAACTTAGGCTATAACCCAATTTTTTTTTCATACCCATTTGGTGAGTATAGCAAAACTATTAAAGATTTTATTTCCAAAAATTTTGATTTTGCTTTTGGACAACATTCTGGTGTCATTGATATTAATAAAGATCCTCATGAATTACCCAGATTCCCAATTAATGAAAAATATGGTGACTTAGAAAGATTCAAATTTTTGATTAATCTTGGTCCACTTCCATACAAATCTTTAAACCCTGAAGACAAGTATATTATCAATAACAATCCACCAAAACTATCTGTTGAATTTTTTGAAAATCAAAAAAATATAGAAAATATTAATTGTTTCTCTGATGAGGGTAGTGGATGGGATAAGTCAAATATTACTTTTAATAAAAATATACTAAACATAAATTTTAGAGAAAAATTTACATTCAGAAGAGGTAGAGTTAATTGTTCACTTAATGATGATGGAATATGGAGATGGTTCGGCGTTCAATTTTCAGTGAATCAAAATTAAATTAAACTTTCTAAATCTTTGCTAGATGGTAATAACTTTGCATCATCAAAATCTGTTAAATCATTTTGTCTAATAATTTGTTGTAAAATTTTAACATACTCTTTTCCTGTCTCTGCATATTTATCTAAGTATTCGGTAAGAATCATACTGTCTAATTCTTTTCCTTCATCTCTCAATTCTGCTCTTGCACTTCTAAAATCTTTATAAGACGAGTGTGTGTTTAAATTTCTTTGATATGCTTTTACNGACGCCTGCAAAACCTTAAATCTCATAACTTTATGTGTACTATCATCTTCTGCATCGGCTGGTTTTATTCCTTCACCGCTCCACGTCCACTGACCAAACAATGCATTTCCCTCTTGAGCAAACCTTGATGTTCCCCAACCAGTTTCCTTTGCAGCTTGAGCGATTGCCATTGAAACAGGCACTTCATCCATTCTAATTTTCAATGTAGATAAATCTTTGTTTACAACTCCATATTGTTTAAATTTTATGTTTAACCACTCTTGTTCTGTCTTTGTATTTTTGCTTTTATTTAAAATACTAAAGAGCTTTATTCTATCTAGTTTAATACTATTATTTTCATCAATGACTAAAGGCAAAATTATCTGAATGAATAATTCTTTTCTTTTTTTAGTATTTTCTATTTTTCCAATTTCTTTTGGTAATAGATCTAAATTTATAGGCTTTACTAATTTATTTTCTCTAACATCTTTTAAATTATAATTTGTTGATTTAAAAAGTTCTTCAATTGTTGCAGCACTTAATAGTATGGCATCTGA
>JGI26083J51738_10001308_pt1 | contig 13435 bp, 11 predicted proteins | sample SaaInl85LU_5_DNA_FD_51738 | JGI IMG/M metagenome (IMG submission 51738)
GGCCACGAAGTGAAAAAGCCAATAAAATAGAACGATCTGCGCCAAACGGTCTGGATCGGCGGGGGCGGGGTCGACGATGGAAAAGCCGAACATCGCGCAAAACCCGACGATCGCGGGAAAAACCCCGAGTTTTTCGGGCANTNNGAGCAATGGCTCTGGCTCCTCTTGCCCAAAAATTAGGCAATGAAGGCCTGTCCACGGGTTGATCAGCCGCCAGATATCGCCAAATAGGCCTACAAAGTTAAAGGCGATGATCCAGACGCCGACCCAAACCGTCAGGGGCAGGAGATTCGTCAAAGGATCACGCGGGCCGATCATGCCGATCACGACCAACCCCATCAGCGCAATGCTTGCCAAAAGGCTGACCGCCTCAGGNGCGCGCGCGGGCAGCTTCGGGATAGTCCAGTGTTTGGGCGCAAATAGCGGATCGAGCCTGTTTTTCGGCACCAAAGTCACGATCAGAATTGAGGCCAGAACCGACAGGCAGCCGCCCGTGATATAGGCTTGTGTTGGCAAGAGCAGAACAAAGGCCTGCTCCGAGACATGAGCCTGCGCGCTGCTGGCGCAGAGCAGCAACACCAGATAGAGGAAGGCCTTATACAAACCGCGATTGCCCAAATTTTCGCCTTTGAATTGTGAATTTAATCGTTAGCATACTATCGAGATTGGCTTAAGAGGAAACACCATGCGCGCAAGCTTTGGAATTGGAGCGGTGATTGTGGTCATTGCGGCTGCTGTCTTGATCGGGCGGGGTTTCGGGGCAAAGGGAACCATTGTCTTGTCGGGCGCGCGGGCCGAGCTGTCAATGACGGCGCTCAATGCGGTGGATGTCTTCGTCACCATTCAAAACGGGGCCGAGCCTGATCTGCTGATCGGTGCGCGCTCGAATTCTGCTCAAGTCGAGGTGATCAATCCCGAGGGTCAGATTTCACCGCCAATTCCGGCCAATAGCACGGTCTCGCTGTCTTTGGATGGCGTTTTCTTGCGTTTGAGCGGCTTTGAGACTTTGCCAGAGGAAGGCCAATTGATCCCGATTTCCCTGATGTTTGAGACATCGGGCGAGGTGTCGTCCCGCGCCTTGGTAGGGCGGCCTGCCGACCTGCATGGGAACCATATGGCTTTGGGCATGATGGAGGGCGCGCCTTTGGTGGAGGCGGGGCAAGCCCTCCCCAGCATCGCGCTGGATATGATCCAGCAACGGAATGGCACTTGGGAGGTTGTGCTTGAGACCACGGATTTCACCTTTGACCCCGACACCCCCGAGCCTGTGCATCAAGCGGGGCACGGGCATGCGCATCTCTATATCAACGGGCTCAAGGTTTTGCGCATGCATGAGGGGCGTGCTGTGATCGGGGCTTTGCCACAGGGCAACCACCTCGTTCGCGCGGCGTTAAACACCAATGACCACCGCNCNTATGTCGATGATGCAGGCCCCATTGAAGCCCGCATGCAGATCACGGTCGATTAGCGCAACCCGTCTTCGCCCTTGGCCTCTTCATGGAGTAATCCGCCAACACGTGGCAGGGGGCGGCCGCTATCTGTTACGGCAATCGCGACCAGAATTTCATTGGCGCGCGGGGCATCATTGAGGCGGATTTCCACCCCGTCAAAATGCGAGCGCACATAGGCGGCATCCTTATGGCCAAGCGGGATATCAAGGTCTTGGCCCAATCCGCCGCGTTTTTTCGACGAGGGAACAAGGGCCGCGCCCTTTTCAACCTCGGCCCGCAAGGGCGCGCCCATTTTTGGGTGCAACAGGGCGGCTGCATGTTCCAACTCTCCGTTTTCCCCAACCATTGCCGCCTTGCCATAGCTTTGGATATCGGCAGGCGCGACGCCCAAGGCTGTGACGGCGCGTTTGCCCAAAAGGGTTCCAAGCTCGGCCCCGATTTCGATCAAAGGTGATAGATCCTCGACATATTGGCCCGCGAAAGGGTTCGCGATCACGGCACAGGCCACAGCCTTACGGGTGGGCGGCGAGATTGCCTTGCCAAATTCGGTATGTGTTTCCTCGATCCACACGGCGATTTTTCTGATATCGGCTTTCATCGCAGGCCATCCTGTCCTGTAATATCCGAGGCCTCCAGACCGCCGGAACGGGAATGGATGCGCGGCCCTGTGCTCATCACCAAGGCAAAGAGCAATTCATCCGCGCGCGGCGCGTCATTCAAGCCGATCTCCATGGAATCGAAATGGCTGCGAACATAGGAGGCGTTGATATGGGTGATCGGCACATCCAGTCGAGTGCCCATGCCACCCACTTTCTTGGAGGAGGGCACAATCGCCTTGGTGCCGTTCAAAACTTCGCGCATCGCATAGCCGCCGGGCGCATGCCAGAGCGCGCCATGCTCCAATTCGCCTGCCGCACCCACGAGCGAGCCTTTGCCATAGCCCTCGATCTTTTCGGCACCACCCAAAGCATCGGCCAGACGTGTGGCCAATTGCAGGCCAAGCGGCTTGAGGTCTTCCATAAAGCCCGCGATCTCGGGCACATAGCCGCCCGCAAACGGGTTGGTCAGCACCGCATAACAGGCCCCGCGCAATACGGGCGTATCCGATTTGGGACCGCCCTCGTGGAACACCTCCTCGACGCTGAGGATGATCTTGCGAATATTGAGCTCAGGCATGAAGTCTTTCCCTATTGTCGAGGCTTTGGTCAAAGCCCCCTCCGAGGCATATCGCCTGTCCTTGTAAAAACAATGCGCAGCCGATGATATGATGTTCTGCCAAGAACCCCTGTGCAACCGCTTGGCCGCGCGCCAAGGCCGTTTGTGCCTCCTGCGGGTCAAGACGCGGCACAAAGGTCACCACGGATCGCGTTCCAAGGTCGCTATCTGGCGCAAGGGTATTTGCGGGCATGCGCTGGATCTGCGGGTGTTTTGGCAGATCAACGGCATTGGCGATCAAAGTGGCCGCCGCATCCGCCTGAGCGGCTGATCGCGCCAGCACCGTGACGCTATCGGCGATCCCGAAGGAATGGCTGCGGCCCTTTGCACCGCTGGTGGCCAGCCCCCCGATCCCCTCGCTTGCGCCAAAACGGATGCGGCCCAGATCAGCGCCATTTGTTTGCGCCATGGCGATGGAAAACTGTGCATCCTCCTGCAGATGCACAGCAATATCCCCGCCATTATTGACATAGGCGCGCCTGAGCGGCGCGGCATCTGTCATCACCTTCAAAACCTCATCGGCCACCGATCCTGCTACCGCAATCATCGGGGTGACGAAATATGAGCCGCAAAAGGGAAGGGCGCCTGCATACATGCGCTGCGCAACGGGGTCACAAGGTTTGCGTGTCGTTTGGGAAAGCTGGCTACGATGCGCGCCCAATTCGGTGACCAGACCATCAAGAAGGGTGCGGAACCTGTCGCGCGCCGCCTCAAAACCCGTTTGGCGCGCTTGCGGTGTTTCGCCCTCTGCGCCGATGATCAGATCAATGGGGCCATGCTGCAAATGCAGACGGCTGCCATCATCCAATAGAGCGGCGCAGGGCTGTTGCACGGGTCAGGCGTCCTTTTTCCAACTGAAATTATGGCTGGCATTGGGGTCGGCCTCGGGGTCGATGCGGCCCACACGGCGCAGCTTGGGCGAAAGGATTTCTTCTATCGGGCGCACATGATCGGCATGGCCGCCAAGCCCGATATAATCAGACAGCCGCATGGTGAATTCGATCGGGGCGACCAAGGCAGGAGTTGGCACATAACCGAAAGAATTTGTAGGCATATCAAGAACATCCGCCATGATGGTAATCCCACCTCCGGGCCAGACATAGGTATTGGCACCGCCACAAGAGACATGCGTCAGCGAGGCTTTGACGGAATTGGTCAGCTTCACAGGGTTCTCCGTCACCCCTGAGCGCAACGAGCCACCAGCCCCCCCCATGAACAGCACGGAACACAGCGACGGCTCGCAATTCTCGGCGATCCTGTCTACCGAGGCTTTCAAGGCATCAGGCAAGGGGGCGGGCTGCGGCTCCAGCGCCTCATCCAGTATGAAATAGGCGCATTGCTCGCCTGTGGTGGAGACCATCAACATCCGCAATCCTGCCCATGCCAGTTTGGGATCGAAAGGTTTGAGGATGCTCAGCGGGTCTTGCACATCTGTCCCGCCCCAGCCGGTTCCGGGCTCGGCCACTTGGAAATACCGCCCCGGAGTGGAGCGCCGCCCGTGGATTTTGACCCCTGTTGGCGGAATATCCAGCATCTTGCCCGCTTGGTGTTCCGACAAAATGCCCGTGATATGGTCATCAACCACGATCACCTCATCGGCATGTCCCAACCATTGGGCCGCAAACATCCCGATCGCGGCGGACCCGCAGCCCACGCGCATCAGTTTTTCGGGGGTGCCATTCACGATCGGGGCTTTGCCCGCCTGAACAACAAGGGTGGTGTGATCGCCGATCCTGACCTCGACCGCCTCGCGATTGCACAACCGCAGCAGCGCGTCACAGGTCACACGGCCCTCCTTTTTGGTGCCGCCCGTCAAATGCTCAACCCCGCCAAGCGAGAGCATTTTCGACCCGTATTCCGAGGTCATGACATGGCCAATCGGCTCGCCATCACAAAAGACGATATCGCGCTCATGGCCGATGAAGCGGTCGGTGTCGATCTTCACCTTCACACCGCAATAGCTGAAGATGCCTTCGGTCACGACGGTGACCATATCGGCGTCGGCCACCTTTTGGCGCACGATAAAGGGGGCGGGTTTGTAATCGGGGTAGGTGGTGCCCGCGCCAACAGCCGTGACGAAGGTTTGGCCGCTATGCACCAGATCGCCATCCCAATCCTCGGCTTGGGTCAGAAAGGGCACGGCCTTGCTGCCTGTCTCGGCGGCGTTTTCGATAATGGTGAGCGGATCAAGACGCACCAATTCGCCCGCATGATTGGCATAGCGGTCACATGCGCCCGAGCGGCCTTCGGCGATATAGCACAAGACAGGGCAGGCATCGCAGCGGATTTTCTCGGGCTTGATACGGGGTTGGTCATTCATCGGTTTGGCCTTTGATCGCTTCGCGCAATTTCGAGGGCGTCACGGGAACCGAAGTCATGCGCACACCTGTGGCCTGTTTGATCGCATTGAGCAGCGCGGGCGCTGTGGGGATCAGCACATGCTCCCCCAGACCCTTGGCACCATAAGGGCCATGGCCATCGGGCACTTCGATGATCAGCGTCTCGATCGGCGGAATATCCCCGATGGTGGGGATCAGATAGTCATGCAGGTTTTCAGTGCGGCCGGGCAGGTATTCTTCCATCAAGGCCATGCCCAGACCTTGGGCAATACCGCCCTGAACTTGGCCCTCGACCAGCATGGGGTTAATCGCATGCCCGACATCATGGGCGGCCACGAATTTGATGGGCTTGGTCGTTCCAAGGGCCATGTCGACCTCGACCACCGCCAATTGCGCGGCATAGCCGAATTGCGCATAGGGCGTGCCTTGGCCGTTTTCATCCAGCGGAACGGTTGGGGGGTCATAAGTCTCACAGGCGGTAAAGACATAGCCTTCGGAATTTGGGGGAAGGGCGCCAAGATCGATATGGTGGGTCTGGCCCTTATCGCTGAGAATGGCCGCCCCGTTTTCAAAGCGAAGAACGGATGCATCGCTGGCATTCACATGGCGCAGGATATCGCGGCGCAGTGCCTCGCCTGACAGGCGGGCGGCATTGCCCGACACGAAGGTCTGGCGCGAGGCGGAGGTTTTGCCCGCATCAGGTGTCACATCGGTATCCGCGCTGATCAGCTGCAGCTCCGTGGCCGAGATACCGAGCGCTGTGGCAAAAATCTGGGCGATCACGGTATTGGCCCCTTGGCCGATATCCATCGCCCCTTGGTGCAACACAACTTGGCCCAGTGCGGTCACGCCCGATTTGATCGTGGAAGGGTTGGGCAATGAGGTATTGCCGCATCCATACCAGCCTGCCGCCACCCCGACCCCGCGCCGCAGGCCCGCCTTGGCGGTGGCATTGAAGGCCTCGGCCTGCGCGCATTGTGCCGCCCATGCGGGGCGCAACGCCTCGAGGCAGGCTTTGGCGCCGACACCTTGGTCAAAGACCTGTCCGCAGACTGTGGGAACCCCGTCTTCCAGCGCATTGAGGATACGGAACTCCAATGGGTCCATCTCCAGCTTTTCGGCCAATGCATCGAATAGCACTTCTTGCGCGATGGCCGATTGCGGCACGCCAAAGCCGCGAAAGGCCCCTGAGGGCGGGCAATGGGTATGGATGCCTTTGGCATCAGCGGTGTAATCGCGGATATTATAGGGGCCAGAGGCATGGACTGGCACGCGGTTGGCCACAGTCGGCCCCCAAGAGGCATAGGCGCCCGTATTAAAGGCCCCCTCGAAATGAAAGCCCGACAACCGCCCGTCTGCCGTGGCCCCGATTTCCAGATGGATATCGGATGGATGGCGTTTGGTGGTCGATTGCATCGACTCGGTCCGCGTGTAGGTCAGGCGCACAGGGCGGCCCGTTTTCAGCGCGCCAAGGGCCAGATAGGGCTGCAATGAGATATCCAGCTTGGCCCCGAAGCCGCCGCCCACACCCGTGGGCACGATCCTGATCTGGCTGGCATCCATTCCCAGTAATATCTCAAGCGCCTCACGGTCCATAACGGGGGCTTGGGTGCAGGTATGAACCTCGACGCGCCCGTTGACCACTTCGGCATAGCCCGCTTCGGGTTCGATATAGGCATGTTCGACAAAACCACTGTTGAAATGGCCCGCAACACTGACATCGGCCCGGGCAAGTGCGGCCTGCGCATCGCCCGTTTTCACAAAACCACCGCACATGACATTATGCGCGCGGCCGGGGTGAAGCTGCGGCGCGCCGTTTTGGCGGGCCTTGGTCACATCCTCGACGCAAGGCAGCTCGGACCATGTGATGGGGAACTGCGCGACATCAAAGGCGCGAATGGCCTCAGGCGTACCGATGACCGCTGCCACGGCCTCGCCCCGGAACCGTGCAGTCGTTTCGGCAAAGGCGGGCTGATCGGCAAAGGGCGGGATCACGCCAAAGACGTTCTCACCGGGAATATCGTCTGCCGTCAGATAGGCCTGCATCCCCTCGGATTTCGCCAGCCAACCGTCCAGATCGCCAAAGACAAACCCCGCATGCGGGTAGGGCGAGCGGATCACCCTGATCTCGAGCGTGCCTGCGGGCGCAACATCATCGCCAAAGCGTTCCGCGCCCGTGACCTTATCCACCCCGTCGAGCCTACGGATCGCAGCGCCTGCGCCCCCTGTTTCAACCAAATGGCTTGGCACATCCATGATCGCATCGATGATTTTGCGATATCCAGTGCAACGGCATAAAACGCCACCCAAAGCGTCCTTGACCTCATCCTCGGAAGGGCTCGGCGTTTCGCGTAGCAAGGCCACGGCGCTGACCATCATGCCAGGCGTGCATATCCCGCATTGCGCCGCGCCATGATCTTGAAATTGTTCTTTAAGTGCAACTGCTTGTGGGTCGTTCTTTACCAGCCCTGCCAGCGTATCAACCGATTTTCCCTCGATCTGTTGGACGGGAACCAGACAGGCACAGGCGGTTTGCCCATCGATCAAAACCGTGCAGGCCCCGCAATCGCCTGCATTGCAGCCGATCTTTACATCCCTGCTGCCAAGACGTTCGCGCAGGGTCTCTGACAGGCGCTCACCTGCAAAGGGGGTGGTTTCAACGGGGGTTCCATTGAGGGTGAAGCGCGTGTTTGTGTGCGGGGCTTGGCCGTCCATCCATCAACCTTCCTGCATGGCGGTGAGGACCACGCGTTTGCACAGCTCGGCCACCACATCCATGCGATATTCGGCCGAGCCGCGCACATCCGAGATGGGGGACAAAGGGGCCAAATGCCCGTCCTGTTCAAAATCCATCGCCTCGACCTCAGCGAAGGTTTTCCCGATCAAAGCCGCTTGCAGCGCGGGCAGGCATTGCGCAACGGGTGAGCAGCTGCCCACGGCAAGCGTCGCGGCCTCAATGGCTCCGTTCTTCAACTCGAGCACAGCGGCAACCATGGCGATTGAAATCACCAGATGTGTGCGGCTGCCCAATTTGGAAAAGGCGCTTGTGGCGCTAGGGGAATGGGGCGGAATATGAAGGGCGACCAGCATTTCGCCCGTCTCGAGCGCGGTTTGGCGCACGCCTGTGATGAATTCCGACAGCGGCATCTGGCGGCTGCCATTGAGCGAGGCCAGCTCGACCTGCGCCTGCAACGCCAAAAGCGGCGGCACACCATCTGCGGCGGGCGATGCATTGCAGATATTGCCTGCGATTGTGCCCCGGTTCTGGATCTGGACAGAGCCCACCTCGCGCGCGGCCAGTTTCAGCCCGTCAAAGGCGGGTGGCAGGGGCGCGCGCAAGATATCGGTCCAAGTCGTGGCCGCACCGATACGCCAGCCTTGATCGGTTTGCGCAATCCCGCGCAGCTCGGCGATCTGGCTGATATCCAAAAGGTCACGCAGCTGACTGCCTTGGGGCAGGCTGGGGTAGTAATCTGTGCATCCCGCAATCACTTTGGGGCCGCCATCTTTGAGCAGCATCAAAGCCTCTTGAGCGCTATTTGGAACCAAATATGGCAAATGCCGAACTCCAGCACGATCGTTTGNATACTAACGTTAGCTGCGGAGTTTGAGGCCTGTCAATTGCTTCCTTGCCGCAAGGGCCCGCATTAGGCGAGTTTATCGAGCAGTCGCAGAAGGGTTTTTTGCTCTGCAGCCGAAAGCGGCGATAATGTCAGCCGTGTGATGGCCTGACCCGCGTCATGCAGCTCCGAGATGATNNCCTTNGCAGCCGCGGTCAGCGACAAGAGCGAGCGGCGCTTGTCGTTCGGGTCGGCTTGGATCGTCACCATATCCTTGCGCTTGAGCCGCTCGATCACCCCTTTGATCGTGGCCACATCCATCGCCGTTTGACGCCCCAATTCATTTTGCGAACATTCCCCGATTTCCGCCAGTTTCACCACGGCAGCAAATTGGGTGGCGGTCAGACCATGGGGCACGAGTTCTTGGAAGATGGAGGAATGGCGCTGATTGGCCAAACGCATCAAAAAGCCGACCTGCTCATTCAGGAGGTAGGTTTTTTCTTTCATATCCAAGCTGATTTGTTCCAAAACCTGATACCTGTCAAAGGGTGCGGCGCGGGGCCGTTCTCTTGCATAGGACAGGGCGCGCCTACAGGCAAGCGCGAGGGTGGTTTGTTGGTATACCTGTAATGCCCGCGCACGGCCTCTTGCGCAAATCATACGGTATGTGCCAGTCTTTCGTTAGTATACGAACGTGATTTTGAGCGAGGATATGGCCATGGATGTGACAACGAAAAAGCTGGTGATCCGCAATATCGGCTTGATCCTGACGGGCAAAATCGAGGCTCCGATTGCCGATGGCGATTGTGTGGTGGCGATCAATGGCCGGATCGCGGCGTTCGGCTATGAAAAGGACCTCGACACCGAGGATGCGACCCGCGTGGTCAATGCCAATGGCTGCACGCTCGCACCGGGTTTGATCGACAGTCATGTCCACCCTGTTGTGGGCGATTACACCCCGCGCCAACAGCAATTGGGCTGGATCGATTCCACGCTGCATGGCGGTGTGAGCACCATGATTTCCGCAGGTGAAGTGCATATGCCCGGCCGCCCGAAAGATGTGGTCGGCCTCAAGGCCATGGCCATCGCCTCGCAGCGGTTTTACGAGAATTTCCGCCCCTCGGGCGTCAAGGTCCATGCAGGCGCGCCCGTGATCGAGCATGGCATGGAGGAGCATGACTTCAAAGAGCTTGCGGATGCGGGGGTGAAATATCTGGGGGAGGTCGGCCTGGGCACGGTCAAAGACGGCAAAACTGCAAATCAGATGGTCAATTGGGCCCGAAAATACGGCATTCAATCCACGATCCACACAGGCGGCCCCTCGATCCCGGGATCGGGGTTGATCGATGCGGATATGGTCTTGGAAACGGGCACGGATGTGGTGGGCCATATCAATGGTGGCCATTCCGCGCTGCCTGATGACCAGATTGTCTGCCTTTGCGAGAATTGCGGCAAAGGCCTTGAGATCGTGCATAACGGCAATGAACGTGCTGCTTTGTTAACACTGAACACCACCCGTGAATTGGACAAGCTGGATCAGGTTATCCTTGGCACCGATGGCCCTGCGGGATCGGGTGTGCAGCCTTTGGGTATCATGCGGATGGTCGCGATGTTGTCGAGCCTTGGCAATATCCCCGCCGAGATCGCCTTTTGCTTTGCCACAGGCAATACAGCGCGCCAGCGTGAATTGGATGTGGGGTTGTTGGAGAAAGGGTTCAGCGCGGATTTCGTGCTGATGGATCAGGCACAGCATGCGCCGGGCAAAACCATTCTGGAGTCGGTGCAATTGGGCAATCTGCCGGGGATCGGCATGATGATCATTGATGGCGAGATTTGCAGCCGCCGCAGCCGCAACACGCCGCCTGCGCAAAACCTCCCCGATCTTGAGTGAACAGCTAGCGATATCGCCCCAGATGTCCGTACCCCAGATGTCCGCACCCCAGATGTCCAGCCCGCTTTTGGCCGCTAACTTGGCCCAGTATTGGGGGGCTGCGCAGACCCGCTAGATGTTTGTGCGCAGCAGCACTTCGACGCGGATGCGTTCCTGTGAGCCTTTGGCAACGCGTTTATCCGTGATCGCCTTGAGCTTTCTGACCGCAGAGCGGACCAGATGGCCCGGATCCTGCGCAATCACCGCATCCAGCTTACCCTCTTTCAGGGCTGCTTGTGTAAAGGGCGTTCTTTCATGGGCGATTTTTATNAGCGCGGCGGAATTGGGCATCTCATTGAGCACGGTCAATGGAACCCGCGCCTCGGATGACAGGATATAGACCCCCACAAGATCGGGGTTGTTTGTGACCGCATTGCGGATGACGGTTTCGGCGCGCGCCTCATCGCCATAGGTTTCCAATGAGGGGAGCGCGCGAAACTTCGGAGAAAATCGCTCCATCTCGGCGTCAAACCCGATCCGCCGTTCAAGGTTGTCCCTTGATCTCATACTTTCCGAGATCACCAAGACCGTTCCCTCGGGGCGGTCGCAAAACCTGCCNATCAATGTTGCGGCTGTGGCACCTGCGGCCTTGTGATCNGTGCCGACCCAATGCTCCTCCATGCTGGATTGATCTGCAATGAAGGGAAGGGCCGCGACCCCGCGTTCTTGGAGGCGATAGATCGCATCGCGCACTTGCGGCGATTCAGGGGCCATGATCGCCACGCCTGTGACGTCGCTCGGGGTGAGGGTGGCCAGAAAGGCGGAAATACTATGGGGATCGTTTTCGTCGATNTGTTCNACATCACACCAGATGAGGTCGGCCGCAAAGGTCTCGCTGGCCTCATTGATATGGCGGATGATTTCCTCAAGGAACAGATCGCCCGAGCGGGGNAGGGCNAATACAAATCTGTAGCGCTGNGAGCGCGCGAGATTGGCCGCTTGGATATTTCTGACAAAGCCAAGTTCCTCGATCGCGGCATTCACGCGATCGACCGTATTTTGCTTCACGCCCTCACGACCATTGAGCACCCGATCAACGGTCGCACGGCTGACGCCTGCCGCTTTCGCAAGGTCCTTGGTCGTGGGTCTTTGCATGGTGTCCTTGGCGTTGATCGCTGAGAATTTCATAAACTTATCAAACCTTTGTTCTTTTACAACAGCGCTATTTACGGAGCTTTCACGGAGGCCTCGAGAAGGTTTCTAGACCATTTTGAGGCACGTGTCACAAAAATATCTTGCAATGAGGCACGTGTCTCAATTAGCAATATTGCGAGCGTGAGTCGTGGCGGGGAGCTGCGTNCGCCAAACTNGGGAGGAGTTACACTATGANAAAGAACCTTTTCACTACGGCTGCCGTGGGGGCGATTGTTGCCTCTGGTGTGGCGACAAGTGCCTCGGCCGCAGACCTGACTTTGTGTTGGGCGGCTTGGGACCCTGCAAATGCTCTGGTTGAGCTGAGCAATGAATTCGAAGAGCAATCCGGCCACACAATGAACTTCGAGTTCGTGCCATGGACCAGCTTTGCCGATCGCATGTTGAACGAGTTGAACTCGGGCGGCCAGCTTTGCGACCTGATGATTGGCGACAGCCAGTGGATCGGTGGCGGCGCTGAGAACGGCCATTACGTTCAACTCAATGATTTCTTCGACGCCAATGGCATCGATATGGCCGATTTCATTCCCGCGACTGTGACGGGTTATGCCGAATGGCCAAAGAACACCCCCAACTATTACGCGCTGCCAGCTTTTGGTGATGTTGTCGGTTGGACCTATCGTCGTGACTGGTTCGAGCGTCCCGAGCTTCAGGCCGAGTTCATGGAAACCTATGGTCGTGAATTGGGCGTTCCTGCCTCGCTCGAAGAGCTCAAGGATATCGCCGAGTTCTTCCAGGGCCGCGATATNGACGGCACAACCGTCTATGGCGCCGCGATCTANACCGAGCGTGGCTCGGAAGGCATCACAATGGGCGTGACCAATGCGCTCTATAACTATGGTTTCCAGTACCAAAACCCTGATCAGCCTTATGATCTTGAAGGTTTTGTGAATTCCGAAGGCGCTGTTGCAGGTCTGGAATACTACCGTGAACTGTATGAAGTTGGCACACCTCCGGGATCGTCCAACTGGTATATGGGCGAAAACATCGACGCCTATCGCTCCGGGCAGGTTGCGATGCAGATGAACTTTGCCTTCATCTGGCCNGGTGTTGAAGCCGATGAAAATGTGGGCGGTGGTCGTTCTGGCTATTTCCCCAACCCCGCAGGACCAGCAGGGCAATACGCTCAATTGGGCGGTCAGGGTATCTCGGTTGTTTCCTATTCAGACGAGCAGGAAGCAGCGCTTGAGTATATCCAGTGGTTCGCTCAGCCTGAAGTTCAGGCCCGTTGGTGGGAATTGGGTGGCTACTCTGCCCTGCGCGCTGTGGTCGAAGACCCCGGTTTTGCAACCAGCCAGCCTTATGCGCAAACCTTCCTCGACAGCATGGCCATCGTTCAGGATTTCTGGGCCGAGCCTGCCTATGCGGATCTTCTGATCCCGATGCAGGAACGCGTGCATAACTATGTCGTTGCTGGCGAAGGCACTGCACAAGAAGCACTCGATGGTCTGGTCCGTGATTGGACCGAGGTCTTTGAAGACGAAGGCAAGCTCTAGTAAACAGCTCCNGCGCGTCCCGTTTACTTTGGGGCGCGCGCGGATTTGCCGTCTAATTCCTCTGGCCGTCCANCGGCTGGAGGGTCGTGCCACTCATGGACAGCTGCTCGGTGTCAGTGATGGCAAAGACCTGCGTGCTAAGGAAGAACTCCATGTCAGTTTCCCCAGTCGAACGGGCTGCCGTCAAAACACCCCAAGGGATCGCCCGCCGCATTCGAGGCCTCTCGGACCGCACGATTGCTTGGATATTTGTAGCGCCCACCATTTTCCTTTTGCTGGCGGTCAATATTTT
>JGI26083J51738_10001309_pt1 | contig 13428 bp, 9 predicted proteins | sample SaaInl85LU_5_DNA_FD_51738 | JGI IMG/M metagenome (IMG submission 51738)
GTATGTAATACATCACTGCCAATCGGATGATTTCAGGTGAAGTCTTGAAGTATTTGAAGGGAGAACATGTTGTCATTTACCAAAATAGGGATCAACCGCGAAACCGTCAAGTTTATCTGACAACACCCCGGGCTAAGTGTCGTTTGCAGGCGGTGCGGCGTGTGGCTGCGATCCTCGACGCTGTCGCGATGCTTCCATTTATACACCGTCTGCTCAGTCGGTCCGAAGCGTTCGGCCAGGGTCGATGCAGGCTCATCGCTTGCCTGGATTGCAGCCCTGACCTTGGGTGTTGTCGTCGCCTGCTTGTGAAGATGGATCAGCATGGTTGCACCCCGTCCCGAATGTCCCTCAGAACCGATCTTGCCATGAAAAATGCAGATCGCCGAGGGTCTATGTGATCATCCGGGATGGAACATCTACTCGCGCGGTAATTTCAAGCGCAACCAATCGCCGCTCTTGCCACCATCGGCCCCGCATCTCGACCCCAACAGCGGTCACGGAACCGGCGGTGGACATTATCGATCCAGAGGGCAAAAATAATGCCCATTGACGCAATTACTGACTATTAGTAAGTTTACTAAACAAATGGACAGCCTGCAGCTGTGAGTCGGGTCTTTCGCAGATCGTAGAGCCGCTGCGACGGGTTAATCAGGAGAAAGGCCGAAGATGAACGTGAGCGTGAGGCAAGTTTCGAGCATCTGGCCGAGTCAGCACGCGCGGACAGGCGGGGGAATGGTCAAAATGACACAATCCTGTTGCCGTCTACTTGCCATTGCCGGCGGCGGGTCATGACATCATTAGCCGATCTGTTGGCGAGCGTCTTCGACCGACGCAAGGTGTGGCCTGCTCCTGCAAGACCTGGCGAGAAATCAATTGCCGAACTGGCGTTCGAACTGGTCGGCAGTGCGGGGGAAGCATCAGGACTCGCGTCAGCTGCCGCCATATTGGCAAGTTACTCCTCGCTTGACGATGTGGGCAAGCTTGCCTTCTTCCGGATGCTGTCAGTCGAGATGAACATTTCCGCGGACAAGGTGCGTCAAGCGCTGGATTTGTATGAGGCCTCTCCTTCAAAAGCCACCTACCGAGACTTTGCCGCTGCAGCAGAGCCGCCGCGGCAGGAGTTGATCCGTAGGCTGAACAGGGTGCCTGGAGCTACAGGCAGCCTAGTGCGTATGCGCGCCGATTTGCTGCGTTTGGGCCGGGGCGAGCCAGATCTTGAAGCACTGGACTTGGATTTTCGGCATCTCTTTGCGTCCTGGTTCAACCGTGGTTTTCTGGTGCTGCGACCGGTCAGTTGGGAAAGCCCTGCACAAATCCTCGAAAAGATCATCGCCTATGAGGCTGTTCATGCGATCGACAGTTGGGAGGACTTGCGGCGGCGGCTGGAGCCTGCTGATCGCCGCTGTTTTGCCTTCTTCCATCCAGCAATGCCGGACGAACCGCTGATCTTCGTCGAGGTCGCCCTTACACAAGGCATCGCACATTCTATTCAGGCGCTCTTGGCCGAGAACCGCGAGGAAAAGTCTGCAGAAGAAGCGGACACAGCGGTATTCTATTCAATCTCCAATTGCCAACCTGGACTTGCAGGCATTTCGTTCGGCAATTCGCTCATCAAGCAAGTCGCCGCGGACCTGGCGCAAGAGCTGCCCGGGATCGGGGCTTTTGTAACGCTATCCCCTCTGCCCGGATTCGCGAGGTGGCTGTCCGAAACGGGTGTCGATACCAATCATGTCGATGGACAGGCGCTCTGCGCGCTTGGAGCGTACTTTCTGGCCCAAGCAAAAGATCGCAGCGGGATGCCCTTCGATGCCGTGGCACGTTTCCACTTGGGCAACGGGGCTATCGTCCATCAAGTCCATGCCGATGCGGATCGCTCTGAGAAGGGTCTCGGTCAGTCTGCAGGCCTGATGGTCAACTATCTCTACGACCTGGATCAAATAGCACAGAACCACGAGCGGTTCGCCACGACAGCTGAGGTCCCCACGTCGCCTCATGTTCGTGCGCTTTGCGCACAGGCGCAGAAGTTTCTTCATACGGAAAAGACAGCATGACCAACCCGCTCTTCGATCGATTGTTCGCGAAGCATGCCGACGAGAGCCGACCGTTTTTGCGACTGGTTGACGGGACCACTGTTTCTTATGCCGCTTTCCTTGGTCTCTCCGCGCAGATTGCTCATCTTCTGACACAAAGCGGACTGCAAGCAGGTGATCGTCTAGCAGCCCAGGTTCAGAAGTCGCACGAGGCTTTGGCCCTCTATGCCGCGTGCGTCCAAGCGGGAGTGGTTTTCCTACCGCTGAACGTTGCCTATACCACTGAAGAGTTGAACTATTTCATCGAAGACAGCGGCGCGCGGATGATTGTCTGCGACGGCAAGGTGGCAGCGGCGTTGTCAACTATCGCCACTCAGCTTGGGGCTTCTCTGGAAACGCTGAACCAGGACGGCACTGGAACCCTGATGGAAAGCGCGCGGGTGATGCCGGAAGCGTTTCCTGCGGTAGATCGTTCATCCGAAGACCTTGCAGCTTTGCTGTACACCTCCGGGACAACTGGGCGCTCAAAAGGTGCCATGCTCAGTCAAGGAAATCTTCTGTCGAATGCAGAGACTTTGGCAAAGCAGTGGCAATTCACGCCTGACGACGTGCTGTTACACGCCCTGCCGATTTTTCACACACACGGTCTTTTTGTAGCGACCAATGTGACTTTGTTTTCAGGGGCATCGATGATCTTCCTGCCTCAATTCAATGTCGATCAGCTGGTCGGACTCATGCCCGACGCAACAGTCCTGATGGGTGTTCCGACCTTTTACACACGGCTGCTGGACCACCCACAATTTGATCGCGACCGAGCGTCCGGCATCAGACTGTTTGTGTCTGGCTCGGCTCCACTTCTTGCCGAGACCCATGTCCAGTTCGCAGACCGTACGGGGCACCATATCCTCGAACGCTACGGGATGACCGAAACCAATATGAACACGTCAAATCCCTATGATGGTGAGCGGCGCGCGGGCACGGTCGGACTGCCTCTTCCAGGGGTGGAGGTGAAGGTAACTGACCCAGAAACTGGCGCTACTCTGCCCGAGAACACGGTGGGACAGATTGAGGTTCGCGGACCAAACGTATTCAAGGGATATTGGCAGATGCCCGAGAAAACCGCAGCCGAGCTGAGAGGCAACGGGTTCTTCATTACTGGCGATCTGGGGAAGATCGACGAAGACGGCTACGTCCACATTCTGGGGCGCAACAAAGATCTGATCATTTCCGGCGGATACAACATCTACCCCAAGGAAATCGAACTGGTGCTAGATGCCCAGCCAGGCGTGCACGAAAGTGCCGTCATCGGCGTGCCGCACCGCGACCTGGGCGAGACAGTCATCGGGTTGATCGTGGTCGAGCCCGGCCAGTCGCCGGACCTGGAGCAGATCATGGAGGCGATTCAGGCAACGCTCGCACGATTCAAGCAGCCCAGAAGGCTCATCGCTGTGCCGGAATTGCCGCGCAATGCGATGGCCAAGGTGCAGAAAAACATCCTTCGGGAACAGTTCAAGGATGCAGTCCATGCGGTCTGAAGCGGTTCTCAGAGCAACGAAGTTCGAGGTGCCCATCGCGCGCTGAGTTTGGAAAGACCACGGTGACCTTCGAGGAGGAAGGCGCCGCAATTTAGGAAACCAAGAGAGGAGAGACTTATGACTAAACATTTGATCGGCCAAGGCGGAATGACCCGTCGGGGCCTCTTAAAAAGCGGGATGGCAATGACGGCCGCAGGGTTGATGCTGCCTGCCGGCATGGCAATGGCGCAATCAGAACCAAAGAAGGGCGGGACCCTGCGGATCGGCTTTAACTCGGGCAGCACGGTCGACAATTACGACCCCGGCGTCTGGGATACGAACTTCGTTCAGGTCTTTGCCCAGGCACGGCACAACTACCTGACGGAAATCGCGGCTGACGGCTCGCTGGTCGGTGAAGTGGCGGAAAGCTGGGAGGCTAGCCCCGATGCGATGACCTGGACGCTGAAGATCCGGCGAGGCATCACCTTCCACAGCGGGGGCACTGTCACCGCCGAAGATGTGATTGCTTCGATCAACTACCACCGTGGCCCAGAGAGCACCTCCGCTGCCAAGCCGATCGTCGATCCGATCGTCGAAATGACATCAGACGGACCGAATACAGTTATCGTCACATTGAGCGGCGGGAATGCCGACTTCCCCTATCTGATGTCGGACTATCACCTGCCGATCATGCCCGCCAAGGATGGGAAGATCGATCCGACCTCGTCGGACGGTTGCGGCCCCTACAAGGTCGACAGCTTCGAACCCGGTATCAGCGCCTCGCTGAGCCGGCATTCGGGATACTGGAAGACGGATCGTGCCCATTTCGATGGGCTTTTGCTGCTGGCTCTGCCCGATCCCGTGGCACGGCAGAACGCGCTCCTGACAGACCAGGTGGACGTTATCAACCAGCTCGACCTGACGACCGTGTCGATGATGTCACGCAACCCTTCGATCCGCGTGGTCTCAGTGACAGGCAACCAGCACTTCTGTTTTCCGATGGATACGCGGGCGGCACCGTTCAACGACAACAATGTCCGGCTCGCGCTGAAACATGCCCTCGACCGCCAGGAAATGGTCGATAAGATCCTGTATGGCTATGGCACCGTTGGGAATGACAACCCGATCGGAACGACCCAGCAATACTATGCGGCTGATCTGCCGGTTAACAGTTACGACCCTGACAAGGCCAAATACCATCTTGGAAAATCAGGACTGGCCTCGCTTGACGTTTCGCTTTGGGTTGCCGAGACCGGTTTCACGGGTGCGACGGATTCCGGTTCGCTCTATGCAGAACGGGCCAAAGCTGCCGGCATCAATATCACCGTCGAGCGCGCGCCGAACGATGGGTACTGGAGCAACGTCTGGATGCAGAAGCCGTGGGTTGCCTCATACTGGGGCGGTCGTGCCACCTGCGACTGGATGTTCTCTACCGCCTATGCCGCGGGTGCGCCCTGGAACGAAAGCTATTGGGACAATGAGCGGTTCAACACCCTGCTGTTGCAAGGTCGGTCCGAACTGGATGAAGCGAAGCGGGCGGAGATCTATCACGAGATGCAAGCCATCGTTTCGAATGAAGGTGGCGTCGTGATCCCGATGTTCGCAAGCTTTGTCATGGGCGTTTCAAACGCCGTCGCAACGCCAGATGTCGTTGGCGCGAACTGGGATCTTGACGGGTTCCGCGCGGTCGAACGCTGGTGGTTCGCTTGATCCTTCCGGTCATCTGAACGGGCTCTGGTGAGAATACCTCGCCAGAGCCTTCGGGCCATTGCGGCATCAAGATTGCAGGCCATGCATGTAAACGGGGGGATAAAATGAACGAGATCTGGCGAATGATCGGGCAGCGGCTGCTTTTGGGCGTGCTGACCCTTTTCATCATTTCCGTGGTGATCTTCGGGGCGACGGAGCTTTTGCCGGGCGACCTCGCACGCGAGTTGCTGGGTCAGTCGGCCACCGAAGAGACGCTGGCTGCATTGCGCGAGCAGCTTGGCCTCAATGATCCGGCGCCCCTGCGATACTGGAACTGGCTGGCCGGCGTGTTGCAGGGCGATTTTGGGATGTCGATGGCGACACAAAAACCGATCTCGGAACTGGTTGGCGCACGGTTGGGAAATACCCTTTTCCTGGCATTATATGCGGCGGCCCTGGCTGTTCCCTTCGCATTGCTGCTCGGCGTTCTGGCTGCCCTTTGGCGCAATTCGATTTTTGACCGTGCATCGAACGCATTGGCCCTTACCGCGATTTCCTTTCCCGAGTTTTTCGTGGCCTACACTCTGATCTTTTGGCTGGCACAATCAGGCCTATTCCCATCGATGGTGCGGATCACGGGAAGCACGACAACGGGCGATCTCCTGTACATGGCTTTCTTGCCAGCGCTGACCCTCACCCTTGTCGTCACGGCGCACATGATGCGGATGACGCGAGCCGCAATCATCAACCTGCTGGCTAGCCCCTATATCGAGATGGCGCGGCTCAAGGGTATGTCACCCATACGCGTCGTGCTACGTCATGCGGTGCCGAATGCTCTGGCCCCGATCATCAACGTAGTTGCATTGAACCTTGCCTATTTGATCACCGGAGTCGTGGTGGTTGAGGTGGTCTTCGTCTACCCTGGCCTCGGGCAGTTGATGATTGATGCCGTGTCCAATCGCGACATCGCCGTGGTGCAGGCCATCGCGCTGATCTTCGCCTCGGCCTACGTCCTGCTCAATCTTCTCGCGGATGTGCTCTCGACGATCATCAACCCGCGCCTGATGCACAGGAAGTAGAGCCATGACCATTCTACTTTCCATAGTCGTCGGCCTGGCATTGTTCTTCATGATCGGTTTTGCCGCTCGTGCAGTATTGCAAGCGTTTGCCCCGGCCCATCACAAACCGACCTTCCGCGACATGCCGCTGACGGCTTCCTTCGGGCTGGCGGTCATCCTGCTTTATATCTTTGTCGCCGTCTTTGCCCCGTTGATCGCCCCCTATGGCGAGAGTGAGGTTCTTGGTGCCCAGTTCTTGCCGTGGGCATCACCCCACTATCTCGGCACGGACAAGCTGGGCCGCGACATGCTGACGAGACTGATCTATGGCGCGCGCAACACCGTGGGCATCGCTTTTGCCACCACTGCGCTTGCGTTCTTTGTGGGGTCGTTCCTTGGCATATGGGCGGCGCTCGTCGGAGGCTGGCTCGACCAATGGTTGTCGCGCTTCGTCGATGCGTTGATGGCCATTCCAGCCCTGATTTTCTCGCTGCTACTGCTCACAATCTTCGGGACATCGGTCCTGACTCTTATCCTCGTGATCGCAGCTGTTGATGCCACACGTGTCTACCGTCTGGCGCGCTCGGTCGCCCAAGGGATCGTGGTCATGGACTTTATCGAGGCTGCCCGCCTCAGAGGCGAAGGCATGTGGCGTCTGATCCGTCGAGAGATCCTTCCGAACGCCATGGCACCCCTGGTGGCCGAGTTTGGCCTACGGTTCTGCTTCGTGTTCCTGTCAATCTCGGCGCTGTCGTTCCTTGGCCTTGGCATCAAACCACCGACCGCCGACTGGGGCAGCATGGTACGCGAGAACGCTACGCTGATAACCTTTGGCGACATCACCCCGCTTCTGCCTGCCGGGGCAATAGCGTTACTCACAGTCGCGGTGAACTTCGTGGTGGATTGGCAGTTGCACCGCGCCAGCGGTTTGAAGGAGTAGGCCATGGAAAAGACAAGTCTTCTGACCATCAAAGGCCTCAAAATCGAAGGACGCTCTGGCGATGCCTGGCATGAGATTGTCAAGGGTGTCGACCTTACACTTCATAAAGGCGAGGTGCTGGGCCTGATCGGGGAATCCGGGGCAGGGAAGTCAACGCTGGGTCTGGCTGCAATGGGCTTTGCGCGGGACGGCTGTCGCATCTCGGGCGGGACCATTGACTTTGACGGGATCGACCTGCGCACCGCCGCCGAAACACTTAGACGTGGACTACGGGGCAAGCGCATCGCCTATGTCGCTCAATCGGCAGCGGCGAGCTTCAATCCCGCGCACAAGTTGATAGACCAGTACTGCGAAGCACCCGTCGTGCATGGTGTCATGCCGCGCAAGAAGGCCGAAGACGACGCAGTAGAACTTTACCGTCGCATGCGCTTGCCCAACCCGGATGAGATCGGTTTCAGATATCCGCACCAAGTCTCAGGTGGGCAGCTACAGCGAGCGATGACCGCAATGGCGATGTCCTGCCGTCCAGATCTGATTATCTTTGACGAACCAACCACTGCGCTTGATGTCACCACCCAGATTGAGGTCATGGCCGCAATCCGCGACATCGTACGCCAGTTTGGCACGGCAGCGATCTACATCACACATGATCTTGCCGTAGTTGCCCAAATGGCCGACCGCATCAAGGTTCTGCTCAGAGGCAATGAGGTGGAGGAGGCCGATACTCGGACCATGCTCGCCGCCCCACGCAAGGACTATACCCGCAGCCTGTGGGCTGTTCGTAGTTTTGTACGCGCTGAACACCCGTCTGCAACCGGAACGCCGGTTGTCTCGGTGCGCAATGTGACAGCCGGTTATGGCACGGTTGATGTGCTGAAAGATGTCAGCTTTGACATCCACGCCCGCCGGACCGTGGCTGTGGTGGGCGAAAGCGGGTCGGGCAAATCCACGACGGCGCGGGTCATCACAGGTCTTCTACCACCGCGAGAGGGCGAGGTACTCTTCAACGGCAAACCGTTACCTGCCAGTTTCAAGGCCCGCTCCCGCGATGAACTTCGCCAGTGCCAGATGATCTACCAGATGGCCGACACGGCTCTGAACCCAAAGCTTCGCCTGCGCGAGTTGATCGGTCGACCGGCAGAGATGTATCTGGGTCTGAAAGGAAAGGCGCTGGAATCTCGCATCCGCGACCTTCTGGCGCTGATTGAACTGGAGCCGGACAAGTACATCGATCGCTTGCCATCCGAGCTTTCGGGTGGGCAGAAACAGCGCATCGGTATCGCACGGGCCCTTGCCGCCGAGCCGCAGCTTATCATCTGCGATGAGGTGACCAGCGCTCTGGACCAGATCGTGCAGGAGGGAATCCTGAAGCTGCTCGACCGGCTGCAAACCGAGCTGAACCTTGCCTACATGTTCATCACCCATGACCTAGCCACGGTGAAATCAATCGCTGATGAGGTGGTGGTTATGCAGCATGGTGCCGTCGTCGAACGCGGGCAAAAGGCCGCTCTCTTTGCTGATCCGAAGGAGGATTACACAAATCTCCTTCTCTCTTCGGTTCCAGAAATGGATCCGGACTGGCTGAACCGGCTCTTGGTGGCACGCTCGGGCTTGGAAACAGAAGGCTGATGCCTGTGGTAATGTGCGCAGTTGGCCGCCCGGCAAGTTAGGAAGGTTACCCAAGCGGCGGCAAAACCAGGTTCTTTTCTTTCGGTAAGTTTCAGATTTCCTTGGTCAGACGCTGTTGTATCGTTCGGGATTTCCGTTCAGTCAGCGCGCGAGCGATCGGAGATCTTTGGTATGAATTGATGAAGTTTCTGCTTTCGGATGACGCCAGCATGGCGAAACACAGAGCGGCTCGTGAAAAGACCGGGATCATTGCGCGCATTGCCCTTGGGATACGCGCCGTTCTGAGAATTACCATAGGTTGCTGAGGGTCAGCCAGTGGTCATGCCCCGGTTTAGATGGTCCGAGATCTGCTGAATTGATTGTTGCGCCTCGGGCAGGTCTTCATACCACTCAAACACATGCCAAAGCCCCTCCCAGACCTGACAGTCAACCTTCACTCCGCTGTGGCGCAGCCGTTGCGACAGCCGCACCGCCTGACTGAGCAGCAGATCTCGGGTTCCTGTGGTGATCAGAACCGGCGGAAAACTGGGATTGAAATTACCGTGGATCGGTGAAATCAATGGCTGATCCACCTTGTTCGAACAAGCATAATAGCCCGCTGCGAGATCCGAATTGCGCCGCGATATTGTCGGATCGCGCCCATCGTTGAATGTCATGCTGTCGCCTGAATTGCTCAGGTCGCACCATGGCGAAAGGACAGCTGCAGCGCCTGGCAGGCGAAAGCCTTCAGTCTTGGCNCTGAGCATACATGCGAGCGACAGGTTGCCACCGGCAGATTCCCCGAGGGTGGCAAAGGGAAGGCCTGCAATCATGCGGTAGACGGCGAAGGTATCGTCAAGTGCTGCGGGCCACGGATGTTCAGGGGCCAGCCGATAGTCGGGCGCGATGACCCGGGCGCCCGTCAGGGCTGAGAGGGGGGCAATCAGGGGTAGGTCTTCCTCCGGGCTGCCTTCGACCATCCCTCCGCCGAAGGAGTAGAGGATGGGCCAGTCAACTCGCAGGTTCTGCGGGCGCACTTCAAGGCATCGCACCCCGCCAAGAATTGACTCATCCATGGTGACGCCATGCGCCCGACACAAGCGCGGAGCCTCGGCCATGGCGACGGCTTTGGCTTTCGCTCGCATCCTGGGAAGGTTTTGGGCTGATCTGTCGCGGTGTGACACCTCCTTGTCGAGGAAGTTCAACGCCTCGTCGCTGAGACCAGTGAGCGGCTTCATGGCTGAAATCCTTTTGTAACAACGCTTTCAGGCGCAAAGCANATACATGTATCTTTGGTAAGAAAACTGATTCTTGGCCAAGAAATATCTGAAAGCGCGTTTTTGCCCTGCACCTTGATCCAACGGGCGAACACATTCCGAAAAGGGATGCGAAACTCGGATCTCAGGTTCCAGAAGAGAGACGGTTTTCCAATTGGGGCCTTCAGCGCGAAAGGGGTCATCAGACATCCCACCACCAGATCGCCTGTCGCTTGAGAACCACGCCTGAGGGTCATGCCTTGGAACGTTTGGATACTTTGGCAAAGTGCGCGTCCGCTTGCGCGCGACAAGGCTGCCGACCGGTTGGGCAAAGGCTTCTTCAGGCACTTCAAGAAGAAAGTTTGTTGAACTCAGCAAGACGTCCGGACAGGCCCCGCGGTAAGCGTTTCTCTTGATCGTAGAAGGGCAAATCAACGATCTTGCAAATGACGTCACCAGATCGAACTGACCGTAACGTGAGCGTTTTGCCAGACCAGTTGCCTGGTTGTTCAAACCTGACATACCCTATCCCGCACCCCAGATAGGGTGACTGCGCGCCTGTCGTGACTTTCCCGACAGAAGTGTCACCGTCCAGTATCAAATCGCCGCCACTGGGGACAGCGCCATCGCTGCACAGACCGTAGAGCCGGGTTCCAGGTGTGGCGGCCTTTAATGCGTCGCGGCCAATGAAGCCTTCCTTGTCCAGATCAACAAACCGCTCCAGTCCCGCCTCGAACGGGGTCATGGAGGTGTCAAAATCGCTACCGCTGTCCAGAATGCCAGCCTCAATCCGACGGGTGTTCATGGATTGCATGGAACTGAAGACCATGCCGAGTGGCTCGCCTTTCGCTATCAAAAAATCCCACAGACGTGGACAGTCTGTCTGGTCTCCCAGCGTATAGATTTCATAGCCCAACTCGCCGGTCCAGCCGGTGCGCGAGACATAGACCCGCTGACCGCCAAGATCGAAGAATCCGGAGTGGAAATACTTCAGGTCTTCTGTAATGGCGCCAGAAGACGCGTCATGCAGGATCTGATAGGAATTTGGTCCCTGGATCTGCAACACGCGGGATTTCGGATCACTGACCGTGACATCAAAGCTGTCGTTATGGGCCAAAAGCCACGTGTCCAGATCGCCATCAGGATGCACGAACCAGAACTTGTCCTCGGCCAGCCGGAAAAGGATGCCATCCATGAAGATCCCACCCTGATGCGTACAGGCCAACGCATATCGCCCCCGATCAATTGCCATTTCGGCGATGCGCCGGGCAAATATGCGCTCGAGCAAGGCAACAGCATCAGGGCCGGATATTTCGACAGGGCGTTCGGGCACATCAAAAAGAGCTGCGTGTTTTCGCAAGGCCCAGTAGCCTGCGACCGGATCATCGCCGTTGTGATGAGCAAAGAACCGGCCAACCGCCAGCCGCAACACTGTCTGGTCGTTGGCATAACAGTGATGAAAGGGCGACAATTCGTTGCTGCCGACATAGGTCGGGAAAATGCGATCTGAAACGAGAGCGGCTTGGTCTTTCGCTCTGTCATGGAACGCGCAAATCTTGTTGCCGTCGAAATCGCGAACATAGGCATAGCATATTGCGCTGCCTTCTTCGCGCGGGCCAGGGGCACCTTCATCGGTTCCGCCATTTTGTAAACCTACTGTATGAAACTGTTCAAGGGCCTGCATGGACGGGGCAACAAGTGCGATCATTGTACCGTTACCGGGCGTCGCTGGGCGTTGATCGAATGGCGTGGTGACGTAGAGTTCAATTGCGTCTTTCGCGGCCTCAGGGGCGTAGGCTGCGTAGGTTTCCGCGCGTTCAACCTGCACCAGACCAAGTGGGACAAGTATGGCATCGTAAAACCTTGCCGCCCGATCCAAGTCATCGGCACCGACCATTACATAACCTATCATTTCATCGCGCCCTTGTCATTCGCGCACCAGTCATCGCTGGCAGGTTTCATAGTCGGTGTTGTGCCAAACATCTGATTCAATTCGGGACAAGGGCGCGCGGCCCAGAATGTCATCGCTCAGTTTTTCGGCCAGCATGATGGTAGGGGCGTTTGTGTTTCCGTTGGTGACAAACGGCATGATTGACGCATCGACGACCCGCAGCCCGGATAGACCGTGGACCCGCCCGCTGGCGTCGACCACTGCGCCCTTGTCGGTCGCGGCCCCCATCCGTGCAGTGCAAGACAGGTGCCATTGTGTCGTTGCGTGCGTATTAAGGACCTGATCGAGTTCTTGGTCCGAACGCACGTCAATGCCCGGAAAAATCTCATCCCCCTTGAGGTCGGAAAATGCGGGCTGTTCTACAAGGTCCCGGACCAGCCGGATGCCCTTGCGCATCAGTTCGCGGTCGCGAGCATCCTTAAGGTAGTTCACCAAGATGCTCGGAGGATCGCCGGGGTCAGACGAGCGCAGCTCAATTTTACCGCGGCTGTGCGCGCGCATCAGACCTACATGGATTTGAAAGGCATGCTCCTGTAGCGGTTCCCAGGTTGCGTCATCCACCGCAATCGGTGAAATGATGATCTGCAGATCAGGGTATTCCACGTCGGGTCCGGACCGGATGCAACCCAAGCCTTCGAACAGATTGGACGCCACGATGCCGCTGCGTGTCGTGATCCATTGAATTCCTGCTGCAAGCTTGGCCAGTGGTTTTGTCTTGGGCCAGAAAGAAACGGGCTGTTTGCATTTATACTTCAGCACGAAATCAGGATGGTCATTCAGGTTTTGTCCCACCCCCGGCAGATCACAAAACACATCAATGCCCATGTCCTGCAGATGTGCTGCCGGGCCAACACCGGACAGCATCAGAATATGTGGCGACCCAACCGCGCCCGCGCTCAGAATAATCTCTTTCCGAGCATAGGCGGTCTGCAAGGTCCCGGCGCTGTTTTTGTAGGTAACCCCTACGGCTCTGGTGCCGTCAAAGACCAGCTTCTGAACCTGCGCCTGCGTTTGTATTGTCAGGTTTGATCGTTTCCGCACCGGGTCAAGATACGCGCGCGCGGAGCTCCATCGCTCGCCATTGTATACGGTGCGGTCGGCGACGCCAAATCCTTCCTGACAATATCCGCTGATATCGTCGGTTGTCGGGTATCCAGCTTCTTCACCCGCCTTGATAAAGGCTTGTGTAATTGGATCCTTTGGGTCGGCTCGGTAAACGCGCAGCGGGCCCTTGTCGCCGCGATAGGTATCCCTTCCACCGCTGTAGGTTTCCATGCGTTTGAAGTATGGCAGCACATCACTGTAGCCCCAGCCCGGGCAACCAGCCTGCTGCCAGCCCTCATAGTCTAATGCGTGCCCGCGAATNAACACCATCCCGTTGA
>JGI26083J51738_10001330_pt1 | contig 13300 bp, 12 predicted proteins | sample SaaInl85LU_5_DNA_FD_51738 | JGI IMG/M metagenome (IMG submission 51738)
GTCCGCAAAGCACCCAATAGGCAAACATCTCAAAGATACCCTCCTTCTCCCGCGCGTTATCAAGGGCGGTAGCCCGCCGCGCTGCGCGGGGCCGCCGTGAAGCGGGATCGCCATGCCGCGACCCTGCGNTGNGCGGCTTTCCAGAAAAACAATCATCTCCCCCACCACAGACGCCCCAACAAAAAGCCCCCCGCAAATTCCTNTGCGGGGGGCTTCTTTTTCAACCCCTTCTCTCGAAGGGACGCTCGGGGGCGTTACTGCGCGGGGATCGCGAAGAACATTGTCTCGCCGGAATGATCGTCAACGCCGTCATTATCCGTAGAGACCCACATGGTGCCATCTTCAGCAATCGCCAGACCTTCGACCTTGTCGAGGACATAGCCGCCTGTCGATGTCAGATAGGGCAGCAGGTCGACGACCAATTCGGTCTCCAACACGGCTGGTGTCTCGCCAAGGGCGACCATGCCAGCCATCTGATCCATCGACACNCGNGTGATCTGCTTGGTGACAGCGGCNTCNCCATGCTGGTTATCGCGCTCGATGAAATACATGTAATCCCCATGGGCCACGATCTCAGACAGACCAACCCAGCCTGTCTCAGGCGCGGTCAGNGGGTAATGGGCAACGCTCCATTCTTCGGTCTCGAGGTTGTAGCCAAGAACCTTGGCGTGGTTCTCGGGATCATCACGCCATTCACGCTGCACAGCGATATAGAGCATGTCGTCAACGCGGGTGACGCCTTCAAAGCTGAAGCGGCGCTCGACCGCCAAAAGCTCCTCGGGAAGCGCGATGTAATCTTCAATCGCGCCATCAGCGCCCACATTGTAGATCGCATGTGGAACAAGACGGTCCGAGCGGCCTTCAGAGGCGATCCAGAAACCACCCTCACCATCCAGAGCGATGCCTTCCATATCCATCAATTGCGCTGGCTGCCCTTCACGGGTCACGCGGATTGCATCGACGATTTGCGCAGGTGTCTGGCTGACATCGATGTGGAAGATGGTGGGCTGCATGCCATAGAAGCTGTCGGAGACGGCGTAGATCGTGCCGTCCTCGGCCATGACCTGACCCGAGATCGCGCCCCAACCTGTCAGCTCGTCCATGCCGGCGCTGGTCAGATGTGGGTAGGTGGCAGGTGCGTTCTGATACTCAAAAAGCATGACATGGGCGCGTGGGCCCGCATCATCAACTTCATTGGCCGAGACCAGAAGGTTGCGCGATGGGATGGTGACATAACCCTCAGGCCCGATACCCGATGGCAGAAGCTGCTCGAGCACAGGGTTTGCAGGATCGGTCACATTATACACACCAACAACCGAGGAGCGTTCCGCACCGATGAAGACATAAGGCGTGTCTTCATAAACGCCGAAGGTCGCGCTTTCAGGCTCAACACCTTTATTGCCCGAACGCTCTTCGGGGTAATGGCCGATTTCCACGATGGCGTATTCAAAGCTTGTTCCACTTTCATAGATTTCAACACCATCTTGGCTGAAGATGGTCCAGCCACGGCTGCCGCCATCCATATCGCCTTCATTGGCCATGGCGACATGCGTGTTATCGATCCAAGTGATTGCATCAGGCTCACGTGGGACAGTGATTGTGTCGCTGAAGATCAACGCGCCTTCTTCGTCGGTATCCACACCTTCCAAGGTGACTTCACCTGCGGAGAAATGGCTCAAGACCTCACCAGTCGAGGAGACAACAACGATGTGGTTGTTTTCCTGAAGGGTGACAACGATCTCGCCTTCTTCGTTGATTGCAACGAATTCGGGCTCGGGATCTTCGGGGGCGACATCAGCCAAGCCTGTCAGGTCAACGCGGATTTGCGCGTCGCAATCCATGGAGCTGCCTTCAACGGGCTGGATCGCCAGATAGCCTGCAGGCATTTGACCAACGCGGCCATCGCCCAAATCTTCGTCCCGCTCATTCTCGATCGCGACCGCAACAAAGCTGCCATCGGTGGAGACGGCGACACTGTCAGGCTGACCACCCAGATCACAATCCATGATGGCTTCGCGGCTTGCGACATCGAAGACCTGCAGGTGGCCCGAAGGGTCGGTATAGCTCTCGGAGGTGTTGATCCCGACAAAAGCGGTTGTGCCATGAACGGCCACGGCAGTTGGCTCACCATCCAGTTCGATGGCACCGGCAGGCTGTGGGTTTGCTGCATCGCTGATATCGATGAAGCCCAAAGCGCCCGCAGGGCTGTCGGAATAAACCAGCGTCATACCATCGCCAGTTACAGAAATAATCTCGGCCGAGCTTTCTTCCGCCTCGGGCGAGTTCTGGTGCACGGGGAAAGACGCAATACGGTTGAAATTCATATCTTGGGCCAAAGCCGGCCCTGCGATCAGTGCGAGGCCAGTTGTAGCCAACAACACGCGCTTGTTCATCGGAATACCCTCTCAATTGAACAGAAGAGGGTTTCCGACTGCCCGATCAAGGTGACAGGCACGCAACACAATGATGACACTCAGATGAAGCATGCGGTCATCACCGCATAGAGATTGGCCAGTCGCATGCCCCGTGGCCCCCATGCCAAGCCCCTTGCCTATCCTCACGTCAAGGCGCATCCTAAGGTCCATACGACAACAATCCGAGCACATCATGAACCCTCTGCGTGGCATTGCCTTCAAGATCGGCTCGGTCTGCGTTTTCGTTGCTATGGCGGCGCTGATCAAAGCCTCATCAGGCACCATCCCTCCTGGCCAAGCGGTGTTCTTTCGCTCGGCCTTCGCGATACCAGTGATTGTGGCATGGCTGGTCTGGCGACATGAATTGGCCATCGGGTTGAAAACCGTAAACCCGATGGGACATTTCTGGCGCGGCTTGGTCGGCACCTCGGCCATGGGTCTTGGCTTTGCAGGGCTGGGGTTGCTGCCGCTGCCCGAGGTCACGGCCATAGGCTATGCGGCACCCCTGCTGGTGGTGGTATTCGCCGCCATGTTCTTGGGCGAAGAAGTGCGTCTGTTCCGCTTGTCCATGGTGGCGTTGGGGATGGTGGGTGTCTTGATCGTGCTATCCCCGAGATTGCAAATCAACGCCAGTGCGGTCAGCCATGCGGAAACCCTTGGGGCGATCATCGTGCTGATGGGGGCCACTTGCGCAGCGCTCGCGCAGGTTTTCGTGCGCAAACTGGTCCAGACCGAGCGGACCTCGGCCATCGTGTTCTGGTTTTCGATCACAGCATCCTGTTTGGCGCTCTTCACCTTGCCATGGGGTTGGGTCTGGCCCTCAGCAACCGAGGCCATTCTGCTGGTCAGTGCGGGCTTGTTCGGTGGTTTGGGGCAAATCCTGCTGACGTCGAGCTACCGCGAAGCAGATGCCTCGCTGATTGCCCCTTTTGAATACACGTCAATGTTGCTCGCCCTGATCGTGGGCTATGCAATATTTGATGAAGTGCCATCCCTGACGATGATCGCGGGCGCGGCCATCGTCATTTTAGCAGGCGTCCTGATCATCCTGCGCGAACGCCATCTTGGCCTAGAACGCGCACGCCAGAGAAAGGCGATGACCCCACAGGGGTGATACATCACCCGCCTTATTGGTTGCGGTAATCGGCCTCGATCTCATTGCCGCGCCGCACCAAACTCCCCGTCATTTTCTGCAACACCCGACCGCGGGCGAGTTTCAGGGTCTGGATGATCAGGCGTGCACTCAATGTATTGGGTTTAAGCTCAAGCACTGTGGCAATGCGGGTGATTGTCGGAGACATCTCATAAAAGGTCATCTCGTACGAGCAATCCATGCCCCCCACCTTGCTCTCGACCAAGATGGTGTCGTTCTCGGCCATATGGCCAATCACGGCATCAATCCTGCGTGGTTTGCCGCGTACCGTGACACTCCCTTTCCAAGCGCGTTCCTCTGCAGCTTGTGTCCAGTTGCCTTCACGCCTCAGCTCGGCACCACGCCCTCGGATTTCATCTTCGAGGCGGGAAAAATCTGCCATCCGAGAATAGACAAAATCCAGCGGCGCATCGACATCTTCGGCCACTTTGAATTTCATAATCGGTCTTCCTTCTTATTCGTATGTTCAAATGCAATCGGCCAAAGCACCGACGCTTTGGATTAATCCAATCGGTCCGCAAGCCAGTTTTCCAGCAAAAAACCTGCAATTGCGCCATTTCTAGGGCGAGAAATTGAGGAATGTCGCCCAGCGAATACATCAAGCATATCTTCACGGCTGATCCAGATCGCATCTTCCAACTCTTCTGGGTCCACCGTGATCTCGCGGCTGGTTGCATCGCCTTTGCACCCAAACATCAGCGAGGCGGGATAGGGCCAAGGCTGGCTTGCGAGGTAATCCACCTGCCCCACGCGAATACCCGATTCTTCAAATACCTCTCGGCGCACAGCCGCCTCGATGGTTTCACCGGGCTCAATGAAACCCGCCAAAAGCGAATACATCCCCTCGGGCCAATGCGGAGAGCGGCCAAGCAAGACATCATTGCCATGGGTGATCAGCATGATCACAACCGGATCGGTGCGCGGAAAATGATGCCCGCCACAAGAGGCACATTTGCGCACCCAACCGCCATCGGCCATATCGCTTTGCTGGCCACAGCGCGAACAAAACAGATGCGTTTTATGCCAGTTCCAGACCGCCCGCGCAGTGGCCGCCAATTCCGCGTCTCGCGCTGTCAGCAGGGTCATCACATTGCGCAACTCCAGAAACCTTGCGCCATCAGGCGCAGATGGATGAACCTGCTCGGAGCGGTCGAGGAAGGAGTCGATCTGCATCTCATCCACTTCAAGCGGTTCCCAATCGGAAATATCGGCTGCGAAACGCGGGGTTCCCTCATCAAGACCCAAAAATATTCGCTCCGAGCCTGCTTTGGCCAAAACGGGGCTGTCATTGCCCAGAAAGACCAAGCTTTCCGCCCCATCCGCGTCGTTTCTGCATAACAACTTGCCCCGCCACAGCGGAACCACGCAATCTCTCCCGTCAACGAGCATCTTGTCTAAAGCATTGGTATCTTTACGGATATGGGCCGCTCGGTCCAAACCTGACCCTCCGAAGGTCACCTCTTCGGCTCGTTTCATACCTGCTCCTGCATGCGCGTGTCGATTTATGCGGTTCTTTGCCAAGGAGTTTGGCAGATTGCCCTAAGCGGCGCAATCAACTGGGCGGCGTTAACCATTGTAGACTGGAAATTTTTTAAAGCCGCTGATCTAGTGCAAGAAATGGGGACCATACTGGCTCAAGACAGGGGTGATAGCATCGCGCTCGAGAAAACTTCGCAGGCAAGCCCGAAGGCGCAGCTGCGCATTTGCATCATGGCCACAAGCGATCTGCATGCCCATCTTCATCCCTATGATTATTACACTGATCAGCCGCAAAATGATGTCGGGCTTGCCCGCGTTGCATCCCTGATCACTTCGCTGCGCAATCAAGAAAGCAACACCTTGTTGCTGGATAATGGTGACACATTCCAAGGCACGCCGCTTGGGGATTTCGGGGTCGCGGAGCGGGTCGAAAAAGGCCAAACCCATCCCATGATGACCGCGATGAACAGCCTCGGCTATGACGCGATGACCTTGGGCAATCATGATTTCAATTTCGGCCTGCCCAATCTGGAGCGTATTCTGGAAGACGCCGAATTTCCCGTCATTCTTGGCAATGTCTCGCGGGCGGATGGAACCGCGCTGCTGCCCGCCCATGTGCTGCTTCGCAAAGAGGTCATGGATGAGGCGGGGCATACCTACATCCTCAAGATCGGGATTCTGGGCGCCACCCCGCCCCAGATCATGAAATGGGATAGAACCTTGCTTGAGGGGCAGCTTCAAACCACCGAGATTGTGCCAAGCGTCAAACGCAGCGTAACCGCTCTGAAGGATGAAGGCGCCGATCTGATCATCGCGCTTTGCCATAGCGGGATGGGAAGCCCCGAGGCCCTGCCCGATCAGGAAAATGCCGCCAGCGCGGTTGCGCGGATTGAGGGCGTTGATGCGCTTGTTGCAGGCCATACGCATGAGGTTTTCCCCAATCCCTTGCGGCCAAATCNGGCCTGCNCCGACCCCGAAGCAGACCACTCCGCAGGCACGCTATCGGGCAAGCCTATGGTTCANCCCGGATATTGGGGTGGCCATCTTGGGCAGATAAGCCTGCATCTTGAGGCAGATGATCAAGGCAAATGGGTTGTGGTCAGCGGTCGGGGGGAGGTCTTGCCGATTTCTGCGAATGATACACAGGCCGCGTCCATTGAGGCGCTTGTGCCAAGCGACCCGCATATCATTGCAAACTCGACCGAGGATCATCTCGCGACATTGGAGTTCATGCGCCGCAAAATCGGTGCATCCACGGAGCCTTTAGAAAGCTATTTTTCCCTTATCTCCAATTCCAGCATTGTGAAGCTGGTGGCAGATGTGCAGCGCGAAGCCGCATCTGCGCTTCTACAAGGCCACCCGCTGTCGCATCTGCCGCTCTTGTCAGCGGCGGCGCCGTTCAAGGTCGGTGGGCGCGGTGGGCCTCGGTTTTTCACCGATATCCCGCGCGGCCCTTTGGCAATCAAGAATGCCGCCGATCTCTATGTTTTCCCCAATATGCTTCAAATCCTCAAAGTCACGGGTGAGGGGGTGAAAGATTGGCTCGAACGCGCGGCGAGTGTCTTTTTCCAGATCGACCAAAACGGCAGCGAGCAGAGGCTGATTGATCCCGTTTTCGCGGGATATAATTTCGATGTGATCGATGGTTTGACCTATGAAATCGACGTCACGCAACCAAGGCTCTATTCCGCAAATGGAGAAACCCGTTTCGATGGGGCAGGCCGCGTTTTCAATATATGTTATCAAGGCCAACCTATTCGCGCTGATCAGGAATTTCTGGTGGTGACCAACACCTATCGCGGGTCTGGTGGCGGCCATTTTGCAGCTGCGGCCCAAGCCGACCCTGTGCTAACCGACCCGCGATATCTGCGAGATATCCTGATCGCCCATATCGCCAAGGAGGGCGTGATTGCTCCTCAACCAACAACGGCTTGGCATTTCACCCCATTGGGCGGGTTTTCCGTCATTTTCGAAACGGGCCCTGCGGCCCTGAACCACCCCGAACGCATCCAGGACCTTGGCCTTGAACATCTGGGGCANTCNCCGTCGGGATTTGCCCAGTTCCGCCTGACTCTCTAACGATAGCAACGCATCTGCACATTTTGCTATCATAGCGATTAATTTTTGTGCATGCTCCCCTGTACAAACACGATCAAGGCAGCCGCGAATTGACGGTGGAGCGCGCAGCAAATCACGGTAACTGGCCGATATAGATCAACCTTCAACAGTTGGAGTTTACACCTTGTTCAACAAAGCTATCCCGACCCTTGCAGCAACGCTGCTTTTGGCCAGCCCGCTCGCGGCCCAAGACACAGAAATTGCCTTTGCGCTTGATTGGCGTTTCGAAGGCCCCTCCGCCCCCTATTTCCTTGCCCTTGATAACGGTCATTTCGCGGCCGCTGGTCTGGATGTGGAAATCACCGCAGGCGAAGGCTCGCTTGATGCGATCCCGAAAGTGGCCTCTGGCTCTTTCCCGATCGGGTTTGCCGATATCAATTCGCTCGTGCGCTTCCTTGACCAAAACCCAGGCGCGCCTGTGATCGCCGCAATGATGGTCTATGACAGCCCNCCCTTCTCGATCGTGGGTCGCGTCAGCCAAGGCATTTCGGGGATTGAAGACCTTGAAGGCTCCGTGCTTGGTGCCCCTCCCCCCGATGGCGCATGGGCGCAATTCCCGATCCTTGCCGCAGTCAATGATATCGACGTGAGCACAATCACCGTGGAGCCCGTTGGCTTCCCCACACGTGAGCCTATGCTGGCCGAGGGCAATGTGGATTCCGTGACAGGTTTCAACTTCTCCTCCTATCTCAGCCTTGCGCGTCTCGGCATNCCCGAGGATGACATCACCACGATCCTTTTCGCCGATTACGGTGTTGAGCTTTATGGCAATGCGATCATCGTCAACACCGATTTCGCAGCGGCAAACCCCGAAGTTGTAACGGGTTTCCTCGCGGCTGTTGCGGCTGGTGTGAATGATGCGATTGCCGATCCTGCAGCAGGTGCCGCAGCGGTCATCGAGCGCAACCCCGCAGGCGATGCAGCACTTGAGCAGCGCCGTCTGGAGCTCGCACTCGAAGCCAATATCGTCACGGATTACGTGCTGGAAAATGGCATGGGCGGTGTCGATGCTGACCGTATGGATCGCGCCATTGAACAGATGCGCATCACTTATGAGTTCCAAAGCGAACCCGATGCCGCGCTCTACTTCACTGATGCCTATCTGCCCCCCGCAGAGGCACGGATGCTGAGCGAGTAATTACATCCATCGGGCCGGCTGAAACAGCGCCGGCCCGATTTTCCCAAGAAAAGTAAATCCTCATGACAACTCAGATCGAACTGAAGGATGTGACCCATGCCTATTCAACGGCATCCGGTCCTCTTCCCGTTCTCGACCATCTTTCTCTGTCCATCCCCAAAGACAATTTCTGCGCTGTGGTCGGCCCTTCGGGCTGTGGCAAATCCACATTGACGCGATTGGTCTCAGGGTTGATGCGCCCCGATCAAGGCGAGGTTTGGCTGGCTGGCCAAAAAGTTACCAGCCCGCGCCCCACTGTCGGCATGGCCTTCCAGAACCCTGTTCTGCTGGAATGGCGCAGCATTTTGCAAAACGTGCTGCTGCCCCTCGAGATTGTGAAGTCTGGCATGAGCAAGGCCCAAGGGCTGGAACGCGCGCATTACCTGCTGGAACTGGTCGGTCTGAAAGGCTTTGAGGATAAGCGCCCATCCGAGTTGTCAGGCGGTATGCGTCAGCGCGCCTCGCTTTGCCGCTCGATCATTCATAAGCCTGATGTGCTGATCCTTGATGAACCCTTTGGCGCGCTTGATGCCTTCACCCGCGAAGACCTGTGGTGCACCATGCATGATCTGCGGGCGCAAGAACCCTTTACCTGTCTTTTGATCACACATGATCTGCGCGAAAGCGTCTTTCTGGCCGATCAGGTGATTGTGCTCTCGGGCCGCCCTGCCAGCGCGCAATTCGTGCTTGAGGTCGATATTGAAGGCAAGCGCACCCTTGATGATCTTTATACGCCCAAAGCCGTGGAAATGCTGGCCACGCTACGTCACCAAATTCAGGTCGCCCAAGGCCGCGCCTCGGATGAGGAGGTAAGCGCATGAGCAATCTGTTCCGAAAAGTCGGGGTTCCGACCCTGTTCATCCTTGCCGTGATTGCCCTTTGGGAATGGTTGGTCTGGGTCAATGGCCTGCCTGATTACCGCATGGCCTCACCCTCCGATCTGGTGCCGAAATTCTGGCAATTCCGCTGGCTCTTCCTTGAAGCGTCATGGGAAACCTTGTGGCGCACGGTTGTAGGCCTTGGCGTTGCCGTGATCTTCGGCACGCTATTGGGCATGGTCATGGGGTTTTCACGCGTGGCGCGCGACGGCCTCTACCCGCTTCTGGTGGGGTTCAACGCGATCCCCAAAGCAACCGTAGTGCCGATTGTTGCGCTGATCTTCGTGGGCCAGCATGACTTCAACACCATCCTGATCGCCTTTATGATCTCCTTCTTTCCCATCGCGGTCTCGGTCTCGATCGGCTTGTCGACGCTGGAGCCTGAATATCGTGACATCCTGCGCTCCCTCGGGGCCTCGAATTTCACGATCTTCTGGAAAATCGCCCTGCCCAAGACGCTGCCCGAGTTTTTTGGTGCGTTGAAAGTGGCCGTCACCTTGGCCTTTATCGGGACCAATCTGATGGAGATTGTCAGCCCCCATGGGCGCGGCTTGGGGGCCTTGTTCGACTCAGGGCGTATTAGCGCCGATTACCCGCTGATGTTTGCGGTGCTCTTTGCGCTGGCCGCTCTCGGGATCGTGCTGTTTTATGTGGTGGTCTTCCTTGAACGCGTCTTTGCGGGATGGGCCGACCGCTCTCCAAGCTAAGGTCAAACGCCGCGCCTTGCGACTCTGGTTGTGATTGCCTATATGCGGGGTTGAGAGGTTGGCGCGGGCAAGCGCCTCGCCAACCTGGTCAGGTCCGGAAGGAAGCAGCCACAACGAGCCCCGCTTGGGTCGATGTCCAGCCTCTCACCTCATAAAAAACGCCGCTCCTTTCGGGGCGGCGTTTTTTTGTTTCAAAGCGTCCCAAGGCAGATCACATGCCATTCACCAAGGACGTCATCGTATACATGCCCATAAAGGCCAAGACTGTGGCCGCAATGAAATAGACTGTTGCCCCTTTGATGAACCAATCGCTCCAGCCGCGCGCGACTTTTGCCCGCCACAAAATCAAACCTGCCGCAATTGAAGGGGGGTGGGCCAGAATGAAGACCGAGGTCAGCGCCAGCCCCATCCTATGAAATACGCTATCGCCACCCGAGGCCTGAAATATCCAGACCAACCAAACGAGCGCCACCAAAGCCGAAACCGCCAATAAAAACACAAACAAAGCCCCATGGATCGGGCGCCAATTCGTTTGAAACTCATCTTGCATAATTCGGCCCTTTTCCAGCTTGCCTGATCCGCGGGGGATATAATCATTCGCGCCAGAGGAACAGGTTGCCGCGCCTCGCCACAAGCCCTAGTTTAGCACGAGGATTACGAAAGTAGGCACCCATGAGCGAAACCGACCAACCCGTCTATCAGGTTCTGGCGCGCAAATACCGCCCGGCAAGCTTTGCCGACCTGATCGGTCAGGAGGCGATGGTCCGCACGCTCAAGAACGCCTTTGCCGCCGACAGGATCGCGCAAGCCTTCATCATGACGGGTATCCGCGGAACGGGTAAAACCACCACCGCGCGGATCATCGCCAAAGGGCTGAACTGCACAGGCCCCGATGGCACTGGCAAACCCACGACAGAGCCTTGCGGTGTCTGCGAAAACTGCATGGCCATCGCCGAGGGGCGGCATGTCGATGTGCTTGAAATGGACGCGGCCAGCCGCACGGGCGTAAATGATATCCGCGAGATCATCGAAAGCGTGCATTACCGTGCCGCCTCCGCCCGATACAAAATCTACATCATCGACGAAGTCCATATGCTCTCGACCAGCGCGTTCAACGCGCTGCTCAAGACCTTGGAAGAGCCGCCCGCCCATGTGAAATTCATTTTTGCCACCACGGAAATACGCAAAGTGCCTGTCACGGTGCTGTCGCGCTGTCAGCGTTTTGATCTGCGCCGCATCGAGCCCGAAGTGATGATCGCGCATCTCCAAGGCATTGCTGGCCAAGAAAACGCCCAGATCACCGAAGATGCGCTTGCGCTGATCACACGCGCTGCCGAAGGCTCGGTGCGCGATGCTTTGAGCCTTCTGGACCAAGCAATCTCGCATGGCGCAGGCGAGACCACCGCCGATCAGGTGCGTGCAATGCTGGGGTTGGCAGATCGCGGCCGCGTCATGGACCTGTTCGATATGATCATGCAGGGCGATGCCGCAGGGGCCATCAACGAGCTTGGCAGCCAGTATTCAGACGGGGCCGACCCGATGGCCGTGCTGCGCGATCTGGCCGAGATCACCCATTGGTTGAGCGTGATCAAAATCACGCCCGAAGCCGCCGAAGACCCCACGATCGGCCCAGATGAGCGCGCAAGAGGCCGCATGCTGGCTGAAAAGCTGCATATGCGTGTGCTCAGCCGGATGTGGCAGATGCTGCTCAAAGCCTTGGAAGAAGTTGCCTTGGCCCCCAATTCCATGATGGCCGCCGAAATGGCCGTGATCCGCATGACGCATGTGTCTGATCTGCCCACGCCGGGTGATTTGGTGCGCAAGCTGCAAGACATGCCACCGCCACAAGCGGGGAGCGTTGCGCCTTCGGCTGCTGGCCCGTCAACGGGTGGCTCCGGCCCCAGCGCCACAACACCGCGGGGGCCACAGAACGGCGGCACGATGGCCCGCTCAGGCGCGCAAACGGCGGTCGCACTCGCCCCCGAAGAGGCCCTCGCCCATTACCCGAGCTTTGAAAGCGTTGTGGCGCTGATTGAAGCCAATCGTGATATCAAATTGCTGGTGGAAGTGAAAACCTCGCTCAGGCTTGTTTCCTATTCCGCGGGGCGCATCGAATTTGAACCGACCGAACGCGCACCTGCCGATCTGGCGCAACGCCTTGGCGCGCGTCTGAAAGACTGGACGGGGCAGCGTTGGGGTATCTCAGTCGCCTCCACAGGCGGCGGCGCGACACTGGACGAGCAGGAAAACGACGCACAACGCAAGCTGGAGGAGGAAGCGGCAGCCCATCCAATGATGCAGGCCGTGATATCCGCCTTCCCCAAAGCGAAAATAACCGAAATCCGCACCCGCGAGGAAATCGCAAATCAGGCCGCCGTCGAGGCGTTGCCCGAGGTCGAGGATGAATGGGACCCATTTGAAGATGACTGATCTGAAAGGACAAAGATCATGCTGAAAGGACTAGGCGGGCTTGGCGATATGGGCAAGCTGATGAAGCAGGCCCAAGAGATGCAGAGCAAAATGGCCGAGATGCAGGAAAGCCTCGCCTCGATCACCGTGACGGGCGAATCTGGTGCAGGCCTTGTGAAGGCGACCTCTACGGCCAAGGGCGAATTGACAGCACTTGATATCGACCCTTCGATCTTTAATGGCGATGACAAGGAAGTGGTCGAAGACCTGATCCTTGCCGCGATCAAGGACGCGCAGAAACGCGCAGCCGAGCGCAGTCAGGAAGAGATGCAGAAACTGACCGAAGGCATGGGTCTGCCCGCTGGCATGAACCTGCCCTTCTGAGGCCGAATTTTGGCTGATGCGACACGCGAGATCGAAGCGCTGATCGATATGATGGCGCGGCTTCCGGGGCTTGGGCCCCGCTCGGCGCGGCGTGCCGTGTTGCAACTTATCAAAAAGCGCGGGGCACTGATGCGCCCCCTATCCGAGAGCATGGCCCGCGTGGCCGAAACCGCGCGCGAATGCCTGAATTGCGGCAATATCGGCACGGGCGATATCTGCGATATCTGTAGCTCGGAAAAGCGAATGAACGGTCAGATCTGCGTGGTCGAAGATGTTGCCGATCTTTGGGCGATGGAGCGCGGGCAAGCCTTTCAGGGGCGCTATCATGTCCTTGGTGGCACCCTTTCTGCCCTTGATGCCATCGGGCCGGATGATCTGCGCATCCCGAAACTGATTGATCGCATCACCTCCGAGACGATCTCGGAAGTGATCCTTGCACTTAACGCCACTGTCGATGGCCAAACCACCGCGCATTATATCGCGGGCGAGTTGGAAACGATGGGGGTTGCGGTCTCGTCGCTGGCGCAAGGCGTGCCCATCGGGGGCGAGCTGGATTACCTCGATGACGGGACCATTTCCGC
>JGI26083J51738_10001331_pt1 | contig 13294 bp, 8 predicted proteins | sample SaaInl85LU_5_DNA_FD_51738 | JGI IMG/M metagenome (IMG submission 51738)
TTTTTTGACCTTTTTTCACTAAATATAGTGGAGGTGTAGCGATATAAATATATCCTTGCTCAACCATTTCTCTCATATATCTAAAGAAGAAGGTTAAGATTAAAGTTGCAATATGCGATCCATCGACATCGGCATCACACATAATAACTACTTTATGATAACGTACTTTAGATAAGTTTAAAGCTCTTGGATCTTCTTCTGTTCCGATAGAAACTCCTAATGCTGTAAACATGTTTTTGATTTCTTCGTTTTCAAAAACTTTGTGTTGCATTGCTTTTTCTACGTTTAAGATTTTTCCTCTTAAAGGTAAAATTGCTTGGAAGTTACGATCGCGACCTTGTTTTGCTGTACCACCTGCTGAATCTCCCTCAACTAAGAATATTTCACACATAGAAGGATCCGTTTCAGAACAGTCAGATAATTTACCAGGCAAACCACCAATACTCATCACGGTTTTACGTTGCACCATTTCACGTGCCTTGCGCGCTGCATGGCGAGCAGTAGCTGCTAAGATTACTTTTTGAACAATGATTTTTGCATCGTTAGGATTTTCTTCTAAATAGTCTGTTAGCATTTCAGAAACAGCTTGAGAAACTGCAGAAGTTACTTCTCTGTTTCCTAGCTTAGTTTTTGTTTGTCCTTCAAACTGTGGTTCTTGTACTTTTACAGAAATGATGGCAGTTAATCCTTCACGGAAGTCATCACCAGCAATTTCAAATTTCACATTTTTAAGTAAGCCTGAGTTGTCAGCATACTTTTTTAATGTTCCTGTTAAACCTCTTCTAAAACCAGAAAGATGTGTTCCTCCTTCATGTGTATTGATGTTGTTTACATAAGAATGTAAATTTTCTGCATACGAAGTATTGTATACCATTGCAACTTCAACAGGAATTCCGTTTTTCTCTCCTTCCATAGAAATCACATTCGCGGTTAATTGCTCGCGAGTGCTATCTAGATATCTAATAAATTCTGGCAAACCTTCATCACTATGAAAAGTTTCTGTTGGAAAATTACCTTCATCATCCGTTCTTCTTCTATCGGTTAAAGTAATGGTAATTCCTTTGTTTAAAAATGATAATTCACGCATACGAGTTGCCAACGTATCGTAATTGTATTCTGTAGTTTGAGTAAAGATTGACTTGTCTGGTGAAAAAGTAACAATAGTCCCGGTAAAATCAGTTTCTCCAATGGTTTTAACTGGATAGAGTGTTTTTCCTTTAGAGTATTCTTGTTGCCAAACTTTACCTTCTTTGTGAACTGTTGCTGTTAAGTGTTCTGATAATGCGTTTACACAACTTACACCAACTCCGTGTAATCCACCAGAAACTTTATAAGAATCTTTGTCGAATTTACCACCAGCTCCAATTTTTGTCATGACTACTTGTAATGCAGAAACACCTTCTTTTTTGTGAATCCCAACAGGAATTCCACGACCATTATCTCTAGTAGTAACGGAGTTATCTTCATTAATTGTAACATTGATGGTATTACAATAACCACCCATTGCTTCATCAATAGAGTTGTCTACAACCTCATATACTAAGTGATGTAAGCCACGTATTCCTACATCTCCAATATACATGGATGGACGCATTCTAACATGCTCCATTCCTTCTAATGCCTGAATACTGGAGGCGTCATAATTATTTTTGTTTTCTTCGCTCATTATAAAGTGAATTATTTAATTTAAAAAGTAATGAAAAAACGTCTTATAAAAAGACGATTTTAAGTATGTCAAATTTACAATTTTATGATGTTATTTAAAAGCTTTTTAGTGATTGAAGCTCGAAATTATCAACATTTGTTAATTTCTTAAAAATGCCTTAAAAGTGCTAAAAAGCGCTTTAAATTAAAAATTAAAATATTTTTAGGCAATTTGATTAACCTTATTAATCAAAATAGCTTAGAAGCTAAATTTTGATAAAATTTATGTGATGATATAGACCCTTATGAAAATAAAAAATCCCGCAAAAGCGGGATTTNACAAAATTAAAACAAACAATTATTAATACGCATCTTCATGCACAGCTTTAATTGCTCTACCGCTAGGTTCGTTTATATTCTGGAAACTCTTGTCCCAAGCTAAAGCAGTTGGTGAACTGCATGCAATAGAAGGAACTGAGGGAACAGTTAATGCTGCAGTTTCTGAAGGGAAATGTTGTTCAAAAACAGAGCGATAATAAAATTCTTCTTTAGTTCTAGGTGTTTGTATAGGAAAACGATATTTAGCTTGTTGCATTTGTTCATCAGAAACAGAAGTATCTACTAAAGTCTTTAAAGTGTCAATCCAGTTATACCCAACTCCATCTGAAAATTGTTCTTTTTGTCTCCAAGCAACAGACTCTGGTAAATATTCTTCAAAAGCTTTACGCAAAACCCATTTTTCCATGCGTTCTCCATTAATCATTTTATCTTGTGGGTTGATTCTCATGGCTACATCCATAAATTCTTTATCTAAGAATGGTACTCGACCTTCTATACCCCATGCAGCTAAACTTTTATTAGCACGTAAGCAGTCATATTGATATAACTTATCTAATTTCCTTACAGTTTCTTTGTGTAATTCTTCAGCATTTGGAGCTTTATGGAAGTATAAGTATCCTCCAAAAATTTCATCAGCACCTTCGCCAGATAAGACCATTTTAATTCCCATAGATTTAATCACTCTTGCTAATAAATACATTGGAGTAGAAGCTCTAATAGTAGTGATGTCATAAGTTTCTAAATGATAAATAACATCTCGAATTGCATCTAATCCTTCCTGAATTGTAAAAGTCACTTCATGGTGGATGGTTCCAATATGATCTGAAACTATTTGTGCAGCTGCTAAATCTGGTGATCCATCTAATCCAATTGAAAAAGAGTGCAATTGAGGCCACCAAGCTTCTTGTGTATCTCCAGATTCAATTCTCTTTTGCGCATATTTTTTTGCAATGGCAGAAGTAATTGAAGAATCCAAACCTCCTGAAAGTAAAACTCCATAAGGAACATCAGACATTAGTTGTCTATGCACTGCTGCTTCTAGAGCATCTTGTAATTGATCAATAGAAGTTTGATTTTCTTTTACAGCTTCATATTCCATCCAATCTCTCTGATACCATTGTGTTAATTTTCCGTCTTTACTTGATAAATAATGACCCGGAGGAAAAACTTCAATTTTATTACAAACACCTTCTAAAGCTTTTAATTCAGAAGCTACATAAAAAGTACCATTTTTATCCCATCCTATATATAATGGAATAATTCCCATATGATCTCTGGCAACTAAATATTCAGCATTTTTAGCATCATAAATTGCAAAACCAAAAATTCCGTTTAAGTCATCTAAAAATGCAGTGCCTTTTTCTTGATACAAAGCAAGAATTACTTCACAGTCAGATTTTGTTTGAAATTCATATTTATTTTCAAATTGTTTTCTTAATTCTTGATGGTTGTATATTTCTCCGTTAGCGGCTAATATTAAACTTTCGTCTTTACTTAATAAAGGTTGTTTCCCAGAAGCTGGATCAACTATTGCTAATCTTTCGTGTGATAAAATTGCTTTATCATTACTGTAGATACCACTCCAATCTGGTCCGCGATGTCTAATTAATTTAGACATTTCTAATAGTTGAGGCCTTAACTTTTCTTGACTTTCTTTTAAATCGAACGCACATACAATTCCGCACATAATCTTTTCTTTTTATCATTTGTCTCAATGTAAATTTGAGATATTGTTTTAATTCAATACAAAGAAGCATATTAAAGTTATTATAATTAACTAAAATATATATTTTGACTTTTAATTAAAACTTTTAATTAATATATAGTAACGATTTGTAGTTTTTTTGATTGATATCCTTTAATTGTCTTACAGATTGTAAATAGTCGTAAAAAAACACTTAGAAAACTTGTCATATTTAAAATGAGTCTATAGATTTGTATCATCATGCAAAGACAACAAAATACTTGGTGGTGGAACTCTCTTATTTAAATAAGTGAGACCTATTCTTGTATTAAATATATAAATAAAAGGCTTATCTCACGATAAGCCTTTTTTAGTTATTAAAAAGATACTGAAACAAGTTCAGCATTCATGGATAAAATAAAATTTAAAACTCTCAGTTCAACTAGTATTTCAGATACTGTAACACCTGTAGGCTTATATTTACGGTTTAGAGATAAATACGCAAACACCTTACTTTTAGAAAGTTCAGATTATCATAGTAAGGAAGAAAGTTATTCTTTTATATGCATTGAACCTCTGGTTTCTATGAAAGTAGAGAGTCATCTGTTTTCTGCTGTACAAAAAGGAACAACAGTTTTTAAAGAAGAAGTTGAGGGTAACTTTTATCAGTTGTTTTCTAAATTTAGTGAAAGTATTGATTTAGATTGTGATGCTTCTTTAAAATCATTTAATGGATTGTACGGGTATACAACCTATGATAGTGTTCAGTATTTTGAAACTATCAAATTAACAAATCCACCAGCTCCTTCTGCAATTCCTTTTATGCAGTATAGTTTTTATCGTTTCATTATTGCTATCAATCATTTTAATGATGAAATGACTTTGATTGAAAATATTGAAGAAGGAACTGAATCAAGAATAGAAGAGATAAAAACCATTATTGATGCGCAAGCATTCAATACTCAAAACTTTGAAATTGTAGGAGATGAATCTTCTAATTGTACAGATGATGATTTTAAAGACTATGTAACCAAAGCAAAATCACATTGTAAAAGAGGGGATGTTTTTCAACTAGTTTTATCGCGTCAGTTTCAACAAGAATTTAAAGGAGATGAATTTAATGTCTATAGAGCATTACGTTCCATTAATCCGTCACCTTATTTATTCTATTTTGATTACGGAAGTTTTAAATTGATGGGTTCTTCTCCGGAAGCACAAATTAAAATAGAAGCAGGGAAGGCAACTATTAATCCAATTGCCGGAACTTTCCGAAGAACAGGAAATATGGCAGAAGATATTAAACTTGGAAAAATGCTTTCTGAAGATAAAAAAGAAACCGCAGAGCATGTGATGTTGGTCGATTTAGCAAGAAACGATTTAAGCAAACATGCAGATCAAGTGAAAGTTGAAGTCTTTAAAGAAGTACAGTTTTTCAGTCATGTAATTCATTTGGTTTCTACCGTTCAAGGAAAAATTAAAGGAGATCCAATGACTATTGTTGGCGATACGTTTCCTGCGGGAACTTTAAGCGGAGCTCCAAAATATAAAGCCATGGAGTTGATTGATCGGTATGAAAATCAATCTCGCGGATTTTACGGAGGAGCGGTTGGAATTTTAGGTCTAGACGGTTCTGTAAATTTGGCGATTGCCATTCGTTCTTTTGTAAGCAAGCAGAATAAATTATATTATCAAGCCGGAGCAGGAATTGTAATTCATTCTCAAGAAGAAAAAGAATTACAAGAAGTAAATAATAAATTAGCGGCTTTGAAAAAAGCATTGATTTTAGCTGAAAAAATTTAAGATGAAAATACTAATCATAGACAATTACGATTCGTTTACTTACAACCTAGTTCATATGGTTGAAAAAATTACGAGTGATTTTCCAACAGTTTTTAGAAACGATGAAACAACATTAGAAGATATTAATCAGTACGATTTAATTATGCTGTCTCCTGGTCCTGGAATTCCGGATGAAGCAGGAATTTTAAAAGACACCATAAAAATGTATGCTGGTAAGAAACCAATTTTCGGAGTCTGTCTAGGATTACAAGCAATTACCGAAGTTTTTGGAGGAACAATTATCAATATGGATGAAGTATTTCATGGAGTAGCAACGGAGATGAAAGTCACTAAAAAAGATGCAATTATCTTTAAGGATGTTCCAGCTGAATTTCCAGCAGCTCGTTACCATTCTTGGATAGCTTCTAAAGAAGATTTTCCATCCGACCTAGAAGTTACTGCCGAAGATGAAGATGGTGGAATTATGGCAATTCGTCATAAGAATTTACCTATCAGTGCTGTGCAGTTTCACCCAGAATCAATTTTAACCGAAGTAGGGGAACAGATTGTTAGTAATTTTATAAATGAATATAAAAAATAGATCACTCAGCGAAGTAGAAGTGACAAACAGCTACTGAATTAAATTCAGCATATAATGAGACAAATACTAAACGATTTATATCAGCACAAACGATTGTCTAAATCGGAAGCTAAGCAAATCCTGATTGATATTGCTTCTGAGAAATATAATGATGCACATTTAGCGTCATTTATGACCGTTTTTATGATGCGTCCAATTACAGTGGATGAACTTTCTGGTTTTAGAGAAGCATTATTAGAATTAGCAATTAAAGTTGATTTGTCTGATTATAACACCATTGATATTGTAGGAACTGGTGGAGATGGAAAAGACACTTTTAATATTTCTACTTTAACTTCTTTTGTAGTTGCTGGTACTGGACAAAAAGTTGCCAAACATGGTAATTATAGCGTGTCCTCTAAATCGGGTTCTTCAGATATGTTGGAGAGTTTTGGTTATGAGTTTACCAACGATGAAAACATATTGAAGCGTCATATAGAGAAGGCCAATATCTGTTTTTTACACGCTCCAAAATTTCATCCGGCAATGAAAGCTGTCGGACCGACAAGAAACGCATTGGCATTAAAAACGTTCTTTAATATATTAGGACCTCTTGTTAATACAAGTTCGCCACAAAACTCGATGTTAGGAACTTACAATCTTGAAATTGCCCGATTGTATAATTATATTTTACAAGAAGAGAATTCTAATTACGGAATTATTCATGCCTTAGACGGCTATGATGAAATTTCATTAACTAGCGAATTTAAGTTATTTACAAAAGCAGGAGAACAAATAATAAATCCAGACGATATTGGGCAGAAAAGAATTTTACAATCCAGTATTTATGGTGGAAATTCAGTAGCCGATGCAGCAAAAATTTTCAAAACCATTTTAGATGGAAAAGGAACAGAAGCACAAAACAATGTGGTGTTAACCAATGCTGCTTTTGCCTTAAAAATTATAGATGCCAACAAATCAATTGAGGAAGCTTTTGATGTCTCAAAAGATTCTTTGTTTGGAGGAAAAGCAAAAGATTGCTTGAATAAATTAGTAAGATAAAAAAGAATGTCAGTTCGAGTGAAATTCTAAAAAAAGAATTTTGTATCAAGAACAATGAGACTTCTCGATACAATTTTCTCATAAAATCGAAAACCACTCGAAGTGACAAAAGAATATAGAAATGACCATACTAGATAAAATTATCGCTTTTAAAAAGAAGGAAATTACCAAAATAAAGGCAGATGTTCCTGTAAAAAAATTAGTTCAAAGTCCTTTGTTTCAAAGAGAACCACTGTCGCTTAGAAAATCTTTGATGCAAGTAGGATCAACAGGGATTATTGCCGAATTTAAAAGACAATCACCTTCCAAAGGAATTATCAACGATACAGCAACCATTGAAGAAGTTACCAATGGGTATTTAGATGCTAATGTAGCAGCGCAATCTATCTTGACAGATACTTCATTTTTTGGAGGTACCATGGTCGATTTAATGAAAGCGAGAACCATCAATACAAGTAAACCAATTTTACGAAAAGATTTTATTGTAGACGGATTTCAAATTGTGGAAGCAAAAGCAATTGGAGCTGATGTAATTTTATTAATAGCTTCTTATTTGACAAAAGAAGAATTGAAAAATTACGGAAACTTAGCGGAAGATTTAGGAATGGAGGTTCTGTATGAAGTTCATAATCAGGAAGATTTAGATAAGATAGAATTGAGTAATAAAATCATTGGTATCAACAATAGAAATTTAAAAACTTTTGAAGTCGATTTAGAGCATTCTATCAATCTAGCAAACCAAATTCCAGATGATTGTGTTAAGGTTTCCGAAAGCGGTTTGAGTGATCCAAGAATTGTAACGGGTTTAAAAGAATATGGTTTTAAAGGATTTTTAATTGGAGAAAATTTCATGAAAACGGACAATCCAGGAGAAGCCTGTGAAGCATTTATTAGTCAAATACGATAACGAATGTCAGTTCGAGTGACAATTTGGAACAAATTTTTGTATCGAGAACAAGAAGACTTCTCGATATAATTTTCTGAGCTTCGACATGCTCAGCTTGACAGAAAATAACTCGAAGTGACAAAATATAGAATAGCTAAACAAATCAACAACTAAACGATTTTAAGATGAAGCTAAAAGTTTGCGGAATGAAAGAAGTAGAAAACATCAAATCTATCGCTGATTTGAATCCAGATTATATGGGGTTTATTTTCTATGATCAATCTAAAAGAAATTTTGAAGGAATCATTCCAGAACTGCCAAAAAGCATAAAAAAGACAGGTGTTTTTGTAAATGAATATGTTGAGATCGTGGTTTCATTAATAGAAGAATATAAATTGGAAGCTGTACAATTACATGGTGATGAATCTGTAGAGTACATCCGACTTTTAAAGGACGCAATTTGTCTTTCCGCACTTGATGCAGAATCTCGTAAAAAGAGTCAAAAAAGACCTCTCGACTCCACTCGAGGTGACAAATCGATTGAGATTATTAAAGTATTTGGTATCAAAGATGATTTTGATTTTGAAGTTTTAGAGTCCTATAAAAATGAAGTCAATTATTTCTTATTCGACACCAAAGGAGAAGAAAGAGGAGGAAACGGAGTCAAGTTTGATTGGTCAGTTTTAAAAGAGTATCCGTACTCAAAACCTTTCTTTTTAAGCGGAGGTATAGGACCCAATGATATTCAAGAAATCAAAAAAATAAAAACTACTGGTTTGCCAATTTATGCTGTCGATATCAACAGTCAATTTGAAAGTAAACCAGGATTGAAAGAAGTTAATAAAGTAAAAGAATTTAAAGATATTGTCATTTCGAACGAAATAAAATGAAGTTGAGAAATCTATTATTAGATTGATTTTTGAGATTTCCCCATAAAGTCGAAAAGACAAATACAAGAACATAACAAACAGATATGAAATCAAAATTTCACCCAGACAAGAACGGATATTTTGGACAATTTGGAGGAGCGTTTATTCCAGAATTATTATATCCAAACGTCAAAGAGTTAGAGGATAATTATATTCAAATTATCGAATCTGACGAGTTTCAAAAAGAGTATAAAAGCTTACTAAAAGATTATGTTGGACGCCCAAGTCCGTTGTATTTAGCAAAGCGTTTATCTGAAAAATATGGAGCTCATATTTATTTGAAGCGTGAAGATTTAAATCATACAGGGGCTCACAAAATAAACAATACTATTGGTCAGATTTTAATTGCTCAAAAACTAGGGAAAACAAAGATTATTGCAGAAACAGGAGCTGGGCAACACGGTGTGGCTACAGCCACTGTTTGTGCTTTAATGGGTTTAGAATGTACTGTTTTTATGGGTGAAAAAGACATCGTACGTCAAGCGCCAAACGTTGCTAGAATGAAGATGTTGGGAGCAAAAGTAGTTCCTGCTACCAGTGGAAGTAAAACTTTAAAAGATGCGACCAACGAAGCGATTCGTTATTGGATTCAAAATCCAGAAACTTTTTATTTGATAGGTTCTGTAGTTGGACCACATCCACATCCAGATATGGTAGCACGTTTACAAGCCGTTATTTCAGAAGAAATGAAATGGCAGTTGAAAGAGAAAACAGGAAATGAAAATCCGGACACAATTATTGCTTGTGTTGGAGGAGGTAGTAATGCAGCTGGAGCATTTTATCATTATATGGATGATGAGGATGTAGAACTAATTGCAGTAGAAGCGGCTGGCTTGGGAGTATATTCTGGTGAAAGTGCTGCAACTTCTCAATTAGGAGAAGTGGGAATTATACATGGTAGTAAAACCATTTTAATGCAAGATGATTACGGACAAATTGTAGAACCGTACTCAATTTCAGCGGGATTAGATTATCCTGGAGTTGGACCTTTACATGCCTTTTTGTATGAAAGTAAAAGAGCTAAATTTATGAATGCTACCGATAAAGAAGCATTAACAGCTGCTTATGAATTGACTAAAATTGAAGGAATTATTCCTGCCTTAGAAACTGCGCATGCCTTAGCTGTTTTAGCAAAACTTGATTTGAAAAAAGATCAAGTGGTGGTCATTAATTTATCAGGTAGAGGAGATAAAGATTTGGAGACATTTATCAAACATTTAGAAGATTAGAGGAATGTCATTATGAATGAAATGAAGGAATCTGTAGCATGAGATTGCCATGTCATTTTATTCCTCGCAATGACAAAAAAAGAACTATATGAATTCAATCAAAAATATATTTCAAACAAAAGATAAAAATCTTTTATCAATTTACTTTACCTGTGGTTTTCCAAAGTTGAATGATACGCCTAGAGTAATTGAAGGCTTGAGTTCTGCTGGAGTCGATTTTATTGAGGTTGGTTTGCCTTATTCAGATCCTTTAGCAGATGGACCAACGATTCAGGAAAGTAGTCAGAAAGCCTTGGAAAACGGAATCAATTTAGACATTGTTTTTGAACAATTGATGACCATTAAAGAAACCAATAAAACACCTTTAGTTTTAATGGGATATCTGAATCAACTCTTGAAATATGGAGAAGAAAAATTCTGCCAAAAAGTGGTTGAATGTGGAATTGACACCTTGATTTTACCTGATTTACCAATGGTAGAATATGAAAATCATTACAAAGCGTTGTTTGACAAATATGGAATTAACAATGTGTTTTTAATCACGCCACACACTACTGAAGAACGTATTAAAAAAATAGATTCCTACACCGAAAGTTTTATTTACATGGTGGCTTCAAGTTCTATTACCGGAGCCAAAGGTGAAATTTCTCAACAACAAATTGATTATTTTCAGCGAATCAAAACCATGAACTTACAAAGCAAATTGATTATTGGATTTGGAATTTCAGATCACCAAACTTTTTCTACAGCTTGCCAATATGCAAACGGAGCTATTATTGGCTCTGCTTTTATAAATGCATTAGCCGATAATGGAATTAACCATATAAACAGTTTTATTGCTCAAATCAGAAGTTGAAAAAATCTTAATTTTTTCTTAAAGAAAACAAACTTATAAATAAATAGAATTTTAAAGCATAATTTAGTGCATTAAACTAACCAATATGACTAAAAAAATAATATACCTGCTTGCAATTTGTTTTAATTTTACATTTGTAAACGCCCAAGAAACCTTACTAAGAAAGCCAACCATAAGTCCAGATGCCTCAAAAATGGCTTTTGGGTTTGATGGAGATATTTGGGTGTTAGATTTACTGAATAATCAAACCAAAAGATTAACGATTAACCAAGCTTATGAAAATAATCCAATTTGGAATTCTAAAAGCAATCAACTAGTTTTTACTTCTAATAGAAAAGGAAGTACAAATATCTTTAAAACTGGATTAAATGGAGGTATACCAACTCAATTAACGTATTATCCAACTACAGATACACCAAGTTTTTGGAGTACTGATGGAAACATTATTTTTTCTAGTAATAGAATATTTAAAGGAACAGAAAGAGAATCTTCAATTTATAAAATAAACGAAGATGGCGAAACTCCTAATCGTTTTATTACGGCTTTAGGAAGTCAAGNAACTATTTCTCCTAATGGAAATTTTGTAGCGTTTGTTAAAGGAACTTGTAGAATTTCTAGAGAAGATTATAACGGACCTGCGCAAAGAGATATTTGGATTTTTAACTTAAAAACCAAAGAATATCATCAAATAACCACTAGCAAGAAAAATGACCATACACCTCTTTGGGATGCGGAAAATAATCTTTATTATATAGGTGCAGAAAGTGGACGATATAATATTTTCAAAACTTCAATAGCACCAAATGGAACGAAATCAGGTACAGAAAGCCAACTAACTAAATTAAAAGTTGATGGAGTTTTATCTTTTTCTCTGAGTAATAATGGAACTATTATATACAACAGCGGAATTGAAGTATTTAAGTTATTTAATGGAACAACAAAAAAAATAAAATTAAATTTAAGTACAGACAATAGATTTCAATTAGAGGAAACCAAAACTGTTTCAGGAAACATTAAAGACTTAGCCGTTTCACCAAACGGAAAATTAATAGCTTTAAGTATTAAAGGTGAAATTTTTGTAAAAGAAAATAATAAAGATAAAACCAACACTAATAACGTTAGTAATCATCATTTTAGAGATGATAATCCTTTTTGGATTGATGATAATACTCTTGGATTTCTATCAGATAGAAATGGACAAAATGAATTATTTAAAGTTGTTTCAACAGATGAAAATGTAAACTTAAGTAGAAGCTTAAAAACAGAAGTTACGCAATTAACTAAAAGTGAAATTGATGTTTTTGAACCACTAATATCGCCTAATGGAGAAAAAATTTCTTACAGAGTTGGTAGAGGTAAGTTAGTAATTGCTGATGTAAAAGAAGGTAAAATTTCGAAACCTATAACATATTCAGACACTTGGGCAGCTGCCAGAGGTGTTTCTTGGAGTCCAGACAGTCAATACATTGCGTACTCTCAACAGGATTTAGATTTTGATAGTGAGATTTATATTCAATCTGTAGAAAATCCATCAACAAAAATAAATATCTCCATGCATCCAAGATCAGATTCTTCTCCAGTTTGGAGTCCAGATGGTAAAAAATTATCTTTTGTTTCCAATAGAGCTGGCGATAGAGGAGGAATTAATTATGATACTTGGATGGTTTGGTTACAAAAATCTGATTGGGAAAAAACAAGAGCAGATTTTAAAGAAGGAGATTATTATCAGCAAAATGAAGAGAAATCAAAAAATAAAAAAGAGAAAAAAGGAGTTGTTGTAATTATTGATGAAGATAGAATTTTTGACAGATTAACACAGTTAACTAGTTGGGCGGGTAATGAGTTTGGAGCTATGTTTAGTCTAGATAGTGAAAGTGTTTATATTTCAGCCACTAATCCTGCAACAAATCAAAACGGATTTTATAAAGTTGAAATTACTGGAGGAACTCCAAAAACTGTAAAAGCTGTCTCTAATGTTGGTAGCACAAGTTTACATAAAGAGACATTGTATTATGCTTCTCGAGGAAGGTTAAAATCGTTGAATTTAAAATCAGATAAGGTTAGTTCTTTTACACATTCAGCAACGTATACTACAAACTTTAATAAGTTAAATGAGCAGGTTTTTGATGAAGGAGTAAGAGCAATAACTGCTGGTTTTTATGATCCAAATTTTCATGGATACAATTGGGATAAAATTGTAAAAAGGTATAGGCCTTGGGTTTTGGCAACAAATACAAAACAAGATTATTCTTTTGTGTTCAACAATATGTTAGGGCAATTAAATGCTAGTCATATGGGTTACAGAG
>JGI26083J51738_10001346_pt1 | contig 13267 bp, 14 predicted proteins | sample SaaInl85LU_5_DNA_FD_51738 | JGI IMG/M metagenome (IMG submission 51738)
CTAAATATACTTTACTTTTTTGATTAAATTAGCATTTTTAAGAATGTGATTATAGAGGACCAAAACTAAAAAAACTATTTTTACAATTACATCTATAGGTGGTATTTTTTTATTATGAAAAAATTACTTTTCATTTTAGCTTTATTATTTTTTTGTGAAAAAGTTTCAGCAACTTGTAACGATGATATGGATAGAAAATGGTTCTGGTCAAATTCTAGTAGTCAAAATTATGATTATTATTTAAAAAAAAGAAAGTGGAATAAAGTAAATAAACAAGATGCTAAATATATAATTTGGGAATTTAAAAACAAAACAAAAAATAAAATTACTATTAAAAGAATCGGTCTCTACGCAAAAGGTAATTCCACAAAAATGAAAACTAACAATGTAGATAAGTATCTAAAACCTTTTGGTATAACCTATGCAACCATGTACGTAGGTGATTTAAATCTAGATGTCAGTGGATCTGGTTTTTCTGCATGCATATATGGTGAACCAAAAAAAACAAAAATAGAAACTAAGAAACCATCAATAAATCAAAATTATTATTATAAAAAGCCAAAATCAAAAAGAAGTGGGGACAATTTCACATTATTTAATTTATTTTTATTATCTCTAGTAGGGCTTCTAATTTTTATTTTTGTCGTTGCTACAAAAAAAAATGAATACAAAAAGTATGTAAAAAAATTTCCAAGAGTTATAGAATTTGCAGATCAAACAATTATATGTTTTCAAAAATATAGCACTTTTAAAGGAAGGGCATCAAGGAAAGAGTATTGGTACTTTATTCTTTTTACATCAATAGTTTCTTTATTAACTTTTTTTATCGATATAAGTATTTTTAGAAAAAATCCTGATGGAATATTATTCATTAATGCTTTCTTCTCAATGGTGACATTTTTGCCCTCTATTGCTGCTGGATGTAGACGTTTACATGATACCAATCGTTCAGGTTGGTGGCAGTTACTTTATTTAACTGGTATTGGTGGAATTATATTATTAGTTTGGAAAGCTTCCAAAACTATAAAATCTAATAATAATTATTAAGTTTTTTTTCTTTTAAAACTGCCCTTTCCTTTTTTCGGTTGAACAACTCTTTTTTTATATTTTGAAGACCTTAAATCCTTAGCGATAGGATTTTTATTTTTCATAACGTATTAGATTTTATAAAAGAGTTTGCAGCATTAAAAATATCTTTTTTTCTTTCTGGTTTCATTTTTTCTAATATTCTTACCATCATTGATAAGCGCGGATTTTTATTAAAAAATACTTTATTTTTATCTATAAATCTCCAATACAACCCGTCCATAATAATGCACCAAGGCCCTTTTTTAAAATCCATCATCTTTAAAAAATATGCAGATCCACAAATATAAGGTTTAGTGGCAAAAGTACCTCCATCACTAAACAATCCCATTCCATAAACATTTGGAGACATGACCCAATCTGATGAGTCCATAAACATTTCCATAAACCATTTATAAACCTGCTTCGGTTCTATTTCACAGAGATTCATAATATTTGATAAAATCATTAATCTTTCAATGTGATGAGACCAAGCATAATTTTTTGCATTTCTAATTGCATGATCTAAAGGATCTAAACCGGTAGTACCTTCGTACCAAGTGTTTTTCATTTTATTGCGATGATTAAAAAAATTTGATTTTTGCATTTTGTCATCAAAATTTTGATAAATTCCTCTCATAAATTCTCTCCAACCAATCACTTGTCTTAAATAACCTTCGAAAGAATTAATGCTTACTTTTTTCTCATATTTCATCAGTTCAACTAAAATCTCCTCCGGTGTAATCAAACCATTGTTAATTAAAGGACTAAGTGCGCTATGAAATAAAATGCGATCTCTTTGATCCACGGCATCTTCATAATCCCCAAATAAACCCAGTTTATTTTTTAAAAAATTATCTAGAACTATCTTTGCGTCTTTTCGCGTTGTCCCAATCCAGAACTGCTTAATATCTCCNGGGTGTTTAGAAAATTTTTCATCAACTATTTGCTTAAGTTTTTTTGTGTGCTCCGTTTCTTTAAAAACTGGCTGTTTGGGTAATTTAATATCTTTTGGAAGTTTCTTTCTGTTATCGCTGTCAAAACTCCACTTTCCACCTTTGGGTGTTTTATCTTTATTAATTAAAATATTAAATTTTGTTCTCTGCGCTTTATAAAAATTAGCCATAAAAGGCTTCTTGGATGTTTTAAGATAATTTTTAAAATCCTCGCGACTACTTAAAAACATTGGTGTTTTTAAGACTTTGTAATTAATTTTTTCTTTTTTTAAAAAAGAGGTAATTATTTTTTCAAACGGTTTATCTTCAATTTCAAAAAATCTAACACAATCTATTTTATTTTTTTTTAAAACGTGATCTAATTTTTTTATATAACTTTCTTTAAAATCTTTTTCTTCGATTTTTTTATAAATTACTTGATGACCATTTTTTTCCAATTCATCTCTAAATGATCGCATTGAAGAAAGGAAAAAAACAATCTTTTGCTTATGATGTTTTTCAAATGTACAAAGGCCAAAATCCTCGGATAGATATATTAGAGAAGACTTATAATCTTTAAAATATTTTGGATGAAAGAGCTGATTTCCTAAAACAATAAATAATTCTTTCATTAAGTAATGGAATATTTTCCATCTTCTACAGAGATAAATGTTTTATCTTTAAGTTTACTTTGAATTTTCTGTCTTAAACGATAGAGATGAGTTTCATATGTATGAGAATCTATTTCTTCTCCATGAGCCCAAATATCTTTCATAATTTCTTGCTTTGAGGCTCCTTCTTTTTTTCCTGATAAATATAAAATAATATCCAATTCTCTCTCGGTTAATTTCACTGATTTTTTTCCGAAAGAAATAGTTCTTTCATTTTTATCTATTTGATATTTTCCAATTTCTAATTTGGATTGGAATAAAAATTTGAATTTTAAAATTACAAGTTTAATAATTTTTTCTAAATCTTGATAATTGATAGGCAATACTAAAAAACTGCTTAAAACATTGTCTTTTTTAATTGTTTTAAAATTNTCACTTTTTTTAGAAAAAAAAATTTTTGGATATTTAATTTTTTTTAATTCTTTCAAATCTAGTTTTTCTAAGTCGTCAATAAAGAATANGAATACATAGATATCTATAAGAGGCGTTTTGAGGATCTCTTTTACCTCTTTAAAATTTTTCAAATTTTGTAAATTATACTCACTTTTTTGCTCTTTCATACATTCAAAAAAAACAGATGACCCCACAGTAATGATTGAGTAGTTTTGCATAGAATTAAAATATAAATTTATATGATNATAGTAAATAAAAACGGTACGCTTATACACAAAAAAAAGCTTTATAAGTGTGCTTTAGGGAAAAAGGGTATTACAAAAAACAAAAGGGAGGGTGATCAAAAAACCCCTTCAGGTACATTTTCTCTTGGAAAAGTCTTTTATCGAAAAGACAGAACAAAAAACATCAAAACAAAACTCAAAAAATATATTATTAAAAAACACATGTGTTGGTGTGATGATCCCAATAGCAAATTCTATAATAAATTAATTTTTACAAAGGATAAAAATAAGGAAAAACTTTTTAGAAAAGATAATCTTTACGATATTATTATAGTGATTAATTATAATACGAGACCAATTNTAAAAAATAAAGGTAGCGCAATTTTTATCCATTTGGCAAAAAAAAACTATTCGGGAACNATGGGTTGTATAGGNTTAAAAAAAAATGATTTGTTAGAAGTGCTAAAAACAATATCGAAAAAAACTAAAATTAAAATTGTAGCCTAACCTCTTTCNCCAAAAATTTTACTACCTACCCGAATATAAGTTGCCCCACAAAGCCCAGCTTCGATATAATCATGACTCATGCCCATACTTAATTCACTTAAATTTAATTTTTTAGATAACTCACATAAAATTTCAAAATGTTTTTTGGCGGGCTCATCTACAGGAGGGATACACATAAGTCCTACAATATTTAATTTATTTTTAGCATATTGATATAAATCAAAAGCCGCTTCAATATTTGATCCAGATTTTTGATCTTCTTCACCGGTGTTAATTTGTAAAAAATATTTTCTTCTAATTGCCAAAGCGACCTCTGCGGAAGCCAAGGCATTGATTAATTTTTCTCGATCTACTGAATGAATAAATTTAAATGTTTTGACTGCATCTTTTGCTTTATTTGTTTGTAAACCTCCAATTAAATGAAGTTCAAGATTACTATTTTGTTTTTGAGTTTCTTCCCATTTTCTTTTAGCCTCTTGAACTTTATTTTCGCCATAGATCATGTGTCCATGATCAATAAGAGGCTGAATATGATTTAATTCGAATGTTTTGCTAACAGCAATAATTTTTGAATTTAAATTATTTTCTAATAATTCTTTTTGAATATTTTTAAAGTTTTGTACTATACTCATAGTTCTGTGCTAAAAATTTATTTTTATATAAACGAATTAAACGATACTCAAAAAGAAAACCTTAATCAATTAAAGAATATAAATATTATTTATAGAAATTATAAAAAAGAAAATTATGAGAAAAATGCAGCTATACTCTCAAGATACTGTAAAAAAAAACGATTTAAGTTTTACATCTCTAATGATGAAAAATTAGCAGTACGTCTTAATTGTAACGGAATCTACTTACCTAGCTTTAATACAAAAAAATATTTTTCTAATACAAGATTTAATATTATTGGTTCAGCTCATAATGAGGTTGAAATCAGAAAAAAAATTTCGCAAGGATGTAAGGAAATATTTTTATCTCCAATATTTGATACATTTTCAGAATATTCAAAAAGGGGTATTGGTCTAAACTTTTATAGAAAAATTAAATCAAGTTTTTACAATAAAGCAAAAATACATGCTCTGGGTGGGATTAATGAAAAAAATATCAATAAAATTATAGTTTCAAATAGTCCTGGGTTTTCCTCGATAAGTTTTATTGAGAAACAATTAAATAAAAAATTAATTTCTTTTCTTAAATTAATTGCTACAGATAATTAAATAAGTAAATTCTGGCCATGCATATTGAAAAGTTTAATCCAGCTACCGTTGATAAAAAGTGGCAAGAATATTGGAAAAATAACAATACTTTTCAAGCCTCACAGTCAAGAGAGAAGCCCAAGTATTATTGTTTAGAAATGTTTCCATACCCGTCGGGCAAAATTCATATGGGGCATGTTAGAAATTATACACTTGGAGATGTGATTGCAAATTATAAAAGATTAAATGGATTTAATGTTTTACATCCTATGGGTTGGGACTCTTTTGGGATGCCTGCAGAAAATGCGGCTATACAAAAAAAACTTCACCCGAAAGAATGGACATTAAACAATATAGAAACTATGAAGAGCCAATTAAAATTACTAGGCTTCTCAATAGACTGGGAAAGAGAAATATCAACCTGTAATGAAGATTACTATAAACACCAACAAAAATTTTTCTTAGAACTCTTAAAAAAAGGATTAGTTTATAAAAAAGAAAGTTTAGTAAACTGGGATCCTGTTGACAATACTGTGCTTGCGAACGAGCAAGTTATCGATGGAAAAGGCTGGCGATCAGGAGCTCAAGTTGTTCAAAAAAAACTTTCTCAGTGGTTTTTTAAAATAACTGCCTATGCGGATGAGCTTGATCAGTCATTAAATACTCTTAAAGAATGGCCTGAAAAAGTAAAAATAATGCAAAAAAATTGGATTGGTAAATCCATAGGTTGTGAAATTAATTTTAAAATCAAAGAACAAAAAGAAACTATATCTGTTTTCACAACTAGGCCTGATACTATTTTTGGAGCTTCTTTTATAGCTCTTGCGGTTGATCACCCTCTTTCAAAAAAATATGAAAAAGAAAGTGAATTTATTAATTTTAAAGATACAGTTTATAAGACAGGAAATACCGATGAAGCAATCGCAAAAACTGAAAAATTAGGTTTCAAAACTGATTATCTAGTTGAGCATCCTTTTATAAAAAATAAAACTCTACCAGTTTTCTTCTCAAATTTTGTTTTAATGGAATATGGAACAGGAGCTATATTTGGTTGTCCAGGTCACGATCAGAGAGATCTAGATTTTGCAAATAAATATAATTTAGAAGTTATTCCTGTAATATTGCCCGCTGATCAAAAAAGTGAAGGTTTCAAGATTACTAATGAAGCTTATACCGGTGATGGAAAAATAATTAATTCCGATTTTTTAAATAATCTTGATGTTGATAAGGGGAAATTAAAAATAATCGAGGAAATAGAAAAGAAAAAAATTGGAGTAGCCAAAACAACTTATCGACTAAGAGATTGGGGAATTTCTAGACAAAGATATTGGGGTTGTCCTATTCCTGTGACTTATGATGAAGATGGAAATGTAATCCCAGTTCCTGAAGAGGAACTACCTGTCAAATTACCTGAAGATATAAATTTTAATAAACCTGGCAACCCTCTTGATCACCACCCAGATTGGAAAGTTAAAAAATGCTCAAAGACTGGAAAAACTTTAATAAGAGAGACTGATACTCTTGATACATTTGTAGATTCTTCTTGGTATTTTTTAAGATTTTGTTCAAGTAGAAATTCAGTCGAAGGGTTTTCTGAAGAAGATGCAAGATATTGGATGCCAGTAGATCAATATATTGGTGGTGTTGAACACGCCATATTACATTTACTTTACTCAAGATTTTTTTCACGAGCGATTACAAAAGGTACAAATTTTGAAATTAAAGAACCGTTTAAAGGATTGTTCACTCAAGGAATGGTCTGTCATAAAACTTTTAAAGATTCAAAGGGCGATTGGGTTTTTCCAGAAGATGTCATTGAAAAAAATGGTGAATTTTTTGAAAAAAACACAAAAGAAAAAATCTTAGTTGGACCTTCAGAATCAATGTCAAAATCAAAAAAAAATGTTGTTGATCCCGAAACAGTCATTCATTTGTATGGCGCCGATGCAGTTAGATGGTTTGTGTTATCGGACAGCCCCCCAGAGAGAGATATTCAATGGAGTGATGAAGGAATTTCAGGGTCATATAAATTTATTCAAAAAGTATGGACGATCTCTGAGATGATTAAAAACATAGGTGACCAACATACTATTAATGAAGATGAAAAAATTAAGTATCAAAGAGCAATAAATAAACTGATTAAAGAAACGACCTATAATATTGAACATTTCCATTTTAATGTTGCCGTTGCTAAGTTTTATGAGTTTATTAATTTTGTCTCAAAAATGCTCCATGAAAATAAAGCTGAAAAATCAGCATTTTTAAAAGCATTCAAAGATTTTTTAATATTAATTTATCCATTTATTCCTCATGTTGCTTCAGAATGTTGGGAAAGGCTATATATGAACCAGGATATTCATAAATCATCTTGGCCCACTCATGATGAGAACTTAATTAAAAATGACAAAATAAATATTGTGATACAAATAAATGGAAAAAAGAAAGCATTATTAGAAACAATACCCGACCAGGATGAAGAGAGTATCATCAATCAATCCATAGCAATGGAAAACATAAAGAAATTAATTTCAGAAAAGAATATATTAAAAAAGATATACGTTAAGAATAAATTGGTTAATATCGTGGTTAAATAAAAATGAAAAAAACTTTTTATATATTCTTTGTTTTATTACTTACATCATGTGGATTCTCGCCAATATTGAAGAATGTAGATTTAAGTAGCGTTAAAATTAATAAAATAGATTTTGAAGGACCAAGCGGTCTAACCTATTATCTTAAAAGTAATTTAAATATTCCTGTAGAACAAAATCTGAAAAATGCTTACTCACTAAAATTAAATATCAACGAAAGCTCTTCATCTGTCACTAAAGATACAGCAGGAATAACCACGGAAGAACGTGTGTCAGTTACAATTAATTTTCAAATATTTGATAAAGAAAATAAGTTAATTGGCAGTGAAAGTTTAAGTGATAGCAGGGTAATAAGTGTAACAAATAACGTTTCTACAGATGATGAAGTAAAAAGAATTGAAAAAGAAAATATTATTACCAATTTAATACAACAGTTAACATTTGCAATTCGAGCACAAATAATTTCTAGCCAGCAATGATCATTAAAAGTTTTTCACTTAATTACGAAAAACTTTTCGAAGATTACAAAATCATTCATGTATATGGAGAAAATTTTCATTTAAAAAATGAAATTATTAATAAGGTATCAAATATTTACAAAAAAAATGATTATAAAGTAAGAATTATTAAAGAGGATGCTCTGAAAAGTAATGTTGAAATTTTAGATCAATATCTAAATCAAGATAGTTTATTTGGAGAAAAAGAAATTTTAGTAATAGAAGATGCAACTGATAAATTATTAGATTATATTAAATTAGAAGAATTAGAGAAAAAATTAATATTAATCTCTGAAAATTTACAAAAAAAAAGTGCATTAAGAAATATCTCAGAAAAACAATCCTTTATAGCTTGTGTTGCTTGCTATGATGACGATGAGAAATCACTTCAATCGTTACTACGAAATGGTTTGGCTTCTCTTGGAGTTAAGGTGCCATCAGAAACAATTGATCAACTATTCAATATTAATAAGCTTAATAGAAATGATATTAACAGTGGATTAGAAAAATTATCTTTAATTACTAAAGATAAAAAAATTGATAATGAAACGTTATCAGCATTTTTTAACACTACATCTTCATTTGATAGTTTTGAAATATCAAATGCGTTGCTCATGGGTGATAAGAAATCTTTAAATAAAATTCTTTCTAGCTTTTATCATTTTACAATAAATTTTAATGAAATCCTTGGACCCCTTAAATATAAAATTAATAAATTAATAGATATCTACCAATTCAATGAAAATGAAAAAAATTTAACAAACATGGTAAACAATTATAAGCCACCTATTTTTTGGAAAGAAAAAACTATTGTTCAAAATCAACTAAATCGTTGGACAGTTGATGAGCTTGATCTTCTACTAGATAAGATAAACGATATCGAAATTACCTGTAAATTAAATTACGAAATTTCTGAGACAATTTTTAATAAATTTATGTTAGATATTGTGTCAAAAAAAGTTCTGACTAATACGTATTTTTAATTTTATCAATCAAGCTATTTAATTGATCTAAGTCTTTATACTCAAAAAATATCTTTCCTTTATTATTTTTTTTATTCTCAATAATAACTTTCATTCCTGTTTTTTGTTCTAAAGAAATTTCAAGATCTTTAATATTTGGATCAACATTTCTAATTTTAATTTTTTTAAAGCTCTCAAAGTTTTTTTTACTTAATAATTCAGCCTGTCTTACAGATAAGTTTTTGTTCACTATCTCTTTTGCTAGGGCAATATTATTATTCACATCTATTAACGACCTTGCATGGCCAGGTGTAAGCAATCCATTGATTACCATTGACTGTATTGCCTCTGGTAGCTTTTTAAGTCTTAAAGTATTGGCTATATATGCCCTACTTTTACCCACCATTTCTGCGATTTTATCCTGGGTATACTGGAATTTATCAATTAATGTCTGGTAACCATCAGCTTCTTCTAAGGCATTAAGACCCTCTCGCTGAACGTTTTCTAACACAGCAAATTCTGCAGCTAATTCATCATCCGCTTCAAGCAAAACAGTTGGAACTTCATGCATCTGTGCTAGTTGAGCTGCTCTCCATCTTCTCTCTCCAGCTATGATTTCAAATTTTCCATCTGAAGTTTTTCGAACTGCAATAGGCTGTATGATACCTCTTGCTTTTATTGAAGAGGCTAATTCATCGAGTTGTTTTTTTTCAAAATTTTTTCTAGGCTGAAACTGATTTGGTACTAGAAGATGAATAGGAGTTTTTTCAGTTTTGAAATCTGAGAAATTATTATTCTCATCTTTGCTATTTTTTTTATCTCCATCACCCAATAATGCAGATAAACCTCTTCCTAATCCTTTAGTTTTAATCATGCAGCCTCTATATCTAAATCTTTTTGACTTAAAATTTCATTTGATAATTCTTTATAAGCAACAGATCCTGTACTATTTTCGTCATAAAGAATAACCGGTAATCCGTGAGATGGTGCTTCTGATATTCTAACGTTTCTTGGTATGACTGTTTTATAAACTTTTGAACCAAAATATTTTCTAGCCTCTTCCTCCACTTGTCCAGAAAGTTTATTTCTCTTATCAAACATAGTTAAAATCACACCCTGTATTATTAAGTTAGGATTTAAACTTTGCTTAACGCGTTCAATGGTTTTAATTAATTGAGAAACCCCCTCTAAGGCAAAAAATTCAGTTTGAAGTGGGATAATGACACTGTCTGAAGCAACTAATGACATTATTGTAAGTAAACTTAATGATGGCGGGCAATCTATAAGTATTTGATTATATTGACTTTTTTGTTTAATTTGTTGAATTACCTCTTTTAAATAAAAAGCTCTCTTACTTTCGCTTGCTACCTCTGTTTCAAAACCAGAAAGTTCTACATTTGCACAAATAATATCCAAATTTTCATTTAATGTATTAATAGCAAAATCATTTGGATCACTATTTCTGTTAACTAAAAATTCATAAATAGTCTTTTCTCTTTTATCGATATCAATTCCAAGGCCTGTTGATGCATTGCCCTGCGGATCCAAATCTATTACCAAAATTTTTTTTCCTGAGCTGGCTAATGCATATCCTAAGTTTACTGTTGATGTAGTTTTGCCAACCCCACCCTTTTGATTTATAATTGAAATAACTTTTGTCATTAAATTTTTGATACACCTTTTATTACAAAAACTTTCGAACTAGGATTTGTGATACTTTTATGTGACTCACAATTTATTTCAAAATATTTTTTAGCTTCATTTATTTCTTCCAGGAACTTTTCACCCTTCATCAAAATAATTTTTTTAAAATCAATGTTGGATTCAATAATAATTTCTAAAAATTCTTTCATTGGCTTAAAAGCTCTGCTTACTAATGTTGTAAAATTTTTTTTTGAAATCATCCTTACATCACAGTTATGTATTTTAATATCTAGATCAAGAAAACTATTAGCTTCATTTAAAAATTTCACTTTTTTTGGGCTTTTTTCTACCAAATGTGTTGAAAACTCTAAATTATAATCCTTTTTAATAATATCTAATATTATGCCAGGCAAACCTGCACCAGAACCTATATCTAATATAGTTTTGTCACTTTTATCTAAATATTTGATTAATTGAGCGCAATCCACATAGTGTCTATCAATTGCTATATTCTCGCTATTTTTTGATATTAATGACATTTTTCTATTATTTTCTATTAAAAAACTATGATATTTTGATATTTTTACCAATGTTTCACGTGAAACACTCTTTTCAAAATAATTTGAACGAATCATTTAAGCAGTATGCTTAAAATTATACCTTTTAGAATATGTTAATAGAAGATTAATAGCTGATGGAGTAATTCCCTCAATTCTTGATGCCTGGCCAAAAGTTTTAGGCCTTATAAGCTGTAATTTCTCTCTAATCTCATTAGATAGTCCGCTAATTTCTGAATAGTCAATATCTTTAGGAATTTTCATTTCTCATCTTTTTTAAATATCTTAATATCATCCTCTTGCTTGGCGTAATACCCAGAATAATGATTATCTATCTCAATTTGCTCAACAACATCTTGATCATAATCACCGAGACCAAAAATTGTTTTTAATTTATCGAAGGTAACCCCTTTGTACTTTAAAAGCTCTAAACCGTTCCTTTTAATACCATCCTTTGAGATCTTAATTCCATGTTTATCAGCCTCATTAGGAGTAAAAGACCTGGAAGATAATTGAACTTTAAGTTTATTAATATTCTCAAGTTTTTTCTTAAATTTTTGCAATCTTGACTCACTTAATATTTCTAAATCTTTCGCAATAGATGATAATCTTAAATCTGCGTTATCTGCTCTTAGAGTTAATCTGTATTCTGCTCGTGATGTAAACATACGATAAGGTTCAGCAACACCCTTTGTAATAAGATCATCGATCATAACACCTATGTATGCTTGTGACCTATCCAACGTAAATGGTTTTTTATTTTTACTTTGAAGAGCAGCGTTAATACCGGCAATTAAACCTTGAGCTGCAGCTTCTTCATAACCAGTCGTTCCATTAATTTGACCAGCTAAAAATAAAGATTTAATTTTTTTTAATTCTAAAGTGGCATTGAGCTCTCTTGGGTCAACGTAATCGTACTCGATAGCATAACCTGGTCTAATCATCTTAACATCAGATAAGCCATTGATTTTAAACAATAATTCTTCTTGTGCATCAGCTGGTAAAGACGTAGAAATACCATTTGGGTAAATTGTGTGATCATCTAATCCTTCTGGTTCTAAGAAAATTTGATGTCTTGATTTATCTTTAAATTTTACGATTTTGTCTTCAATAGATGGACAATATCTGGGGCCAACACTTTTAATATTTCCGCTGTACATAGCTGAACGTTTTAAATTTTTTTCGATAATTTTATGAACTTCATCATTCGTATAAGTCATAAAACATGAGACCTGATCAGCATTAATTTTTTTAGTATCTACTGAAAAAAAATAAGGATCATCATCTGCTCTTTGTTCTTCTAAAATTTCAAAATTAATTGTACGACCATCTAACCTTGGTGGTGTTCCAGTTTTTAATCTTGATAAATTTAAATTAAATTTTTTTAATTGTTCGCTTAATCCAGTTGTTGGATCCTCACCATGCCTTCCACCTGGCTTCATCTCATCACCAATATGAATGACACCATTTAAAAAAGTTCCTGTTGTTAAAACTATTTTTTTTGCTCTTAATTCTTTTCCAGACTTTAAAATCACTCCAACAATTTCATTTTCATTAAAAGTAAATTGAATTACAGGATCATAAAAAATGCTTAGATTACAATAACTTATTAAACATTCTTTCATGTATTTTTTATATAATTTACGATCTGACTGAGTTCTAGGACCTCTAACGGCTGGTCCTCTGCTACGATTTAATAATCTAAACTGAATACCCGATGCATCAGCAACTTTTGGCATGACACCATCGAATGCATCTATCTCTCTAACAAGATGTCCTTTACCCAATCCACCAATAGCTGGGTTACAAGACATTTCACCAATCGAGTTTTCATTTGTTGTAACCAAAGCAGTATTAACTTTCATACGCGCAGATGCTGCAGCAGCTTCACAACCTGCATGACCAGCGCCAATTACAACAACGTCAAATTTTTCCATTGCCGGAATCTATTACCGAGAGATTATTTTACAAGGGTGATTCGACTATTTTCCGATACAAAAATCTTGAAATATTTTACCTAAT
>JGI26083J51738_10001348_pt1 | contig 13242 bp, 8 predicted proteins | sample SaaInl85LU_5_DNA_FD_51738 | JGI IMG/M metagenome (IMG submission 51738)
TTAGCTGCGCAAATTAAAGCACTTTAATTTCTTAGCTCGTTTTTGTAAAAAAGCACCTTTTCGGTGCTTTTTTTGTGCCTGTAATTTAGCTTTGCTATGATACATTCTTATCAATAATAACAACAGGAAGTGAACTATGACACGTTTAAAACCGTTAGCAATCGGTGTCTTATTCGTTACCCTACTAGGTTGCCAAAACACAACACCATCTAATCAGGAAGCTCCTCTCTCTCCCACGAAAGACGATACTTACTCTTCTTTGATTAATACCAGTAGCCAAAGTGATTTAGCGTATGAAATTGTCAAATCGCTGACGGTAGAAGTCGGTCCACGCATAGCGGGTTCAAAAGGCGATAAACGTGCTGTTGCATGGGCCGAAACCAAGTTCGCAGAATTGGGGTTTGACAAGGTTTATAAAGAACCGGTTCGCGTACGTAATTGGGAGCGAGGATTTGCTGATGCAAAGATTGTCGCCCCCTTTCCACAAAGCTTAGTCATCACCGCACTAGGTGGAAGTATCGCTACGCCTGAAAGCGGTTTAACAGCGGACGTCGCCATGTTTGGCTCAATTGCAGAATTACAAGCGGCTAATCAAAGCGATATTGAAGGCAAAATTGTCTTCTTAAATACACGTATGCAACGAGATAAAGCAGGCCGTTTTTACGGTAAAGTAGTACCAAATCGTGTTCGCGGCGCAGTAGAAGCTGCTAAACAAGGTGCTCAAGCCGTGATCATACGTTCTGTCGGAACAGATAACTCGCGTTTTGCTCATACCGGTGTGATGCGCTACGATGATTCTGTGGAAAAAATCCCAGCAGGGGCGATATCTACTGCTGATGCAGACACATTAGAAGCAATGATCCAGAAAACCGATAAAGTCACTCTGTCTGTCAATATGCAAGCTAAAGATGCAGGGTGGCAGACGTCATATAATGTGATTGGTGAGTTTACAGGTACCGAATCGCCAGAAGAAGTCGTGCTGATCTCTGCACACTTGGATTCTTGGGATGAAGGGACAGGCGCATTAGACGATGGTGCTGGTGTGGGTATTGTGATGGCCGCTGCAAAACATATCAAAGATGTGATCGGTCAACCGAAGCGCACTATACGAGTAGTGTTATTCGCTGCAGAAGAGATAGGTTTAATCGGTGCCTATGAATATGTACGTGCGAATAAGGACACGTTAGATAGCATTATTGTCGCTGCAGAGTCTGACTTTGGTGCAGGACCAATATATCGAATGGATACCCGGTTTGCAGATAACGTTAGAGATGAGGCTAGTGAGCTTTATAACGCTTTGTTGACATTGGGTGTAGCTTTGGGAAATAACACCACTAACGGCGGTCCTGATGTCTCCATGATGCCAAAATATGGCGTCCCGGTGTTAGCGCTTAAGCAAGATGGTACTTACTATTTTGACTATCATCATACCCCGAACGATACATTAGATAAAATTGATATGGATGACATCCGTCAAAACCAAACCATTTGGGCATTAGTCACCGCTTATATGGCAAATACAAATTTTGATCCTCGTCCAGCACCAGCGGCTGATTGAGTTAACATCATAAATATGAAACGGAGTTGTCACACTAATGACAACTCTGCTTCATCTCTTTGTCATAATTCAAAGTTATTTTAGAATCATATATATACTGTGTGATTCAATTATGTTTTCTGTCTCAGATGTCATCCATCAACACTATCCAAAACTTGCCAATAATCCCACTATTGCAAAACCACTCATATTTTTATTGCGCCACCTGTTACATGAATCTGACATATGCGCATTTGTAAAAACATATCCACATTTAACTGGAATTGATTTTGTAGAACAAGTATTGGATTATTTTAATGTTACTTATTCTGTTCGGGAAACTGAAAAACAACATATCCCATCTATAGGTAAAGCAGTGATTATTGCCAATCATCCCATTGGCTCTCTTGATGGATTAGCATTGCTCAAAATGATTCATAATGTGCGTCCTGATGTGAAAGTAATGGCCAATCAAATGCTAATGAGCGTTAATGCGCTACATGACTTGTTATTACCCGTTGACAATATGCATGGAAATACTTGTCGAAAAGATATGCAGGCTGTTCATTCACATTTAAAAAATGAAGGGGCATTGATCATATTTCCCGCTGGAGAGGTGTCTCGTTTACACCCTCAAGGGATCCGTGATCCACAATGGCGTAGTGGCTTTCTTCGCATTGCGAAACAACACCATGCTCCAATTTTACCAGTATTTATCGACGGCAAAAACTCACCATTATTTTATAGTATATCGATGCTATATAAACCGCTATCGACGCTTTTGTTAGTGAAAGAAATGTTTAAACAGCGCAAATCTCATTTTCCGATTAGGATTGGTGAAATCATTCCAGTTTCCTCCTATGCAAACAATAAATTACCTATCAAAACGACAGTAAAACTATTTAAAAAACATCTTTATGCTGTTGCTAATGACAAACCTGGTATGTTGAATACTCAAGCCCCAATAGCATTGCCGGAAAGTCGTTCAGTTTTACATAATGAGCTAAAAACCTGTTGTGAGTTATTAGGACAAACGGGTGACAATAAATTCATTTATTTATATCAACATAAAGCTTCAACTGCACTGATGAGAGAAATTGGTCGCTTAAGGGAAATCGCATTTAGAACCGTTGGTGAGGGCACATTTAAAAAACGTGATATTGATAAATATGACTCACATTATTACCATTTAGTATTGTGGGATAATGATACATTAGAAGTTGTAGGGGCTTATCGTTTCGCTGATGCAGCCTCTTTATCTCGCACTGACCATGATACGGGTCTATACACTTCGACATTGTTTAATTTTACAGAACAAATGGAACCGTTTATCGCACAAGGTTTAGAATTAGGACGAAGTTTTGTACAACCTCAGTATTGGGGTAAACGGTCTTTAGATTATCTTTGGTATGGAATAGGTGCCTTTATTCGACGCTATCCACAATATCGATATTTATTTGGCCCTGTGAGTTTATCTGATTCTTACCCAGAAGAAGCCAAACAACTAATTGTTCAATTTTATACGACGTATTTTCGGTCAAAAGATCCTTGTGCCATACCTAAACAAGCCTTCTTATTGCACCCTGAGCCAAATATTAAATTTGATGGTAATGATTACAAATCAGAATTTAAGCACCTAAAACACATCCTATCATCAATGGGCTTTTCTGTTCCCACACTGTTTAAACAATATACTGAAATAGCCAATCCAGAAGGTGTTCGTTTCCATGGGTTTAATATCGATCCTGACTTTAATTTCTGTGTGGATGGCTTAGTCATGGTTGATATTCAACAACTTACATCTAAGAAATATGCACGTTATATCGAAGCTAATACATGAATAATGATTGACCTATTGAGTTAACTCATGCGTAATAGAAATACTGTATCTCATATTTTCGAAAGGTATTTCCATTGTGATCAGATTACTATTTCTTATTCCTTTAGTACTAAGCATTATTTGGGTGATCTATTTGAGGGCCAATGACTTCACACTCAAACAAGGTAAACAAGGCTTCTTATATATTTTAGTGTTTTCTAGTGTCATTGCTGTTTTTTACACTGTGCTAATGATAGTTACTCAACATCAGTAGTTTATTTCTGATTATTTATTAACGAGCAATAAAAAAGGCGTATCTCATATGAGTCACGCCTTTTTATTTGTTAACCGTATCTAAATAGACAGTGGTAAGTGCTTTTCTATTATTTAGTTAAGTAAACAATCTCAGCGTCGGCTGTCAATGCATCTACAAATGCTTGATAGCTGTTTTGAGCACGCTGGCCTGTCATACGATTACGTAACTGTTCACCTAACTCAGTATCAGGCGTAGTTACGTCATTGACGGCGACTAACTCAACCAATGCAACATCACCAGATGGAAGCGTCACAGCAGCTTGAGCGTTACTTTGTGATAGTGTGAAAAGCACCTCTACTGCAGCAGAGTCAATACCTTCTAAGCCCTCTCTCGGCACACTAGATAATTCAGTCAGTGCTAGTCCTTGCTGACTTAATAAGTTAGCTTGTTCTTCACTTGATGCAGCAATCACTTGGTTCACATAAGCCAGTGCAGCCTCTTGAGATTTTTGAGTCGTCAAAGCCGTTACCACTTGTTCTTTTACTTCCTCAAGACTACGTGTACGCTGCGGTTCGTATTGTGCTATTCGCATTACCAATACATGCTCATCGTTTAGCTCAATCACATCAGAGTTCATGTTTTCTTCAATAAATTCAGCAGAAAATGCGTTCGCTAATACTGCACTATTATTTAATGCTGGCGGAACGTTACTTGCTGAAAATAATGGCGTTTTGACAATGGCTTTATCAACAGCTGAAGCAACATCCTCTAAGGTATCAGGCACTTCAAACGCTAGTTCAGCCATGGTTTGTTGCTGAACAAAAAATGCTTCTGTCGCTATTTCCAGCTTGACCGCTTCAGCGATCTCATCTTTTACATCGACAAAAGGAGTCACCTCTGCCGGAGTAAAATCCGTTAATGTAATTAAATGAAAACCAAAATCAGTGGCTACAATATCTGAAACATCGCCAACATTTTCTAGTGCTAAAACAGCCTCATCAAAAGCAGGATCTAAATCACCAATAGTAATAAACTCTAAATCACCACCATTTTCAGCACTAAATGTATCATCAGAATATGTTTTTGCTAGTTCTGCAAAATCTTCACCCGCATTAAGCTTAGCTTGCACTTCTGCGATTTTTGCTTCAGCAGCTGCGGTATCGTCACCTGATTCAATCAAAATATGCGATACACGACGTTGTGCTTCTGTGCGATAGTTTGCAATATTAAACTGATAATACTCTTCAATTTGCGCATCAGTGGCATTAACGCCATCCATTAAATCAGACACCTTCAATTCAACGTATTCGATACTCACTTGCTCTTGAGTATCATATGTATCAATGTTCGTTTGGTAATAATTAGTGATATCTAGATCAGATAATTCAATAGTGTCTGCAAAGTTAGCTGTTGGGATCGTTGCGTATTTTNCATCGCGCGTTTGACGACCTAAATTTAACTGTGTAATGACTTCATTTGGGACAACAAAATCGGTCGCAAGTAGTGCACGTGACAATTGTTCTTTTGTCATTGTGTTACGCATATAATTTCTAAAATCATCAACTTGGAAACCTGCTTGGCGTAATACTGCCAAATAACGATCATTGTTAAATACACCGCCTACTTGAAACTCCGGCATACTTAATATGGTATCTTTAATTTGTGCGTCCGATACTCGTAAACCTAACGCTTGTGCCTTTTGTTCAACAAGTTTATCTGCCACTAGGCGCTCAAGGATCCCTTGACGAAAATTAGCTAAGTACTCTGGATTAGCAAACAAACTACTGATCCCTTCACCAAATTGTGATTCTAGACGTGCGCGTTCATTTTGATACGCTTGATCAAGTGCACGAGCTGAAATATCTTCGCCATTCACTTTTGCTGCGGCTGTATCTACAGGCGAAGCTAAGTAACTGCCAACACCAGCAAATACGAAACTTAATACAATTAACGCTACGATAATCATAGCCCAAGGACCTTGTAGTCCTTCTCTCATTCTCTCTAACATAAGTTCTGCCAACTCCGTGAGGATGTTATTGTTAAAATTTTANCGTTGCATGATAAACGAATATGCACATTATCGCCACTGATTACGTGGTGTTTAGACAATAAAAAAGGCTCTAAAAAGAGCCTTTTTCAAGATGAAGTCGTTTGTATTAGTTACAAGCGTCTTTAAGTGCTTTACCAGCTTTGAAAGCAGGTACTTTAGCAGCTGCGATCTGAATTTCTGCACCAGTCTGTGGGTTACGACCTGTACGAGCTGCACGCTCACGTACTTGGAAAGTACCAAAACCAACTAGTTGTACTGTACCATCAGCTTTTAGTTCTGCAGTCACTGCTTCAATGAATGCGTCTAACGCACGACCAGCTTCAACTTTTTTAATATCTGCTGCATCAGCAATTTTTTCGATTAGTTCAGATTTGTTCACGTAAGATCCCCTACATTTATTTTATGAAATTATAAATTTGTTATTATATTGTTAACCTTAAAATTAAGGTTGGCAACAAAAGACTCAAAATTTAACTGCTGACCTCAATGAAATAAAGGGTTTGAAGCAATTAACATCTTTAAGGTATCACAATTGAGTCAAGTTAAAAGCCCTAATTTCAAAAAATGTAAAAAAAATGTACATATTTAATAAAAACTTCATAAAAATTTGGCTTTTAACCTGAAAACGCTCAATAAATAACCAACTTTAGGCCGGTTTTTTGATTGAAATTTGTGCAACCGGATTCTCTAACGCCAGTTCTAATACCTCATCAATCCATTGAACTGGATAAATATCTAAATCCGCTTTGACATTTTCCGGGATCTCTTCTAGGTCGCGTGCATTATCTTTAGGAATGATGACTGTTTTAATGCCACCTCGATGTGCTGCTAGTAATTTCTCTTTCAAACCACCAATAGTTAACACCTCTCCACGTAAAGTAATTTCTCCTGTCATGGCAACGTTGCATTTAACTGGATTGCCCGTTAAAGACGATACCAAAGCAGTACACATACCTATCCCAGCACTAGGTCCATCTTTCGGCGTTGCTCCTTCCGGTACATGCACATGAATGTCACGCTTTTCATGAAAATCATCATTAATACGTAATTTTTCAGCNCGAGAACGGACAACNGTCATGGCCGTTTTAATCGACTCAAGCATGACATCGCCTAATGATCCAGTAAATGTTGTTTTGCCTTTACCTACGACGGATGTACTCTCAATCGTCAACAAGTCACCACCGACCTGGGTCCAAGCTAATCCATTTACTTGACCAATTTGATTGTTTTCTTCTGCACGGCCATAATCAAAGCGTTGTACACCGAGAAAATCACTTAAATTATCCTGATTAATAATTACCGGAGATTGGGTCTCTTTTAACAGAATCATCTTAACGGCTTTACGACAAAGCTTAGATATTTCGCGCTCTAAACTTCGTACCCCAGCTTCACGCGTGTAATAACGAATAATGCCAATAATGGCGGATTCTTCAATCTTAATCTCTTTATTCTTGAGACCATTTCTTTCAATTTGTTTATTGATCAAATGCTGTGTTGCTATGTTCAGCTTTTCATCTTCGGTATAACCGGATAAACGAATCACTTCCATACGATCTAATAATGGCCCAGGGATATCCATACTGTTAGAAGTCGCCACAAACATCACATCAGACAAGTCATAATCCAGTTCTAAATAGTGATCACTAAAACTTGAATTTTGTTCAGGATCTAATACTTCCAAAAGCGCAGAGGAAGGGTCTCCTCGCATATCTGAGGACATTTTATCAATTTCATCTAGTAAGAATAATGGATTCTTGACTTCTACTTTGGCCATTTTTTGGATTAATTTACCAGGTAATGAACCAATATATGTTCTTCTGTGACCTCTAATTTCAGCCTCATCTCGAACGCCACCTAATGCCATGCGCACATATTTACGACCTGTTGCTTTTGCGATCGATTGTCCTAAAGAGGTTTTACCCACACCAGGAGGACCCACTAAACATAAAATAGGGCCTTTTAACTTGCGAACACGTTGCTGTACGGCTAAATATTCTAGGATCCGTTCTTTCACTTTATCCAGACCATAATGATCTGCATCCAATACCGCTTCTGCTCGTCCTAAATCTTTCTTAACTGGGCTACGCTTGTTCCATGGTACTTTGGTTAGCCATTCAATATAGCTTCGCACGACAGTCGCCTCTGCAGACATCGGTGACATCATTTTCAGTTTCTGTAATTCCGCCTTTGCTTTATCTAAGGCTTCTGCTGGCATTTTGGCATCAGTGATTTTTTGATTGAGTGCCTCAAATTCATCAGGCGCATCATCAAGCTCACCTAGCTCTTTTTGAATCGCCTTCATTTGTTCGTTTAAATAATACTCTCGCTGAGATTTTTCCATCTGCTTTTTCACACGAGTGCGGATTTTCTTTTCTACTTGAAGCAGGTCAATCTCACCTTCCATCAGTGCCATTAAATACTCTAAACGCTCTTCTACTTTATGCATTTCTAGTACTTTTTGTTTTTCAGACAATTTAAGCGGCATATGGGCCGCCATCGTATCTGCTAACCGGGCAACTTCCTCAATACCCGTTAATGAGGTCAGTACTTCAGGAGGGATCTTCTTGTTTAGTTTAACGTAACCTTCAAACTGTGAAATTGCAGAACGAGATAGTACTTCTTGATCGGATTCTTCTACTGGTTCATCATGCATCGGTAGAATGCGTCCTTTAAAGAATGGCTCATGTTGATAATATTCTTGAATATCACCACGCACAGACCCTTCCACTAATACCTTTACCGTACCATCAGGCAGCTTTAACAATTGTAAAATAGTCGCTATGGTACCAGTGGTATAAATATCATCNGTCGTTGGCTCATCAACGCCAGCATCTTTTTGAGCGACTAGAAAAATTTGTTTATTGTTTTCCATTGCCACTTCAAGACACTGGATCGATTTTTCACGACCTACAAATAATGGGATTACCATATGTGGGTAGACCACTACATCTCTTAACGCAAGGATTGGCATATCCATTTGATCATGCTCAACTGTCATTATTGCTCTCTTTTTAAAACATCTATGGTATTAATATGTGGTAAGGATTAGAAAGTTCAATGTCAAAGTGAAAATAACTATACTTTCATCCATAAAAAAGGCCTGATAACAGGCCTTTTAACATTCTTTTATTCTGCACCAGCAGCTTGTTCGCCACTGTCATAAATTAAGATAGGTTGTGACTCGCCTTGAATGACGGTCTCATCAACGACGACTTTACTGACGTTTTCTGTAGACGGAAGTTGATACATTGTTTCCAATAAAACAGCTTCAACAATAGAACGTAAGCCTCGAGCCCCGTCTTTCTTTCCATCGCTTTTTTGGCAATCGCAGTTAAAGCGTCTTCACGAAATTCTAACTGTGTATCTTCTAAGGCAAATAATGCACCGTATTGTTTCGTAATCGCATTTTTAGGTTGGGTCAAAATCTGAATGAGTGCCTCTTCATTTAACTCTTCCAAGCTTGTCACTACCGGTAATCGACCAATGAATTCAGGAATTAAGCCGTAACGAACGAGATCTTCCGGCTCAACCGCTTTAAATAACTCTCCCACTGCTTTGGTATTAGACACATCTTTTACTTGCGCACCAAAACCAATACCTGCGCCTTTTTGGGAACGTTGCTCAATGACTTTATCTAGACCAGCAAAAGCACCACCACAAATAAATAAAATCTTAGACGTATCTACTTGAAGAAATTCTTGTTGAGGGTGTTTACGCCCCCCTTGAGGTGGCACAGAAGCAACTGTCCCTTCAATCAATTTCAGTAAGGCTTGTTGTACACCTTCACCGGAAACATCTCGGGTAATTGACGGATTATCGGATTTACGTGAAATCTTATCAATCTCATCAATGTATACGATACCACGCTGTGCTTTCTCAACATCATAGTCGCATTTTTGTAATAACTTCTGAATGATATTTTCAACATCTTCACCCACATAACCTGCTTCGGTTAAGGTGGTTGCATCAGCCATAGTAAACGGTACATCTAATAAACGTGCTAGCGTCTCTGCTAATAACGTTTTTCCGCTACCTGTTGGACCGATTAACAGAATATTACTTTTACCTAATTCAACACCTTCATGCACATCACCATTTTTAAGTCGCTTATAGTGATTATAAACAGCGACAGAAAGCACTTTTTTCGCATGCTCTTGTCCAATGACATAATCGTCAAGATGCGCATGAATTTCTTGAGGTTTTGGTAACGATTCGTGTTTTTGTTTTGGGGAAATCTCTTTAATTTCTTCGCGAATAATATCGTTACATAAATCGACACATTCATCACAAATAAACACAGAAGGCCCAGCGATTAGCTTGCGAACTTCATGCTGACTTTTGCCACAAAAAGAACAGTATAATAGCTTGTTATCACCATCACTATTTGGTTTATCACTCATTTATTAACCGCCTTGCTATTGAAAACGTCGCGAACATCACGACACAATTAGTTAGTATAGCTTATTTATTCTTAACTGCCTGGAATGTCATTTCTACTTTTCATAATATGGTCAATTAAACCATAATCAAGCGACTCTTGAGCGCTCAGGAAGTTATCACGATCAGTATCACGAGCTAAATCTTCATAAGGACGATCAGTATGATCGGCCATTAAGCGATTAAGTTTCTCTTTAATCGACAAAATTTCTTTTGCATGGATTTCAAAATCAGACGCCTGCCCCTGGAAACCTCCAAGAGGTTGATGGATCATAACGCGTGAGTTAGGTAAACAATAACGCTTACCTTTGGCACCACCAGATAACAAAAATGCCCCCATACTGGCTGCTTGACCAATACATACTGTGCTCACGTCAGGTTTAATGAAATTCATCGTGTCATAAATCGCCATACCCGCTGTAACAGAACCTCCAGGAGAGTTGATGTATAAGAAGATATCTTTCTCAGGGTTTTCAGCTTCTAAAAATAACATCTGGGCAACGATAAGATTAGCCATGTGGTCTTCAACTTGACCGACCAAAAATATGACATTTTCTTTCAAAAGACGTGAATAAATGTCAAATGAGCGCTCACCCTTAGCAGTCTGCTCGATGACCATTGGTACTAAAGCGTTTTGTACGTCGTCAAATGTGTTCAATTATATTTCCTTAATGATATAAAAAAGCCCAGTGAATACTGGGCATTTAATCAGTTGATGACTATGAAAGTCAAACGTAATTTGTGGATTACGCTTGTTTGTTCATAATCTCGTCAAATTTAGTTTTCACTTCTTTGACTTTTGCTTGAGCAAGGACCCAATCAATGGCTTGTTCTTCTAATGCAACATTCTGCATTTGACTCATAAGCTCTTGATTTGATTTATAATACTCAATAACTTCACTTGGATCTTCATAAGCAGAAGCCGTCGTTTCGATTAATGCGTTTACTTTCTCTTCATCGGCTTTAAGATCATTAGATTTAATCACTTCACCTAAAATTAGACCAATTGACACACGACGCTTTGCATTGTCNGTGAATAACTCAGCTGGTAATTCAGGTAAATTCTTAGGATCTGCTTGACCTTGTTGAGCGAAACGTTGTTTTGCTTGGTCACGTAAAGCATTGACTTCTTGGTCAATTAACGCGCTTGGCACTTCAACTTCTTGAGACGCTATCAACGCTTCAATCACATTTTCTTTAACTTTTGCTTTAACAGTTTGGTCTAATTCACGCTGCATATTTTTCTTAACTTCAGCTTCAAGCGCTTCAACACCGCCTTCTTCTACACCAAATAATTTTGCAAACTCTTCGTCTACTTTAGGTAGATTTAAGCCTTCAACTTTCTTCACTGTGATCGCAAATGATGCCGCTTTACCTTTTAGCGCTTCAGCATGATAATCTTCAGGGAAAGTTACCTCTGCAACACACTCTTCACCTGGCTTAAGACCAATGATGTTATCTTCAAAACCAGGGATCATACGATCTTTACCTAGTTCTAGAGGGAAATCTTCCGCTTTACCACCTTCAAACTCTTCACCGTCGATGGTGCCGACGAAATCGATAGTCACACGATCATCTTTCTTCGCTTTACGCTTGCCTTCTTTCCAATCAGCATGTTGTTTTTGTAACGTGACCATCATTTCTTTTAGGTCTTTGTCTTTAATTTCAACAACAGGTGTTTCAACTGATAATTGATCTAACTCTTTTAGTTCAACTTCTGGATATACTTCGAAAACGGCAGTAAATTCTAGATCTTCACCAGCAACATCTTTCGTTAAATCGAATGATGGCATGCCAGCAGGTGTAATTTTTTCTTGGATAATGGCTTCATAGAAATGACGCTGCATTAAATCACCGGCTACTTCTTGACGAACGGATGCGCCAAAACGTTTTTGTAATACTTTCACTGGCACTTTACCAGGACGGAAACCGTTGATACGTTGTGTTTTTGCTAATTGTTGTAAACGTGCTTTAACTGCATCATCTACAGAAGCTGCAGGAACGGCTACCGTAACACGGCGCTCTAAACCTTGAGTCGTTTCGACTGAAACTTGCATTATTCTACCTCAACTGTGCGCATCATGCGCGGTTAAATCGAGCTGTTCTGTATATAAATATTTATATACCAGAGCCCAGACCCATTATAAAAGACGGCGTATTATACAGTTATGTAAAGATTTAGTACAGAGGTAATATTAGATGAATTTAAGATGGTCGGTGAGATAGGATTCGAACCTACGACCCCTTGGACCCAAACCAAGTGCGCTACCAAGCTGCGCCACTCACCGATCTTAAAGTTTTATTAGATAGGACTCTAATAAATGGTGCGGAAGGAGAGACTTGAACTCTCACGCCGTGAAGCACTGGAACCTAAATCCAGCGTGTCTACCAATTCCACCACTCCCGCATTGCCCGAGAGAAAAGTTTCTCTGGTTAACTTGACCAACAGCGAAATGGGGTGGACGATGGGGTTCGAACCCACGACCGCCGGAATCACAATCCGGAGCTCTACCAACTGAGCTACGCCCACCATTGTTATTCGCCGTTGAAAGCGGTGCGCATATTAAGTTGATAGGCATCAAGTGTCAAGATTTAATTATCAAAATTCTAGATAAAATTAAGAATTAATCGTCATGTATTTATCTATTCGCTATGCGCTGTAATCCATGGGCATTAATTTGATAGTGGTGTTCGGCATTTTTTATTGTTTCTTGACGATGAGCAATCTGGATTTGTGTCATACCTAAGTGTTTAATTTGACTGATAATCGCTTGTTCAGTTTCTTTATCCAAAGCACTTGTCGCTTCATCTAAATATAGAATATGAGGGCGCTGATAAAGTGCTCGAGCGAGTAAGATACGTTGAATTTGTCCACCAGATAATTGCGCCCCGAGTTCGCCTATAAGAGTATTTATTCCCATAGGTAATCGATTAACCATGTCAAGTAATTGGCATTGTTCTAATATCCTCAGTAACTCTTTATGCTTAGGTTCTTCATCAAACAAGGTGATATTTTCTTCAATGGTCCCTGCTAGCAATAAATCATCTTGCATCACTGTAGCGATTTGGCTTCGATAAGCCACTAGACCAAGTTGAGTAATATCGACACCGTTGTATCTAACACATCCACTTGTTGGTGCAAT